>Ga0136612_10000671_pt1 | contig 12957 bp, 14 predicted proteins | sample AntDryUQ224A2306_2_FD_106644 | JGI IMG/M metagenome (GOLD analysis project Ga0136612, IMG submission 106644) | Polar desert sand microbial communities from Dry Valleys, Antarctica - metaG UQ224A (23.06) | ecosystem: Environmental > Terrestrial > Soil > Desert | place: Antarctica: Dry Valley...
TCACCGGCGTGCCATCTACCGCAGTGATGGTATCACCAACCCGCAGCTCCGACTTCAGTGAAGGCGCCGCCGCGACCGCGCGCACACCACCAACCGTGCGCGTATTGAGAATCGTGCGACCGTAGTGCGCCACCAGACCGATGGAGACCACGAGCGCCAGGAGGGCGTTCATCGAGACCCCGGCGATCATGATGAATAACCGCTGATACAGTGGCTTCGATTCGAACCAGCGGTCGGGTGGCACCGGATGCGGGCCAAATGGGACCATCGCATTCGGATCGAAGTCGGGCGCGCTCGCGGCCGGCGCTTTCGCAGCGCCGCCCGGGGCGTCCGCGTTCGGGGCCTTCTCGCCGCCCCCCTCCAGCATCGCCATTGTCTCGTCGTCGCGCGACGCCATCCGCACGTACCCGCCCAGCGGCAGCGCGGCAATGATGTACTCGGTTTCGCCGCGGCGCTTTTTCCAGAGCGCGGGACCGAAGCCGATGGAAAACCGAGGCGCGTACACCCCCGTCAGCTTGGCCGCAAGGAAGTGGCCCAGCTCGTGGACGAACACGACGATACCAAAGACGAGAAGTGGAGCGATCCAGCTCAGCATTAGTGCCTTTCTCTCACGTGACGACGTGCTGCCGCGTCGGCTTCCAGCAACCGCTCGCGACTACCCGCCGGCGCTCCTGCGAGTGCGTCGAGCGCCCCCGCGATTGCGATCGGTATACCTGCAAAAGTCATTCGACCCTCGAGGAAGAGGGCCACGGCCTGCTCGTTCGCTGCATTGAAGATGGCGGGTGCGGCACCGCCCGCGCGACCGGCATCCACACCCAGTCGAAAAGCCGGGAAGTCGTCGTACCGCACCGGCTCGAACGATAGTGGCGAGAACGCGACCGGATCAAATGCTGGTACGCCGGCGTCGGGCACTCGCTCCGGATGCGTCAGTGCATACAGCACCGGCAGCTCCATGCTCGGCTCCCCCACCTGCGCGAGGACGCTCCCGTCCACGAACTCGACGAAGGAATGGACGACGCTCTGCGGATGCACGACCACTTCGATCTTGTCGTACGGAATGCCGAAGAGAAAATGCGCTTCAATCACTTCGAGCGCCTTGTTGGCGAGCGTGGCGCTGTCCACCGTGATCTTGCGGCCCATTTGCCAGGTAGGGTGTTGCAGCGCATCGGCGAGGGTCGCGCCGGCCAGCTCACTGCGACTCCAGTCGCGAAACGGCCCGCCCGAGGCGGTCAGAATCACCCGCCGGATGTCGCCTGCCGACCGTCCGCCGAGACACTGGAGAATGGCGCTGTGCTCGCTGTCGACCGGGATGATTTCGCCACCCTTCTCGCGACAGAGCGTCGCCACGAGCTCGCCGGCGACGACCAGCGTCTCCTTGTTCGCCAGCGCGACACGCTTTCCACCCTCGAGCGCGCGCAAGGTGGCGTCGAGGCCGGCGGCACCCACCACGGCGTTGAGTACGATGTCAGCTTCGTCGAGCGCCGCGGCATCGATGAGGCACTGGGTTCCACTGTGCCATCCGGGATCAGCGGGCTGGCCACCATTCACGAGTCCCACGAAACCGGGACGGAAGATGGCCGCCTGTTCCCGCAGCAGCGACGCGTTGTTGTTCGCCGTCAGCGCGACCACGCGGAAGCGTTCCTCCTGACGCGCGAGCACGCGCAGCGCGGTGGTCCCAATCGATCCCGTCGAGCCCAGGATGGCGACGCCGCGACGCGTCACCGGGGAGCGGGCAGAAGCCAGAGATCCAGCAGCAGGTACGCAACCGGCAGCGCAAAGATCAACCCGTCGAAGCGGTCGAGGATGCCACCATGCCCCGGAAGGATGCGCGCGCTGTCCTTCACTCCCGCCTCGCGCTTGATCATCGATTCAGCGAGGTCGCCGGTCTGCACGGCGGCACTGATCAGCGCGCCAAAGGCGATCACCGCCACCGGCGCGAGCGTGAGCTGAGCCTGCGGACGGAGCACCTGCGACACGTAGAGCCACGAGGCGACGACGGACAGCGCGAGCGCGCCCATCGCGCCCTCGATGGTCTTGCCCGGGCTGATCGACGGAATGAGCTTGTGCCGCCCGATGGCGCGTCCGACGAGATAGCCGCCAATGTCGGACGTCCACGTCAGCACGAACGGCAGCAGCAGCAGCGCCGCACCCGCGCGGTTCCCGACGGCGTAGTCGTGATATCGGAGCAGGTACGCGAAGCTGAGCATGCCACCGGTGTAGGCAACGCCGAACACGGTCGTCGCCACGGAGGCGATGGGCTTCCTGGCGAGTCCGCGCATCCAGATCGCGGCGGCGAAGATACCCAGCAGGAGGACGGCGAGCGCCGCGGGGGGCGTCGTGAAGACGTTCCGCTGATGCGCGTGGGCCAGCAAGGGCATGATGCCGGCCGCGGGAACTCCGATGACGTCGAGCGGGTCCGCCCCCGCCGTTCGCGCGATGCGGAAGAACTCCCACGCGCCAACCGCCGAAAGAATGGCCAGCAGCGCCGCGAGCGCCCAGTCGCCGTACCAGATGCAGGCGATGGCGAACGGCACGGCGACGACCGTGAACAGCGTGCGCTTGAGGAACTCCGACACGGGCTAGGCGGTGACGCGCCCGAACCGACGCTCGCGACTCTGGAAAGCGAGAATGGCTTCGTACAGGTGCCGCCGACGAAAGTCGGGCCACAACACCGGAGAGATGAACAACTCGGCGTAGGCGACCTGCCAGAGCATGAAATTGGAAATGCGCAGCTCGCCTGACGTCCGCACCAGCAGATCGGGATCGGGCATGTCCGCCGTAAGGAGGCGCGACTGCAGCGTCTCCTCGTCAATCTTTTCGGCGTCGAGTCGTCCGGCGGCGGCGTCCATCGCGAGCGAGCGCGCGGCGCGCACGAGCTCAGCGCGTCCGCCATACGAGATGAAGAGGTTGAGCGTCAGCCGGCGATTGGACTCGGTCAGGGCGACCAGCCGATCCACGGCCGCGGCAACGGGCGCGCTGAGCCGCTCCAGTTCCCCGATGACGCGCACCTGCACTCCCTTCTCATCGAGCTCCGCGGACTCTCGCTCGATGAATTCCTCAAGCAGCGCCATGAGCGCGCTCACTTCCGCTGCAGGACGGCGCCAGTTCTCCTGCGAGAACGCGAAGAGCGACAGGATTTCGACACCGACTTCGATGGCGCCTTCCACCACGTCGCGCACGGACGTCATGCCGGCGCGGTGGCCAACGGGACGCGGCAGCCTCCGCGCACGCGCCCATCGCCCATTGCCGTCCATGATGATCGCAACGTGGCGCGGCAGCTCCCCGTCGTCGCCGATCCGGGTGAGCAGCTCGTGAACGGGCACCTGCGAATCCGGCGTCGTCACGCTCGGTCAGGCTTTGTCAAACTTCCATGATTTCAGCTTCCTTGTGCTCCAGAAGCTCGTCGATCTTTCCCATGAACTCGTCGTGGACCTTCTGCAGGTCCTTTTCGCCATGCTTGATGTCATCCTCGGACACGCCCTTCAGCTTCTTGAGCTTGTCGCGCGATTCCGTCCGCGCATGTCGCACGGCGACGCGTCCTTCTTCCGCGAGCTTGTGCAGCACCTTCACCAGCTCCTTCCGTCGCTGCTCGTTCAGCGCCGGGAGCGGCACGCGGATCACGCCGGCCTGCGACGCCGGATTGAGTCCCAGATCGGAATCACGGATGGCCTTCTCGATCGGCTGAGCGAGTCCCTTGTCCCAGGGCGTGACCGTGACCATGCGCGGCTCCGGAACGGAAATGCCGGCGACCTGGTTGATTGGCACCATCTGTCCATACGCCTCGACGCGAATCGTATCGAGCAGGTTGGGACTCGCCTTGTTGGTGCGAATGGTGCCGAACTCCTTCCGGGAGTTCTCGAGCGCCCTCTCCATGCCGGCGCGGCACTCCTTGAGGATCGGTTGCGTGGTGCTCATCGGACGAGTGTCCCCACTTTCTCACCACGGATGGCCCGCTCCACTTCACCATGACGATGAATGTTCAGCACGATCAACGGCAAATTGTTCTCCTTGCACAGGGTGATCGCGGTCTGGTCCATGACCCCGAGCTCCTCCAGCATCACGTCGCGATAACTGATTTCCTCGTACTTCTTTGCATCCGGATCCTTCTTGGGATCTGCCGAGTACACGCCGTCCACGCTCGTGGCCTTGATGATGACGTCGGCGTGAATCTGGATGGCACGAAGGACGGCCGCCGTATCGGTGGAAAAATACGGGTTCCCGGTGCCGGCGGCAAAGATGACCAGCCGGTTCTGCTCCAGGTGGCGCATCGCGCGGCGGCGAATGTAGGGCTCCGCCAGCTCTTCCATCCGGATCGCGGTCATTACCCTGGTGTCCATCCCTTTCCGCTCCAGGACATCCTGCACCGCGAGCGCATTGATCACGGTGCCGAGCATACCCATGTAATCGGCAGCGACCCGGTCCATTCCGTTATTGGCGAGTATCTTCCCCCGCACGATGTTGCCGCCGCCGATCACCATCCCCACCTGAGCGCCGAGCTTCACCATGTCGGCGATCTCATCGGCGAGCCGATTGATCACTTCGAAATCGAAGCCGACGCCCTTGATGCCGGCGAGCGCCTCGCCGGAAACCTTGAGCAGAACCCGCGTATAGCGAAGCTCGCTCACGGCCGCTTACTCCTCGCCCATCTGGTACCGGACGAACCGGCGCACCGAGATCGCCTCGCCAAGCCGTGACGATGATTCCTTGATGAGATCGTCGATCGTCTTCTTCGGCTCACGGATCCAGGGCTGCGACAGGAGGACGATGTCCTTGTAGTAGGACTCGACCTTGCCGTCCACCATCTTCTGGATGATCGCGTCAGGCTTCCCGGACGCACGCGCCTGCTCCTCGAAAATCCGGCGCTCCTTCTCCACCAGCTCACTCGACACGCCGCTCTTGTCGACGGCGACCGGGGCGGCACTCGCGATGTGCAGGGCGAGCTCCTTGCCGAGATTCTTGAAGTCGTCGGTGCGCGCGACAAAGTCGGTCTCGCAGTTGAGCTCGACCATCACGCCGACCTTGCCGGGTGGGTGGATGTAGCTCGTGATCGCTCCTTCACTCGTCTGGCGACCGGCGCGCTTCTCCGCTTTCGCGATGCCCTTCTTCCGGAGGTGCTCGATGGCCTTCTCGATGTCACCGCCCATTTCCTCGAGCGCTTTCTTGCATTCCATCATCCCGGCGCCGGTACGCTGGCGGAGATCGGCGACATCCTTGGCTGTGAACTTGGTAGCAGTCATTTCAATATCCTTCGTAATCAGATTGAGTTCCTAATTTTCTGCGTTCTGCGTTCTACGTTCTGCGTAAATTGCAGAAAGTCCAGTCCGCTGCGAACGTATTCCGTTCGGCGCTCGTTCCCTCGTGAGGAGTGGTGCGGCGCGCATCTCTGTGATGAGCTTACGCAGAACGCAGAACGGAGTACGCAGAGGGCACCCAGCCCTTCTCTACAGTGATCTCTACAACAACGCCGCCGACAATCTGCCGGCGGCGTTGCACATCCTTGAAACAGCGGTAACGCTACACCCCGGCCGGTACGCCTTCGCCGCCATCGCCGCCCTCATCTCCACCATCGCCAACTTCAGGCGAGTCCGGCGAACCGTCGGACGTCTTGAGGCGCGCCGCGATCGCTTCGGGCTTGGCGCGGCGGCGTCGCGGGCGACGGCGACGCTTCTTGTCGCCTTCCGCCTCCTGCTCCATTCCGCGATCCGAGCTGTACGTCGTCGCTTCCCCTTCCTCGGCTTCCGTACGCGTCGGCGCATCGCGCCGCGCTTCCCGCATCGTCTCGGCGATGGACTTCGTGATCAGCTCGACCGAGCGGATCGCGTCATCGTTCCCGGCGATGGGGATACTGATGAGATCGGGGTCCGCGTTGGTATCGACGATCGCAACGATCGGGATACCGAGCTTGTTCGCTTCGTTCACCGCGATGCGTTCCTTCTTCGCATCGATGATGAACAGCAGTCCCGGCACGCGCGTCATGTTCTTGATGCCGCTGAGATACTTGGAGAGCTTCTCTTTCTCGCGGGACATCATCAGCTGCTCTTTCTTCGTGTAGTTCTCCCACTGGCCGCCCTCTTCCGAGCCCTGCTCGAGCTCCTTGAGGCGGCGGAGCTGCTTCTTCACCGTCTGGAAATTGGTGAGCAGGCCACCGAGCCAGCGCTCCGTGACGAACATGGCGCCGCAAGCTTCGGCTTCGGCCTGCACAATGGCCGACAGCTGTCGCTTGGTGCAGACGAACAGGACACTCTCGCCACGGCTAATGACATCGCGCACCAGCTTCTGCGCGAGCTCGAGCTGCCGCAACGTCTTCTGCAGATCAATGATATGAATCCCGTTGCGCTCGGCGAAAATGAACTGGCGCATCTTGGGATTCCAGCGGCGGGTCTGGTGTCCGAAGTGGACACCGGCCGCGAGGAGCTGATCGAGATTGGGATGGCTCATGCTTATCTCTTGCTGAACTGGAACTTCTTGCGTGCCTTCGGACGGCCGGGCTTCTTGCGTTCGACCGCGCGTGCGTCGCGCGTGAGGAGACCAAGATCGCGCAGCTTCCGTCGGTGCGCTTCGTCGAGCTTCACCAGCGCGCGAGCCACGGCGAGGCGCAGCGCGCCGGCCTGACCGGTAACCCCGCCACCTTCGCACTTGGCGCGGACATCAAAGCGGCCGAGTGTGTCGGTTGCCGTAAAGGGCTGCTGAATCGCGGAGACCAGCGTCGGACGCGGGAAATAATCACCGAGCGTGCGACCGTTCACATCCCACTTCCCGGAGCCGGGCTTCATGTAGAGACGGCAGACCGCTTCCTTCCGGCGGCCGACCGCGTTGATCATGGAATTGTCCGGCATTTACTCCGACTCGTTGGTGAGGTTGAGCTGCAGCACTTTCGGCTGCTGTGCAATGTGCGGATGTTCGGTGCCCGCGTAGACGCGAAGCTTGTTGCGCAGCTTCTGGCGGCCCAGCGCCGACTTCGGCAGCATGCCGTAGACGGCCTTCTCGATGACGCGCTCGGGGTGTTTCGCGAGCATGGACGCAAAGGGCGTGAAGAGCTCGTGACCCATGTAGCCGGTGTGGCGGAAGTAGCGTTTCTGCTCCGCCTTTCGACCGGTGACGCGAACCTTGGATGCGTTGATGACGATGACGTTGTCGCCCGTGTCCATGTGGGGCGTATACGTGGGCTTGTGCTTGCCGCGGAGGATCTTGGCAACTTCAGCGGCCAGGCGACCGAGCACCAGACCTTCGGCATCGAGGATGTACCACTCGTGCTCGATGTCGCTGGGGGTCGCGGTAAAAGTTCTCATTTAAAAAAAGCTCTCGACGTGAGACGAGACCGGACACGAGCCGGCCTCGGGATGGTCTAGCATTTTGGGACAGACGTGTAAGTTAGGTAAGGCGTTACGTGAAGTCAACTTGGGATATGGTGCACCTGGAGATACGATGAAGATGGTTCCGGAGACTACAGGCGTGCTGGGGATCGCGATCAGTCTACTCACGGTCTCCGCGTGTGCTCCGCGTGCACCACTGACCGTCAATCCGGTCACGCGATCGACGCCGAAAGGCATCGTCACCAATCACGTCATCGTCGTGTCCATTGACGGATTGCGCCCGGACGCCATCAGGAAGTTCGGCGCCAGCACCATTCAGCGATTAATGAAGACCGGCAGCTTCACGCTCGATGCACGGACAATCAACCTGAGCAAGACGCTCCCATCGCACACGTCGATGCTGACAGGCGAGCTGGCCGAGGAGCACGGAATTGTCTGGAATACGAACCAGACGGACACGCACGGCACCATCGAGATCCCCACGGTCTTCAGCATTGCCCGTCAGCAGGGCTTCCACACCGCGGCGTTTTTTTCCAAGACCAAGTTCAATCACCTGGAGGCCGAGGGGACGCTCGATCACAGCCAGGCGCCGGATGGAAAGCGGCCATGGTCAGTGGATCGCACCATGACTGACGTGGAGCAATATCTCAGGCATCAGCGCCCAAATGTGCTGTTCGTGCACATCGGTGAACCTGATTATGCCGGGCACCTGCTTGGCTGGATGTCGTGGTTGTACGCTCGCGCCGTGCGGGCATCCGACGCAGGCATCGCGCGCCTCCTTCGAGCCGCCGACCGCGCCTACGGATCGGATTTTACGCTGATCCTTACGGCAGATCACGGCGGGCACGGCAGAACACATGGCACTGAAGCGCTTGAGGACGTCACGATTCCCTGGATCGCCTACGGTCGCGGCGTGCAGGGTGGGACGAAACTTCCGACAGGAATTCGCACGGTGGACACGGCGGCCACGGTTCTGTGGCTGCTCGGCCTCACGTCTACCACGGAGTGGACGGGTGTTCCGGTGCGAGCCGCGTTCGTTGAAGGAGCGCAGGTCGCCGCCGACCAGGCAGCTGCCGGTGGTCCTCGTTGACCGGAGGCACGAGTTCGCGTCGGATCGAGCTTGCCACAACCGTGAACTGGACGACCCCTCTGCATGTTCCTGACAATCCTTGTTGCATCCGTTGCCGCAATAGCGGGCGCGATCGCTGCGGTGACCGGGTTCGGCGTTGGCTCCCTCCTTACGCCCGTGCTGGCGCTCGGGGCGGGCACGAAGCTAGCCGTGGCCGCGATCTCAATTCCTCACCTGGTCGGCACCGCGCAGCGATTCTGGATGTTGCGCCGTCACGTCGATCGGAAAGTGCTGTGGAGCTTCGGCGGGACCAGCGCCGCGGGAGGTCTGGTGGGGGCGATATTCCAGAGTTCGTTTTCGAGCCGCGCACTGACAATTGTATTCGGAATGCTTCTGATTGCCGCTGGGGTGGCCGAACTCACCGGGTGGATGCAGCGGGTGCGGTGGGGGCGACGATCGGCGTGGGTGGCCGGGGCGCTTTCCGGTATCCTTGGGGGGATGGTGGGCAGCCAAGGTGGGATCCGCACGGGCGCGATGCTCGGGTTCAACGTTCCCAGGGAATCATTCGTTGCCACGGCGGCTGTGATCGCGCTCTTTGTGGACGCGGCCAGGATGCCCGTTTATTTGATCACCCAGTGGCATGACATTGCGCGGGTCTGGCCGATCGTCCTTGTCGCGACGGGAGGAGTCGTAATCGGCACGGCGGTCGGTCGAAATATCCTCGGTCGAATCCCGGAGCGAACTTTTCGCCACGCAATCGCGGTGCTGCTCGTGATACTCGGGACATACATGGGCATTTCTGCAATCCTGTAAGTGGCTCCTTCGGGACGACCGGCCTACTTCAAGGCGATCGCGGCGAGCTTTCTTCACAAGCTCTCCACTCTCAACGGGGACGTTGAGACCGATGACGGCCCCGAGGCGTTGATCCATTTCGCCTTGGCCAGCGCCGTCGCGCCATTGCCGTGATCCGGTTGCCTGGCCGAATGCGCGTTTACGGATGGGATCCTGTGCGAGGCAACACAAGCCGGAGGCGGTAATGAAACCGATGGACCCGAGGACGCAGCAAAGGTGGAGCGTCAGACAGCGTGCACTTCTGCTCGGCCTGCTGGCCGGTCAACTATCCTGTGGAAAGGAGCCCACAACACCGGTCGTTGGCAGCCTGGAGATCTCGGCAAGCGGACTGGGCGCCACCGTCCGACCAAATCTCATCGTTACGGGTCCGGGCGGTACCTTCGCTGTGACCAGTCAGGATACGGTCCTCCGCAATATCGAACCAGGCACGTATGCCATCGCGTCGCCCACCGTATGGGTCGCCACCGGACGCTATGTCGCGGATGCTGAGATGCGGACCGCGAAGGTGACCGCGAGTCCGAGCCCTGCCGAAATCACGGTTTCGTACGTGCTCTGGGATTCGCGTCTCACGTTGACCGTGTCGGGCTTCCGTCCACCGCATCTGCTGACGTCCAGATGACGGGTCCGAGCTTCTCGGCCATCGCTACCCAATCGCAGACGTACGGTGATTTGAAGTCGGGCTCCTACACTGTGGTGGGTCGGGACGTCCGTGCGGGAGGAATCACTTACCGGGCCGCTCCCGCCAACCAGACAGTTCAACTCCCGCCGGGAATCTCACCGGTGGGAGTTTCGGTGGTCTATGCCGCGGTGAGTGCGGGTCAGTGATAATGGTCCAACCCGTCTTGCGGACCTGTTTAATAACTCAACCTGTACATCCCGGATTGCACGCAGGTAGCTTCGCGTCATCCCGAGGGCGCACCATAGGACACGGCCTTCGCTCGCCACACGCGCTGCACGTCCGCCCAAGGCAAGTCAAGAAGTCGTGAGAGCGTTGCGCGCAGCACGGTTGGTGTCGATCCGCCTGCAGCCAGCTCCTTCACGCCAGCAACTCCACGCTTCTCGTGAACGAGAGCATGGAGGATTGCGCCGGCAGGACGTTCGCCGAGGTCGCTGTTGCTGAGGAACACCGAATCAAGTGTGATCTCCGGATGTCGGCGGAGATAACCCTGCGTAACGCGTCAGGGTGACGGCGGCGTCCTGCCCAAGGGTGCCGCCGAACCACGTAGCCAGGCCTTCGCTCGTAATCCAATGACTCTTGCTGGAGTCCAGTGACTGCAACACCACATGCGTTAATTCGTGGCGGTGTTCCTCACCCACTAATACGTCGCCGGAGAACAGCCGCTTATCCCGTGGCATCGCGAAACCTCCGCCCGGCTCACCATAGTCGGCATACCAATCGATGCCGACGATGCGATACATCTCTTCCCTGGAATCAGTGACGTAGTACTCAAGGTCCGTGATTGCTGGAACGCCGAAGACTTCGGCGAGAGAATCACTGAATGCGACTGCGCGTTCGGCACGCGTGCGATCGAAGCGATGGCCGGGCTGCATGATATACGTGATTGGCCCTACCTTCTCTCGTGGCCAGTCCCGCGTAAGGTCGGACAGGACATTCGAAAAGACCCAGCGTCCGTTCTCGCGCGTGGCGTAGACACGCACGATCGCCACGTGGGGAACTCGGCCCGGCGTGGAATGCGGCCACGAGAACAGCGTCCTGATCTCGTACCGGTCCGTAGCGCCGGGCGACGACGGAGCGAGGTGAAGGACCGTTGCGGATGCGCCGAATGCGTCGACGCGGCCCCGAGCAATGTCGTAGCTCTTGAAGTCGCGTTGATCCGCGGTCGCCCAATAGGGAGAAAAGCCCAGCTTCTCGACTGCGTCGAAACTGGATGTGGACGCGAGATAGAGACGCCAGTTCTCCAGTATCTGCGGAATGGGCTTTCGCCATCCCGTTGCGTCCCACCACCGATCCACCCGCGCGGTGTCGATTGCGATGCCGATCCTGAACTCAGGACGCTTCGGCGATGAATCCCTTGCGCACGACAGGACGACCGTCGCAGCGAGCATAAGAGCCATGCACCGGAGCAAGCCTACTCCATCTCTACCAGCAGCGCGCCCTTCTCTACTGCCTGGCCTACCGCCACGGCGACTCGCTTTACCCGGCCCGCGGCACTCGCGCGCAGTTCATTCTCCATCTTCATGGCCTCCATGACGACGAGCCCCTGCCCGGCCTGCACCTCGGCCCCGACCTCGACGTTGATACGAACGATCATTCCCGGCATGGGCGCCTTGAGTGAAGCAGGGCCCGCTACCCCCGCGGCCGCGCCACTCAGGTCGCGAATGACGCGCGTGCGCTCATCGACCGCCTCGACCTCGTACCGGAACGCCCCGAACGTGATCACGTACTGTCCGCGCGCCTCCCCTCGGCGCACGATCAGGCGGTGCACCTCGTCGCCCACCGTCAGCAACCAGACCGGCGTGCCCTCCACTTCCGTGAGTCGCGCATCCAGTCGCACGCCGTCGGCATGAATCCCATCCGCGTCGAGAACCACTTCGCGACGCTCGCCATTCACGTCGACATGGTACTTCAAGCCGCCACCAGCTCGCACAGCGTTTCGACGTGCGCGGTCTGCGGAAACATGTCAAAGGCCTCGAGGGCCGCGATGCGATAACCAGGCAATCGCGTGAGATCGCGCGCCAGCGTGGCCGGATTGCAGCTCACATAGATGAGAACAGGTGGCGAAGCGGACTCGATCATCGGCGGAATACTGACGTCGAGCCCGGTGCGCGGCGGATTCAGGATCAGCACATCGGCCGGCAGCGTACTGGCCAGTTCATCTTCGACGCGACCGGCTACCGCACGAGACGGAGGCGGCAACACCGACGCGCATTGTCGTGATGCATCCGTATCCGATTCGATCGCCGTCACGCGCACTCCATGCGCCGCAATGCCGGCGGCAGTGGCTCCTGTTCCGGCGTACGCATCCACGACCACCTGCGGCCCATGCGCCATCGCACGCGCGATCACTCGACGATGAAGCTCGCTCGCCATTCCGGCGTTTACCTGCGCGAACGACGCGCCGGTGCGATCCTCGTGCCTGGTCAACTCACGGCGGGTTCTCTGTTCGGGCACCCACCAGAGCGACGTAATGGATGCAGCGGCCTTCAGAAACTGGGGCCATGTATCCCATCGCGCCCCGCCTTCCAGCACGAAACTCGCGCCGCCCGCGGTCAATCGCACCGCCCCGCGCAGCCGCTTCACCGGCGGCAAATGCGCACTCGCACGCATTACGGACTGCCAAACCGCGAGAACGGCGTCGTCGGTGATCGGACAGTCTGATAGAGCAAACACTCCATCGGGGTCGTCGTAGGGGTGCAGACCTGCGATCCACCGCCCATTCCGATGCCGCATGGCGAGCGTGAGCTTCCGCCGATATCGCCACTGAGTGGGACTCGCTGCCACCAGGGGCGCGTTCACCGTTCGCCTTCCAATCCTGGTGAGCGCATCGTGAATGATCCCGCTCTTTGCCGTGAGCTGCGCATCATACAACATGTGCTGGATCTGACAGCCGCCGCACCGATCCTTCATGTAATGGTGACACGGCGGCTCCACGCGCGACGGCGACGCCGTGCTGATGGAGCGTGCGTCACCCCGCGCGAATCGGCCGTTCTTGCTGTAGACGGCGCGCACCCGGTCGCCCGGTGCGGTGCGCGGAACGAAGA
>Ga0136612_10000672_pt1 | contig 12955 bp, 10 predicted proteins | sample AntDryUQ224A2306_2_FD_106644 | JGI IMG/M metagenome (GOLD analysis project Ga0136612, IMG submission 106644) | Polar desert sand microbial communities from Dry Valleys, Antarctica - metaG UQ224A (23.06) | ecosystem: Environmental > Terrestrial > Soil > Desert | place: Antarctica: Dry Valley...
AGCTCGCCGAACGACAGGCCACAGCTGGGGCAGGCGAGGTGTTGGCTGAAGGTAAGGGTGTTTTCGTCGTCAGTGGCGTCGGCCCCAGGTCCGGACTCAGACAATTCGTCGTTGGGCGAATCGCCGGCGGGCAAATCGCCGTCGCCCGTATCGCCATCGACTGCATCGTCGCCCGCCGCGCCGCCGCCCTCTGTCCCGGAGGCCTTGGGGACGATTTGCACCTCGGCCACGCCGTCCGCCAGCTTCAGCGCTGTCTCGAGGGAGTCGGTCAGCCGCCGCTCGATCCCTTCTCGCAGCACCAGGCGGTCGACAATGACCTCGATGGTGTGCTGTTCGTAGCGAGCCAGCTTGGTCTCGTTCTTCGCCCCGAGATCGACGATCTCCCCGTCGATCCGGGCCCGGGCGAAGCCCTGGCGGGCAAGGTCGTCGAGCAGTCCCTCGTACTCGCCCTTGCGGCCCCGCACCACCGGCGCCAACACCTGGAAGCGGGTGCCCTCGGGCAGCTGGAGGATCCGATCGACGATCTGCTGCGGGGTCTGACGCTTGACCAACGTGCCGCAGTTGGGGCAGTGGGGCTGGCCCACGCGGGCGTAGAGAAGCCGGATGTAGTCGTAGATCTCGGTGATCGTCCCCACCGTCGACCGCGGGTTACGCGACGCCGACTTCTGATCGATGGAGATGGCCGGCGACAGACCCTCGATGAAGTCGACATCGGGCTTGTCCATCTGGCCCAGAAACTGCCGGGCGTAGGCCGACAACGACTCGACATAGCGGCGCTGCCCCTCGGCGTAAATCGTGTCGAAGGCGAGAGACGACTTGCCCGAGCCGGACAGGCCGGTGAACACGATGAGCTTGTCGCGGGGCAGCTCGAGGGAGACGTCCTTGAGGTTGTGCTCCCTGGCCCCCCTAATTACAAGCTTGTCGGCCACCGGTCCAAGATACGTGGTGCCCGGCCCGGCCGATCCTCGTCAGCGGGTGGCAACCTTCAGCTCCCGCTTGAGGTCGTTGATTTCGTCCCGAAGACGGGCGGCGTACTCGAACTGCAGATTCTTGGCGGCCTCGTGCATCTCTTCCTCGAGCGTCTGGATCAGGCGGCCAAGCTCCTCCTGAGGGAGCTCGCCGAGATCGGTGGCCCCCGACTTGCGTCGGCGGTCGTCACGCAGACGTGAGCGCTTGCCCTCCCCTGGGACCGGGGCGGTCTCCCGGGACCCACGCAGCTGGGAAAGGATGTCGGTGACCGCTTTGCGGATCGTCTGCGGGTCGATGCCGTGTTCCTTGTTGTACTCCTGCTGCAGCTTGCGGCGCCGGTTCGTCTCCGAGATGGCCCGCTGCATCGAGTCGGTGACTCTGTCGGCGTACATGATCACCTGGCCGTCCACGTTGCGAGCCGCCCGACCAATCGTCTGGATCAGAGAGGTCTCCGAGCGGAGAAACCCTTCCTTGTCGGCGTCGAGGATGGCCACCAGCGAGACCTCGGGCAGGTCGAGGCCCTCCCTCAGCAGGTTGATTCCCACCAGCACGTCGAACTCCCCCAGCCGCAGATCCCGCAGGATCTCGATGCGCTCGATGGTGTCGATCTCCGAGTGGAGGTACCGGACCCGTAGCCCCATCTCCAGGAGGTACTCGCTGAGGTCTTCCGCCATCTTCTTGGTGAGGGTGGTGATGAGAACTCGGGCATCAACCTCTACGCGGGACCGCACTTGGTCGATGAGGTCATCGATCTGGCCCTTGGTGGGCTTGACGATCACCTCCGGGTCGACCAGCCCGGTCGGTCGCACGATCTGCTCGACGATCTGCGTGGAGACCTTGCGTTCATAGGCCGAGGGCGTGGCCGACAGGAACACGACCTGGTTGACCCGCGTCTCGAACTCCTCCCAGCGCAGGGGCCGGTTGTCGGAAGCCGACGGCAGGCGGAATCCGTGCTCGATCAGAGTGTCCTTGCGCGACTTGTCACCGTGGAACTGCCCGTGCAGCTGGGGAACCGTGACGTGGGACTCGTCGATGACCAGCAGGTAGTCCTTCGGGAAGAAGTCGAGGAGGGTCCAGGGCGGCTCGCCCGGGTTGCGGCCATCGATGTGCCGGCTGTAGTTCTCGATCCCGTTGCAGTAGCCCAGCTCTTGCATCATTTCGAGGTCGTAGGAGGTCCGCATGCGAAGCCGCTGCGCCTCCAGAAGCTTCCCCTCCTTCTCGAAGCGGGCCAGCTGCTGCTGCAACTCCACCTCGATACCGCCGATGGCAGTTCGCAGCCGTTCCTCGCCGGTCACATAGTGCGACGCCGGGAAGATCACGACCTCGTCCATGTCGCCCAGGTCCTCACCAGTAAGCAGGTCGACCCGACGGATGCGCTCCACCTCGTCGCCGAACAACTCGATGCGCACCGGAAGCTCCTCGTAGGCGGGATGCACCTCGATGGTGTCTCCCCGCACTCGGAACTTGCCCCGCACCAGGTTGGCGTCGTTGCGCTCGTACTGCATGTCGATCAGCCGCCGCAGGATCGAGCGCTGATCCCGCTCCTCCCCCGCCTTCACCACCAGCATGTGCCCCGCATACTCGTCGGGTGAGCCGATGCCGTAGATGCACGAAACCGAGGCCACCACGATGATGTCGCGCCGGCTCAACAGCCCAGAGGTGGCCGAGTGGCGCAGACGGTCGATGTCGTCGTTGATCGACGAGTCCTTCTCGATGTACGTGTCCGAGGAGGGCATGTAGGCCTCGGGTTGGTAGTAGTCGTAGTAGCTGACGAAGTACTCCACCCGATTCTTGGGGAAGAACTCGCGGAACTCGTTGGCCAGCTGGGCGGCCAGCGCCTTGTTCGGGGCGATGACGAGCGTCGGCCGCTGCGTCTCCTCAATGGTCCAGGCGATGGTGGCCGACTTGCCGCTTCCGGTGATGCCCAGCAGGGTCTGAAACTGCTCGCCCCGGGTCAGCCCCTCTGCCAGGGAGGCGATGGCCTTGGGCTGGTCGCCGGACGGCTCGAAGTCACTGACGACTTTGAAGGGCGGCACCGCCCCAGGCTACGAGCCGTCCCGCGGTGGTCGTTCGCGACGTTCGCCGAGTATCTCCAGCAGATGCCAGAGCTGAGCCACCTCGGCCGCCAGGTCGGCTTCAGTCCCCGAGTTGTCCACGATGAAGTCGGCGGCCGTGCGCCGGTCTTCCGGTGACAACTGCGCGGCCATGCGGGCCCGGGCGTCGGCCTCGTCCATGCCTCGCTGCTCCACGAGGCGGCTCAAGGCGACATCCAACGGGCAGTAGACCACCACGACAGCGTCGAGCCCCCAACGTTGTTTGGCGTCGGGCCCGGCCTCGGCCAGCAGGGGGATGTCCAAGAAGATGACCTCGCCCTTCGACTCGGCCAACGACCGCAGCCGCACCATCTCGATGCCGACCGCCGGGTGCACGATGGCCTCAAGGTCGCGACGGGCTTGGTCGTCGCCGAAGACCACTTGGGCCATTGTCTCCCGATCCAGCTCGCCGTCGTCCTGAAGGATGGAGTCGCCGAAGCGCTCCACCATCGCCTCCAAGACGGGCTCGCCCTTTCGCTGCAGAGCGCGCACGACCGCATCGGCTTCGATGACAGTTACCTCGGGTTGGGCGGACAGCAGCCGCCCCACCGTGCTCTTGCCCGATCCGATACCGCCGGTGAGCCCGACGACCAGCGCCGGCGGACCGGGCCGATCGTCCTCAGACAACTGGCTTAACCGGCCTGCTCGGGTTCTCCGGCCGCCTCAGGCTCGCCGGCGACCTCAGGCTCGCCATCAACTTCAGGCTCGCTGGCTGCGCTTTCCGCTGCTGCCTCGGGCTGCACCGCCTCAGGGGCGGCCTCGGGCTGCACCGCCTCAGGGGCGGCCTCGGGGGCAGAATCAGTCTCGGCTGCTACGTCAGGTGCGGCCTCGGGGGCAGCACCCTCGGGCGCGGGCGAACCTTCCGGTCGAGGGGCGGACGGCTCAGGGGCCAGGCCGGCGTCGTGCATGGCCCAAGCCTCCTCGGCCTCCTTCTCGGCGACGGGGTCGACGCCGACGTAGTTGCCCTCCGCGTCGTAGGCGTGCTCGCCGAAGTGCTCCTGGTACTCGGCGGCGACTTCGCCACCCTCGGCGGCCTGCTTGATCGACAGGCTGATGCGGCGACGCTGGAGGTCGAGGTCGATGATCTTGACCCACAGCTCCTCGCCGGGGGTAACCACCTGGTCGGGAAGGTCGACGTGATGCGACGCCATCTCCGAGATGTGCACCAGACCTTCGATGCCCTCACCCACCTGGACGAACGCACCGAAGGGCACCAGCTTGGTAACCCGTCCGTAGACCAACTCGCCAACCCGGTGGGCAGAGGCGAACTCCTGCCAGGGGTCGGCCTGGGTGGCTTTCAGCGACAGCGAGATGCGCTCCTTGTCGAGCTCCACCTTGAGGACCTGCACTTCGACCTCATCGCCCACCTGCACCACGGAACCGGGGTGATCGACGTGCTTCCAGGACAGCTCCGAAACGTGCACGAGCCCGTCCATTCCGCCAAGGTCGACGAAGGCGCCGAAGTTGACCAGCGAGGAGACGACCCCCTTGCGGATCTCGCCCACCTTGAGGTTGTGCAGGAAGTCCTCGCGCTGCTCCTTCTGAGCCTCTTCGAGCCAGGCGCGGCGGCTGAGCACCACGTTGTTGCGGTTCTTGTCCAGCTCGATGATCTTGGCCTCGAGCTCCTGACCGACGTAGGGCTGGAGGTCGCGCACCCGGCGCAGCTCCACCAACGATGCCGGCAGGAAGCCGCGCAGGCCGATGTCGACGATGAGGCCACCCTTGACCACTTCGATCACGGTGCCCTTAACCATGCCGTCGGTCTCCTTGAGCTTCTCCACGTTGACCCAGGCCCGCTCGTACTGGGCCCGCTTCTTGGAGAGGAGCAGACGGCCTTCCTTGTCCTCCTTCTGGAGAACCAGAGCCTCGATTACCTCGCCGAGGGTGACGACCTGGTCGGGCGACACGTCGGGGCGGATGGAAAGCTCCCGAGAGGGAATGACACCCTCAGACTTGAAGCCGATATCGAGCAGGACTTCTTCCTTGTCGACCTTGACCACGGTGCCCGTGACGATGTCGCCATCTTCGAACTCCACGATGGTGGCGTCGATGGCGTCTTCGAAGGAGCCATCGAGATCGTCGGCAACGACCTGACGGGGGGTGTATTCACCCGCCTCATTGAACGTGCCCATGGGCTCTTCGGTACGGGTGATCGTCTGGTCGGACATGGAAGGTAGGTCGGCTCTCTTTTTCAGGACGGATAACGGCCCGGGATGCTTCACCAGGGCCTGGACGCGCGGCGCACGCCGGACTTCCAAGGCTATCAGGCCCTACCTGGGCTCCTGGCTCCCGCCCTAGGGACAATTCAGCCCTTGGCGTCCTCCCAAGAGGTGCCCCAGGCCAGGTGCACGTCCAAGCCCACGATCAGCTCGCAAGCCCCCGTCATGGCAGCGCGGGTGACCTCCTCGGCCACCCCTTCCTCGCTGGGTGCGACCTCGAGGAGGACCTCATCGTGCACCTGCAGGATCAGGTTCGACTCCAGGGAGCGAGACTCCAACTCGGCGTCCAGGCGAACCAGAGCCACCTTGAAGATGTCGGCCGCCAGACCCTGGATGCCCGCGTTCATGGCTTGGCGCTCACCGGCCTGGCGAACCCGGAAGTTCGAGGCGGACAGCTCGGGGATCTGGCGCCGCCGCCCGAACATCGTCTCGGTGTAGCCCTTCTCCCGAGCCTCGGCCACGGTCCGCTCCATGTAGGCCTTCACGTTGGGGAAGGCGAGGAAGTAGGCCAAGAGGATTTCGGACGCTTCCTCGACTCCGATGCGCAGCCGTTGAGCCAGCCCATAGGACTCCATCCCGTAGGCCAATCCGTAGGAAACCATTTTCGCTTTGGAGCGCTGCCCCAAGTCGATCGCCTCAGGCTCGACGCCGAAGATGCGAGAGGCGGTGGCGGTGTGGACGTCTCGACCGCTGGTGAAGGCGTCGATCAATCCGGGATCCTCGGCGAGGTGGGCGATGATTCGCAACTCGATCTGGTTGTAGTCAGCCACCAGCAGCCGCCATCCCTCCTTAGGAACGAAGGCCCGTCGGAAGCGCCGGCCTTCCTCCGTGCGGATGGGGATGTTGTGGAGGTTCGGGCGGTCGGAGGACAAACGGCCCGTGCGGGCCACCGTCTGATTGAACGACGCATGGATCCGGCCGTCGACCCCCACCTCGGCGAGCAGGCTCTCGCCATAGGTCGAACGCAACTTCTCCACTTCGCGATAGCGCAGAAGCTTCTCGACGATCGGGTGCTGGCCCTTGAGCTTCTCCAAGGAGGCGGCGTCGGTGGAGTAGCCGGTCTTGCCCTTCTTCTGCGGCTGCAGACCGAGCTTGGTGAACAAGATCTCCCGCAATTGGGGAGTTGAGTTGACCTTGAAGGCCTCGCCGGCGATGTCCTGAATCTCAGCGTCGAGGCGCCGCACCTCATCGGTGAGGCTCGCGGAGAGTTCTTTGAGGTAGGCCGCGTCGACTGCGATTCCCCTCTCCTCCATGCGGTGAAGCACCCGCACAAGCGGACGCTCGATATCCCGGTATAGCGAGGCGAGGCCACGGGCCTCCATGGCTGTCTCCAGTGCCGGCGCCAAGAGGCGGATCGCCTCGGCCCGAAGGCAGGCGCGCTGCGCGGGACTGGGCCCAGCCTCCACCTCGAGGGTGAGCTGGCCTTCCATCTGGCCGTCGGCCGGGGGGTCGAGGTCCACCGCGAGGTGCCGGCGGGCCAGATCCTCTAACAGGTACTGGTTTTCCGATGGCTCGATCAGGTAGGCGGCCACCGAGGTGTCTATGCCGAGGCAGGCGAAGTCGATCCCGAGCGGGGTGAGCCCCCGCATGACTTCCTTGGCGCCATGAGCATGGAGCGGCGTACCGGACGACAATGCCGCCGCCAACGCTTGGCCCACGGCCGGAGCCGCCAGCACCGCGGCCTCGATCCAGGAGACCGCGGCATCGCCGGTGGCGACGGCCAAGCCCAGCACAGGGGAGCGACCCTCCGGCCCCTCCCACGCCAAGGCGAGAGAAGCCCCCTCAACCTCGCCCGCCTGCAGCCGGCGAGCCAGTTCTACTGCTCCGGCTTCATCGAGAACCAAGTGGTCTACGTCCAAACCGGCTGAGCCCGCCGGGGCCTCGTCGTCGCCAGCTGCCGAGCCCAAGGCCTCGGTTAGGCGATCCCACATGGGGCGCCCGAACTCGAGAAAGGCGAACAGTTCGCGTAGCGCCTCGGTGTCGTAACCACCCATCTGCATGGCATCAGGGTCGTACTCACAGGGCACGTCGCGGATCAGGGGGGTGGCGGTGGCATTGCGGCGCACCACTTCCTCGTGAGCCGCCAGGTTCTGTTTCAACTTGGGGGTGTATTCGTCGAGATGGGCGAACACGCCGTCGAGGTCGCCGTAGGTGTTGAGCAGCTTGGCGGCTGTCTTCTCCCCCACCCCGGGAACGCCAGGCAAGTTGTCGGAAGGGTCACCCCTCAAGGCGGCGTACTGCGGGTAGAGCGCGGGGGTGACGCCGGTGCGATCGAGAACCCCGGCCTCATCGAGCAGCACGTAGTCGCTCACCCCGCGCCTGTTGTAGAGCACGCGGATGTGGGGATCCTCAGCCAGCTGGAACTCGTCGCGGTCGCCGGTGACCACTATGACGTCGTCACCGCGATCGCGGGCCTGGGTGGCCATTGTGGCGATCACATCGTCGGCCTCGAAGCCGGAGATATCGACGATGGGAATGGCCAGGGTCTCGACGACCTGCCGGATGAGACCCATCTGCTGACGCAAGATGTCGGGTGCGGCCGAACGACCCGCCTTGTAGTCGGGCACAAGCGCATGGCGGAAGGTGGGCTCGGGCCGGTCGAAGGCCACCGCCAACCCGTCGGGCTGGTGATCCTTGAGCAGATTGATAAGCATCGAGGTGAACCCGTAGACCGCGTTGGTCACCTGTCCTGATGCCGTCGCCATGTCGGTCGGCAACGCAAAGAAGGCCCGGTAGGCCAACGAGTTTCCGTCGAGCAGGAGGAGCTTGCTCACATCACCGCGAAGGTGACCCGCATCCCCCGATCGGAGTGAGTCTCGGTAGGACTGATGGCGATGCGGCAGCGCAACTCGTAGGTCCCCGCGGTGAGCTCGATCGACAGGTCCTCGCTCTCCCCGGAAACGAAGGGTGCAACCCCGCCGACCTCGTTGCCGTCGGCGTCGAGCACGACCATCTCATGGGCACTCGGGCCGTTGTTCTTCCCCTCGATGCGGACGCGGGGGCCGGTGACCGAAGCCGGCATGTCGATATAGGCGTAGTCCCGCATGCTGATCTTCACCACCTGGGTGGCCTCGGCCACGGGGAAGGTGGCCGCAGAGTGGCCATGGTCCTCCTTGCCTCCGGCCCCCCCGGGCTCAGAATTCCCGGCGGTGGAAGTGGTGTCGCCGTCGTGGTGCTCGCCGCCGACGGCAGCGGAAGTAGTGCTGGAGCCGGCGGGTTCGTCGTCTCCCCCGCCGCAGGCAGCCAGGGAAATAAGAGAGGCGAGAAGGAGGGCCAGAAGGCGGAGCGGCTTCATGATGGCTTGCGCTCGCCGTTGATGACCTCGTTGGCGATGATCTTCATCTTCACCCGATGATCCATGGCGGTGCTACGAATCCAAACGAAAGCCTGCTCCTCGGTCCAGCCGAGTTCATCCATCAGGAGGCCCTTGGCACGATCGACGGCCTTTCGGGTCTCAAGCTTCTCCTGAAGGTCGTGGTTCTCGCTCTCTAGGGCCTTCATCTCCCGGAACCGGGCCATGGCCACCTCGATGGCACTCACCAACTCGTCTTTACGGAAGGGCTTGGCCAAGTAGGCGAGCACACCAGCATCCCTGGCCTCCTCGATGAGGTTGCGCTGACTGAAGGCGGTGAGGATGACGACCGCGGTCTCACCCTTCTCGGCGATCTGTCGGGCCGCGCTGAGCCCATCGAGGCCGGGCATGCGGATGTCGAGCACGGCCAGATCGGCCGAGTGCTGCTCGACCAGTGTCACCGCCTCGTCGCCTCGGCCTGTCTCGCCGACCACCTCGTAGCCCTCCTCCTCCAACATCTCCTTGACATCGAGACGGATCAGGGCCTCGTCCTCGGCAATGACGACTTTGGTTCCCACTTGGATGCCTCTCTGGTCGATTTCGGTTTGGGCCGCCTCTTGCGCGGGCCTCACTGGTCGGTGCCCAACTCGGGAAGCTCCTCCAGGAGCTCCTCCTGGAGCCGCCGCAGTCGTTCTATTTGACCGGCCAGATCGGACCGGCTTCGGCTGATGGCCTGCAGGTGCCGCTCAGCCTCCTCCATCTCCCGCCGCTCCAGCGCCGAGTCGGTCACCAGGGCGCGGGTCCGGGCGTCACTGGCTGCGTCAGCGAACCAGGCCACCTGCTCGTCGAGCGCTACCAACTCCTCACGGGCTCGCGAGATCCGTTGCCCTGCCTCTACGAGATGGCGCTCAACGGTGGCGCGCTCGCTCCCAGCCCGGCGCCGGCTGAACGTTTTACGCCCGCCCATCGGGGGTCTGTCCGCGCTTCCCATCAACCGCGGCGAGTGTAGGCGGGCGGCCCAGTGCCTCCCCCGGTGAGGGCCGGATTGGCCAGACCCACCTGTGGCCGGATTGGCCCCCCGGGGCCCGGATTGGCCTCCCCCCCGGGGCCCGGAATGGCTGAGCCCACCGCTACCGTGGCCCGCCTGTGCGCAAGCTCCTCGTGCTTGGTCTCATATGGGGCTGGTCGTTCTTCTTCATCAAGGTGGCCCTCCAGGGCTTGACCCCTACGGCCATCGTGGCCGGCCGGGTGATATTCGGGGCGGTGACGGTGCTGGTCTACCTGCTCCTTACTCGTACGCCCCTCCCGCGCGACCGGGATCTATGGAAGCGGGTCGCGGTTATGGCGATCGTCACCAATGTGATCCCCTTCACCCTGCTGGCCTGGGCTCAAGAGCGGATCACCTCGGCCCTTGCCTCCATCCTCAACGCCACCACTGCCCTAATGGCTGCCCTGGTAGCTGCGCTGTTCCTGGGCGAGCGCCTGCGCTTCGGCCAGCGAATCGGAATGTTGCTGGGCTTCGCCGGTGTCGCCGTGGCCGCAGGCCTCGGCGCGGGCGACGTGGCCGGTTCCTCGCTTACCGGCACGGCCGCCGGCCTCGGGGCCGCCCTTTGCTACGCCTTCGGATTCGCCTACTCCCAACATCACTCCCTGGGGTCAAATCCGGCGGCCACGACCGCGGGGCAACTCGGCATCGGGGCCTTACTCATGGCCCCGATCGGGATATTCACCTCGGTGACAGTGGGTTTCGAGCTGACCCCCACCCGCGCCGCTGCAGTAGCCGTCCTAGGAATCCTGGGCACGGGTGTCGGCTACCTCCTCTACTACCGGATGATCCACGAGGTGGGGGCCACCAAGGCCTCGGTCGTCACCTATCTCGTACCCGTGGTGGGGCTCGTGGTCGGGGTGACCGTCGCCGACGAGCCCTTCTCCTGGCGGCTCGTGGCTGGGGCGGCCCTTATCGTGGCTGGCGTGATTGCTGTCCAGGGGACTCTCCCCGCCTTCCGTAAGCGGATGCCGGCCGTGCTCGCCGCTTTGGCGGGCCTGATCGGGTTCGGTCTGGGCGGGTGTTCGGCCGGAGAACCCAGCGCCCTCAACACGACTACCTCCAGCACCACAATCACCGCCGCCGAAGGGTGCGGGGAGATTGTGGAAGAGCAACTCGACCCCAACAGCGGCGAGCATCTGCTGCCTGGCGCCGAAGAGCCGCCGTACATCTCCGATCCCCCCACGTCGGGCGGGCATGCCAGCGGCGGCTCTCCTCCCGACGGATCCCAAGCGGACCCTCTCTCCAGGCCGAGGCAGGTGCAAGTGCTGGAGGGGGGCCGGGTCCTCGTGCAGTACCGCAGCGGCGAGGTCACCGACTCTGAGTTGACCGTCCTCAACAACCTCGCCGGCCAAGCTGGCGTAGTCGTGGCTCTGAATGACTCGCTGCCCTCCCCGGTAGTTGCCACGGCCTGGGTTCACAAGATGCTTTGCGAGGACGCTGACGCTGACGCACTGGAGGCCTTTACGGCCGCATATCTCAGCAAGGGGCCGGGCGGCCACTAGGGGGGCAAGTCCCTAGGCTCGACGGATGGCCATCAACCCTGGAGCCGTCGGAGCCGTAGGCGAGCCAGTCGAACGCACCTGGACATCGAAGGACTGCCTTCTCTACGCCCTCGGGGTAGGCGCCGGTGCCCAGGACCCGCTTGAGGAATTGGCTTTCACCACAGAGAACAGCGCCGGGATCGACCAGAAGGTGCTCCCCACCTTCGCGGTGATCGCGGGCTCAGCCGGAGCTCCGTGGAAAGAGGTCGGTGAGTTCGACTTCGCCCGTCTCGTCCACGGCGAGCAGAGCGTCGAGGTCAACGGTGAGATCCCGCCGGAAGGATCGGTGCAGGTAACCGGACGGATTGCTGAGATCTGGGACAAGGGCAAGGGGGCCGTGGTCGTCACTGAGTGCGAGTCGACCGACGCCTCGGGGAAATGGCTCTTTCGCACCCGCGCTTCTGCCTTCATTCGGGGCGAGGGCGACTTCGGCGGCGAGCGAGGTCCCTCCGCACCTCCGTTTGAGGTCCCCGATGGCAAGCCGGACCACGAGGTGACGTATCGCACTCGGCCAGATCAGGCCCTGATCTACCGGCTGTCGGGCGACCGCAATGCGCTCCATTCCGACCCGACGTTCGCCTCCCGGGCCAACTTCGACCGCCCGATCCTGCACGGGCTGTGCTCGTTTGGCTTCACCGGCCGAGCCCTGCTCCACGCGGTTTGCGGGGGCGAGGTCTCCCGGTTCCGTTCGATGTCGGCCCGTTTCACGTCGCCCGTGTTCCCAGGCGACGAGCTCACCGTGTCCGTCTGGGACGCAGGGTCGGGCGAGGCCTTGTTCCGCACTTCCACTCAACGAGGCGACGTCGCCGTAGACCAGGGAAGGCTTGGCTACACGTCGTGATCATCGAGGGTAAGTCGCTCTGGCTGGCGGGCACGAACTGCTGGGTGGTGGCCACCGGCCGGGGACAGGAATGCGTGGTGGTCGACATGCCGCCCGACCCTGCGGGCATCGTCTCCATGATCCACAAGTACGACCTCCGGGTGGCCGCGGTTATCGCCACTCACGGACATATCGACCACGTCGGCGGGATGGGCACCGCCGTACGGGAGCTGAACGCCCTGGCCCCCGTCCACATTCACGACGACGACAAGCACATGCTGCTCGACCCCGTGGGTAGCTCGGGGCAGTTCGGTCAGATATTGGTAAAGGACGGACTCGACGTGCGCCCGCCCGAAGTGATCGAGGGTCTCGACCACGGAAAGAGGGTTTCCGGAGCGGGCCTGAGCTTCAGCGCCATCCACACGCCGGGTCACACCAAGGGATCCGTCTGCCTCCTGCTCGAAGTGGAAGGCGAGACTCCGGTGCTGTTCTCCGGTGATCACCTCTTTCGAGGCTCGATAGGCCGCACCGACCTGCCCGGCGGGAGCATGGAGGAACTCATTTGGTCGATGACCGAGCGCATCCTTCCCCTCGATGATCAGATCCGGGTGCTGCCGGGCCACGGTCCGGAGACAACCATCGGCGAGGAGCGCAACACCAACCCCTTCATCCTCCAGATGGCCTGACAGCCTCGCGACTCGACTGCCCTGGGCCGCCCGGCGGTGTCATCGACTAACAGGCACCTCGCAATACCAGTTCGGCGAAGTCGAGGGCTTCGTCAGCATCAAGTAGTCGGCCCCGATGCTTCCTTGCCGCGAGATCATCGGGCGACAGAGCCGCTCGGATCGCGGGCAGCCAGACGTCTTGCACCATTCGCTCCCAGGGGCGAGGTTTGTTCTGCGTCTCATCGCGCACCCGCTCGGCCGCACCCCATACCTCGGCCGCCAGATCGAATTGGAGCGTCATGGCCGCC
>Ga0136612_10000673_pt1 | contig 12950 bp, 14 predicted proteins | sample AntDryUQ224A2306_2_FD_106644 | JGI IMG/M metagenome (GOLD analysis project Ga0136612, IMG submission 106644) | Polar desert sand microbial communities from Dry Valleys, Antarctica - metaG UQ224A (23.06) | ecosystem: Environmental > Terrestrial > Soil > Desert | place: Antarctica: Dry Valley...
ATACACGACCATCCAGAACTGGTCGAACAACGTCTACAACCTCGTCACCAAGCGGGCAGTGGCCCACGAGGGCGCGACGATGGAGTGGATCGACGGCAACATCGGCTCCAAGGTCACGATGAAGTACCCGGCGGTCTGGATGACCGGCGAGCATGCCAAGGGCGAGGTGCTCTCCGTCGCTTTCGCAGGTGAGGGCCAGCACCAGGACGCCGGCGCCAAGATGGTGCACGCCGCGCCCAACACGTCCTCGACGATCGTGTCCAAGTCCGTGGCCCGGGGCGGTGGCCGTACTTCGTACCGCGGTCTGGTCCAGATCGACGAGGGTGCGCACGGCTCCCGCTCCACAGTGAAATGCGATGCGCTGCTGGTCGACTCGATCAGCCGCTCGGACACCTATCCCTACGTCGACGTCCGTGAGGACGACGTGTCGATGGGTCACGAGGCGACGGTGAGCAAGGTCAGCGACGACCAGTTGTTCTACCTGATGAGTCGTGGCCTGACCGAGGACGAGGCGATGGCCATGGTGGTCCGTGGGTTCGTCGAGCCGATCGCCCGGGAACTCCCGATGGAGTACGCCCTGGAGCTCAACCGGCTCATCGAGTTGCAGATGGAAGGGGCCGTGGGCTGATGGCGGCTGTGCTCGCCGATCCGCGGCAGACCGCCGACGCCTCCGACACCGAAACGAGCTCTTCTCCAGTGGACACGATGACCTTTGCTGCCCCGACCGGGCGCGAGGAGAACTGGCGGTTCAGCCCGATGCGGCGCCTGCGGCCGCTGCTCGCGGGCACTCCATCCGAGGCGCACCTCACCTGGGACAGCCGGCTTCCGGACGGCGTCGAACTGGTCTCGGTCGACGCTGACGATCCGGCCCTGGATGCCGTCTCGGCACCGGTCGACCGCATCTCCGAGCTGGCTCGTCGGCACTCCGATGGGGCCGTCGTGGTCCGGATCCCCAAGGCTGCGGAATTGACCGAGCCAGTAGTCATCCGGCTGTCCGGTACCGATCCCGAAGCACTGGTGTGGGGCCATGTTGTTCTCGAGGTCGGCGAGCATGCGCAGGCTCGAGTGGTCCTCGACCACTCAGGAAGTGCACGGTACGCCGCGAACGTGTCGATCCTGGTCGGTGACGGGGCTTCGTTGGATTTCGTCCACGTGCAGGACTGGACCGACGACTCGCTGCACGCCTCGCACGTCGCCGTTCGCGTCGGCCGCGACGCGAGGTACAAGTCGATGCAGGTCAGCCTAGGGGGGTCTGTCGTCCGCATCGTGGAGACGGTCACCTTCGACGGCCCCGGCGGAGATGCTGAGCTGAACGGGCTCTACTTCGCCGACGCGGGTCAGCATCTTGAGCACCGACTCTTCATCGAGCACCAGCAGCCGAACTGCCGCAGCCGGGTGTCGTACAAGGGGGCGCTGCAGGGCGCGAGTGCTCGCACCGTCTGGGTCGGCGACGTCTTCATCGGCGCCAGTGCCGAAGGCACCGACACCTACGAGATCAACCGCAACCTGGTCCTGTCCGAGGGTGCGCGCGCCGACTCCATCCCCAACCTCGAGATCGAGACCGGCCAGATCATCGGAGCCGGACACGCGAGTGCCACCGGGCGATTCGACGACGAGCAGCTGTTCTACCTGCGCTCGCGCGGGATCCCGGCCGATGAAGCGCGTCGTTTGGTCGTACGCGGGTTCTTCGCCGACCTGATCGGCCGGATGGGTGAGCCGGAGTTACAGGAACGCCTCATGGTCCGCATCGAGGCCCGGCTTGCTGCGGCAGGCGTTCTATGAGGCTGCCAGAGGGTTTCCGGCGAGCATGCCTGCTCGATGAGGTATCCGAACCAGGCGCATTGAGGGTCGAGTTCGACGACATAGAGGTGGCCATTGTCCGCAGCGACGGACAGCTGTACGCGATCGAGGACGTCTGCTCGCACGCCGAGGTCGCCTTGTCCGAGGGCGAGGTCGAGGGCTGCACCATCGAGTGCTGGATGCACGGCTCCCGCTTCGACCTGCGCAACGGCGCACCCACCGGGCCCCCGGCAACCGAGCCGGTCGACGTCTTCGACGTCCAGGTGCTCGACGGCATCGTGTACGTGAACACCACAGCCACACCGACGTTTGGATCGCGCCAGAATCTCTCGGCCGTCCTGAAACAGAAGGAGCAAGCCACATCGTGAGCACCCCAAACAGCAGCCCCACCGCCGGATCGGCCGGATCCGCCCTGGAGATCCGCGGCCTGCACGTCAGCGTCGGCGACGGCGCGAACGGCGAGGAGACCAAAGAGATCCTCAAGGGTGTCGACCTGACCATCCGGGCCGGTGAAACGCACGCCATCATGGGCCCCAACGGTTCTGGCAAGTCCACGCTTGCCTACAGCATCGCCGGGCATCCCAAGTACACCGTCACCGCCGGAACGATCACCCTCGACGGGGAGAACGTGCGCGAGATGAGTGTTGATGAGCGCGCCCGAGCCGGACTGTTCCTGGCCATGCAGTACCCGGTCGAGGTGCCCGGGGTCTCGGTGTCCAACTTCCTCCGCACGGCGGCCACCGCAATCCGCGGGGACGCTCCGAAGCTGCGTACCTGGGTCAAGGAGGTCCGGGAAGCCATGTCCGGCCTCAAGATGGACCCGGCCTTCGCCGAGCGCAACGTGAACGAGGGCTTCTCCGGCGGGGAGAAGAAGCGTCACGAGATCCTACAGATGCAACTGCTCAAGCCGCGGATCGCCGTCCTCGACGAGACCGATTCCGGCCTGGACGTCGACGCCCTGCGAGTGGTTGCCGAAGGTGTGGAAGCCGTACGCGCCACCGGCGAGGTCGGTGTCGTGCTGATCACCCACTACACCCGCATCCTGCGCTACATCAAGCCCGACTTCGTGCACGTCTTCGTCGACGGCCGGATCGCCGAGGAAGGTGGACCCGAATTGGCCGACAAGCTGGAGTCCGAAGGCTACGAGGCCTACGGCGCGACCGGTGCCGCCGCGGCTGCTGCGGCGGTCTAGGGATCGACATGAGCCTGCCCTTGGACGGTCATCTGTTGGACACCGAGCTGATCTGCAAGGACTTCCCGATCCTGTCCCGGACTGTTCGCGACGGTCGCCGGCTGGTCTATCTCGACTCCGGCGCCACCTCGCAGAAGCCCCGTCGCGTCCTGGACGCCGAGCGGGACTTCTACGAGAACCACAATGCGGCGGTCCACCGCGGCGCGCACCAACTCGCCGAGGAGGCAACCGACCTCTACGAGGCGGCCCGTCGTACGGTCGCGACCTTCATCGGTGCCGCCGAGAACGAGGTGGTGTTCACCAAGAACTCCACCGAGGGGATCAATCTGCTGGCCTACGCAATGAGCAACGCCGCCACCGCCGGACCGGAGAGCGCGCGGTTCATGGTCGGCCCCGGCGACGAGATCGTGGTCACCGAGATGGAACACCACGCCAACCTCCTGCCGTGGCAGCAGTTGTGCATCCGGACCGGCGCCACCCTGCGCTGGCTGACCCTGACCGACGAGGGACGGCTCGATCTGGATTCGCTGGACGAGGTGATCAACCAGCGCACCAAGCTCGTTGCAGTCGTGCACCAATCCAACATCCTGGGCACGGTCAATCCGATCAGAGAGATCGCCGCCCGCGCGCACGAGGTCGGCGCACTGGTCATGCTCGATGCCGCCCAATCCGTGCCGCACGCGGCGGTCGACGTCGTAGCTCTCGACGTGGACTTCCTGGTCTTCTCCGGCCACAAGATGCTGGGCCCCACCGGGATCGGGATTTTCTGGGGCAGGTACGAGTTGCTCGAGGCCCTCCCGCCGTTCCTCACCGGCGGTTCGATGATCGAGGTCGTGCACATCGATCGAGCCACCTTCGCCCCGCCACCGCAGCGCTTCGAGGCCGGGGTGCCGATGGCTGCCCAGGCCATCGGGCTGGCCGCGGCCTGCGACTACCTGACCGAACTCGGCATGGACCGGGTTGCTGACCACGAACACGCGCTGACCGAGTTGGCCCTCGCTGGGCTGCAGGCGATTCCAGGTGTCCGCATTGTCGGACCCCCGGATAGCGTCGAGCGCGGGGGAGCGGTGTCGTTCACCGTGGAGGGGATCCATCCGCACGACGTCGGCCAGGTGCTCGACGACCTCGGGATCGCCGTACGCGTCGGGCACCACTGCGCGTGGCCGGTCGTACGACGCTTCGGTGTCCCGGCCACCACGCGAGCAACCTTCTACATCTACAACGGCGCCGAGGACGTGCGAGCGCTCCTGGACGGCGTACGCGAGGTACAGCGGTTCTTTAGGGTCCCGGAAGCAACCGAGGCCGCCGAGGTCACGGTGGCGAGCGCCTGATGCAGCTCGAATCCATGTACCAGGAGATCATCCTGGACCACTACCGGCGACCCAAGGGCCGCGGCCTTCGCGAGCCCTACGACGTCGAGGTCCATCATGTGAATCCGACCTGCGGGGACGAGATCACGCTGCGGGTCCGCTTGTCCGGCAACGGGATCGAGGACGTGTCCTACGAAGGCATGGGCTGTTCGATCAGCCAGGCTTCTGCATCCGTGCTCTACGAACTCGTGGAGGGCAGGGACATCGCTGCGGCGCTGGCCACCGGCGACGACTTCCGTACGTTGATGCAGAGCAAGGGCGATCCCGCCGTTGCCGAAAAGCTCGAGGATTCCTTGGAGGACGCAGTTGCCTTCGCCGGAGTCTCCAAGTATCCGTCCCGGATCAAGTGCGCCCTGATGAGCTGGATGGCGCTCAAGGACGCGACCGCCCAGGCACTGGCAGCACACGAGCAGTCGTCTTCGCAGGCGACCGGCAAGGAGAACCGATGACCGAGCAGAGCACCCAGCCCGCACCGAGCACCCAGGAAGCACCGGCCGATCAGGTCGCTGCGGCAGGGACTGCGGATGTCGCCTCCGTCGACGATGTCGAGGAAGCCATGCGTGACGTCGTCGATCCTGAACTCGGGATCAACGTCGTCGACCTCGGATTGGTCTACGGGATCACCGTCGACGAGGCCAACGTGGCCACCCTGGACATGACACTCACCTCGGCAGCCTGCCCCCTGACCGACGTGATCATGGATCAGACGCGGCAGGCACTGACCGGGGGTCCTGGACCTGGCCTCGTCAGCGACATTGCGATCAACTGGGTCTGGATGCCGCCGTGGGGGCCGGAGAAGATCACCGACGACGGCCGCGAGCAGCTACGGGCACTGGGCTTCCGGATCTGAGCCTTCGGCCGCGTTCGGCCGGAGTTGTGCCGATGAACGGCCTCGCCGAGACTCTCGAGCGGGTCGGACGGGGACAGCCGTTGCCACCCGACGGCTGCGTCTCGTTGTTGCCCAGTCCCGGCGACCCGGCGGTGGCCGCCGTACTGGGGTTCACGGCGCATCACCTGATTGCAGCCGATATCGGCTCCGACTGGCTGACCTCGCGGCTTGGCAATGCGGAGATCGGTCGGCCATTGCAACCTGACTTCCTGGCCGCGCTCGGCGAGCATCTGCAGGCCCGTCCGGGCGGGCAGGACGTCCTGCTCGCCACTGTCGGGACCGGTAGCTCAACCGGTCCCGAGTTACCAGGGCTGACAAGAGATACCGGGAGCTCGGATCACCCCCGGGTCCAACGCGCCTCGCGGTATCGCGACGATGTCCTGGTGGCGGCGGTGCATGGAGGTCTGCTGACCATCGGCCGGGGGTTGGCCGGCCGTTGGGAGATCAGCATCGAGGTCGAACCGGAGTATCGCGGCGCCGGTATCGGGCGGCAACTGGCCATGCACGGCCGCGCCCTCGTGCCGGCTGAGGCGCTCCTCTGGGCGCAGGTCCATCCGGCCAACGTGGCGTCTGTGCGCGCGTTCTTGGCTGCCGGATATCGACCGGTGGGCGCAGAGGTCCTGTTCACGGCTACGGCGCCGGTGGCCCAGGGTCGATGATCGGCCGTGCGTACGTCGGCATCTCCGGCTGGCGCTATCCACCTTGGCGCGGAAGCTTCTACCCGAAGGGCCTGGCTCAGCGCCGCGAACTCGAGTACGCAGCGGACCGGTTGTCCAGCATCGAGATCAACGGCTCCTTCTACGCACTGCAGCGGCCCGAGCACTATCAGCGGTGGCACGCCGAGACACCCGACGATTTCGTGTTCTCGGTCAAGGGCGGCCGGTTCATCACGCACATGAAGAAGCTGCGCGACGTCGACGTCCCGCTCGCCAACTTCTTGGGCTCCGGCGTGCTTGCCCTTGCCGAGAAACTCGGCCCACTGCTGTGGCAGCTGCCGCCCAATCTGGGCTTCGACGCGGAGCGGCTTCATGCGTTCTTCGAGCTCCTACCGCGTACGACGACCCAGGCGGCTGCGCCGGCCAGAAATCACGACGAAAGACTGACCGACCGGTCCTGGACGACGACCGACGAGGATCGGCCGTTGCGGCACGCCGTGGAGGTGCGGCACGAGAGCTACCGCAATCCGGCGTTCTTGCCCCTGCTGAGAGAACACGACATTGCGATCGTCGTGGCCGATACCGCGGGAAAGTGGCCCTTGCTGGAAACCGTCACTTCCGACTTCGGCTACGTCCGGCTGCACGGAGACGAGGAGCTGTATGTCAGCGGCTACTCCGACGCAGCGCTGGATCGCTGGGCCGGCCTGATCCATGGCTGGCGCAGCGGCGAGGCGACGGCGGACGCCAGACCGCGCGATGTCTATGCCTACTTCGACAACGACGTCAAGGTGCATGCGCCGTACAACGCGATCGATCTCGCGAAGCGGCTGGAGGCGCTGGCCGGCTAGCTCACAGCTCGCGACCGAAACTGCGGCTTCCCGCGGCGCATTGGTAATGCCCGAAGCCGGAAATCGGCTGGTAGCCGTGCCCCACGTACAGCGCCATTGCCTCGGGCTGCACCTGTCCGGTCTCCAGCACGATCGCGGTGTAACCCAGCCGGCGAGCGCCATCCTCTGCGGCTACCAGCAGTGCCCGGGCGTAACCCTGCCGGCGATACTCCGGCCGGACATACATCCGCTTGATCTCCGCGACGTGCTCCTCGTGGCGGCGCAGCCCGACGCAGCCGATCGGGTGACCCTCCGCGTCCATGGCCAACAGGAATGTTCCCGACGGGGCCTCGAACTCATCCGCGGACATGGGTGAGTCGTCCTCGCCGCCGTACAGGCGCCGGTAGACCGCTTGAACCTCCCCGATCAGCTCCATGCTCCGCGGGTCATCTGCGGGCACCTCGACGAACTGGAGGGCCGGGGACTGCCCCGAGCTGACGGCGGTCATCGGTCAAGCCTCGCACGCGGTTCCGGAGTACGGTGACCGTGCTATGGACCTGTCCGAGATCACACATACCAGCCTGCTCAGCATCTACCTCAACGATCACCTGGCCGGGGCCACGGCGGGTGTGTCGCTGGTGGAGAGAACGGCGCAGGAACATCAAGGAACACCGGCCGGTGCGCCGATGAGTCAGCTGGCCACCGAGATTGCCGAGGATCGGCAGTCACTGCTCGACATCATGTCTGACCTTGATGTCGAGGTGCAGCAGTACAAGCTCGCCGCCGCCTGGGTGGCCGAGCGAGTCGGCCGGCTGAAACTCAACGGGCATCTGCTCAGCCGGTCGCCGTTGAGTTCGCTGGTCGAGCTCGAGGGCCTGAAGCTCGGCGTCGAGGGCAAGGTGTCCCTGTGGGCCAGTCTGCGGGCGCTGGCCGACACCGAAGCACGCCTGGACAAGACCCGGCTCGATGAGCTGACCGCACGCGGCGAAGATCAGTCACGGACCTTGGAGAAGCTCCGTCTGGCTGCGGCCGTGGAGGCGCTCGCCTGAGCATCGCCGCTCGACCCAGCGCGCGCCGTGGCGCAGAACCACTGTGACCGTGCCGAGCCAGCCGCCGATCCAGTCGTATCAGCCCGTATCGGCGCCCGTCTACGGCGTGGCGCCGCAGGAGGCCGAAGCACGGGCGCGTTCGTTCGCGGATCTCATGGCTAGTCGCCGGACCATCCGCGAGTTCAGCGCGGAGCAGATCCCCGCCGGTGTGATGGAGGCGGCGGTTCGGGCGGCGGGCAGTGCCCCGAGCGGGGCGAACGTCCAACCGTGGCGATTCGTTGTGGTCACCGATTCGGTGCGCAAACGTGCGTTGCGCGAAGGCGCCGAGGCCGAAGAGCGAGAGTTCTACAGTCGCTCTGGGGCGCAGGAGTGGCATGCGGCTCTCGCCAGGTTGGGAACCGACTGGCGTAAACCGTTTCTCGAGGATGCCCCGGCGATCATCGCCGTCTTCGAGGTCCACAAGGGACCGCACTCGCCGCGCCCGTACTACGTCAAGGAGTCCGTCGGGATAGCGGTCGGGTTGTTGTTGGCCGCGCTGCACCATGCTGGGCTAGCCACGTTGACCCACACTCCGAGCCCGATGCGGTTCCTTAACCAGATCCTGGACCGTCCAGCGGAGGAACGGCCGTTCGTGCTCATCCCGGTGGGATATCCGGCAGCGGCGGCTACCGTGCCGGCGATCACCCGCAAGGCATTGCACGAGGTACTGATCTGGGCCTAGCTCTTCGGTTGCCGACAAGCGCCCGTACCGAGCAGCAAGGTCCGGCGGAGCCAGCCACTCCCGTCCAGGTTCCCCCCGATCAGCACACCGTGAGCCTCGGCGCGCGGCTCGCCTACCATGGGTGGTCTTGTGATCACCGCGACCGATTTGGAACTCCGCGCGGGCACCCGAACTCTTCTCACGGGTGTCTCGCTGCGCGTCCAACCCGGAGATCGAATCGGCCTGGTCGGGCGCAACGGGGCCGGCAAGACCACCACGTTGACCAGCCTGGCGGGAGAGGCGCTGGCCGCCGCTGGCGAGATCGACCGCCGGGGCGAGCACGGATATCTGCCGCAGGATCCGCGTACCGGGGATCTTGACGTCCTCGCCCGCGACCGCGTGCTTTCGGCTCGTGGGCTGGACACCCTGATGCACGATCTGGCCAAGACCCAGGTGGCGATGGCCGAGCATGCAGATGGTCCGGAACGGGACGCCGCGATCCGCCGGTACGGGAACCTCGAGGATCGGTTCGCAGCGCTGGGCGGGTACGCTGCCGAGAGCGAAGCGGCCCGGATATGTGCCAATCTCGGCCTTCCCGATCGAGTCCTCGCCCAGCCGCTGCGCACCCTGTCCGGTGGGCAGCGCCGCCGGATCGAACTGGCCAGGATCTTGTTCTCCGATGCCGAAACCCTGCTCCTGGACGAGCCCACGAACCACCTCGACGCGGACTCGATCAGCTGGCTGCGTGACTTCCTGCGTACCCACGGCGGCGGACTGATCGTGATCAGCCACGATGTCGGTTTGCTCGAACATGTGGTGAACAAGGTCTGGTACCTCGACGCCGGCCGGATGACCATCGATCAATACAACGTCGGCTGGAAGGCATATCTGATCCAGCGGGACACCGACGAGCGCCGGCGTCGACGTGAACGCGCCAACACCGAGCGCAAAGTCGACCAGCTTCGTGGACAGGCCGACAAGATGCGCGCAAAGGCCACCAAGGCCAGGGCAGCGCACTCCATGGATCGCCGCGCCGACCGGTTGATGGCTGGCCTGGCCGAGGTGCGCCAGTCGGATCGGGTGGCCCGGGTCCGCTTCCCGACGCCGGCCCCCTGCGGGCGTACGCCGTTGTTCGCCACGGGCCTGTCGAAGTCCTACGGAAGTCTGGAAGTCTTCACCGACGTCGACCTGGCCGTCGACAAGGGCGCCCGCGTGGTCATCCTCGGGCTCAACGGGGCCGGCAAGACCACGCTGCTGCGGGTGCTGGCCGGGGCGGAACCCGCTGACAGCGGTGAACTGACTCCAGGGCACGGACTGCGGATCGGTTACTACGCCCAGGAACACGAGACCCTCGACGTGGACCGCAGTGTTCTGGAGAACATGCGCGCCTGCGCACCGGAATCCACCGACGGTGATCTGCGTCGAATTCTCGGCGCCTTCCTGTTCAGTGGGGACTCCGCCGATCAGCCGGCTGGCACCCTGTCCGGCGGGGAGAAGACCCGACTGGCGTTGGCCAGCCTGGTCAGTTCCGGGGCCAACGTGCTGTTGCTGGACGAGCCCACCAACAACCTCGACCCGGTGTCGCGCCAACAGGTGCTCGATGCGCTGCGCACGTACAAGGGGGCGGTCGTACTGGTGACCCATGACGAGGGTGCGGTCGAGGCGCTCGTTCCGGAGAAGGTGATCCTGCTGCCCGACGGCGTCGAGGACGTCTGGAGCGAAGAACTGATCGACCTGGTCTCCCTCGCATAGCAGCGCGGGCCTTTGAGGCACGTACGGCTGGTCAGCGTCACCGATACTCGATTGACGGCACGCGATCGGGTTCTGCACGCTGGTCGCGTGCGATTCCCCTCTCACCAGACTTGACGCAACCCGCAGCACACTGACCGCAGGGTGCCCAGGCCGGGGATACTGCGATGAGTCGCGCCCGCCGCAGTCTGGTCCGGCGGCTGATCGCCTTCCAGGCGCTGGACGAATTCATGCCGATCTTTCCCGTCTACGCGCTGCTGTTTGACGAGAACGGGTTGTCGACAGCGGAGATCTCTTCGCTGTTCGTACTTTGGTCCGTGGTGACCTTCCTCCTCGAAGTGCCCTCCGGTGCTTGGGCGGACACGGTCTCCAGGCGGCTGCTGCTCTGCCTGTCATCGGTGGCCTACGGCGCCGCGTTCAGCAGCTGGCTGCTCTTTCCCACTGCGGCCGGCTTCGCCGCCGGGTTCGCTTTATGGGGGCTGTCCAGCGCACTTTCCTCGGGAACCTTCCAGGCCTTGGCCTACGACGAGCTCGCGGCGATGGGCGCACGCAACGAGTACGCGCGGGTGATCGGGGTCGGCACCTCTCTGGCCCTGGTTGCGATGGCCGCGGCCACCCTGCTCGCCGCACCGCTTGTCGCCCTCGGTGGGTATGCGCTCACCGGCTGGGTCAGCGTGGCGGTGTGCGCTGTTCAGTTTCTCGTCGCCCGATCCCTGCCCTCCACTCCATCGGTCATCTCGGCCGCTGACGCCGAAGCGGCCGAGGAACGCTCCGAGGTCCACCTTGCAGCCAGCGGCGCGCCGACCACCGCGGCTCAAGTCCCTTTCCTGCGTCGATACGTGCTTGCGTTGCGGGTCGGCACGGGCGAGGCCCTGCACAGCCGGGTCGTCCGTGGGGGAGTGCTGGCCAGCGCACTGTTCATGGGGTTGCTGGCCTTCGACGAATACTTCGGGCTGATGCTCGCCGAGCAAGGCGCCGCGCAGGTGGTCATCCCGTTACTGCTCGTCGTTGTCACCGCCGGTCAGGCGATCGGCGGATTGCTCGCCGGCCGGGCGGCCCGGTGGAGCAACGCCTGGATCGGCGGGATCACCGCCGGCGCCGGCGTCTGCTTGGCAGTAGGTGCGCTCAGCAACCATCCGGCCGGGATCGTGGCCGTCGGGCTTGGATACGGCGCCTTGCAACTGGCAATCGTGGTCTCGGACGTACGGCTGCAGGAGAGCATCGTCGAGGGCGCCAGGGCGACCGTGACCTCGGTGTCCGGCCTGCTGGCCGAGATCATGGCGGTGGCTGTGTTCGCCGGTTTCGCCTGGGGCTCGGTCGCCTTCTCACTTCCGGCGCTGGTCGCCATGCTTGGCGCCGTCGTCATCGTCCTGAGCCCGGCGATCACCCGGTGGATGCCACCCGGTGGCCTGGCGAGCAATGCGAATGAGTAACGCGGAGTTTGCTCGGCGCAGCGTTTCCTGGCACACCGCGCCCGTCGCCACCCTCAGACCGGCGGTCAGGCATCGCCGCCGACGGTTCGTTGCTGCGCAAAGGCTGCCGTGTCGGGTCCGAATGTCTGAAGCGTGACGGGCCCAGTCATGGGATTTGGGTTCAGTCGGTAGCCGATACCCCATACGGTCTGCAGGAGGGTGGGCCGTGACGGATCTGCTTCGATCTTTTGGCGAAGGCGACGTATGTGCACGGTGACGGTATCCCGTCCGCCGATGTCATATCCCCAGACGTTTTCGAGCAACCGGTCTCGGCTGAGTGCCTCCCCTATGTGGGCGACGAAGTAGGCGAGCAGGTCGAACTCCAGTGGGGTGAGGGCCAGGGTCCGCAGTGCTGCGGTTGCCGTGCGGTGAAGAAGGTGCAGGCGAATCTCGCCGGCCAACACGACCTGCGACATCTGCCTCGCGGTGGGCATGGTTGACCGGCGCAGGAGTGCAGCCAGCGCAGCTACGACTTCGTCAGCATCCACCGTCGGCAGCACGCTGTCGGCGCCGCTGTTCAGCAGAGCGATGCGTTCTCGGGTGGTGGCTGCGACCTGCAACAGAAGGACGGCACCATGTCGGCTCAGCGCCCGGAGGCCGGCGTGGATCGACCCGGTGATCGCCGGCGGCTCAATGACGACTGTGGCCCGAGGGCCGAACGGGGGGATGCTGCGCCGTGCCTCAGGCATGCTGAATACGACTCGAACCGACGCGCCGGCCCGCTCGAGCGCCGCACTGACGCTTGCCGACGCGTTCCCCCCGAGGACGACGAGCACCACCGAGAGCCCGTCGAAAGCCAGCACAGGACCCAGGCGCGGCTGCTGTCTCGTTCGGCCAGCCGCTGGGGCTGTCGCCGGATCGGTTAGTAGCCGCATGCCGCAAGATCTCCTCGTTGCGCTTTCCTGACCAGCGGGCCGAGGCTGCCGGTCCGAGGCACCTCCCGGTCGTAGGCTAAGGGACCATCGGACCCATGGGCAGGTCCGGTGACGGATCAAAACGGAGGACCAGTTGAGATGCCGCTGAACGCTGCCGAGCTGCTCGTCACACTCGGGGAGCCGGGAACAGGGCCGCTGCGCGTCCGCCTCGCGGGGGTCCTGAGGGATGCCATTCGCAGCGGTCAGCTCGAACGCGGAACGACGCTGCCGTCAACCCGGATCCTCGCCCAGGACCTCGGCTTCTCTCGCGGCGTCGTGGTCGACGCCTATGCCCAGCTAGCCGCGGAGGGCTTTGTGCACAGCCGACCCGG
>Ga0136612_10000674_pt1 | contig 12948 bp, 12 predicted proteins | sample AntDryUQ224A2306_2_FD_106644 | JGI IMG/M metagenome (GOLD analysis project Ga0136612, IMG submission 106644) | Polar desert sand microbial communities from Dry Valleys, Antarctica - metaG UQ224A (23.06) | ecosystem: Environmental > Terrestrial > Soil > Desert | place: Antarctica: Dry Valley...
ACATCTCCTGCAGCGTCTCAAGCGGCAGCGCCGGCGGCTCGCGGAGCAGGCCGGCGGCGAGGTCGAATCCTCCGACCGCGCGGGCGACCCGACTGCCGTCGACGACTTTCTCGAGCTCGAGCGCAGCGGCTGGAAGGGACGAGGCGAGACCGCGCTCGCTTCAGTGCCCGGCGACGCGCGGTTTTTTCGTGCGACCTGCCGGCGCTTCCAAGATCACGGACGTCTGCAAATGCTCGAACTTCGCGCCGGCGGGCGGTTGGTGGCGATGAAATGCAACCTGCTCGCGCCTCCCGGCGCGTTCGCGTTCAAGATCGCCTTCGACGAGGAGTTCTCTCGGTTCTCGCCCGGGGTTCAACTCGAACTCGAGAACATCGAGTTCTTTCACCGTGGCGAGCTCGAGTGGATGGATTCCTGTGCGGACCCCAACAACGCGATGATCAACCGCCTCTGGGGCGAGCGGCGGCAGTTGCAGTCGGTCCTCTACGCTCCACGCGGAACGGTCGGGGCTGTGATGATGGCGGGGGTGAAGATCGTGGGGATGGTGTCGAAGCTGCGCAGGAGACTTGAATGAACAACTACCTGACGATCGATGACGCCGCGTTCGCTGCGGCTTTTGGCGAGGGGCCGGCGCCGGTCACCCACACGATCATGGATCACCCGCTGCTGACGCTCGAGGCGATCGCGGGTCTCGCCGAGAGGCTCGACCAGACCCAGGTCGAGCACAACGTCGGCCAGCTCCCGCAGATCGTCGATAACGCCGACGCGGTCGCGCGCTCCCAGCTGACACCTGCGGAGATCGTCCGGACGATCGACTCGAACGGCGAATGGATGGTGCTGAAGCTGATCGAGACGGATCCCGAGTACAAGCGCCTGCTCGACCAGACGCTGGACGAGGTCGGCGGACACCTGCCCGAAGCAACGGGGGCGATGCTGCAGCGCGAGGGTTTCATCTTCCTCTCGGCGCCAAATTCGGTGACCCCGTCCCACACGGACCCCGAGCACAACATCCTGCTCCAGATCCGCGGCCGCAAGGAGATGACCGTGGGCGAGTTTCCCGACCCGGAGACCAAGCAGAGCGAGCTTGAGGATGCCGCCACCGGTGGGCATCGCAACATCGACTGGATGCCGGTCAACCCGAGGCTCTTCGACCTGCACCCCGGAGATGCGGTTTACGTGCCGCCCCACGCGCCGCATTGGGTCAAGAACGGTGAGGCGGCATCGATCTCACTCTCGATCACATTTCGCACCCCGGACACCGAGCGCGCCGCTCGGTTAAGCGCGGCGAACGCCCGCCTGCGCAAGCTCGGCCTGTCTCCCAAACCACTGGGCCAGCGCCCGGCCGTCGACTCGCTAAAGCTCGGCGCTTTGAAGGCGCTCGGCAAGCTGCGCAGTTAGACCTGCCGCCCGGGAGCACGGCAGTGCGGTCCACCTTGCCTACGGCCTGATCATCGTCCCGATTCCGGCCCGCGTGAACAGCTCGAGAAGCAACGAATGCGGTCTGCGCCCGTCGATGATATGGGCCGAGCCGACCCCGCCGCGAATCGCCTCGATGCAGGCTCCGAGCTTGGGCCGCATACCGCCTTCGATCGTCGCCATTGCGGCATCGACCTCTTCGACGGTGGCGTGCGAGTTCAAGGTCGTTACATCGTTCGGATCCGCGAGCCAGCCGGCAACATCGGTGAGAAAGATCGCCTTGTGCGCACCAAGCGCAGCGGCGACCTTTCCCGCCGCGGTGTCGGCGTTGACGTTGTAGGAGCTGCCATCGCGATCGGCCCCGACCGAGGCAATCACCGGTATGTAGTCGGCGGCGATGTGATTGAGCACGTCGACGTCTACTCGTTCGATCTCGCCGACGAAGCCGACCTCATCCGCCTTGGCGTGCGGTGAGATCGTGAACAGTGCCCCGTCGTCGCCCGAGAGCCCGACGGCAGGCTGTCCGTGGCGGTTGAGCCGCATGACGATGTCGGCATTGACCTTGCCCAGCAGGACCATCTTCGCCACTTCCACCGTCGCTGCGTCAGAAACGCGCATGCCCTCGACAAAGCGGACCTCCAACCCCAGACGCTCCATGTAGCGGGTGATGTCGGGTCCGCCGCCATGAACGATCACCGGGTTCAGCCCCACGTACTTGAGCAGGACCACATCTGTGGCGAAGCCGTCGCGAAGGGCCTCATCGCTCATCGCCGCGCCGCCGTACTTGATCACCACGGTGCGCCCGTGAAACTCGCGAATGTAGGGCAGCGCCTCGAGCAGCGTCTCGACGCTTGCCGTGGCCTGCTGAGCTCTTCTTTCGGGCGTCATGTCGTGTATTCGGCGTTGATCCGGATGTACTCGTGAGTGAGGTCGCAGAAATAGACGTGTGCGGAGTCCTCGCCCCGCCCGAGCCGGATCGCGATCTCGGCCTCCTCATCGGCGCTGCCGAGGCCGTCGGCCTCGATCACGTTAGGGCTGAGCCCGCTGATCTGCTCGCTGGCCAGTGCCATTCCCGCAGCTTGGGCGATCCGTCCCCAGTTCGCATCGCGGCCGTTGAGCGCGGTCTTGACCAACGGCGAGTTGGCGATCGCCCGCGCGACGCGTTCGGCTTCGACCGCTGACGCCGCCTCGCTGACATCGATGCGCCCGACGCGGCTGGCGCCCTCGCCGTCGCCGACGACCTCGAGCGCCAGCTGCAAGAGCACGGCATCCAGCAGGCCCGCGGGCATCGCCCGTCCGGAGGCGCCAGTCGCTTGCAACAAGACCGTGTCGTTGGTGCTCATCTGCCCGTCGACTGTGATCCGCTCGAACGAGTCCTGCGCCGCCTTGCGAAGCTCGGTCTCGGGATCGGCGATGACGGCGTCGGTTTGGACGAAGCACAGCAGCGTGGCAAAGCCCGGTTCGATCATTCCCGCGCCCTTCGCCTGGGCCGAGACGGTGACGCCGCCGGCTGTGACGGTGCAGAACTTCGGCCCCTTGTCGGTGGTCATGATCGCCCGCGTGAACTCGGTCGCGCCTCGCTCGTCGAGCCCGGCGGCCGCCCGAGGAATGCCAGCAAGGACGACGTCAACGTCGAGCGGCACGCCGATCACACCGGTTTCTGCGATCGCGACGCTGGGTGCGTCGACTCCGAGCACTTGCGCGGCGGCCGCGCGCATTGCCAGAGCATCGCGGTAACCCTGCTCGCCGGTGGCGGCGTTGGCATTGCCGGAGTTGACGACGACACCGCGAATTTGATCGCCATTGCACTCGTCGCGACAAACACGAATCGGCGCTGCCGCGGCGGCGTTTCGCGTCAACAGCAGTGCCGAGCTCACTTCGGCCGCATCGCAGACGAGAAGGCCGACATCGATGCCGCCCGAGGCCTTGAGCCCGCAGGCCACACCTGCGGCGCGAAAGCTCGGGGCAAGCTGCGCCGGATCGAGCTCTTCGACGCCAGCTGGAACGTCCACCCAGCGCGAACGAAAGAACCGTTGTCCTTTGCCTGCTGCCTGGTCGACGCTCACCGTAGCCCCTCCCCCTCATCCATACCCAGCATCAGATTCAGATTCTGTATCGCCTGCCCTGCTGCGCCCTTCCAGAGGTTGTCGATCGCGCCGAAGACGACCGCGCGCCGCTCGGCGACCCGGGCGACGCTGATCCGGCAGAGGTTGGTGTCGCGAACGTCGCGAACCCCCGGCGGCGCCTCGACGACCTCGATGAAGCGCTCACCCCCGTAACGCTCGGTGAAGAGGGCGTCCAGCTCGTCGGAGCCGAGATCCTCGCCGAGCTCGACGTGGCAGCTTACGAGCAGTCCTTGATCGATTGGGACCAGATGTGGAATGAAGGTGAGTGGCGCCGACATCCCAAGCGCCGTTAGCTCCTGCTCGATCTCGGGCTGATGACGATGCCCGTCCACCCCGTAAGCGCCGAGGTTCTCGTCGACGTTGACGAAATGCAGGCGATCACCATCGCCGCGGCCGGCACCCGAGACACCCGACTTCGCGTCGATCGCAACCGAGGCGATCAGGCCACTTTCGGCCAGCGGAGCGAGGGCAAGCACGGCTGCTGTCGGGTAGCAGCCGGGGTTGGCTACGAGCTCGGCGTCGGCCAGCTGATCGCGGTAGAGCTCGGTCAACCCATAGACCGCGTTCTCGAGCAGATCGGGGGCGCCGTGTGGGCCGTACCATTTCTCATGCGTGGGCAGGGCGCGGATGCGAAAGTCGGCCGAGAGGTCGACGACCTGAACGCCAAGGCCACGAAGCGCCGCGACGACCGGGGCGGCAGCGCCGTGCGGGTAGGAGACGATCGCGACGTCGACCTCGTCGATGGCCTCGAGGTCCAGCTCGGTGAGCTCGATCGCGGCGCGATAGCGTGGATACAGGCGGTCGAGACGCGTGCCCGCCTCTGACCGTGCCGTGGCCAGCTTGAGCTCTAAGCGCGGATGGAGCCACACGAGCTCGGCCGCGAGCGCGCCGGCGAAGCCGGAGGCACCACCGACGAGCACCCGCGCCGCCGCCTCGCCATCGATCGGTTGGCTCGGCTCAGCCACGCAGCGAGCCTCCGAGCCGAGCGAGCTCCTCCTCGATGCGTTTGCGCACAGCTGTGACCTCGGCGTCGGTCAGCGTTCGGTCGGAGGCACGAAACTCGAGTCGCAGCGCCAAGCTCTTGCGGTTCTCCCCCACCTGTACACCGCGATAGACATCGAAGATGTCGGCGGCTGCAAGCAGCTCGCCCCCGCCGGCCAGCGCGGCCTCGCGCACCCGCTGGGCCGAAACGTCGTCGGCAATGACCACCGCGATGTCTTGCAACACGGCCGGGAAAGTGGTCACGTCCTCATAGACCTCGTTGCCGGCGGCGGCCGCTGCCAGCAAAGGCGCCAGATCGAGCTCGAACGCGTTCGCGGGCGGCAGGTCCCAGGCGCGACTGACGAGCGGGTGCAGCTCGCCGATCCAGCCAATCGCCCGGCCGTCAGCTTCGACCCGAGCAGCGCGGCCCAGATGCAGGAATGGCTCGGTTGCGGCGACGAAAGCGACCGCGCCGCCGAGCTGGGTTGCGAGCACCTCAAGCGCCCCCTTAAGCGCAAAGAAGCCTGCCGCCTCGACCTCGGTCTGCGTCGTGACCCAAGAGTCTGGCGCAAGACCACCGATCGCCACGGCGCCGATCCTGTGCGGCTCGAGCGCCGGCGAGGCGATGCGCCCGGCGAAGCTGCCGGCGAGCACTCCGATCGCTGCATCGACCTCGTTCTCGCTCGCTTCCGCGGGGCGCTCGGGGAGGTAGATGCGGCCCGATCCGAATACGCAGACGCGCTGCGCTCCCCGGGCGACGTTGTGGCGCACCGCATCGAGTAGGCCGCCAAGCAGCATCGTGCGCATCTGCGAGAGCTCCTTGGAGATCGGGTTGGCGGTGGCGATCGCGCTGCGGCGCCGATCCTCAGCCGGCAGCCGAAGGCGGTCGGCAAGGCTCGGATCGACGAACGCCCAGGCGACGATCTCGTCGAAGCCGAGATCGCGCATGACGTCTTCGGCGCGCCTGCGCCCCTGCTGCTCGGGGCTGAGCCCACCAACGAGAGCGGCGTGGGCGGGCAGCGTGCGCGGCAGCTTGTCGAAGCCGTGCAGCCGCCCGACCTCCTCGATCACGTCGACCTCACGGGTGACGTCGTAGTGGCGGTGGACCGGAACCGTCACCTCGATATCGACGCCTGCGTGCGGCGCCGGGTCGAAGCCGAGTCGAGCCAAATGCTGTGTCGATTCCTCTACCGCAAGCTCGACCCCGAGCAGAGAATCGGCGCGCTCGCCGCGAAGCGTGATCCGATGTCGCTCGGGGATCTCGGCGGTGACGTCGATCGTGCCCGGCTCGAGCGTGGCCCCGCAGAGTTCGACCAGCAAGCGTGAGGCGAGGCGCTGCGCGCGCAGGGCGAGCTCGGGATGAAGCTGCTTCTCGTAGCGAGCCGAGGCGTCGGAGCGCAAGCCGAGTAGCGCCGACGTGCGCAGGATGTTGGCGCCGTTCCAGGTCGCCACCTCGAGCAGCACGCGCGAGGTCTCGTCGGAGACCTCGGAGACAAGGCCGCCCATGATCCCGGCGATGCCCGCGGGCTGCTCGCGATCGCAGACGAGCACCGTCTCCGAATCGAAGCTGCGCTCGACCCCGTCAAGGGTGGTCATCTTCTCCCCCTCCGAGGCAGCACGGATGATCAGCTCCCCGCCGGGCAGCTTGTCGAGGTCGAAGGCGTGAAGCGGCTGCGCGGTCATAAGCATCACGTAGTTGGTGATGTCGACGACGTTGGAAATCGGCCTCATCCCGGCGGCGGTCAGCCTCGCCTTGAGCCAGGCGGGCGATGACCTGATCTCGACCCCGGTGAAAGCGCGAGCGCTGAAGCGTGGGCAGAGCCTGGGAACTTCGACCCGCACAGAGGCGAGCGTTTCGACGCCGTCGCTGCCGGTCGCTTCTGCATCGAGATCCCACGGCGGGTCGGCCAGAGGTTCGCCGGTGATCGCATGGACCTCCCGGGCAACGCCATAGACGCCCATGCAGTCGACGCGATTGGGGTTGAGGTCGAGCTCGAGCACAGCGTCGACGATCGGTAGGACCGAGTCCAGGCGCACCCCTGGCTCGTGCTCCCCCGCAAACACGAGGATCCCTTCGTGCTCATCTGAGAGCCCGAGCTCGCGCTCGGAGAGGATCATTCCGTTCGACACAACCCCCCTGAGCTTGGCTTTCTTCAGCTTGCTGCCGTCCGGCATGACGGAACCTGGCAGCGCCATAGCAACCGTCTGACCCGCGGCCACGTTGGGCGCACCGCAGACGACCGTCTGCACACCCTCGCCGGTCTCGACCTCGCATACCCGCAGACGGTCGGCGTTGGGATGTCGCTCTGCCGAGATCACCCGGCCGACGACGAAGCCGTCGGTCGAGGGCACACCAATACGCGTTACCCGCTCGACCTCCACGGCACGCATCGACAACAGCTCGGCGACCTGCTCGGGTTCGAGCCCGGGATCGCAATACTCGGTCAACCAGCTGAACGGGACCTTCATGCGAACTGCCCCAGGAAGCGCACGTCGTTTTCGAAGAACAGGCGAAGGTCGGGAATACGGTGCTTGAGCATCGCGACTCGCTCGATCCCGATGCCGAAGGCGAAGCCCTGCGTCGTCTCAGGGTCATAAGCACCCTCGACGAAGCCGAAAACGTTCGGGTCGACCATGCCGGCGCCAAGGATTTCGATCCAGCCGCTGCCCTTGCACAGCGAGTCGCGGGTGCCGTCGGCGAGACGGCCGCTGCCCTCGCAGGCAAAGCAGGACACATCGACTTGAACGCTCGGCTCAGTGAAGGGAAAGTAGTCGGGCTTAAGCCGCGTCTTGCGTTCGGTGCCGAACAGCGCTTTGGCCGCGTGCTCGAGCGTCCCTGCGAGATCGGTGAGCGAGATTCCCTCCGCCACCGCGAGGCCCTCGACCTGGCGGAACATCGGTGAGTGGGTGGCGTCGATCGTGTCGCGCCGGTACACAGTGCCGGGCACGATGATGAAGATCGGCGGCGCCTGAGACTCCATCGCGCGCACCTGCATCGGCGAGGTATGGGTTCGAAACAGCACCTCCTGCGGACCCGGCGCTAGGCCATGGTCGTTGACTACCCCCTCCGCCAGCGTCGCCGGGTCGACGTAGAAGCTGTCCTGCGCGTGGCGCGCGGGATGGCCCGGCGGATGGTTGAGCGCGGTGAAGTTGTAGAAGTCGTGCTCGATCTCGGGTCCCTCGAGAACGCGGTAGCCGAGCCCGACGAAGACGTCCTCGATCTCGCGCCTCGTGCGGGTCAGCAGGTGCAGGTGGCCCGTGGCGACGGGCGGCGCTCCCGGCAGGGTGACGTCGATCGACTCGCCCACGAGCGAGCGCTCGACCTCGGCCCCCTCGAGCTCGACGAGGCGATCTTCGAGCTCCGCCTCGAGTGCGGCCCGCGCGGCGTTCGCTCCCGAGCCCACCGGTCCACGCTCGCTCGGCTCGAGCTTGGAGATTCCGCGCAGGATCGAGGTCAGCTCAGACTTCCGTCCCAACAAGCGCACACGAAGCTCCTCCAGGGCGGCGACGTCGGGCGCAGCGGCAATCGCCGCCGACCCATCGATACGAAGGCTCTCGATCCGCGCCAGCATCAATCTCTTCCCCGGTCGCCCAGAGCCGTCGACGATATCCGCCCGAGCGCGATCGCCGCGGCGGCGGCGACGTTGAGCGACTCGGCGCCGCCCTCGCGCAGCGGGATCGTCCAAAGCCGGTCGCAGGCGTCGACGACCTCGCGCGGTAGGCCCTCGCGCTCCGCGCCGACACACAATGTCGCGAGGGGCTCCTCGTCCGGCGCCTCACCGCCGTGGGCCACCAGGCCGACTCTCGGCGCCGGAAGGCTCGCGAACTCGCCGCGGCCGACGTCGACGCTGAAGATCGAGCCCATGCTCGCCCGCACGGATTTCGGCGAATGAGCGTCGGCGCAGCCCGCGCCCAAAATCACGAAGGCATCGACGAGGGCGTCTACCGTGCGGATGATCGCGCCGACGTTGCCTGGATCGCCGAGGCCGTGCAGGTACAGGCACAGCCCCGTCGACGCCGTCGAGCTCACCTGCTCGTAGACGCCGATCTCGCGCGTGCCGGACCCCAGTGCGCTGACCGCGTCGAGCAGCTCCTGCTCCACGTCGACTCCGCCGCGCAGCACGAACCGCGGCTTCACCCCTGCGGCGTGGGCCGCGGCGACGAGATCCTCACCCTCAGCCACGAACAGTCCCTCGCGGTCGCGCCACTTACGCTCGGCGAGCTTTCGAATCAGCTTCAGCTTCTCGTTGTCTTTGCTCGTGATCATCAAATCTCTTAGTGCTCGCGGCTCTCCTGTCCACCAACGAAAACGGGCGCCCCTTGGGGCGCCCGGTGAAGCAAGCTCGGCGGTCGAATCAGATCAGGCCGCCGTGGCCTCCCGGGCTTGCTCGGCAAATCGGCGGAAGGTCTTGGGATCGCGCACGGCGATGTCGGCGAGCATCTTGCGGTTGACCTCGACTCCGGCCTCGTTTAGCCCGTGGATGAAGTCGGAGTAGCTCATGCCCTCTTGGCGCGCGGCCGCGTTGATCCGCACGATCCAAAGTCTGCGCATGTCGCGCTTGCGACGGCGACGGTCGCGGTAGGCGTAGGCGCCCGAGCGCATGACCTGCTCGTTGGCGAACCGGTAGCTGGAGTGCTTGCGGCCCCAATATCCTTTGGCCTGCTTGAGAACCTTCTTGCGCCGGCGCTTGCGCGCGACGGCGTTGGTGGCGCGGCTCATTTGCCGCCTCCGAGCAGGCTGCGGACCTTCTTCTCGTCGTTCGGCGAGATCTCGACCGGCTTGGCCATGCGGCGCTTGCGCTTGGGCGACTTCTTCTCGAGGATGTGGCTCGAGTAGGCGCGCCGACCCCGCAGCTTGCCCTTGGCGGTCTTGCGGAAGCGCTTCTTGGCGCCCGAATGGGTCTTCATCTTCGGCATCGAGTCGACCATTGAAGCAGAAGAGCCGAGCCACGCGGGGGCCGTGGCTAGCTCCCGCGGCGAGCGGCGGCGAACCCCAGCCTCGCGAGCCGGAAGCCGAAAGCCTCCACCGTAAGCGACCCTGAGTAAGGATCGACCCGGGGCAACAACAACGGATGGTCGTCGCGTCGGAACGCGCGGTCCGCGCCCATGACGAAGCCGCGCTTGAACCCCGCCTCGGCCGCAGCGTGGGCGACGCGGAGATCGGCTCGCCCATGCGGATATGCGATCGAGTCCGGGCGACCGCCGGCGGCGCGGCTGAGGTCGTCGAGCCCCTCCCCCACCGCGAGCTCGAGCTCGGCGTCACCGAGCGTGTCAAGCGGATGGTGGCGCAGGGTGTGGAAGCCGATCTCGAAGCCATCCTCGACCAGCCCGCCGACCTGGGCGGCGCTGATTCCAGGGTCTGCCCCCTGACCGGCGCTGAGCTTGCGCAAGGCTGCGGCGAGGCGAGCGCGATCGGCCGGGGCGAGACCTGTGATCGTCGCCGCCAGCGCGGCGGGCGATGCCCCGGCCAGCCACGGCCAGGTCGGCGTCAGTTCGGCCAGCGCTCGCGTCCAGGCATCCCCGCCGCGGGTGGCGATCGCCTCGACGTCGTTCCACCACTCGTTGAACTCGCCGTCCAGCGAACTTCCGGTGAGAAAGAAAGTCGCGGGCAGACCCCGCTCGCGCAGAAGCGGCGCCGCCTCGGTAACCAGCCCGCAGAGGTCGTCGTCGAAGGTGAGCGCGATCCGCGTTCGCCGTCCGGATCGACGCTCGACCGGGGCGTCGATCAGTGTCCGCAGTGGAACGACGTCGTAGTTCGCGTGCAGGTGATCGAGGTGGTCGACGAAGGTCGAACGCTCGATCTTTGGCGGAAACATGCCGGGCAAATCCGAGGTTGCACGGACGCCGTGATAGACGAGCACCAAGCGGACGTCAGCACCCGACCTGCGGGACCTTCTCGTCAGCGCCCGGGTGGCAGAACGGAGGGCGACGCCCTCGGCGCGACCGGCGAGCATGCGCCGAGCTCCCGTCGTCATGTCAGCTGCGGTTCCGGCGCGAGCTGCCATGGTGGGAGCGAGGTTGGCGGCGCTCAGGACTCCGCGGCGGCCGCATGGGTGTCGTCGGCGCCGGGACTGGAGTCGGAGTCGGAGTCGGAGTCGGAGCGATTGCGCTCCACGCGCGCCGTGGCAACGGCGGCCCGAGTCGGCCCCAGCATCATGTGCATGTTGCGCCCCTCCTGCTGTGGCTGAGAGTCGACGGTCGCCAGCTCCTTGACGTCCTCATAGAGGCGCTCGAGCAGCATCCGGCCGCGTTCTGGGTGAGCCTGCTCACGGCCGCGGAACATGATCGTCACCTTGACCTTGTCGCCGTGCTTGAGAAAGCGCTCGACATGGCCACGCTTGGTTCCGTAGTCGTGATCGGCGATCTTCGGGCGCAGCTTGATCTCACGCACGTTGACCTGAGTCTGGTGCTTTCGCGACGCCTTCGCCTTCTGCTCCTGCTCGTACTTGTACTTCGAGTAGTCGAGCAGACGGGCGACCGGTGGGCGCGAGTCGGCCGCTACCTCGACCAGGTCGAGATCGCGTTCGGTGGCCATCCGCAGCGCTTCGTCGGTCTTGACGACGCCGATCTGGCTGCCGTCCTCGTCGACCAAGCGCACCTCGGAGACACGAATCCGTTCGTTGATCCGAGTTGAGTCACGCTCGGGAGGCTGCCGGTCGAAGCGCCTGGGGACTGGCACTAGATAGTCAACGTGACGCGGAGCTTCAAGCTACTTGAGGGCTCGACGGGAGAGGGAAACCAGCAATGGACGGGCACGGGGCCTAGCGGCGCGCGGCAGTGTCGATTTCCTTCATCGCGAGGCAGTATAGAGGCACGACGGCACTGACAGATCGTTCGTGCGCGTCAATCACGATCCGCGCCGCCCGGGTTCGATATAGGCTCGGCACAGCCATGGCCTTGATCCGTCCGCTTGAGCGCGAGGACCTGGAGCAGGTCACTCGGATGGTTGCCACGGGCCTACCGGGCTGGAGCCGCGACACCACTGTGCTCACCCGCAACCTAATCGATCACCCGTGGACAGAGAGACCGCCGCGCGCGCTGGTCGCGGTGGGTGGCAACGGCGCGGTGATTGGCTCACTCGGCGCTCAAACTCGGCGCATTTGCTTCGACGGGCGCAAGTTGAAAGCGGTTTGCGTTTCCCATTTGGTCGTCGACCCAGCGCACCGCGGCGGGGCCGCAGGTGCGCTGCTGGTGAGGGCGCTTCTCGCCGGCGAGCAGGACTTCACTTTCACCGACTCGGGCACGCCCGAGGTCGTGCGCATTTGGCGAATGTTCGGCGCCCATCTCGACCACACCCGCTGTTCCGACTGGACGCTCGTGCTGCGGCCCGGGCGCTGGCTGGGCACCATCGCCGCATCGGCATGGTCGCGCCGCCGCGTAACGCTAGACCTACTACCGGGGGCGGCCGTTCCCGTACACGCAGCCGGACGACAGTTGTTCTCGCGTGCTTTCCCAGCGCCTGAGTCCGAGATCTTCGGCGAGGACGTCTCAGTTGCGAGATTGAGCGCAGCCCTACCTTCGCTCCAAGACGGCATTCGACTCCGGGTCGATTACGACGGTGAGTCGCTTGAGTGGGTGTTCGATTACCTCGCTCAGCTCGCGGGCTCTGAGGCGGTCGTCCGCAGGCTGGTTCACCGAGGCGCCCGACCGATCGGTTGGTACGCCTACCTGCACCGTCCGAAACTGAGCCGCGTCCTAGCTATCGGGGCCTCGGCGCGCGAGGCCGCCGCGGTGCTGGGGGAGCTGGTCGAGGACGCCCGCCATCGGGGCACTGCGGCACTCACCGGCAGATTCGAGCCTCACCTCCACGAAGCGCTCCGCGAGCGCTACCCGGCGCTCGGACTTGCCCAGCGGCCGCTGGTGCACGCCAGGGATCCTGAACTGCTCGCCACCCTGGGCTCCAGCGCGGCCCTGCTCACCGAGATGGATCTGATCGACACCGAGTCGTGGTGACAGCCTCGCGATCGACTAGCGTGATCCGCAGTGACGGTCGATGGAGAGGATCAAATGCCGGGAGGCAAAGGCCGATTCGACCCTGTCGCTTCTGCGGACCGCCTCGGTGAGGCGATAGCCACGGCTGTTGCAAAGCTGGGGCGCAAAGGAGCCGTGGTCGCGGTCTCCGGCGGCGTCGACTCCGGGGTCTGCGCGGCGCTCAGCGTCCGCGGGCTTGGACCCGAGCACGTCCTCTTGCTTCGCCTGCCCGAACGCGACGTCGGTGACTCGTCCTCCGACCTCGGGCTCGAGCTGGCTCTCAAGCTCGGTGCCAACACCGAGGAGCAATCGATTACGGCCGCGCTCCGGGGGCTCGGCTGCTATGAGCGTCGTGACGCGGCGATTCGCAGCGTCTTCCCCGACTACGAACCCGGCTGGAAGCACAAGCTGGTCCGGTCTCCTCCGACCGGCGGTATGATCGTGTTCTCACTCGTGG
>Ga0136612_10000675_pt1 | contig 12946 bp, 22 predicted proteins | sample AntDryUQ224A2306_2_FD_106644 | JGI IMG/M metagenome (GOLD analysis project Ga0136612, IMG submission 106644) | Polar desert sand microbial communities from Dry Valleys, Antarctica - metaG UQ224A (23.06) | ecosystem: Environmental > Terrestrial > Soil > Desert | place: Antarctica: Dry Valley...
GAGGTAGCCCTTCATGGCGTACTCCCAGCCGTACCGCACGTAGTACCTCCAGCCGTCCCGGCGCTGCTGCTCCCGGTGTGTCGCCTCGTGGGCAGCCAGTCCCGGATCCGTGTCGGCGCTAAACCAGATGGTCCTTGAGAACACGGTCATGGCGTCAGGCTGGATGCCGCCCTGGAGCCTGGTGAGCACCCAGCGAAGTAGTCGCTTCACCATTCCATCCTCAGCCCGGCCATTGCGGCTCGGCTTGGAACGTCGGCCGCCAGCGTGACCCACAGTGGGCCAATAATCCGCCGGCCGAGCTCGGCGCCGTACCGGGCGCCGCCGTCGAGAGCACGGCCGTAGGTGATGGCGCCGCTCCATTGCGGCGCCGGACGCTCGGTAATCTTCTCGCGCTCGACGAGCTTGACCCTGTCGATGTACTCGATCCGGGTTTCGGCCGCGGCCGTTGCCGTGGCGGCCTTGGTGTCGTCGCGGCGCTCGACGGTGACAGTGTGCTCGCGCGTCCCGTCTGGCCGCGTGACCGTGCGCGATCGCCTGACCCTGACGTGACTGGCGTCGGCCGTGGTGGCCGTCGCGACGGTGCGGATCTCGGAATTGCGAACGGCGGCGAGCTCGGCGACGTGCTCGCGCTCGAGCGCCTTCTGCGGACCGCGTGCGGTCATGCCGCCGACAAAGCTGACGGCGCAGGCAGCGGCGATCGCGGCCGCGGCCGCCACACGCCGGGTCACTGGCCCGCCGGCGCCGGCGGCCGATCGTCCCAGTCGTCACGAGGCAAATCGAGGGACAGCGCACCGAGTCCCGTCGCGACCGCGACGAGCACGGATGCCCTTGCGGGGTACATCGCCGCGGCGACGGTGGACGCCGCGGCGCCGAACCGTAGTGCAAGTCGCACGCGCTCCCAGGCGCCCCGCGGCCGCGGTTTCACTTGTCGTCGCTCCGTCGGTGCATGTGGTGGCAGCCGCGAAGAGCCGGTGTGATGTCCTGCCTGTCCTCGAGAATTGCCAGGCGCGTGTCGTGCTCGCCTATGGCGTCCGCGGTCGCCGTTGCGATCGCCTGCAACGCCTCCACGGCTTTGGCCATGTGACTGAGGGACGCTCGCAGCGTGGCGCCGACGGCCGTCGCCGATACGACGATCGTTATCAGGTGCAGCGCCGTGTCGAGTGTCATCCCGCGCCCACCTCGGTGGGCACAGGCGCGGCCGCGTCGCTGGCCACGGGAGCGTCGTCAGTCGCGAGGGCGTCGGCGAACGCTGTCACCAGGCGCAGCTCGGCCGGTGCGAGTCCATCGAGCGCGGCCGTCAATTCTTCGAAGGCCTCCTTCTTGGCGTCGGACGGCGGATCCCACTCGTCGGCGTCGGAAGTGTAGCCGGTCCCGTCGGGCGTCTCGTACTCGCGGCCGGACTTGAGCGAGACGGCCAGGTCGAACAGATCGCCGAGGGCGTCCTCTTGCGCCGGCGAGCGTTCGACGTCGGCCAGGCGCAGCAAGTAATCGAGGTTGGCGAGGGTCACATTGTGCAGGCGCGGCTCGTCGCACACGGTGCGGGAAGTCTTCACGCCGTTTTTCGTTCGCGCGGTGTCGCGGATTGCATGGAGGCCGAACGCACGCAGGAACTGCCGGTAGCGGCGCGCCTCCTGCCCGTTGACTCGTTGGTCCGCGGAGTGGGCCAACTGAAACAGGATCCAGCGCTGCGCTGGGGTGACTTCGATCGTCCAGGATTGTGCGTGCATCGTTAGGTGTTCCACGAAACGATGAACCAGTTAGTACCGTCACTGCGATAGGTGCGCGCGGTGCCCTGTCCAGTGAGACTGGTTGGACTGGGGTAGATGGATCCGGCGGCCGTCGTGACGGTTGAACTTCCGGTTGCTGTGGCGTGCACGACGGTGAACTGCTTACCCGCGCGGCCTACTGGCGTGGGTAGGGTCATCGTCGAGGCAGTGGTTATGAAAATAGTACCGTCTGCGTCAGTGAGGGTGTAGGCGCTCGACTTCGCCACCGTCGCCTGAATTCTCGGGTCAGACCACTTGAGCCCCGTGGTTTCGGCGCTGGCGGCGGTCAACACGTGGCCATCGGTGCCCACGGCCAGGCGCGCGGCGGTCGTGCTGAAAGTGTAGACGTCGCCCTTGGTCGTGACGGGGGACGTGTTGGCCGCCCACGTCAGGTTTCCCGCTGCGTCGTTGGTGAGGGCACCGGGTGCATTCGCCGACGGGAAAGTCATCGTGACGCCGTTCAGCTTGGTGATGTTCCCGGTTGCGTTGACGGTGAATTGTCCGGTGGTACCGACGGCGAGGGTGCTCGTGGTCGAGACGGCGCCGGCGGCCGTGACTGCGAATTGCCCGGTGGTGCCGACGGCGAGGGTGCTCGTGGTCGAGACGGCGCCAGACGTCGAGACAGCGCCTGCAGCGGTGACGGCGAATTGCCCGGTGGTACCGACGGCGAGGGTGCTCGTGGTCGAGACAGCGCCTGCAGCGGTGACGGCGAATTGCCCGGTGGTACCGACGGCGAGGGTGCTCGTGGTCGAGACAGCGCCTGCAGCGGTGACGTTGAAGGCTGCGGCCCCGGCGCGGAGTGTCCCGGAGATGGTGAGGTTGACGCCGGTCGAATTGATCGTGACGCCGACCGCGCCGATGAACGTCGTGCTGCTGCGGAACAGGACGTTGGTGTCCGCGACGTCGCCGATGATGAGATCGGCGCCGGTACTGGTTTCCCGGATGATTCTCGCCGCGGGCTCGACGCCAGCGGGACCGCCGCGCAGTCCCGTGCCAGCTTGTCCACTGAGGGACATTTTAGGCGTTCCTCCAAAAGCGGACCTTGTCAGCCGGTACGCCCGCGAGAGTAACAAGGACCTTCCCGGAACGTCTGCGATCGGCTGCTACTTCCTCCGGGGTCTTGGTATAGTTTTTGGCGCCGCGGGCCACGGCTGCGCGCTGTGCCGCCGGCGAATCAAACTGATCGGCGCCCCCTGTGGGATCGGCCACGCGGCCGGATATCACGAGCGATGCGACTTCGAGGTCGTCGGCGTTGGGGTCGTTGGCCGTGGTCGCGTATTTCCCGCCAGTGTTCTGGCGCGCAAACAGCCCGTCATGAGCGAGCACCTTGCCGTTTTTCACTGCGCGCAGCAACAGCCGGGAAACGGACACGCGGCCCTTGGCTGCGTAGTTGCGGGCGGCCCATGCCACGGCAACGCGGATTGCTCGCGAGTCGCGCGGGTGCTCGGACGCCACCATCCGCGCGAGCGCGTACGTGTCGAGTGTGACGCCGGCCTGGTGCGCGAGCGTCGCCGGATCGGCGCGGACGACTCCATCAGCACCCGCCGGCGCGTCGGTTACGGTGTTCATGCGCTTGGCCCTCGTCTGCACGCGGTGAACCACGGGCGTAGCGAAAAGCACGGCCGCGAGGACAACCACGAGGAGGATCTTCGTCTGCTGTGACACACCCTAGGGCCTCAGCACCGGGGGATCGCCGACGAGCTCGATGTCGCATTCCGAGAACAGTTGCTGCGCGGCCGCGTCGGTCAGCGGCGTGTTGGGCTGCCATTCGCACTGCAATACCCAGTCGCCCGCGACGGCCACCCCTGCCACCGTCGGGATTGCCAGTGCCGTCACGAGCCGCACGAGATTAACGGCGCTGTCGAGCTCGTAGGCGTGGGGCAAGTTCGTGGCGGGCTGTAGTGTGTGCAGCTCTGAGGTTTTCCCGGTGACGAGGTTTCGCCGCCACGCGCGCATGGTGTACGTCGCCGCTGTGTAGCTGCCGATGGTGGCTTGCACGTCGGGTTCGAATGACAAGGAGATACAGCACGAGATGCGGGACGACGGATTGCGAATCCAGCACACAGGAGCGCCGGTCAAGTTCGGCGCGCCGCTCGTTTCCACGCGACAGACGCGTTTGTTGGCGGTCTTGATCCAGGTCGGTGGCCCGCCCTCGCCGCGCCCGGTGGTGTTCACGCTAGCCTCCGTTGTTGGAGTAGGAGAAAAATGGCCGCGCCGATAAACAGCAGTCCGTAGAGGCCGAGGCCGCCGGCTGCACCGCCGACAAGCGCGCCGGCCGTTTTTCCGGCGATGTTCGCCACCTCTGCCGCCGTCTTTCCCACGACGGTCGCCACGCCGGTTGCCTCGTCGCGCAGGTAATCGGCGAATTTTGACTTGGGTTCGTAACTGGCCGCCCCGTGGACGGCCGACGCTTCGATGTAGCAGGACTCGATAGCGCGCCGAAGCGGCGCCCACGTCGCCGCGTCGAGCTGCCAGGTGTCTGCCTTGGGCAGCTTCCGATAAAGCTGCTCAACCTGGCCGCGTGCGTGGTCAACCGCCTTGCGCAAGCTGTCGGCGAGATCGCCGGGCAGGCTGGCGCGTTTTAGCACCGGATACGCCTCGTGGCCCAGGTAGGTCAGAGCTGCGCCGGCCGCTGCCCGCACCTGGCCTATCGTCTTGATCCGATTGAGCGCTCTTGAGACGGCTGCGATGTCGTTTGTTGCATCTGCCACATGCCGTTCCTTAGAAGATTTTCCGCAGGGTCTTTGAGGCGCGCTTTCGTGCGGCCGTTCCGACGGCTCGGGCGCCCCTGTTAGCGCCGTGGCGAATCATTCCCGATACGGGTTTCACAAGTAGCTTCGCGCTCGCAGCTCCCGCCGCTACCGCCGCGCCCTTGGGTCCGCCGATCTGGTATCCCGCGTACGCCGACTTGCCGACGCCGGCAAGTCGACCGAGATTGACGCCACCCGATCCGCCGGCCAGTCTCTTACCTGGCCGCTTTGCCCTCTGCGGAACCGCCATCGCTGCCAGCATCCCAGCCGCCGTCGTGCCGATTGGTATGCCGCCGTTTTTCCGCCTCGATGGCCGCATCGATTGCGGCCGGTTTGCAAACGCCCCCTGCACCTCGCCGCTACCGGCGGTGCCTTCGGCCTGCCCCATCAGGCTGCTTTGGCCTTTCTTCCACCAGAGAAAAACCCCGATGGCCGCCGCTGCCAGTACCAGCAGGTAAAGCGGTTTCACGGTTACTCAGCCTCAGTAGGGACCAACACCGTGCGGGTGTAGGCCAGCTTTCGGTTGTCGGGATCGTTCTTTCGGAGCGCCTTCTTGGCCGGCTCGACCGAGTCGGGATCAATTCCCATCGCTCGCGCCAGCACCGCCAGGTGCTCGACCGTGTACTCGAGCAGTTCGCACGTCACGAACCGCGAGGAACCCGTCGGAGTAGTCGAAAAGCCCATATTGACCGTGAGGTCCCCCTGAACTTTTTGCGCCTTGCTCGTCTCGAATTCCCGCCCCGGCATGATGATCGGAACGAACATCGCGCCGGCCGCCGCGGGGGAGTTGTTCAAGGTCGCAGCCATCGTGTTGGGCCAACCGCTGCTGTCGGCCAGTGCCGCCGTGGTGACGGTGGCCGCCGGCCCAACCCGTTTACCCACCATGCGACGGAGCGAGGTGAAGTAAGGATCGAGCGTGTCCATTGAGACTTGCGAGCGCCAAGGAATGTCGATGCGGGTGGGTACGGCCGCCGTGTCGGCGCCGGCCAGACCAATCCCGGTCGCGTTCGTCAGCCACGCCAACATGATGAGGCCGGCGCCGGGTGCCGTGCCGCGCAGACCGGACGATTGCCCGACGCCACGCAGAACGAACTCTGTCGAGTTGCCGGGCACAATATATTCCCTAAACTGAAACGGCACGCCGATCACGTTGTCAGGCGAGGGGTAATATTCTACCCATGCCCGGATGGTGGTCGTGGCCTTGGTCAGGGCTCCGGTTGAGTCGCCGTCGAAGGCTGTGGCCGCCGCGAAGCGGAATTCAAGCTCGCCCTGGTCGAAGAATCCCGCGAATTGCGCGGTTTCGTGCGGCTTCGCGAAGCATTCAAACGAGAACGGAAGGATGTAATACAGATCGACCGTGGTGTCGCCGTCGGCCGCTGCTACCTGGATTCGCGCGGGCTGCGGGTAGTTGTACCCACCGGCTACGACCTGGAAAATGTGACCGAGTGTCGCGCCGCGCGTGTGCGCCAGCGGATAGGGCTCGCCCAGCAACGGTGAAAACAGTCGAATACCGTTTGCTGCCTTGTACATCTTATCCCAGTCGATGACCGCACCGCCAGCCCCCGGCTGGTCGAGCACAGTCGTGCAGCGAATGACAAAGTTCTGGACGTAATTGCGCATGTCGCCCGTGGAGGCTTCAAGGCCCGTGATGTTGAAGATCGTCGCCTGCACGTCGCTGCCCGGCGTGAGGGTAGGCGCGCGGACGCCGGCCGCTGCCAGTTGACGGAATAGTGGCGTGGTGTGGTCGCGCACGGACTACACCAATCCCGATAGTTTGTTGACGAGAGGGACCTTTGCGAGCTGCGCTGAAATCACGTCACGGAATCGGATCACGAGGACGACGAGGGCGAGCACGATGAGGACCTTCTTGGCGTTCGGGCTTATGGCCATGCGAAAAACTCCGGGGGTTTGGGTGTGCCCTTGAGAGTCGGTAAAAAACCGATCGGCCAACCGTCCCAATTCCGCCGCCCGTCGCTGGCGCTGCCGGCGAGGCGTTACGTGCGAAGCGTGTAAACGGTGCGGTCCCAAGGAAAGCCGCGCCGGTCGATCACGAACTCATGCGGTGACAGCTTCTCGACGACCGTCAGTAATTCGGGATCGAAGTAAAGCCGCTCCCGGCAGTAGTTGAGCGCCGACGGCCCGAGCCGGAAGAATCCTGTCGAGGTGCACTGGTCCTTGAACTGCCTCGGAACCCTCGTCGGATCTTGCGTCGTCGCCGCAACGGAAAGGCCAAGCGCCCCGCCCTGCGTGAGCGCAGCGCGAAGCGCCTTGCTAGTTAGCTCATGGCCGCCGTCGGTCATGCACCTATCCAGCTCGTCCACCGCAATCACCGTCGGAATACCTGTCCGCGCCATCGCGAGCGCCATCGCGGCGACCGCCTCGACTTCGACGACGCGGCCGGTCTGTGGATTGCCGCGAAAGACTAGCGCGCCCTGCGCCGCTTCCTCGTCGGTGACGGGCCGCGCGGTGAGATCGTCCGGGTGCTCCCTCGTGACTCCTTCAATCTGCTGCTCTCTTTTGACATCGTCATGCGCGACGACGATCGCGCCGTGTTCTTGCGCGTAGCCGAGCAAGAATTTGTTAGCCGTGGACTTGCCCATGCGCGAGTCCCCGAGCCAGAGGTGCCGCCATCCTTCCCGTTCTTCCCTGGGCGCCGCGATCGTGTCGAACGCTTGCCGGCCGTCCGCGCGGTGAAGGCCTGGCCGCTCCGCCGGAGCTGTGCGCGCCATCGCGATTGACGGGATCTGTTTTGCTGACCTGCGTGTCGCGCGTGACAACGCGGGCAAAGTCTTAGCCGCTGGCGGGGTAGTGGATCGTAGGCCGTCCCGCACCCGTACCGCAGGCACCTCGCCCGGCCGCCGCCTCTTCGCGGGGGCTGTCTTGGAGTCAGATCGTGAGCGCATTTTTCACACAGCACGGCTCGTTCACGGGTTTGATTGCTTCGCGGCTGGCGGATGTCGATCGGCGTATCTGGCCCAGGATCGCGGCACGGCCTTGGGCTCGGGCGTCTCGTCGGCCGCCGCCGGCGCTTCGGGCTTCGTCTCGGGCGCCTCGCCCTGCGACTTGTCCGCGTCCGCCCTGATCTCGGCGTCCGCGATCGGCTTGCCGGTCTTGTCGAGCGTGAAGTAAATCCCGCCCGCGCATCCAAGTGCCACCGCCCACCACGGCGGGGACCACGCCGGGAACTGCTCGCGCAGTCCTTGGGCCAAAGAGAGCGCCATCATGTCGACCTCGTCCTGGTCGACGAGGCCGCCCTCTTTCCGCTTCTTGTCCCGAATGTAATCTTCGGCCCACGCGACGTAGAAGGTTGTCCCGCGCTCGGCCGCGAATTGCTGCCATCCGTTGGCGAACAGCGGATGCACGGGAACGGCCGCGGGTGCCGCCGTCGTGGCCGCCGTCGCCGGCGCCGCCGCTGCGTCGTTCGCGGGCGCTGGCGCCGGCGTGATCCTGGCGAGCGCATCTCTCAGCGACGGGCGCGCCCTTGCGGGTGCCGCCGGCGCGCCGTCGGTGATCGTCGCCGTCCGTGGCTTGCGGCCGGCACCTGGCCGTCGTCCGCCGTGCGCGTGCGCCGTCATCGCGTGTTCGCGTAGGATCGAATAGCCGCCGCCAGTCGTGGCGCCGCCTTTTCCGCGTCGTCAAGTAGGCCGTCGGCGCTGCGATGTCCCGGCCCGAACTTGACCACGGTAATCACGATCGCATCGACGAGCGCCTTTCCCACGTCATCCGGTAGCGTGGTCAGCAGGCCGCCGACGTTCCGAAACAAGCCGAAGATCCGTTCCTGTTCAGCCGGCGGACGCCGCATGATCGCCGCCTCAACATCCGCAACGTAATCCGGCCATCGTTTGGTGGGCCGTAGCAGATTCTTGATTCCCATCAGCTTCGCGCCGCCTCGATGAGCCTCAGAATGTCACGCACTTCGGCCGCCGTGCGGCCGCGTGCAACGATCACTTCGCGCCGCTTCCACGGCGGCAAATCCTTCCGATCGTCGTCGAAGAACCCGATTTCGAGCCGGTAGCCAAGGCCGTCCTTGATTGCTTGAATGATCGCCCTGCCGCCCCATCGGTCAGTAGCCAGCTTCTTGATTTCGCCCAACTCGCGCTGTGCGTGCACGACCACGGGATCCTTGTGCGCGTCGTCCTGTCGGTGGATCGCTTCTGCGATCTTGTGCTGCTCGCGTTCTCCGAGCCGCTCGCCGTACAGGTGCCGGTTCGGGTTCTTCTTCAAGGCCCACCGCAAAGGATTTCGAGTACTGCGATCTTCTCCCGATACGCGTAGGTCGCCTCGCGGTACGTGCGACACGCCGCTTGGTAGCCGTCGCGATCTCGCTGCGCGACGCCTGCCGCCTCCCGGAGCTGCGCCGAGGTTTGCCGCTCGCAATCAAGTTCATGTTGCAGTAGCGCCAGCTCGGGACCCGGCGCTTTGAGCCGGCGAGCCCAGATCAGGAGCGCATTCGTGAAAAGCCAATAGGGCCGGAGCATCCGAACGATCAGTGTCAGCACTTGATTGCTCCGAAGAGTGCCAAAGCTCACGTGTATGTTTCAAGTGATACTTTAACAATCTGCTGTCGCAAAACGGGTCAGCGACCGACACCCCTCGGGCCGGGTTCGCAGTCGAGACGCGCAGATAAACCGCGGCCTTCACGCCTTCACCGCCGATTTTTCCGGCCAGGCGTCACGCGGATCTGGCGCTGTTTCCCGTCGCTGATCCTTTTTTGTTCCGGCTTTATTTTTCGCGTCCTTCTCGACGTGCTCGAGCAGCGGCGCGGTTTGCTCAAGCCACCGCCCCATCGTCGGTATCCACCGGCCGCCATCGGCCTTCCAGCCTCCGGAGGCGCGCGCCTCTCTCAGCTCGGCCATCAGCTTCGTGATTTGCACGGGGAATAGCTTCAGGCGCTCCCATGCCTCCAGCCCCGCCGCCGGCGCCGCCTTTTTCGGGTACGAAGCCCACAGGTGCATGAAGCCGTCCGGGTCGTGCTTCGCAGGCCGAAGGCCGATTTCCCCACCTCCACCGCGCGCAGCGCGCCCCCTTTGGGGGGTAGGGGGGGAGTTCTGATCTGATCCGGATCTGAGTCCGTCCGTCCGTCCGTCCGGAGTATTACCGGCGGAAGTACCGGCGGAAGTACCGGCGGAAGTACCGGCGGTAATACCGGCGGTATCACGTCTTTCTATTGGTTTCGCGTACTTAACCAACTCGGTAGCTAGTCTTGAGCGCTCGTGTTCCCACCGCAGTTTTATCCTTACTCGGTTCAGTTGAGTCGACTGCTCAGCCCGGGTTTGGTGGTACAGGTCGTAGTGAAAAACCACCAGATCATGGCGTTGCCACGCGACCAGACCGAGCCTTTCCAGCCGGATTAGCGTGCGTTTCGTCAGTGCTGCGACGCCGTGCCACCGGACGTCAGACCAGCCCTTGCACCCGGTGACGACACCGCCGTTTTCCACGCGACTGCAAAAAATAATCAGCGCGTGGTGGTGCCCCCGGACGTCCGCCGGCAGCGCGAGCCACTCGGGGGAAGCCTCGCGCTGAACATCGCTGGCCGCCCATCTCATCGCGCACCGCCGTTCATGGGACAGACGTGTGGCATCCACAGGTTTCCCAACAGGTGCTGGCGGTCATCGGGAGACGCCACGCGAACCCTCGGAGGAAGCACGAGCTCGCCCAGGAGGGTTTCGCTGTAGAGCACCAGGCAGCCGTTTATCGAGCGAGTCAGATCGACGGGGATGCGTTCCCCGCGTTCCGTTTCTGCCTCGACGATCTGCGTGGGGCACTTTGGGCACCGGGCCACTTCCAGCGGCGCGTCGTCGGTGAGTGCGATTCTCATTGCGGCACCCTGAGCCGGAGAACAAGAGCCAGCGCGCCGATTAGGTCGCGCGACTCGTCGGCGTCGAGCTCCACAACAGCGATCCCGTCAATCAAGACGCGACAGAAAGACTCCTCCTCACCCTCGATCCGAATAGTGATCGCAGCGCCGTCGGGAGCGTGGGCATCAAATGCAACATTCCTCATCGGAGCACCGGCTTTCCGTCCCAGCTGTCACGCGGATCGGTTGAAGGTGCGGGTTTAGCCGGCCGCAGTTCCTCCGGGAAGTCGAGGCCCAGGATCGCGGCGCGCGGATCGAGCAGCCCCTCAAGCATTCCGCCCCAGTCCTTGGCGGTCGTAACGCTCCGGACGTAGCAGGTGACGAAGGCCTGCGTGCATCGTCCTGCGCGCGGGTCGTACTCCCGGATCGTGAGTGTGTCGCCGGGTCGGTAGTCGCGATCGTTGAGACGAACCTCAGCGTTTCTGCGACGCGCAGCCAGCTCCGCAAAGGGCGCTGGGTGCTCTTTCAGTTCGTGTGTTCGTACTCCACCGAGGTTCGATTTTTCCATTGCGCGCGTCTCCGTGCGGAGTCCGCGCGAATTTCGTCACGTCGCGTCGTCGGGTCTGACCGATCGGGTGCCGCTGTTCAAATCTCCCCGGCCGCACATCAAAAACAATGGGCAACCCTGAGCTGAGAACTTCGATAAACAGCCGAAAACAGCCTTAAATCCAATTTCGCGACCTGGCGTCACTCGCGCGTCTCCAGGTCGTCATCCGTCCCAGGTGATTCTGGCGAATCACCTGGGACACTTCTTTCCGCCTGCACCATCGCCGACGGACAAGAACTTTTCCGAGCCCAGCTCAACGGCTTCAGCGATCCCGGCGAGGCCAGGAGCGAGCGCGTGCAGTCAGCGCGATCGGGGATGAGGCTCGAGCACAGCAGCGCGAGCTCGTCTTTCGATCGCAGGTACGTGCAACCAGGTCGACGGCGGTACGGGGTGACAGGAAATTCGGGCAGGCGAGCGATCCACCGTCGCCGCTTCCCCGCGTGGCAGCACAGACGCATCGTCGACAGGCGCTTCGACAAGGTGCTGTTGCAAATGGGCTTGATCGTGCCGTCAGACATCGTCCGCCGCCCGCGCAGCTCACGCAGGGCCAGCGAAGAGAGCATTTCTTCATCGAGAAGTGCAATGCCGATCTCGCCGCCCTGCAAACTCTCGTGAGACAGCCACCTACGAAAGTTCACCTGGTGCATGTCCCAGGTCTCCGAGCTCCGGACGCGGGCGCGCACGAGCTGGGCGAAGTCCGCACCGGCTGCGTTGAACGCATCGCCGAGCGTGTGTAGCGTGGTGGGGTCGGAGGTGTTGCGAGCATCGGAAGAGGGTGCTTGTTTCATCGTCGGCCAAGTCCCTCGGGCCGTTGACGCGGTCGCGGGGGACACCAATCCTTTCGGTTGTTCAGCCTGTGGGAGCTAAACCCGTGCCACCCCGCGCCGTCAAGTCCTTGGCCGCTTCGGCCGCCTTAGGAAGCGATTTAAGGCCCGTTGGCGTGGAGGGAGGGGTGCGGGTGACGCAACCCCGCCCCACGCGCCTCCAGCAAAGGGGCGATCGCGCAGGCGAGGCGCTGGACACGTCGACGAAGGACGTCCGCAACAAGGTGGGATAAGCAACTCCACTTCCACCCGTTACAGGCGATCATCAGGTGAACTTGATGCGGCTGGGTTCAATCGGTTTCATCTGGTTTGACCTGGTTTGACCTGGTTTCGTGGGTGGAGGGACCAATCCAACTGATTTCTCCCTATCGCGCTGACTCCGGCGGACCGACCTGTAAACCCAACCGCCGCGCTTGTAGGTGCCGCCGATCAAAACGGCACCTCGGAACCACCGCCGGGCACGCGCCCAGCTCGGGCGCCTGATAGGAGCTCGTCCACCAGGTCGTCGCGCCGGCTGTTGCATTCGGCGGCGGTCTGCTTGCCGATGCGGGCTTTCTCGGCCGGGCCCGGCAGGTTGAGGCGAAAGCCGAGGGCGTCCTCGAGGGGCGGCAGGCGATCGGAGAAGTCCGCCCAGCGCCGCGAGCTCGGGACGGTGACGTGGACGGCCTCCAGCCAGCTCGAAACCGCGCGCGGACCTTTCAGCTCGTGGGCCTCGTTGACCGAATCAAACCGACCATCGCCCTGCTTGAGCGCGGGTTTCTTCCCGCGGCGACCGCCGCGCAGCCAATCCCGATACGCGAGCTCCGCGCCGGAACCGTGGCGCTGCGTGTGCTCGAACAATTCCGCGTTGGCCTCGAGCAGCGCCGCCACGCCTGCGGCCTTGACGGGGAAGGTGAGCGGGCAGCTCTTGCATTCGGTGGTGCAGTCGACGGCGGCGAGCTCGCGCAGCTTGCGCGAGACGGCCGAAACGTCCTTGACGTGAACGCCTTCCCACTCGGGCGGACCTCCGTGGGTGATCCTACCGTCGCCGTCGATGCGAACGTGCTTGCCGCCCTTGAGCGTGACCCAGCGGGCGCCGAAGATCGGACCGTCGACATTGTCGCGCCACCACTGCGTGATGCTCACGGCTGTTTCGTCTTCGTCTCGTCCACGCGCCGCTGCACCTCGTAGGCCTCGATTTCGTACGACACGCCGAGGTAGCC
>Ga0136612_10000676_pt1 | contig 12943 bp, 11 predicted proteins | sample AntDryUQ224A2306_2_FD_106644 | JGI IMG/M metagenome (GOLD analysis project Ga0136612, IMG submission 106644) | Polar desert sand microbial communities from Dry Valleys, Antarctica - metaG UQ224A (23.06) | ecosystem: Environmental > Terrestrial > Soil > Desert | place: Antarctica: Dry Valley...
ACCTAAGACGGTCGGTCCAGCTTCGGCAAACGACTAGTTGATCGTTCTTGACTCACTCCAGATGCGGTAGAAACCAATGCCGACGGCCCTGTCATCATTAGGAGGATATGTAGGGTGCGGCACCGAGATTTTGATGACGTTGGACGGACTTCGCAGATCGAACTTCAGCGAAAGCTTGGCGTCTGTTGCGAGTGTTGCGGGAAGAGTCAGCGTTCTGGACTCGCCTCCTATCTTCACCGTTACTTGAGCTCCGATGTTCGGGCCATAGCCAACAGCGCGCATCAACAAGGTAAACGCGCCCTGCAATGTGTGCCGCAATTCAATGACTACCTGCTCACCGTTGCTCCATCTTCCCCACGCCTCACTGATGGAGATACCTTGGACCGAGTCAACGAAACCAGGGAATTCGGTCGCACCGAAATCAATTCCGTCGGTCAAGGACGACCCGAATGCTTCCCTGGCCCCGGATGCGCTTAGCGTAACTGCCGGGGCTGCGCGCATTTCCCTGAGGCCGACACCTATCATCCTTCCATCCGATTCAGGACGCGTCGGATGTGGGATGGTGATCTCGATTACGTTCGAAGGTTTTTTAAGGTTGAAATGCAGCCATACACCGGTGGCTTCATCTACTCTTGATGAGAATCGCGCGTTCAGAACCTGATTGCCTATTCTTATGGGAACGGGCACGTTCGCGTTTTCGCGAAATGCAACAGCGCGCAGAAACAGGCGAAACTCGCCCGAAAGGTTGTGCCTTAGAGCAATGAGAACTTTATTTCCATTGCTCCATCGGCCCCATTCCTCGGCGGCGCTCACCCCGTCTACGAAGTCGACCATCTCCGGATAGTGAGGGTCGCAAAAACTAATTCCGTCGTACAAAGAGCTTCCAAATCTATCCTTCGCCTGGATGGCGTTCAGCGCTGCGATGGGGGGCTGGATTGCTCGCCTATGGGGATTAATACTCGTCCGTCCATGCGCGAAGGGGCACAAGACCACGCGCTTCGCTTCGTGCAGGAGGATAGAAAATTTCGACTCCTGCCTCAACGCCTTAAGGAAGCCGCGCCCTTCCATTTCCTTTTTCCAGATCTCGCGACAATATCCATCAGAAAAATGAAAAGCTATTTCTCGCTGATCGGCTCTGATTTGGGAAATTAAGTCGACGTCATTTGCGAGTATTCGCTCGATAATCTGTCGTGCCTCGCTCACCGAGGACGCACGGCCTTTCGTCGCGCCTCTGCTCAGACGAGCGAAGAGAGAGTTCTCGAAGAAGACGACCGGCATTCCATTTATCGCCGCCTCGATGGGTGAGTAATGAACGTGCCGGAGTTCTGTTGACGGGTAATACAGAACCGAACAGTTCAAATAAAGTTGCTTAAGCCCTTCATCTGAAACAAATCCCACAACGTGCGGATCCCCGGTCGGAACATCCTGTGCACCGACTATGACGTGCGGCAAATGCCCGAAAGCTCCTTTGAATCGTTGGTAGATTTCAGCGTAATAAGGATTGGAAACAACGTACGGGCAAACGAACAATATTTTCTTTTCAGACCCTGTCCACTTTCCTGCGGTTGAGAAAAAAATCTCCGGTACACCGATAGGAAGGAATAACGCCCTCTCTGAAAAAACCGGATCGTCGCACTCGTGAAGATTATCGTAACCTTGGCCGAACCAAAACCTATGCTTAATTCCTTTGATCTTCCGAAGGACCAACGGCCCGTACAGTTCGTCGAGAACTTTCTTATAGGATTGTTCATTATCAAGACCGAACGCCCTGAATATAAGTTGGCCTTCAAAATTCTCAACGGCCTCAGATACCTGTCGTGCATGCGGAATGATGAAAGCCGCCCCGAAGTATCGGTTTACGATGGCAATTATCTCGGGCGTCCAGGCGTCCTCGTAGAAATTGAATTGATTCAGTCGATTGAGCGCACCCGGCGGCAATGAAAGTGACGAGTCGTAAGAAAAATCGACTGCGCCACTGCGAAAGTTCGATTTCGGAATGATCTTTGGCACATAAATCTCGAAGCCGAGGCGCTGGATCAATGGGGCTTCATACGGCATCAAGGTCCGGTGATTGAGAAGCCAGAGAATTCGTCTGTTTTTTTTGAACATTGTGGAAGGCAAAAAACACGTTCCGGAGGAGTTGCAGTGCGGTCGAAGAAGCGGGGGCACTTACGTTATCACTGGCGCCCTAGAACGAACTTGACGGCGCTGTGGTGAGTACAGAAGCAAGCGGAGACACCCTACCGTTTGCAATCGCTGCAACCACGATCGCCGTCGTCGTTTTGCCAATGCTTGCGTTTTTCATCTTTAACCAGAACGTGCCACTTCGATGACGATGGAACCGGTTCCCCTCAACGATCTGAGGCGCCAGAGCGCCGCGTTCGCGGATGAGCTGTCTGCTGTGCTAGCGCGCGTCGCGGCCAGCGGCTGGTACGTGCTCGGCCGCGAGCTCGAGGCGTTTGAGCGCATGTTCGCGGACTACTGCGGTACGGCGCAGTGCATCGGTGTCGCCAACGGCACCGATGCACTGGAGCTCGCACTAAGGGCCATCAGTGCACAGCCGGGCGACGAGGTGATCACGGTTGCCAACGCCGGCATGTATGCGACCGTCGCAATTCGCGCAGTTGGTGCGACGCCTTCCTTCGTAGATATCGTCCCTGCGACGCACCTGATGGATACGGATCGCTTACCGGCGGCGATCAGCCGCGCGACCAAAGCGATCATCGTGACGCATCTGTACGGGCGCATGGTGGAAATGCGAGCAGTGCTTGAGATCGCCGCTCGTGCCGGCGTACCGGTGATCGAGGACGTAGCGCAGGCGCACGGTGCGCGGCGTGACGGCGCTCACGCGGGCACGCTCGGCGCCATTGGGTGCTTCTCGTTCTATCCAACCAAGAACCTGGGGGCGATCGGCGATGGAGGAGCGTTGGTAACGCGCGATGCCGCGCTCGACGACCGACTCCGGCGGTTGCGGCAGTACGGCTGGGCGACGAAATATGTCGCCACAATTGCGGGCGGCCGCAACAGCCGGCTCGACGAGTTGCAAGCGGCCGTGCTCGCGATGAAGCTGCCACGCCTCGATGATTGGAACCGTCGCCGCCGAGAGGTGGCCGATGCGTATTCCCGAAGCATCAAGCATCCCGGCATTCAGACCCCTGTGCCATCCGGTGAGGACTACGTTGCGCATCTCTACGTCGTGCGTACTCGTTCCCGCGACGCGCTGCGTACACACCTGCAAAAGCACGGCGTGGCGACAGATGTGCACTATCCAGTGCCGGATTACGCGCAATCTCCTTACCTTCTGCCCCGCGCACATGCGGAACTCGAGGAAACTGAGCGGGCCGCCGCCGAAGTGCTGACACTTCCGTGCTTCCCGGAGATGACAGCGGATGAGGTCGAGCGTGTCATCGCTGCCTGCAATGTTTGGAAAGGCTAGCCGTGTACACGCTTGTGATCCCGGTCTATCGCAATCGCGAGTCGCTGCCCGAGCTCATCGCCCAGTTCGTGGAGCTGTCGCGAACACTGGACGGCCCGTTGGAGTTGGTGTTCGTCGTCGACGGAAGTCCTGACGAGTCGTACGCGTGGTTGCGCAGCGAGCTGCCGAAAAGCGGGTTGCGCGCAAAGCTGATTTTGCTGTCGCGCAACTTCGGCTCGTTCGCAGCGGTCCGCGCCGGGCTCGCAGAATCGGCAGGTCCTTACTATGCGGTCATCGCGGCCGACCTGCAGGAGCCGCCCGAGCTCGCCGCTCAATTTTTCCGCGTTCTTGCCAGCGGCGAGACCGACGTAGTGATCGGCACGCGCGAGGGGCGAGCCGATCCACTGATTTCACGGCTCGCGTCGGGCGTGTTCTGGGGCTTGTATCGGCGAATCATTCAGCCGCAGATTCCTGCTGGCGGGGTAGACCTGTTTGGCTGCAACCGTGCTTTCCGCGATCATCTGGTGGCGCTGGAGGAGACGAACACGTCACTGGTCGCACTATTGTTTTGGCTCGGCTTCAGACGAACATCGATTCCGTACGTTCGCAAAGCGCGCCCGTACGGCGAGAGCGCGTGGACACTCGGGCGCAAACTCAAGTACCTGTCCGACAGTGTGTTCTCGTTTTCGGACCTGCCCGTTCGCCTGCTGTTCTACACCGGCACCATGGGATTGTTGCTGTCGATCGGCGCCGGCATTGTCGTCGTGGTCGCGCAGATGACCGGCGCTATCCAGCTTCCGGGTTACACACCCACCGTTTTGTCGATTCTCTTTTTCGGCGCCCTGAACACTTTCGGTCTTGGCATCGTCGGCGCGTACGCCTGGCGCGCATTTGAAAACACCAAGCGCCGCCCTGGCTACGTGGTCATGACGTCAGAAGAAATTGCCGAGGCAAAGCGGTCATGAAGGCCTTCATTCATCCGAACGCACTGTGTGAATCGACCTCGATCGGTGACGGCACGCGCGTGTGGGCATTTGTGCATGTCCTGCCGGGAGCGCACGTCGGCGCCGATTGCAATCTCTGCGACCACGTCTTCATCGAGAACGATGTGGTGATCGGCGATCGGGTGACCGTGAAATGCGGCGTCCAGCTGTGGGACGGGTTGCGCATCGAGGACGACGTCTTCGTTGGTCCGAACGTGACGTTCACGAATGACCCGTTCCCGCGCAGCGGGCGCCACTTGGCCCGGTATCCGGAGACAACCGTCCGGCGTGGCGCATCGATCGGCGCCAACGCGACGATCCTTCCCGGACTGTCAATCGGCGAAAATGCGATGGTTGCCGCCGGCGCGGTCGTCACGCGCTCGGTGCCGCCGAATGCGATCGTGCGCGGCAACCCGGCCCGCATTGCGGGTTACGTCGACTCGGCACGGGATGACGTACCGGTCGAAGATGTGTCGGAAGCAGTGTCGGTGACGCCGACGCGCGTACGCGGCGTTACTCGGCATGTTTTGCCGCTCGTGCGCGACATACGGGGCGACCTTTCGGTCGGCGAATTTGAACGGCACGTGCCGTTCGTGCCGAAACGCTATTTCATGGTGTTCAATGTCCCCACCCAGGAGGTGCGGGGCGAGCACGCGCACCGCGAATGTCACCAATTCCTGCTATGCATTCGCGGCCGCTGCCGCGCGACAGTCGATGACGGCCACACGCGCGAGGAAGTCGTGCTCGATCGCCCGAACGTCGCGCTCTACATGCCTCCGATGGTGTGGGGGATTCAGTACCAGTACTCGGCCGACGCGTTGCTGCTTGTATTCGCATCGCATCATTACGACCCCGCCGACTACATACGGAACTATCGCGACTTCGTGGCGGCGGCGGGCGGCGACGATGGCACACCGTCACATGACTGACGGTGCGGCGCGATCGCAATTTCTCCGCTACCTGCTGGCCGGCCTCGCAAACACTGCGGTGAGCTACGCCGTGCTGGTCCTCCTGCTGCAGTGGACCGATTACGTCGTCGCGTATACGTTGGCGTACGTGCTCGGCATTGCTTTCGGCTACTGGCTGCAGACGCGCTTCGTGTTCCGCGTGCCGCTGCGCTGGGGCACCGTGATCGCATTCCCGCTCGGCTACATGGTCCAGTATCTGCTCGGCGTCGCCCTGCTATGGATGCTGGTTGAACGGTTCGGGACAACGCCCGAGCTGGCGGCGTTTGTAGTCATCGTGATGAACGTACCGCTCGGCTACGTTGTGAACCGCTATCTCTTGCTACCGCGCACGCGCCGCCGGGAAAGTGCAGATGGCCACGACTGAGCGCGAATCGTTTCGATTGCAAGCATTGAGCTCTTCCGACGCTCCGAGGCGCCTGCGCCTGGTTGACCGATTGGGCGCCGCGATGATCCAGCATCCGGTGGCTACGCTGTTCGGTTTGTGGTTAATCCATCTCGCGTACCTCGGCGCGTTGCAGGCCGCCGGTCTGAGCTACGGCTTCGCAGTCTGGCCAATGGGCGAGGACCGCAACTGGCTGCGGTTCATGCTTGACGCACCTGGCGTGGCAATGGTGCGCGAGTTCTGGCAGATGAACGACCGCAACCCGTTGTCTCCGTGGTGGTACTGGCTGTTTTCAAACCCTATCTTGGATTTCGACTGGGGTCTGTACGGGGTTCGCAAGCTCGTCGACGTGTTCTTGGCGATCGTCGTCACGCTGCTCTTCAGGCGCCTGTTTCGCGAGCCGCACCATCCCCTGCCGTTGCTGCTCGGCGTACTGGTCCTGTTTTGCAACTTCAGCGGCTATCGCGAGCAGATTATCTGGAATTTCTTGGTTGCCTCGGGCTTCGGCCTCACAGCGTTGTACCTGTACGCGCGCTTCGTCGACACGGGACGCGCCGCGCCGCACTGGCTCGCGGCGGCGTTGATCGCTTTCTTGGTCGCGGTCGCGACGTACACGTTGAACCTGGGCATGCTGATCGCGGTGGCCGCCATCGCTCTGGTGCGCCGTCAACCGGAAGGCAACGAACCGAATTGGCCCGCCCGGGCTCGCAGTGGAATTCTGGAGATCGCCTTTTTCGTAACCGTGACCGTCGTCTTCATGCTCATCTGGTACACGACTGCACGGGCCGCGAGCGATTATTACCGCTTGGACGTCGGACTCGCCGCGCAACAATTCGAATCGAGCGTGCGGCAACTGCTCTGGCATCCTGACTTCACCTATTACATCGTAAACGCGTACCGGTCTCCCGAGGTAGTTCTCGCGTCCCTGCCCCTTGCCGCGTTGCTAATCGCCGGCGTACTCGCCGTCGCATTCAATAAACGCGCGTCATGGAAGATGACCGCCGGCCAGCTCGGATGGTTCAGCGTCGTGCTCGCAGCTCTTGCCGCGACAATCGTGACACTTGAGTCCACCAGCAAGGTATGGCTGCCAGGTACTCGCTCGATGATGATCTACCAGCTGACTGCGCCGCTGCTGCTGCTGTTGTTGACCGGCGCAGTTGCCTTGGCACTGCAGAGCCAAGGCCGTGCGATAGCAGCCCGTGCCTGGATCGTGCTTGCGATCTCGGTTGCGATGCTTTCCATCGTGCCGGCCAGCATGTTGTACAACCAGATCCTCGTCAAGAAAACGGATGCACAGCGTCGGTTTTCGGTGCAACTGGCGCGCGTAGCTGATGAGCGCGACGACATACGCGCTTTCGTGGTCCGCTACGCCGACGACCCAGACCTCACGTGGGGAAGCGACGTGATGAGCGACACATACGCCCGCACCATCCTTCGCAGGCGCGACGTGACGATGAGGTTCCTGCAGCGGCGACCGGCGCCGCATGTGGAGTGGGCGCATTGGTGGCAAGTCCAGCTGGGCCCGGACCATGAAGGCGTGCGCAATGCATCGCATGTCAACGCCAAGCCGGTCTCCTATTCGAGCGTGCGGTTCCTCGACTGGGACGGAAAGACGCTTTCCGTTCCGGCAAGCATCGATAAGCAATGGTTCGACGGGCTCGAAGCGGACTGGCGCCGGAAGACGGCGATTACACAGGCAGCGAGGCAGGCGCCGACGTGCCCGGCCGCGTTCGATTTCGCGACCTCGCCGCTGCGCGGCGAAGGTTGGAGCGTGCCAGAGGAGAACCCGGCCGGTGGCTACAGCATGTGGATGGGCGGCACGCGCGCCTCGATGATGTTGCAAACCGCCTGCGCGGGGTCTGTATCGATCACGCTTGGCGTTTCAGGCTACATGGCGGAGGACATCCTAACTGGACTTACTTTGCGTGTAGACGGGCAGCCGGTGCCGCTTGAGATCAACCGCAACGCGGAAGGCGTTTATCTAATCGGGCGCATGGAGTTACTCGCTGGCGACAAGCGAATCCGGCTTGATCTAGAAGCGCCACGCGTAGTCGTTCCACCGGGAGGCAATCGCACGCTTGCAGTGATGTTCAGCAAGCTTGCGATCGAGCCGATAGTCCCGAAGATTGTGCAATAGCGGCGCGTGCCACCGAGCAATTCCGCTGGGCACGATCGATTCGCCTACTAATGCGGCGTTTGCTGGTGGACGATACGGTCAGTCAACAATCGACCCAGATAGTCACGATAGTCACTTAGGGGCATTTCAGTTGCAAGTCTTGAAAGCTGCTCGGCATCGATCCAACCGTTCCGGAATGCCACTTCTTCGGGGCAGCAGACTTTGAATCCTTGGCGTTTTTCCAGCGTTTGAATAAAGAGAGCGGCCTCCAACATCGACTCGTAAGTTCCCGTATCCAGCCACGCCATTCCGCGGCGGAGGATTTCCACATGCAGCGTCCCGGCTTTGAGATAACGCTGATTGACCGCAGTGATTTCCAGCTCTCCGCGTGCCGATGGCGTGACTTGTGAAGCGTGGTAGGCAGCATTACGGTCATAAAAATACAGTCCGGTTACCGCATAGTTTGACTTCGGTGCGACGGGTTTTTCTTCGATCGACAAAGCATTTCCCGCCAAGTCGAATTCGATGACTCCGTAACGCCCCGGATCAGTGACGTGATATGCGAAGACAGTTGCTCCCGCCTCGCGATTGGATGCGTGCAGAAGTTGCTTCGCGAAGTCGTGGCCGTAAAAAATGTTGTCCCCCAAAATAAGCGCGGACAGTGAGTCGCCTACAAACTGGCGACCGATGATGAGCGCTTCGGCCAGGCCGCGGGGCGCATCCTGAACAGCATATGAAAGCGAGACACCCCACCGCGCACCATCACCCAAAAGGTCTTCAAATCGTGGGGTATCGCGTGGAGTGGAAACAATCAGCACGTCGCGAATGCCCGCGAGCATGAGCGTGCTCAGCGGGTAATAGATCATCGGCTTGTCGTAGATGGGAAGCAGCTGTTTTGATACAACTTTAGTCCCAGGGTGCAATCGCGTTCCCAAGCCTCCCGCCAGAAGTATTCCCTTTCGACTCAACGCTTCCCTCCGTAACTCGCTTATGCGAAACCAACTCTACGTAGCAGCCCCTAAAACTTCTGGCTGTCCCGTCCCGTAATGAAGCTCCATCCACCGCCTGTACTCCCCGCTACGAACCCGCTCACACCATCCTTCGTTCGCCAGATACCACTTGACGGTCTTCCGCAGCGCTGCGTCGAAGGAGTGCTGAGGCCGCCAAGACAGCTCGGATTCAAGTTTGGCTGGATCGATCGCATATCTCCGGTCATGACCAGGGCGGTCGGCAACGAATTCGATCAACTCTTCGTGCATTCGACCCGGGGCTGGGCGGAGTTCGTCGAGCAAACGACAAATTGCATGCACGACTTGCACATTCGTCAACTCCGAACGGCTCCCGATGTTGTAGGTCTCTCCGACCCGACCGCGCGCCAGTACTACCCTGACTGCATCGCAATGGTCGGCGACGTAGACCCAATCACGCACCTGCATCCCATCGCCATAAACAGGAAGCCGCAACCCGGCGGTTGCGTTCAAGATTACGAGGGGGATAAGTTTTTCGGGAAACTGATACGGACCAAAGTTATTCGTGCAGTTCGTTGTGACACAAGGCAGGCCGTAAGTTTGGTGAAACGCGCGTACCAAATGATCGGATGACGCCTTGCTGGCGGCATACGGGGAGTTAGGCTCGTAGGCACTTCGTTCGGTGAATGGCGGATCGTCCGGCCCAAGCGATCCAAATACTTCGTCAGTTGAGACATGCACAAATCGAAAGCGATCTCGTGCGTCCCCCCCTAACTCAGACCAGAAAGTCCGCGCTGCTTCGAGCAAGGTGAACGTGCCGACGATATTGGTTTGGACAAACTCGGCAGGCCCACGGATCGAGCGATCGACATGACTTTCCGCGGCGAAATGCACCACCGCACTGGGCCGGTTACGAGTGAAAAGCCGCTCGACCGCAGGACGGTCGGAAATATCAATTTTCTCGATGCGCAATCGGGAGTCGTTAGCGAAATGTGCAAGATTCTCAGCATTCGCCGCATAGGTAAACTTATCAGCCACCAAGACTGGCTCAGTCTCGTGACCAAGCCAGTTGTGGACAAAATTAGAGCCGATGAAGCCGGCACCGCCGGTGACGATAATCATCGAGTAAATTCAAGACACTCTCAATTAGCTCTTGCAAGTTTAGCCGGGCTCTTGTGGTTAACAGGCGCAGTTTTGATCATTTACCTCTAGCACCATGAACGCGGATGCCATGGCCTCACCTCTGCCATCCCAGCAAGCCACAGAACGGGCTCGCATACTTGTGGTTGGCGATGCGATGCTTGATCGTTACTGGTTCGGCAACGTCGACCGCATCTCTCCCGAAGCGCCAGTGCCGGTGGTGCGAATCACTCGTACGGAGGAGCGGCTTGGTGGTGCGGCGAATGTGGCTCGAAATGTGACGGCGTTAGGTGCTCAAGCGGGTTTGCTCGCCGTGATCGGTGCCGATGAAGCGGGCTCGCAGCTCACCACGCTTATCGCCGGCGCCGGCATCAAGCCGCATGTGCATACGGACCGAAAGATCAGCACAACCGTCAAGCTTCGCGTCGTCGGCCTGCGGCAACAGATGCTGCGTGTTGATTTCGAGCAGCAGCCTGACGAAGAAGTGCTCCTCGCGCACCTCGATCAGTTCTCATCGCTGCTGCCAGAGTACGACGTGGTGGTCCTGTCCGACTACGGCAAAGGCGGCCTGTCGCACATCCAGCAGATCATCGAGCGGGCAAGGCAAGCTTCGAAGCCGGTGCTGGTGGACCCGAAAGGTGACGACTATGCGCGATACGCGGGCGCAACACTCGTTACGCCAAATCGAACCGAATTGCGCGAAGTTGTTGGGCGATGGAAGAGTGAAGGTGACTTGGAGGAGCGCGCGCAACGGCTTAGACAGGACCTCAAGCTCGGCGCCCTTTTGGTAACGCGCAGCGAAGAAGGCATGACGCTGTTCACTGACGACGGTGCCTGGTCCGTGCCAACGCAGGCACGTGAGGTGTATGACGTAAGCGGCGCCGGAGATACGGTTATCGCAGTGCTCGCGGTAATGCTGGCTGCCGGAGGTTCCCTCCGCGAAGCAGTAACGATCGCAAACCGCGCAGGCGGACTTGTCGTCGGAAAACTTGGTACGTCAACGGTCACCTACGAAGAGTTGCTTGGTGGGTCCGCATGAGCATTATCGTGACCGGTGCTGCTGGCTTCATCGGCGCCAATATCGTACGAGCGCTGAACGATCGCGGCGAGTACGACATCGTCGCGGTCGACAATCTGATGCATGGCAGCAAGTTTCGCAATCTGGCTGATTGCGAGATCGCTGACTATCTCGACAAGGATGATTTTCTGGATCGCGTGCGCAAGCGTGCGCTGGCAACGCCGGAAGCGTTATTTCATCAGGGCGCTTGCACTGACACAATGGAGACCGACGGCCGCTACATGATGGCCAACAACTATCGGTACTCGCTGGAAATGTTGCGCTGGTGCCAAGAGACGAAAACACCATTTATCTATGCGTCATCGGCGTCGGTGTATGGGTTAGGGCCGCTTTTCGCCGAGGATCGGGACAATGAAAAGCCGCTGAATGTCTACGGGTACTCAAAGTTTTTGCTTGACCAGATCGTGCGGCGTGAATTGCCCTCGATGAACGCGCCGGTGATCGGGCTGCGGTACTTCAACGTTTATGGACCGCATGAGGAGCACAAGGGAAGGATGGCTTCCGTGGCGTTTCATCACTTCAACCAATTCCGCATGGAAGGTCGCGTGAGGCTGTTCGAAGGCAGTCACGGCTACGCGAACGGCGATCAACAGCGTGATTTTATTCATGTCGACGATATCGTTCGCGGCAATCTGCACTTCTGGGACAAGCCGGTCTCCGGCATCTACAACCTTGGCACGGGGCGAGCGCAGAGCTTCAACGACGTGGCACTAGCGGTTGTGAACGCTATGCGCGAGCCCACCAGCGAGCCTCTCGTACTTGCAACTGCCGTTGCGCAGGGACTGATCGAGTACGTCCCATTTCCTGAGGAACTCAGGGACAAATACCAGGCCTTTACTCAGGCGCACTTGGCGCAGCTGCGCGCGGCGGGCTGCGACGTCGCCTTCCAGTCGGTGGAGGATGGAACAGCCAGTTACGTCCGCTGGCTGCAGAAGAACGCCGAATGAGCGTTCGGCGCGCGGCATTCATCGATCGCGACGGCGTGATCAATGTTGACCGCGCCTATGTGCATCGCCGCGAGGATTTCGAGTTCGTATCAGGCGTGTTCGAAGCCGCACGGGAGCTGCGCCGACTTGGATTCTTCCTTGTCGTTGTTACGAATCAATCGGGAATCGGCCGTGGCATTTACACCCAGCCTGAATTCGATGCTCTCACCGACTGGATGAAGCAAGAATTTGCTGTTGAGCGCGCGCCGATCGATGCGGTGTACTACTGCCCGCACCACCCCGTCGATGCTGTCGATGCCTATCGACGCGTTTGCGAGTGCCGCAAGCCTGCTCCGGGGATGCTGCTTTCGGCTGGTCGCGATCTAAACCTGGACCTGCGCAGCTCGGTAATGTTCGGCGACAGAGCCTCAGACCTGCAGGCCGCACTAGCGGCTGGCGTGGAACATCGCTTCCTGCTAGGAACAGATGGGAAGTGCCCACCCGACACGACGCTCTTACCTGCGAGCCTGCATTCAGCCAGCTTTCGAAATCTGCTGGACGCCGTGCTATCACCCGAACTGCAAAGAATCGCGCACGCGCATTCCAACGTTGCCGTTGAAGGAAGCTAGTTGACGAAGTACCCATCGCCGATTTTTGAGCGTAAGAAAACCATTGGCCACGAGGCGCTTGTAAAGGCGTTGGCACAACTGGCTCGCCCGATCGTGTTCACCAACGGCGTATTCGACATCTTGCACCGCGGCCACGTGACCTATCTTGCACAAGCGCGTGCGCTAGGTGCGTCACTGGTGGTGGCAATCAACAGTGACGCTTCGGTGCGGAAACTGAGCAAGGGCAACGATCGCCCGCTGAACACCCAAGATGATCGCGCAGCACTGCTGGCAGCGCTAGAGTCGGTAAGCATTGTTACGGTGTTCGACGAGAAAGTGCCATTGGCGCTACTAGAAAT
>Ga0136612_10000677_pt1 | contig 12927 bp, 8 predicted proteins | sample AntDryUQ224A2306_2_FD_106644 | JGI IMG/M metagenome (GOLD analysis project Ga0136612, IMG submission 106644) | Polar desert sand microbial communities from Dry Valleys, Antarctica - metaG UQ224A (23.06) | ecosystem: Environmental > Terrestrial > Soil > Desert | place: Antarctica: Dry Valley...
GTCCGGGCTAGGCCGCCGGCACGCCGTCCGGGCGGCAGCCTTTGGGCGCGCACACGTACGGCTTGACGACGGGCGCGCGCGGCGTCACCATCTCCGACACCTCGGAGAACTCCCGCACGCGCCCGTCGCGCTCGCGGACCAAGGTGGAGGCCGAGGCCACGGCCGCGGCCGCGACCGCCGCCACGGTGGATGCCGATGAGGTCGCAGGCGCCGATGCGACCGCCGAGCGTGCCCGCCTCCGCGGCGCCACGAACACCTGACCACGAGCCAATCCGTGGACCCGGCCGGGCCTGAACGACCCGGCAGGTTGCCGACCGGGCCGCATCCGACCGCCGGGCGCTCCAGCGTGTCGATCCCGCGCTGGCCCGGTCCTCTCCTGTCGGTGATCGGCGCCCTGCTCGGGATCGGCGGATTGTCGGCGCAGGCGATGGCGGCGCAGGGCCGGCTGCAGATCCAGGATCCGGCGCTCTTCGGCTGGCTCGCGCTGCTCGGAGCCGCCATCTTCATCGTCGGCCTGCTGTACACCGCGGTGCGGCAGCTTCGCGTTCGACGATATCTGCCCCCCGAACGCTATCGAGGTCCGAGTGTCCTCGTCCTGGTACTGCTCGTGTTCGCGGTCGCGTTCATGCTCACCGCGCCGTTCGGCGCCGACGCCGCTGCACTTCTGATGGGCGAGGGCGAGCTCACCTTCCTCGGTGCCGCCGTCCTCCTCGTCGCCACCCAGGTCTCGCTGTTGCTCGTCAGCTGGCTCCTCGTGTTTCGGCCTGGTGCGCTCGCCGCGTTGCCCTCCCTGCCGGGCCGCGACCCCGGCGGGGCCATTCGCGCGGGGCTGGGCTGGGGACTCGTGGCCTGGCTTGGCGCAACGCTCGCCTCCGCGGCGGTGGTCTGGTTGCTCGAACGAATTGGCTTCAATGCCGAGCCGGAGGCCGCCCAGCGCGCGCTCGAGCTGGTGGATCCCTGGTTGGTGGTCGTCGCCATCGTCGTCCTGGCGCCGATCGCAGAAGAGGTCTTCTTCCGCGGGGTCGTCTTCAATGCCTGGCTCCGCGAGGGCGGCCGGCGCTGGGCGTTCATCGGGTCATCGGCGGTCTTCGCCCTGATCCACCTCTCGGTCGTCACACTGGTCCCGATCTTCCTGCTCGGCCTGGCACTCGCATGGATCTACCATCGGACCGGCAACTTGCTCGCGCCGATCGTGATGCATGCCGTTGTGAACGGCATCTCCGTTGCCTTCGCCCTCCTCATTCGCTTCGACGTCGTCCGGCTTCCGGTCTAGCCATGCGATAAGCCGTCGGTAAGCGGCCGATGAGCGGGGATGGCTATCGTCCGCTCCCATGACCCACGAGCCGATACCGATCCCGATTCCACTCCCGGCCGAGCGCCGGCGTCCGAGGGCGCAGAGTGAACGGCTGGAGCGCCACGGCCCTGAAGCGTCAGGCGACGAGGAGCTCTTGGCGCTCGTGGTGGGAGAGCGGGCGTCCGCGAATCGCGTCTCGCGGCGGCTGCTCGATCGGTTCGGATCCCTCTCGGGGGTGGTCGGGGCTCTGCCCGTCGAGCTGCGCGTCGCCGGCCTCTCCCAGGCCGCCGCTCTACGAGTCTCCGCCTCAGCGGAGCTGGGCCGCCGGGTGGCCCGTGCGTGGCCGGCGAATCCGTGGCTGATCCGTACGCCGGCCGATGTCGCCGAGCCGCTCGTCGACGCGATGGGCGCACTCGAGCGGGAGGAGCTGCGGGTACTGCTGCTGGACACCAAGTACGTCGTGACCGCCGAACGGACTGTGTACCGCGGCAACCTGGCGGGATCGTCGGTACGTGTCGGGGAGGTCTACCGAGATGCCGTGCGCGCCTGTGCGGCTGCGATCATCGTGGCGCACAACCATCCGTCAGGCGATCCGGGTCCGTCCGGTGAGGATCTGCGCATCACGGCCGAGCTGGCCGAGGCGGGTCGCCTTCTCGACATCGAGCTGCTCGATCACCTCGTGATCGGTCGCGGCCGATGGACCTCGCTGCGCGCGCTCGGCGCGCTCGGTCAGCCGCCGGCGACGATCCGCGAGAGGAGGCCGCCCTGGATGTCGGTCAGGTAAAGCTCGCCGGCGTCATTGGTCCCGAAGCTTGTGACCGCCTGTCCGGTCTCGAGAAGGACGGACGGCGCGAGGGCAGTGCCCTCCGCGTCGGAGGGGATCCCGTAGATCAGGCCGCCACAGTAGTCGCTGAACAGGTACCAGCCGGCGAGTCCGTCGATGGTCTCGCCGCGGTACACGTGGCCGCCGGTCACGGAGCAGCCAGCGTCGCGGCCGTACTCGGCCAGTGGCAGCACGAGGCCATCGGCCGAGCAGGCCGGATCGGCGAAGCAGTGCGATGCCTCCATCACGTTCCACCCGAGGTTCGCGCCCGCGCTGGCCTCCGGGTCCAGGCGGTTGACCTCCTCGTACGCGTTCTGCCCCACGTCCGCAATCCAGAGGAGGCCGGACTCGGCATCGAAGCTGAAGCGCCACGGGTTGCGGAGCCCATACAGATAGACCTCCGGCGCGCCGTCCGCCCCGTCCGCGAACGGGTTGTCGTCCGGAATGGCGTACCCGCCCGGCTCCGAGACGTCGAGGCGAAGGATCTTGCCGAGCAGCGTCGAGGTGTCCTGGCCGTTGCCGAGCGGATCGCCGCCTGACCCGCCGTCACCGAGTCCGAACCACAGGTACCCGTCGGGGCCGAATGCGAGCTGGCCACCGTTGTGATTCGGGAAGGGCTGCTCGACGTTGAGAAGCACCTGCTCGCTGCCGGGATCGAGCATCGGCGCAGCGTCGCCATCCTGGGTGCCGGTCAGCTCGGCGAGGATGGTGTTGCCGTCGCGGTCGCTGTAGTGGACGAACGCCCGATCGTCGTCGGGCCAGTTGGGGTGGAGGACGAGGCCCAGGAGGCCACGCTCGCCGTCCCCGCTGACACGATCGGTGATGTCGAGCGCGGTCGTTCGATCGCCGCGCTCGGGGTGGATGGCGATGACGCGGCCGGCTCGCTCGTTGACCAGGAGCCATCCGCCCGGGGCCGACGTGATCCCGATCGGAGCATCCAAGCCCTCGGCAATCGTCTCGAGCGCCAACGTTGGCGGCTCGGCAGAGACACCGCCCGGCGTCTCGGATGCCGATGCGGGCGCTGTCTCCGTTCGACGGGGCTTCGGCGAGGCGCTGCCGTCAGCCCCACTCGACCCGATCCAAGGCGACTCCGCCGGCGAGGTCGACGTCCGCGGCGCGGCGCATGCAGCCAGCAACGTCAGCGCCAGCAGCAACGGAACGCCGAGGGCGTGGAGATGCTTCATCTGACGAATTGTGGCCGACATCGGGATCGGTCGCCGAAGCTGCCGATCGGGTAGGGTTTCGTACATCCCATGACGACGACGAAAGCAGGACTGCGGCGCGCACTCGCCGCGGTCGTTGAGCCGGTCGAACCGGGCGCCGCTGCCGTCGGCACGCGTCGCACGGTGATCATCGAGCGCCTCGCGCCTGAGCTGGACGGGGGGCGTCACCCTGTCAAGCGCGTGATCGGCGATCAGCTGCTCGTCACCGCCGACATCTTTGCCGACGGCCATGATCTGCTCGATGCGGCGCTCCTGCTGCGCGCCGACGACGAAAACGCCTGGCTCCGCGCGCCGATGCGTCCGGTCGACAATGACCGCTGGTCGGGGCACATCGAGCTCGTGCGAAACCGACGCCACGTCTACGCGGTGGAGGCCTGGCGGGATGTGTTCGGCTCGTGGCGCGACGGGCTCCGCAAGAAGCTCAGCGCGGGGGTCGCTGTTCCGAACGAGGTCGAGGAGGGTCGTCTCCTCCTGGAGGCTGCACTTCGGCGTGCGGAGGAGGCCGAAGCCGGCGAGGATGTGCTCGTCATCCGGGGGGCGCTCGCCGCCCTGAGGCGCGCTCGTTCCGGGGCGACGCGGGCGGCGGCGCTCGACAGGGACGATCTGCTCGTCGCGATGCGGCACCACCCCGACCGCCGGTTCGCGTCGAGGTCACACGAGCTGCCCCTCGTCGTCGACCGCGAGCGCGCGCGATTCGGCGCATGGTACGAGCTCTTTCCGCGGTCGCAGTACCGCGATCCGTCGCAACCGGCGGCCACGACGTTCGCCGGCGCGGAGTGGCGCCTGCCGGATATCGCCGCCATGGGCTTCGACGTCGTCTACCTCCCGCCCATCCATCCGATCGGCCGCACGAACCGCAAGGGCCGGAATAACACCCTCGAACCCGCCGCGGACGACGTCGGCTCGCCGTACGCCATCGGCTCATCTGATGGTGGACACGACGTCGTCGCACCCGAGCTGGGCGGACTGAGCGAGTTTCTCCAGTTCCGCGAAGCGGTCGAGGCGCATGGCATGGAGCTGGCAATGGACATCGCCATCCAGGCCGCGCCGGACCACCCGTACGTGGAGCGGCATCCGGGCTGGTTCCGGCATTCGCCCGACGGCACCATCAAGTACGCGGAGAATCCGCCGAAGAAGTACCAGGACATCTACCCGATCGACTTCGGCGGCGAGGAAGCGGCGGCCCGCGCGGAGCTATGGCAGGAATGGGAGAGCATCTTCGAGGTCTGGATCGGGCGCGGCGTGAAGATCTTCCGGGTCGACAATCCGCATACCAAGCCGATCGCGTTCTGGGCCTGGCTGATCGACGAGGTCCAGCGTATGCATCCCGACGTGATCTTTCTGTCGGAGGCCTTCACGAAGCCGAAGATGATGCGACAACTCGCCAAGGTCGGGTTCACGCAGAGCTACACCTATTTCACCTGGCGCGAATCGCCGGCAGAGCTGCGCGACTATTTGACCGAGCTGACGCAGAGCGAGATGGTCGAGTACTTCCGCGGCAACCTGTTCACCAACACGCACGACATCAACCCGCACCACCTCGACCACGGCAGGCCGGCGTTCGTCATCCGCTCGGTGCTGGCGGCCACGCTCTCGTCGAGCTATGGCATCTACTCCGGCTGGGAGCTGTGCGAGTCGGCGCGGCTCGGCGAGCGGGAGGAGTACGTGAACAGCGAGAAGTATGAGATTCGCGCCCGCGACTGGGACGCACCAGGCAACATCAAGCTGCTCATCGGCGAGCTCAACCGGCTCCGGCACCAGCGTCCGTCGCTGAAGCGCTACGACAACCTGCGCTTCGAGAACGTGACCGGGGAGCGGACCCTCTTCTATCGCAAGGCGCTGCCGCACGGCAAAGTGGATCCGCTGACCGGTCATCCACACCGCTGGCGCGACGCGGTCTATGTTGCGGTGAACTGCGACCCGACAACCGCCGAGCATGCGATTCTGCATCCCGACCTGCCGGCCATCGGGATCGACTGGGACGAGCCGTACAAGGTCACGGATCTGCTCAGCGGCCGAACCTCGCTGGAGCGCGGGGCTGACCTGCCGGTGGCACTGGATCCCGCCGGCGAGGCCTTCCGCATCTTCACCATCACGCCCATGGCGCAGGCCACGAGAGGTTGACCGGGTCGGCCGACCGGATCAACCAGCAGACTGAAGGAGGACCTGGAGCACGGATGTCCGTCACCGAAGGCCCGCGACGCGTCGAGCTCGCCCCACCGCACCTCCTGCGCGATGATCCGCATTGGTACAAGGACGCGATCATCTACCAGCTCCACGTGAAGGCGTTCAACGACTCGACCAACGATGGCGTGGGCGACTTCGCCGGCCTGGCCGAGCGCCTCGATTACATCGCGGATCTGGGCGTCACGGCCATCTGGCTGCTGCCCTTCTATCCATCTCCGTTGCGCGACGACGGGTACGACATCGCCGCGTTCACCCAGGTGCATTCTGACTACGGATCGCTTCGCGAGTTCCGCGGCTTCGTGCGCGAGGCGCATCGGCGCGGGTTGCGCGTCATCACCGAGCTCGTCGTGAACCACACCAGTGACCAGCACCCGTGGTTCGTGGAGTCCCGGTCGAGCCGCAAGAACGCAAAGCGCGACTGGTACGTGTGGAGCGACACCGACCAGAAGTATCTCGACGCCCGAATCATCTTCACCGACACCGAGTCGAGCAACTGGACGTGGGACCAGGAGTCGCAGCAGTACTACTGGCATCGGTTCTTCAGCCACCAGCCGGACCTGAACTACGACAATCCGCAGGTCGTGCGCGCGATGCTGCGCGTCATGCGCTTCTGGCTCGACCTCGGCGTCGATGGGCTGCGCCTGGACGCCGTGCCGTACCTGGTCGAGCGCGAAGGAACCAACGGCGAGAACCTGCCCGAGACCCACACGGTCCTGAAGCGACTGCGGGCCGGCATGGACGAGCGCTACGAGGGGCGCATGCTCCTGGCGGAGGCGAACCAGTGGCCGCCCGATGTCCTGCCCTACTTCGGCGACCCCGACGCGCCGGAGTGCCACATGGCATTCCACTTCCCGCTCATGCCGCGCATCTGGATCGCGCTGCGGCGCGAGGACCGCTACCCGATCGTCGAAATCATGGACCAGACGCCGCAGATTCCGGATGAGGCGCAATGGGCGCTCTTCCTGCGCAACCACGACGAGCTGACGCTCGAGATGGTGACTGATGAGGAGCGCGACTTCATGTACACCGAGTACGCGAAGGAAGCGCGGATGCGGATCAACGTCGGGATCCGTCGCCGGCTCGCGCCGCTCGTCGACAACAGCCGCCGCCGCATCGAGCTGCTCAACTCGCTGCTCTTCAGCATGCACGGAACACCGGTCATCTACTACGGCGACGAGATCGGGATGGGCGACAACGTCTACCTCGGTGATCGGAACGGAGTCCGCACGCCGATGCAGTGGACCGGTGATCGCAACGCCGGCTTCAGCCGCGCCGACGTCCACGCCCTGTATGCGCCGCTCGTGGCCGATCCGGTGTACGGGTACCAGGCCGTCAACGTCGAGGCGCAGGACCGTGTGCCGGGATCACTGCTCAACTGGATGAAGCGCCTCATCCGCGTGCGTCGTGCGCATCCGGGCTTCGGCCGCGGCGCGCTCGAATTCCTCCATCCCGAGAACCGCCGGGTGCTTGCCTACCTGCGCGAGCACGAGGGCGTCTCCATTCTGTGCGTCGCGAACCTGTCGCGCTTCGCGCAGTACGTCGAGCTCGACCTGCGGCGCTTCGAGGGGCGCGTCCCGGTCGAGCTCATCGGACGCGTGCACTTCCCGCCGGTGGGCGAGCTGCCCTACCTGCTGACGCTGGGACCCCACGACTTCTTCTGGTTCGAGATGACCGATGGCGGCGGCTGATCCGCCGCATGCCGTCAGCCCGTCGCTCGACTGATGCGGCCGCGGCCGCGCCGGTCTCCGTGAATCCGATCCTCGACTCCCGATGGCTCGCGGCGCAGCGCTGGTTTCGCGCCAAGCAGCGGCCCCTCGCAACGGTCCGGCAGACCGACGTGGCGAGCCTCGAAAACGCCGAGCTGCAGGTGCTCGAGGTCGTCTACGCCGACGGCGGGAGCGTGGACCGATACCTGGTGCCGACCGTCGACGGCGGCGAGCCCGTTGACGGTGACGGCGCATGGGCGGCGATCCTGCGCGCGATGGCCGAGAACACCGAGCTGCGCGGCGAGCGGGGACGCTTCCTCTGCTCGCGCACTGCGGCGCTCGATGATCTGCTGCCGTCCGCGGCCCAGGCGTCGGCGGCGCTCGGCGAGCGGCGGCTCATGGTCGAGCAGTCGAACACGTCGGTGGTCCTCGGCGAGCGCCTGATCCTGAAGCTGTATCGGTTGCTCGAGCCGGGCGAGAGCCCCGACCTGGAGGTGAGCGCCTTCCTGACCGATGTGGGCTTCGCTGACACGCCGGCGGTCGCGGGCGCGATGGCGTACGCGGCCCAGAACGACGAGCCGGCTGCCGCGGCGATGCTCCAGGCATTTGTCCCGTCGGCTGGCGACGCCTGGGCCGCCATGCTCATCGCCCTCGAGCATGAGCCCGCTCGCGGCGTCGAGATTGCCGCGGAGTTGGGCGGGGTCACCGGCGCCATGCACGCGGCCCTGGCCTCGAGGCCCGATACGGCGAACTTTCCGGCGCGCGTCGCGACCATGGATGAGACGGCGGCATGGCGCGCATCCGCCGAACGGCAGCTTGCGCAGGCGGTGACCGCCGTCAGCGGCGAGCCGCACCGGCGGCTGGTCGCGCTCGCCCCGGCCGTCACCGCGCGCTTCGCGGACACGTTCGGATCGGCGAGCGGCGAGGCACGGGTGAGCCGTATCCACGGCGATTACCACCTCGGTCAGCTGCTCGAGAGGACCGATGGCGGGTTCAGCATCATCGACTTCGAGGGAGAGCCGGCGCGTCCGCTTGCGGAGCGGCGACTGCCCGGCTCACCGTTGCGCGATGTCGCCGGGCTGCTGCGCAGCCTGGACTATGCCGCGCGCACGGCCCAGCAGATCAAGCCGACCCTGGACGCGGATGGCTGGCTGCGGGAGGCGTGTGCCGCCGTCATCGCTGCCTACACGGCGGTCATCGGCCCATCCGATGCGGCCCTGCTGGCGGCGTTCGAGCTCGAGAAGGCGTGCTACGAGATCCGCTACGAGGCCGGCAATCGGCCCGACTGGCTGTGGATCCCTCTCCTCGCCGTTGACCGACTGGCGTCCGGAGCCGCGTCCTAGCTCTCGTTCATCTCGTCGCGTTCGCGCAGTCGCGCTCGAATGCGAGCGACGACCTCGTCGGCGCGCTCAGGGCATCGCGCCCATCACCGACCACGGTGGCGGCGAACCCGCTCGCGCTCAGTCCTTCATCCGGGACGGATGCCACTGCGGGATCGTCTTCCGCAATCAGGATCCGGGACGTGACTCGTTCCATTGCCCGTCATTATCGGCCCCGACATGAGGCCCAGATGCGTAGCGGATTAGAGTCAACCAAGCGGCGGCGGCGAAGTAATCTTGGCATCATGGTCCCGGAGCCCCGATCTCGCGACTCATACACCGCCAGCACGTGTCGTTGAGGGTCTGGCGCGGGAGGCCGTATCCGCTGGGTGCAACCTGGGACGGATCCGGGGTCAACTTCGCCATCTTCAGCGAGAACGCGGAGCAGGTCGACCTCTGCCTCTACGCGCCCGATGGGACCGAGCAGCAGCGGATCCGGGTCGTCGAACAGACCGACCTGGTCTGGCACTGTTACCTGCCCGACATCCGTCCCGGCCAGCGTTACGGCTACCGCATGCACGGCAGCTATGACCCGGGCGCCGGTCACCGCTTCAACCCGGAAAAGCTCCTGATCGATCCGTATGCGAAGCGAATCGATGGCGCCGTCAGCTGGGACGATGCGTTGTTCGGGTATCGCATCGGCGCCGACCACGACGAGCCGGACCACCGTGACTCGGCCACCTTCGTGCCGAAGAGCGTCGTGGTCAACCACGCCTTCGTGTGGGGAGACGACGCACAGCTCCGCACCCCGCTGGATCGGACGCTCATCTACGAGGTCCACGTCAAGGGATTCACGCAGCTCCACCCGGAAGTCCCACCGGAGCTCCGCGGGACGTACGCGGCGCTCGGTTCCGCGCCGGCCATCGACTACCTGACCAACCTCGGGATCAGCGCTGTCGAGCTGCTGCCCGTACACCAGCACGTGACCGACCGCCACCTGGTCGAGCGCGGCCTCGTCAATTACTGGGGCTACAACACGATCGGCTTCTTCGCCCCGGATATCCGCTACTCCGCCACCGGCGAGCCGGTCAGCGAGTTCAAGACGATGGTCAAGCGGCTCCACGACGCGGGCATCGAGGTCATCCTGGACGTCGTCTACAACCACACGGGCGAGGGCAACCACCTCGGCCCGACGCTCAGCTTCCGCGGGATCGACAACGCGGCCTACTACCGGCTCAGCCCGGAGAATCAGGCGCTCTACGTCGACTACACCGGAACCGGCAACACGCTTGACGCCACCTCGCCCAAGGTGCTCCAGCTGATCATGGACTCGCTGCGCTACTGGATCACGGAGATGCACGTCGATGGCTTCCGGTTCGACCTCGCATCGGCGCTGGCGCGCGAGCTGCACGACGTCGACAAGCTGGGCAGCTTCTTCGACATCATCCACCAGGACCCGACCATCAACCAGGTCAAGCTGATCGCCGAGCCATGGGATGTCGGACCCGGCGGCTACCAGGTCGGCAACTTCCCGGTCGGCTGGGCCGAGTGGAACGGCAAGTACCGCGACAGCGTGCGGCGCTTCTGGAAGGGGATCGGCGGGCAGGCCGCCGAGCTGGCGTATCGGCTCAGCGGCTCGTCCGACCTGTACGCCGGTTCGGGACGTCGTCCGCACGCCAGCATCAATTTCGTCACCGCGCACGACGGCTTCACCCTGAATGACCTCGTCAGCTACACCCAGAAGCACAACGAAGCGAACGGCGAGAACAACAACGACGGCGACAACAACAACGAGAGCATGAACTTCGGCGTCGAGGGCCAGACCGATGAGGAGGGCGTCATCGAGATCCGCGAGCGCCAGAAGCGGAACTATCTCGCCACGCTGCTCCTGAGCCAGGGCGTCCCGATGCTGCTCGGCGGCGACGAGATCGGCCGGTCCCAGCACGGCAACAACAACGGCTATGCGCAGGACAACGAGACAAGCTGGTACAGCTGGGAGCTTCAGCGGCGGGATCGGCAGATGCTCTCGTTCACCCGTTCCCTGATCCGGCTCTTCCAGCGGCACCCGGTGCTGCGGCGCAGGCGCTTCTTCCAGGGCCGCCAGATCCGCGGCTCACGGGTCAAGGACCTGACCTGGTACGCCACGGACGGGACCGAGATGACCGACGAACAGTGGCAGGCACCGGGCGTGCGGACCCTGGCCGTGCAGTTCGCCGGCGATGCGATCGACGATCGCGGGCCACGCGGCGAGCGAATCACCGACGACACCCTGCTCGTGATCTTCAATGCCGACGATCGGCCGGTCGCTTACACGCTTCCCAATCACGAGGCGGCGAAGCGCTGGGAGGTCATCTTCGACACCGTTCATGCGACGGTCGTCGCGGCTCACGGAGAGTACGAGGGCGGCTCTGTCTACCGTGTCGCCGATCGCTCGGTGGTCTGCCTCCGACGCCTTCCGCGCGTTCGCCGGGCCAGCGGCGACTGACGCCCGGCACGCGCCCTGCCGAGCGACGGTCGTGATTCCACCCGACCGCTCGCCGCCGCGTGCCACGTACCGCGTCCAGCTGCATGCCGGTTTCACGCTCGATGACGCCGCAGCCATCGTGCCGTACCTGGCCGAGCTCGGCATCAGCCACCTCTACACGAGTCCCGTGCTCCAGGCTGCACCCGGATCGACGCATGGTTACGACGTGGTCGACCATTCCCGGGTCAACGACGAGCTTGGCGGTACCGAGGCCTTCCGACGGCTGACCGATGCACTGCGGGCGCACGGCATGGGCCTCGTGCTCGACATCGTGCCGAACCACATGGCCATCTCGAGCGACAAGAACCGATGGTGGTGGGACGTGCTCGAGCACGGGCCGGCCAGCCGCTACGCGTCATGGTTCGACATCGACTGGACGGTGGGCCAGGTGCTCCTGCCGGTGCTGTCCGAGAATGGCCGCGACGCCATCCGCCTGGCGCGCACCGATGCGGGGGTCGTGGTGGAGTACGCAGAGCGTCGATTCCCGCTTGCGACCGGCACGCTGGCACCGGACATCTCGGGCGGGGAGATCGCTGCCATCAATGCCGACCGCGGCCGGCTCGAGGCTCTACTCGGCCGGCAGCACTATCGGCTGGCGTCCTGGCGCGCGGCGCAGCAGCGGTTGAACTATCGGCGCTTCTTCGACATCAACGATCTCATCGGCCTTCGAGTCGAGGACGAGGACGTTTTCGCCGAGACGCATCGGCTCATCCTTGGATGGGTGGATGACGGGCTCGTGGATGGGCTTCGGATCGATCATCCCGACGGGTTGCGCGATCCCGCTGCGTATCTCACGCGGCTGCGCGCCGCGGCGCCGAGAGCCTGGATCGTGGTCGAGAAGATCCTCGGCGCCGATGAGCCGCTGCCGCGCGAATGGCCGATTGACGGGACGACCGGCTATCGGTTCGCCAACCTCGCGACCGGACTCCAGGTGGACGCGGGCGGAGAGGCGGGAATGAGCGACATCTGGGCATCGGTGGCGGATGCCGCTCCAGGCTGGGAGTCCATCATGGCCGAGGCGCGTGTCGAGGTCCTCTCCTCGGTACTCGGCAGCGATGTGAACCGGCTGGCCGGCCTCATTGGGCTCATTGCCGAGACGATCCCCGGCCGCTCGAATGACGACCTTCGCGCCGCGTTGCGCGAGGTTGCGGCTCGGCTGCCGGTGTATCGGACCTACGTCAGCGCGTCGCCCCGCCACGTCGGGAGTGAGGATGCAGACCTGATCCGGGCGGCCGTCATCGGCGCGTGCGAGGCGCGCCCAGACCTGCCCGACCTCCTCGGGTTCCTGGGACGCGTTCTCAGGCTCGAGGTCGAGAGCCCGGTGGCCGACGACCTGGCGCTGCGGTTCCAGCAGCTCACGTCCGCCGCGATGGCCAAGGGCGTCGAGGACACCGCCTTCTACCGCCACCATCGGCTGGTGGCGATCAACGAGGTCGGCGGCGATCCGGGCCGTTTCGGGACCGGCGTCGGGGACTTTCATCGGTTGATGGAGATGGAGCAGGCGAGCTGGCCGCAGGCGATGCTCTCGCTCTCGACGCACGACACCAAGCGCAGTGCCGACGTCCGCGCTCGGCTGGCCATCCTCTCGGAGGATCCGGAGGCGTGGCGGGCGTCGGTCGCGATCCTGCGCGAGTCCGCGGCACCGCATCGGTCCGGCCACGAGCAGCCGACAGAGGCCGATGCCTACCTGTTCTTCCAGACGGTGGTCGGCGCCTGGCCGATCGACGTCGAGCGCGCGACCTCCTACATGGACAAGGCCAGTCGCGAGGCGAAGCTGCGGACTTCGTGGACCGATCCGAAGGCGGAATATGACGCAGCGCTTTCCGGCTTCGTGCGAGGTTGCCTGCGCGA
>Ga0136612_10000678_pt1 | contig 12925 bp, 12 predicted proteins | sample AntDryUQ224A2306_2_FD_106644 | JGI IMG/M metagenome (GOLD analysis project Ga0136612, IMG submission 106644) | Polar desert sand microbial communities from Dry Valleys, Antarctica - metaG UQ224A (23.06) | ecosystem: Environmental > Terrestrial > Soil > Desert | place: Antarctica: Dry Valley...
CATCTGCTCCGGGAACGTTGCGAGGCACGGTCGTCGCCGCGTGCCGCGAGCGCGAGATCCGGGTCCGCACGCTGCCGACCGTCTTCGAGCTCCTGCGGGGTGGAGTCCAGCTCAACAAGCAGCTCCGCGAGGTCCAGGTGGAGGACGTTCTCGGGCGCGACCCGATCGTGGTGGAGCTCGATCGCGTCGGCGCATATCTGACGGATCGCATCGTCCTCGTCACGGGGGCGGGCGGCTCGATCGGATCGGAGCTCTGCCGTCAGATCGCCCGCGTTGGGCCACGCCTCCTGGTGTTGGTCGACCACGCCGAGGACAACCTCTTTCAGATCGACCGGGAGCTGGTCGAGGAGCGCCACTTCACCAGCGTCGAGGCGGTGCTGGCCGACTGCAAAGAGCCGGGGCGCATGCTGGAGATCATGCAGCGCTTCAAGCCCACAGTGGTCTTTCACGCCGCCGCCTACAAGCACGTGCCACTGATGGAGGCCAACCCGCTGGAGGCGATCCGAAACAACGCGATCGCCACCCGGATCACGGCTGAGACGGCGGCCGCGTCCAAGGTCGAGCGTTTCGTGCTGATCTCCACGGACAAGGCCGTGAACCCCAAGACCGTGATGGGAGCATCGAAGGCGATGGCGGAGTGGATCGTGGAATCCGCCGGGCGCAGCCATCCCAGCACCCGCTTCGTGAGCGTGCGCTTCGGCAACGTCCTCGCGTCTTCGGGAAGCGTGGTCCCGATCTTCCGCAGCCAGATCGAACGCGGAGGACCGGTGACCGTGACGCATCCGGAGATGACGCGCTACTTCATGACGATTCCGGAGGCGGTGCAGCTCGTAATACGGTCAGGAGACATCGGGACCGGCAAGGGCGAAGTCTTCGTGCTCGACATGGGCGAGCCGGTGAGGATCGTCGACCTCGCCCACAACATGATCCGTCTTGCCGGCTATGAGCCCGAGCGCGACATCGCGATCGAGTTCACGACTCCGCGTCCGGGAGAGAAGCTCCACGAGGAGCTCTTCAGCGACTCTGAGCGCGCCCAGCAGACCGCTGCCAGGCGGATCCTCCGCGCGGTGCGTCATGTCCCGCTCGACGACGAGTGGGTCGCTGATGCGATGGACCGCCTCGAGCAGCTCGTGCTCTCGGGCGATGAGGCGAACATGGCAGACCGGGTCGTTGACGTCGTCAGCGGCCACGCGGAGCCCCGCGACGCACCTCGCATGCCGGAGTAGCACCGTCGTCCCGGCCCCAGCCAGGCACGCGCGGCGTTTTCCGGCAGTCGCTTAGGCTGACGCGCTGTGCGCGAGTTGATCGACACCGTCGGGCCCTACGCAGGCCTGCTCTCCTTCGTCGGGCTGGCGGTCCTGGCCCTGATGTTCTTCATTCAGTCCCGTGACGTCCGGCGTCTTCGCGACTGGGCGGGCGGGGCCCCGGAGCGAGACGCCGTCCTGACCGAGGCGACCTCCGACCTCGCCTCCCAGCGCGCGGAGGAGCTGAAGCGGATCGAAGATGAACGGCGCCGGCGCGAGGAGGCTCATACCGCAGAGGCTGATGCCGCCAACCTGCGGGAGCGACGACGCATCCGCCGTGAGAAGGGGCTTCCCGAGGAGACGCGCTGGGAGCGTCTGCGTGGCAGCTTCGCGGCCCCCGGAGGCACGCGTGAGAGGCCGACCGGAAGCTCGCTCGCCCTGATCATCGCGGCCGTGGTCTTACTCGGAGCCGGCGTGACCGTCGGCGCCCTACAGATCTTCGGCGGCGATGACGGCGGTGGGGACGAGGCGGAGAGCTCCAGGCTCTCCCCCGCGAACGTCGAGGTCGCGGTGCTCAACGGGACCGACACGGAGGGGCTCGCAGGGACGTTCGACACTCGCCTCACCGGGTTCGGATACGAGGTCGGAGCGGTGACGAACAGTCGCTCGACCTTCGCCGAAAGCGTCGTGATGTTCGAGTCCGGCTTCCGCCCGGAGGCAGAGATGGTCGCCACGCAGCTCGACATCCTGAGCATCCGTCCGGCCAACGGGGAGATCAAGTCGCTTGCCGCTGGGGCTCGGGTGACCGTGGTCGTGGGCGAGGACAAGTCTTCCGGCGCCTCAAGCTGAACGGCTCCGGCGTGCGACGACTCCTTGCCCCGGTCGTCTTCGGTCTGCTCGTCGGCGCCACCTTGGGAGCCTTCGTCTACGCGCAGAACCGCAAGTCCGAGCCGCTGGTGATCGACCGGGTGTTCTTCGGCTTTCCAGACCAGGAGGCCAAGCCGAGAAACGTCTTCACGCCCAACGGGGACGGCTGCCTGGATCGCGGGCGCATCCGATTCCGGACCACGAGCCGGGACCGCGGCAGCGTCGAGGTCATCACGCCGGAGGGAGAGCTTGTCCGGACCCTCGCGCCCGACACTGAGCTGGAGGACTACAGGTACTCGGTGTTCTTCTGGAACGGACGAGACGATGAGGGCGCCCGGGCGCCCGCGGGCCCGTACAAGCTCCGGGTCCGCTTCTTTGATCAGGATCGCTCCCTGATCCCCGGCGGGCGGTTGCGGGTGCACGACGTGCCTCCGCGCGAGCCTGCTTGCGGAGCGCCGCCGCAGCGAGCCGGACGTTGATCGGCGACCTCGCGACGGGCGCCGGCCTACTGATCGCCGCCGGAGCGGTCGCGTTTGCGATCGTCAGCCCACCCTCATCCAGGCGATCGGCGGCGATGGTGGTCGCGCTCGTCCTGGCGCCCATCCTGGTCGTAGGTGACCAATGGGACTCGGCCCAGGTCTCGGACCTGCGTGACAGTCCCGCTCGCCTTGCCTTGGCGCTCGTTGTCGCCGCCGGTTTGGCCGGCGCCATCGCCGCCCTCATCCGGCGATGGCCGCCGATCCTCGCGCTCTTGGTTGTCGCAGCGCTTCCATTCCGGGTGCCGCTGGAGGGCGGCGGGGAGCAGGCAAACCTCCTCGTCCCGCTCTATCTGGTGATCGCAGCCGGGGTGGTCGCAGCGGCCTTGTCGCGGATCTGGAGCGGGCCGCGCGGATCTCGGCGCCCGCTCGGTGATCTGGCTTCAGCGGCTCCTCGCCGGCTTCGGCGTCCTCTACGTGCTGCAGGCCCTGTACTCAGAGGATGCGTCGAGGGGCCTGCAGAACGTCTGCTTCTTCTTCATCCCCTTCTCCTTGGTCTTCGCGCTGCTGATCGACCTGCGCTGGGATCGGCGGCTGCTCGTCTACTGCGGCGTCGTCGTCGCGGCGGAGGCGCTGATCTTCGGCGCCATCGGGTTTGGCCAGTATGCGATGCGCGACCTGTTTTGGAATGACGAAGTCATGCTCGCCAATGACTTCCACGTCTACTTTCGGGTCAACTCGCTGTTTTGGGACCCGAACATCTTCGGCCGCTATCTGGCGCTCGCCACCGTGATCGCGGTCACCGTGATGCTCTGGACCCGGCGGGTACCGACGGCTCTGGCGCTCAGCGGAGGCGCGATCGTCCTGCTGGTCGCGATGGCGATGACGTTCTCGCAGTCGAGCTACGCAGCGCTGCTGGCCGGACTGGCCGCACTTGCAGCGCTGCGCTGGAGCCTGCGTTGGACCACCGCGGTCTGCGTCGTGGGCATCGCTGGGGCCGCAATCGCCGCTCTCGCGGCGGGGAGCATCGACCTCTCCACCTCCAATCGGGTCAACAAGGACACCGGCGGCAGGGCAAATCTCATCTCCGGCGGGCTCGAGCTCTTCGCCGACCGTCCGGTCTGGGGATACGGGAGCGGATCGTTCAGCGAGGCGTTCGAAGAGCAGATCACCGACGGTCCTGCGCTCGTCTCCGAGTCTCACACCGAGCCCGTGACGGTGGCCGCCGAGCAGGGCGCCCTGGGCCTGGTTGCTTACGCCGCGCTGGTCGGAGTCGCGCTTTGGGTCCTGGCCAGCGGATTGGGGACGATGATGCCCGGGATCCGGGGTAGCCCGCAATCGGCAGGTCCGCCGGCCATCGCGGCAGCCGCCATCCTCGCGGCGATGATCGCCCTCCTGGTCCACACGGTCACCTACGCCGGCTTCTTCGAGGACCCGATCACCTGGGTCCTGCTCGCGGCCGGGTCCGTGCTCGCGGCTGACAGGGCGGGTGACGATCAGGCGACTGAGCGAGCCTCGACCGACGGGTCCGCGGTACCCGCCGAAGCCTGAGATGTCCGGATATCTGCGCCGCCTGGCGACGACCGGAGCCGCCTACACGGCGGCCAGCGTCCTGTCGAAGCTCATCGCCGTCGCACTGCTCCCGGTCTACACGCGGTATCTCTCGCCGGGGGACTACGGGGCGGCTGAGGTGCTCTTCGCAAGCGTCGTGGCGGCGAGCATCTTCATCCGCTTCGGGGCAATCGAGGCACTGCTGCGCTTCTATTACAAGACGGAAGAGGACCCACGAGCAGTCGTGTCCACCTCATTCGCCGCGCTCTTTTGGACCGCGACTGCCGGAGCCCTGATTGCGCTTCCGTTCGCACGGCCGCTCTCTGAGGCATTGCTCGATGAGCCGGCCACCGATCTGATGAGGATCGCGATCGGCGGTCTCTGGGTCCTGACGCTGTTCGAATTCCTGCTGACGATCTTTCGACTGGAGGAACGGGCGCGGGCCTATTTCGTGACCACTCTCGCCAACGTCTTGGTGACGATCGGCCTGACCGTCGCGCTGGTGGTCGGAGCCGATGAGGGCGCCCGGGGCTTGCTGCTGGGCAGCTACGCGGCAGGCGGAGCCTTCGTACTCGGCCTGATCTGGGTCCACCGGCGCCGGCTGTCGCTTCTGATCGACCGCGCCCTGCTGCGGCGGCTGCTTCGCTTCGGGTTGCCGACGATGCCGGCGGAGCTGACCCTGTATTCGCTGAACTTCATCGACCGCATCATCATCGTCCGGCTGGTGGGGCTGGCCGAGGCCGGCCTGTACGCGCTGGCGGTGAAGTTCTCGCAGTCGGTCAACGTCTTGGTCCGTGGCTTTCAGCTCGCCTGGCCGCCGCTGGCCTACTCGATCGAAGACGACCGTGAGGCAGCCCGCTTCTACGCGTTGGTCGTGACCTGGTTCGTCGCAGGCGCTGCGTTCGTCGTCACCGGGATCTGGCTCTTGGCCCGCTGGATCGTCCGCACCCTTGCGGCGCCGGAGTTCTTTGCCTCCTACGAGGCGGTCGGGCTGATCACGGCCGCGCTCACCCTCTACGCGCTTTCCCAGGTGCTGATCGTGATCTTGGGCCGCACCGGGCGGACCGAGCTCAGCCTTCCAGCGACTGTCGCCGCGATGGCCGTCAACATCGCGCTCAACCTGGCGCTGGTGCCGGACCTGGGAATAGTCGGCGCCGGAATCGCGCTGCTCGCGTCGTATACCGTCTTGCTCGGGCTGATGTACGGATTCACGCAGCGCCTGTTCCCGGTGCCGTATGAGTGGATCAGGCTCGCAAGGTGTGTCGCGGTCGCGGCGGTCCTGATCGGCGCCGGGGATCTGCTGCTGCCGACGGAGGGAATCGAGGGTCTGGCGGGGAGGGTCGGGCTGTGGGTCGCATTCCCGGTGCTGCTGGCGGCATCAGGCTTCTTGACGTCCGGCGAGCGGCGTGCCCTGGCCATTGTGAAACAGCCGAAGAGCATGATCAAGAAACTGCAACTGCTGCTGGGTGGGGAAGGCAGCGAAGCTACCCGCGATCCGGCGGGCGATCGACAAGTCAAGGCCGAAGACGGAGGAGTCGGTCGCCGTGGGACGGTTCCCGAGGCATACGAAGCCGAGCTCCGCGACGAAGACTCCCGCAACTGAGGGTCGCCGCAGTTGAGGTCGGGCCCGATCCCGGACGCAGTTTTCCGCGCTGAGCATGGAAAACTGCGTCCACGTTTGCTCAGGGCTTGGTCAGGGAGCCGCTGCACGCTCTCGCAGACCCTCGCCGCGGCTCGGGATCAGTGCTTGACGGGCCTGCGCGAGGTGGATTCGCGCTCGGGCGCGATCACGGGGGAACGCCACAAGCGCGCGTACGCCATAGGCCCACGCGGTCAGGACCCGCACGACGAGCGCATCGGCGGCTGATCCGTGCTTTCGCATGTAGAGATCGCGATTGCGGTGAAACTCGACGATCCGCGGCAACCCGGTCTCCAGGTCCGTGGAGAGCTGATCGTGGTGGATCGCCCGGGCGCTGGGAACGTAGAGCGTCTGCCAGCCGCGGTCGGCGAGACGCTTTGCGAAGTCGCACTCGTCGAAGTAGACGAAGAACGCCGGGTCGAGGTAGCCGACCTTCTCGGCAGCGTCTCGTCGCACCATCAGCGCACTTGACTGCGCCCAATCGACGACGCGGGTCTCTGATCCACCGCTCTGGACGGTGAACCGGCGGTGCAAGAAGAGCGCCCCGATCACGGCCGTCCAGACGCCGGGAAACCGCCACGCGCACGGGACCGGGACGCCGTCGCTCCCGAGGAGCTGCGCGCCCGCGGCCCCCGCCCGCGGACGGTCGTCAAGCGCCGACATCAGCGCCTCGACGGCACCCGGGCGCAGCTCGGAGTCTTCGTTGAGCAGCAGGCAAAAACGGCCGCGAGCGCGGCGCAGCAGCGTCGAGTCGTTCTCCGCTTTGCCGGTCCGTCGGTCAAGCTCGATCAACTCGATCTTCTGACCGAGCCCGTGGACCGCGTCTGCGGAACCGTCGGTGGAAGCGTTGTCGAGAACGAGGATCTCGCTCGAGACTCCGGCAGGCTGGGTTTCCTCGATTGCGTCGAGACAGCGCATCAGGTAGTCGCGCCCGTCGGTGTTGACGACGAGGTAGGAGAGCTCAGGGTCCACCGTCGCCACGATAATCGCACTCAGATGCGCGTCTCTCTCATCGACCCCTCCGCCTTCACGCCTCCATATGACCGGGCGCTTGCCAGTGCGCTTTCCCGAGCCGGGGCCGACGTCGAGCTCTTGACCAGTCGCTTTCTTCACGGCGACGTCCCGGCGGCCGATGGCTTTGAGGTGACCGAGGCCTTCTACAGGCGCGCCTCGCGCCGGGGACTCGAGGCGCGAGGACGTCTCCCGTTCAAGCTTGCCGAGCACGCTACGGACATGCTCGCCCTGCGCAGCGGGATCAACGGCGACGTCACCCATTATCAGTGGTTGACCGTTCCGGAGGTCGATTGGGCGCTGCTGCCGCGCCGCCGCCCGCGCGTGATGACCGCTCACTATGTGTTGCCGGATCTCCCCTCGCGCCGCCAGAGGCTCGGAGCCCGGCGGGCGTTCGGGGCGATGGATGCCGTCATTGCCCACTCCGAGCACACGGCTTCTCGTCTGCGGGACGAGGCAGGCGTGGAGGCCAACCGCGTCAGGGTCATTCCGCACGGCGCATTCGATTACCTCGCTCGTCTACCTCACGAGGCGCCGCTTCCGCAGGAGCTCGAGGGTGCCGAGGGGCCGGTGATCTGCTTCTTCGGCCTCTTGCGCCCGTACAAGGGGATCGAGGTGCTGCTGGAGGCATTCGGCTCCATCGAGGGCGCCGAGCTGTGGATCGTCGGCAACCCGCGGATGGACGTCGAGCCGCTGCGGCGAGCTGCCGCGGATGCCCCCGGGCGGGTCCGCTTCGTGCCTCGCTACATCGCGGAGGCGGAGATCCCCGCCGTGATGCGCCGCGCTGACATCCTCACGCTGCCCTACCTGCATGCCGAGCATTCGGGCGTTCTCTACACGGGCCTTGCGTTTGGCAAGCCGATGGTGCTCTCAGCCGTCGGCGGCTTCCCGGAGCTGGCGGCGCGTCACGGAGCGGCGAGAATCGTCGCGCCGGATAACGCCGCGGCGCTTGCTCAGGCGCTCGGGGAGCTCGTCGACTCCGAGCAGGCCAGGGACGAGCTGGGCGCTGCGGCCACCCGCGCCGCTACGGGGCCGTACTCATGGGACCGCGTTGCGGCCCAGACACTCGACCTCTACCGCGAGCTTCTCGCCGACGCGGGATGATCCCGTCGTGCTGAAGCCGATCCTCTGGGCATCCGCGGGCCTCATCGCATACGCCCACGCCGGCTACCCCTTGGCGCTGATTGCTCTGACGCGCATCAGAGGCAGGCGACAGACGTCTGACCCGCCACGCACCCAAACCGAGCTTCCCTCCGTCTCCCTGATCATCGCCGCCTTCGACGAGGAGGAGGTGATCGCCGACAGGCTGGCAAACGCCCGCGATCTCGACTATCCGCCCGAGCGCCTCGAGGTCGTCGTCGCCTCCGACGGATCAGGGGACCGCACGGTCGACATCGCGCGGTCCGAAGGGGCCGACGAGGTCCTCGACCTGCCGAGAGCCGGAAAGATCATCGCCCAGAACACAGCGGCGCAGCGGTCCACCGCAGACATCCTCGCGTTCAGCGACGCCAACAGCTTCTGGGAGGCAGACGCCATGCGGGAGCTAGTCGCGCAGTTCGCCGATCCCGGGGTCGGCTACGTGTGCGGTCAGGTGCGGTTCACCGACCCCGCCGGGGACAATCAGGAGGGCACCTACTGGCGCTATGAGATGGCAGTCCGGGAGCTCGAGTCGGGCCTTGCCGGCGTCACCGCCGGCAACGGCGCGATCTACGCGGTGCGCCGGGATGCCTACGTCGCACTTCCCGCCGGAGGGAGCCACGACCTCTCGTTCCCATTCGAGCTTGCGCGGCGGGGACTTCGCTCGCTCTATGCCCCGGATGCGCTGGCGACGGAGAAGGCCGTGCCGACGCTGAGCGGCGAGTGGAAGCGCAAGCGACGGATGATGGTCGGGCTGTGGGACATAGTGATCGGGGAGAGGATGTTGGCCCTACGCGGGTACTCGATGCTGTTTGCGTTTCAGCTCATCTCCCACAGGGCTCTGCGATACGCGACCCCGTTCCTGCACGCGGCGACGCTCGTGACGAGCGCGTCGCTGGCGCGAAGGGGCACGATCTACCGGGTGGCGTTGGCGCTTCAGGTCGCCCTGCTCGGTGCAGCCGCCGCGGCTTCGGCATTCCCATCTGCTCCGCTGCGCATCGCCCGCTACTACGTGCTCATGACCGCGTCGATCGGCGCCGGCCTCTGGGACCGGCTGCGCGAGGGCTCGCCGGGAACGTGGGAGAAGGCCGAGGGGACGAGATCGCCGTGAGCAGGGCGTTGGACGTGGTGATCGCGACTCTTGCCCTCGCGCTCTTCGCGCCGGTCCTGCTGGTGGCGACGATCCTGATCCGCCTCGAGGGTGGTGGGCCGGTGATCTACCGCCAGCGGCGGATCGGGCTCAACGGCACCCAGTTTGAGCTGTGCAAGCTGCGGACGATGGTGTCGGGGTCAGACCCGGTCGGCGTGGGAACGGTAGTGATGCGCGACGACCCCAGGTTGACCCGGACGGGCCGCTTCCTGCGTAGGACATCACTCGATGAGCTGCCGAATCTCGTCAACGTCCTGCGCGGGGAGATGGCGATCGTCGGACCGCGCCCCACGATCGACGCCCAGGTGCGTGACTACACCCCCCGTCAGCACCGCCGCCACGAGGTGAGGCCGGGGATAACCGGCTGGGCCCAGGTTCAGGGCCGCGCGGGCATCCCTTGGGGGGAGAGAATCGAGCTGGACGTCTGGTACGTGGATCACCGCAACCTGGCGCTTGACCTGAAGATCATGGCACGGACGGTGATGCTGACCCTGAGCGGCCGAGGGCTCGCTCCGGACTAGGGTTGGCTACTCATGTCTGATCGACCCAACGTCACCCTTCGTATCTTCGAGCCGCAGGACGCCAAGGCCATCCATCGCTGGTTTAACAATCCCGAGGCAACGAAGACGCTTATGGAGCAACGCCAGAGCTTTTTGCCAGAGCAGGCGGAGGGCTGGGCGATGCGGGCGATGGATGACTCCGGCGAGGACCGCAAGTACGCGATCGTCGTCGACGGATACGACGAGCCGGTCGGCTTCACTGCGCTCTACGGACTCTTCAGGCAGACGGCGCCGGAGCTCGGCGCGCTGATCGGCGACGATGTCCGCGGCAAGGGGGTCGGTCGGCGAGCAGAGGCGCTGACGCTCGCCAAGGCGTTCAACGAGTTCGGCGCGCACCGCGTCTACGGCCGGATTCCCGCCTACAACGAGGCGGCTAAACGGGTGGTGACGAGCCTTGGCTGGAAGCTCGAGGGCACCATGCGCTCCCATCTGCGTCGCGACGAAGAGCTCGCCGACTGTGAGGTTTGGGGGGTCCTGCCGGACGAGTTCCGAGCGGCCGCAGCCGATCTGCTCGAGTGACCGGAGCGGCGGCAACGGCTGAGCTCCTCGCAGACGGTGGTGCGGCAGCGTCCGGGACGGACTTCTTTCGCAGTCGCCGTTTCCTCGCGGCGGAGAGGGCGACCCACACGCTGAGGATCTCCATAGACCGTGACGACGCGGCCGGTGCCCTGGTCGCCCCAGTGATCGGGCGTGAGATCCCCGGCTCGGATCGGCGTGATGCGATCTCCCCGTACGGTTACCCGGGATTCAAGCTTGCGGCTGACTCCGGCGCGCCCGGCGCCGGGGTCGACCCGATCGACCCCGCGTCCATCGACTTCAGCCCGACCGGATTGGTCAGCCTCTTCGTCCGCCACCGCCTCGGCAGCGAGCCGCCGCTGTCCGGATCCACGGCCCGCAACACGGTCTTCATCGCCGACCCGAGGGAGCGACGCAAGAGCAGGGCGAGTGACCGCCAGCAGATCCGCCGCAATGAGCGCGAGGGCTACCGGGTGGAGATCGTCAGCGGGCCTCAGAGCGCCACGGTTCAGCGGGCAGGTTTCCTCACGGCCTACCTGGAGACGATGAAGCGAGCCGGGGCGGAGGATCGGTACCTCTACGACGCGGCCTACTTCGATGAGATCTTGACGTTCGAGGGCAGCCGTCTCGCGCTTGCCATAGCGCCGTCAGGCGCGGTCTCGGCGGCATCGATAGTCGTCCGCAGCGACGGGATGCTCCACTACCACCTGAGCGGCACGGCGAACCCGCACCTGCGCGACTCGCCGATGAAGAACGTGGTTTCCGGACTCGTCGATCTCGCAGTCGACGAAGGGCTGCCGCTGAACCTTGGCGGAGGGATCTCAGCCGGAGACCGCTTGGAGGAGTTCAAGCGAGGGTTCGCAAACCGATCCGAACGGCTGCGGACCTCGGAGATCATCTGCGACGCAGACGCTTACGCGACATTGGGCGAAGGTCGAGCACCGAACGGCTACTTTCCCGCCTATAGAGCGTCCGGCTGACGATCGGGTCGCTCAGTCTGGCGAGCGATCACCCACCTGCGTAGGCAATTACGTAATCCGTCAGGACGCCCGCACTGAAACCGGCGGCCAGCAACAGCATCCCGAGCTCCCGGTGTCCATGTCGCCGCACTCCGCTCCAGATCTCGCCGATCACGTAGAGGATCGCGCCGCCCGCGAGCCCGTAAAAGCCGATCTCGAGGGCCTCGGAATCGACGCTGTAGCCGATGCTCGCCCCGATCACGACCGGCAGGCCCGCAATCAGACCGGCGAGGGCGAGCCAGCTCCAAGATGGCTGCACCCCTCCGAGGGGGCCGATGATCCCAAAGCCCTCAGTCGCGTTGTGCAGGGCGAAGCCGACGACCAGCACAGTCGCGAGAGCGATCTCTCCCGAGCCTGCGGAGACGCCGATGGCAAGCCCTTCGGCAAAGTTGTGGAGGCCGATCGCCGCCGCGATGAACAGCCCGGTCCGGAGGGCCTGCTTCGTGGCCTCGCTGGCACCGCTCAGGAGCTGACCGGTGTCTTCGGCCGTCAGCGCCTCCGGTGCCCCGCCCGCCATCGGCGGCATCCGGCCGGGGGCGGAGCGAAGTTTGCGTTCGAGCAGGCTGATCCCGGCCGACCCGATGGTGAATCCAACGAGCAGCAGCGCCGACAGCCCCGCCGCGCGGCCGAAGCTCCCCTCGTCCTCGCCCCAGGCCTCGACAGCGCCCTCGGCGTCCTCGTAGCCGTGACCGAGGACGTCGACCAGCAGAAAGGCAAGGATCCCGACCGAAAGCATCGCCAGCGCCACGCGAGCCCGCGGGCTCATGTTCATACGCGCGAGCGGCAGGCCGATGTAAATCGTGAATCCGGCAATGGCGGCCAACAGGAGGGTTTCGGCAAAGGTCATTCCGACTCCGGTCTCAGGGGTTATTAGGGCACCCTAAGACTAACCCACGAGCCTTCACGTGTGCAGAAAGCGGCCACCAGGTCGCCGCCGGACTTCGGCGCTAGTCGCCCTCGCCGGGCGTCGCCGGAGTCGTCTCGATCTCCAGCGGACCGAAGGCGTTGACGTCTTCGGGTGAGTCGCCGAACTTCTCGATGCCGAAGGAGCGGATCGCATCGAGGGTCGCGGCGCCCTCGTAGGTGTCGCATCCGAGCAGGTTCTGCCAAGACGTCATGGCGACGTCGAACGGCATGTCCGGGTTGGGGAACATGAGGGCCCCCGAGAACATGTCGTCATAGAGGCCCCGCAGCTCCAGCTGATCGGCCTCCGGGAGGTCGGGGCTGTACTGGAGCAGGATCCTGCCGTGCTCCATCGAGTGCACGTAGTTGATCGGTTCCGCGGGGTCGAGGTAGGCGCCATCGGCCTGCTGGAGCGGCGGCGTGATGTGGTTGCCGGAGGTCGGCGGATTCGTCTTGTAGTCGGGCGGTGAGTCACCTTCTTCCAGGTGGGTGTTGCCCTCGTCGGGCAGATCCTCCCTCAGCGTGCAGTTGGCTGCCTTCGCCGCTGTCGCGAGGTCGAACTCCTGCTGTTCGGGCGGCGCCGTCCCGTCCCGCTCGTCGGGTTTGAGGTCGTTGGTGTCGCCGCTGACGGCGAGAATGTGAGCTTCACCTTCGGCGCCTCCGCCGCCCGCCACCGCGACGACGATGCCGACGATCACCGCGAGCGCGAGGACTCCGGCGATCACGTAGCCGACAAGAAGCTTTCGGCGCTGCCCGGATGAGGCGCGCTTCTCCGCGTCCAGCCGAGCCTGACGCAGGCGCTCCTTTTCCTCTTTGCGGTTGGGCTTGGCCACAGGTCAGGCTCCCTGAGCG
>Ga0136612_10000679_pt1 | contig 12924 bp, 15 predicted proteins | sample AntDryUQ224A2306_2_FD_106644 | JGI IMG/M metagenome (GOLD analysis project Ga0136612, IMG submission 106644) | Polar desert sand microbial communities from Dry Valleys, Antarctica - metaG UQ224A (23.06) | ecosystem: Environmental > Terrestrial > Soil > Desert | place: Antarctica: Dry Valley...
GTTCTCTTCCGTGATGTGGTGATCGCGAAGCGCGAGAGTTCCTTCCCATCACCTACGCGGTCAGCGAGCGCTTGCAGTCGGAGCACGCTTCCCGGCGCGAGTCCCGGCGCGAGATCGCGCAGCAAGACATCCAACGACTCCTTCGTGCAACCAGAACTGCCGCCGCCGAAGTCACAGATCACGTCGATCGTGACCGGTATCTCGGCCGGCGGGCTCGTGATGACTCGACGGAGGGAGGCTGGCAGTTGATCGCATGCGACGAGGAAGAAGGCGAGCAGCGCGACGAGTCTCATGACGCCTCCCCGGTGAAGAGCGGTAGCTTCGGGAGCGAACGCTCGTAGAGCGGCAGCACGGCAAGAATCGCTTGCTGGTCGTCGAACGTCGACGGATCGCCGCCGGACACCAGATGGGTCATGGCGAGGTACTTGCGGCGAAACGTGATGTGCGGGCCGGTCGGCTCACCGGACGAGCAGACCTCGCACTCATGTCCCGGCTCCTCGTGCAAGAGGAACCAGGGCAAGACCCTCCGCAAGGTAATTTGATCCGGGTATCGGTCCGGATCGCCGCCATGCTGCAGGTACTCCAGCGCGGCAATCCCACCATCCGTATCGTCGACAACCAATGTTCGCTTGAGCGTCGTCATCATTCCTCCCTGCAGTTGATTGCCGTTGCCTGGGTGTCCGGGCGGACGATGAGGAGACACGACCCCTCATCACGAAAGAGCGCCCCCGTACCCAAGAGGGCAAGTGCGTTCGCGAGGCCGAGCGCGTCGTGCTCGGTACACCGCACGGTGAGCTCAATGAGCCCGCACGCACGACGCTCCTCAAAAGCGACACCGTGATCCTGGAGAAAGTCCCGAACCTCGTAGCCGAATGCGTCGTCGAGCAGCCGCGCCGAAACACTCCAGGGCAGATCCTCGCTTACCGGTGCTGGGCGTTCCACAGCGGAACCGGTCGACGCACGACGCAGTTTCTGATGCTCTTTCATGACGCTCCTCCTGAGGTGGTGAGGTTCGGGTTGATCGTTCGCACGAGGTCAGTCAGCGCCTCCGCGATCGCTTCCTGATCCGCATACAGCGACGGATCGCCGGGAGCGTTGAGATACTCGACCGCTCGGCGAACGCGCGCGTGCCAGTGATCGGAACAATCAGGGCAGTGATGACCTTGCCGCTGATGGACCATCGTTTTCATTGCTTCCTCCTCATGCCGCGACAGCGGCGGCAATCTCTTCTTTCGTCGTAACCAACGTGGAGTACTCGCGTCGTACGCGAATCAGGACGTGCTCCTGCTCAAAGTGCTCTGCGACGTAGCGGTAGAGGTGACCGGTGAGATCGTCAGCTGCATCGAGTGTTGGCGTACCGATGACGTAGAGCACGGTCTGATCGTCGACCCGCCCGAAGAACTCACTTTTCCACGCGCCCGCAACGGAGCCGTCCGGGCGTGAGAACCCACCAGCAAGGTCGACGAGAAACGATTCGAACGCCCTGAACAATCGCTCATCAAACCGCGAACGAAACGGCGGATTTGACCGGAGTGGAACGAGCACACCGATCGCAAACGTCGCACGCAAGAAACGCAAGCGTAGAGCCTCGGGCGCAACTAGTGTTTCGATGATCGCGTAACAGCGGTCACCGGAGGAGAGTGGGGTTACGTGTCGGTAGGTTTGCATCGCAGTTCCCTTTCGTTAGGAGGGCCATTGCGAGCAGGGTTCCGTCGTGACCTTCGTGTTCCGAGCGCGAAAGCCGCGTAACTACCAGTAGTCCATCTGGACGAACTTGTAGCCCCGATGCGCTTGGCGCTCCGCGCGCATGAATTCCTCGATTACGTCGAGGAACGGGCGTTCGATTCTCTGGAAGAGCGCGCATTCGCCCCTCAGTTGGTGGTCGTTTGTGGGCTGTTGGGGGGTCCAGAACCAAACACCGTCGGGTTTCCAGATCTGATGGAGTTTGGTGAGACCCGGACTTTCTGGTTGCACGATCGTGAGGAGGGTGTTGTAGAAGTCGCGCAGCACGGCCGGACCGAGGGCGAAGTGAATCATCCCAAGTTGCCTGGCGTACGCGGTGGGGTCAGTTCGCGGCCGTTTGAAGCGCGCCGGATTCATGCGATCGTGCCTCCACGTGGGACCGATCGCGACACTGCAGTCGTACCTGAGGCCGTCATATGCGATCCTGGCCTCGCGCCGGTACTCGGTGGTGCTATGGGTCAAATGTGCGACGTGAGGAGGGGTCATGATTCTCGCTGGCGCGCGTGGTGAGAGGTAAAGGTTCCCTGCGGATTCCTCGGCGGTTGGGGATGGTTTCTTGCTGAAAATGCAAATGGATGATCGAGAGGAGTTTCTACAGGGCCTGTGGAACTACTGGCTCGTCGTCGGTATCGCTCTGCGTCATGTTCGCAAGGATGCGGGTGCCGAGAAGACAACCACCATCCTCAAGCAGTTGTGGGGAGAGCAAGCGCGGTTTCCCGAGCGCGAGTTCGGTGATGCTCTCGCAGGCTACTGGCCGGAGCGTGATGCGCTGTGGATGCGACGCAGCGCAGTCCGAGAACTATTAGTGTTGCCGCGCGAACAGTTCGCTGACGACGACGCCGTGAACGTTTTCTATAGCGGTCAGGCCTTCTATGACCGTACAACGAAAGGTGCTGGTCACAAGAAGGTGCACGATTGGTGGCTTGACCGCGTGACGTCGCAGGGCGTAAAGGTTCCGGCGGATCTCAAGCTCTTCGCTATCAACGACCTCGGTCTGGACGTCGAACACCTCCCGTTTCCTGGCTGGTATCTCAGCGGGTATGACGACGCGACGATTTGGATCGGACGAATTCTCGATGAGCGGGTCGCGCTGCAGTTGGCGCGGTTGAGTCCAGGTGATCGGGCGTTGCGGTTCCAAGGGGAACCGGTGTCGAGCCCTTCTCCCGAAGAAATGCTCCTTGAGCCGTTGCTTCGAGAGGCATTGCGAGCCGCGAGTACTGCTGCGGACCATCGGTCGACGCGTGCGCTCATCGAGCAAACCGTCGGCAGAGGCTTGTTCCCTGCGTCGCTGGTGCCGAGGGCGCTCTCGTATCTCCTCTTCGTGCAGCCTTCAACCATTCCGACATCAATCGCTGTTATTCGCCGGGTGGTTGCGCATAATTGGAGCGCGGTGCCCGCGGCGTTCGATGAACAGGGGCGTTCGAGTGTGCAACGAGCGAGAGAGGCGCTCATCCTGTTCTGCGGCGCGCTGCATGCGCACGCATTTGATGACGAGTGTACGCGCCTGCTGCGGGAGGTTCCGGTCGGCCTCCTGGATGCCGACACGCTCTTGAACATCCTTCGGGAGATGATCCCAGGGTCACGAACAGACGGCGAATTGTTTGGTCATCTCGTACAAACGCTGACAGCATCGCGGACGTGCACGCCGATGCATCATGCCGAGCTTAAATACCTCCTCGCAATACGAGACCTGATCAGCCGCCTTCCTCCCAAAACGACTTCTTGATCGCCACATCGTCCAACTTAGTTCAGGATTGGTCCTAGAACTCGATTGCGGCCAATGGTGCTACTCGCGCACTCGGTTGTGGTCGGATGCGATCATTCTTGAGTATGCAAGCGTTGGTTGCCACGGCGGCGATCAGCTTCCCGGGCTGCACCTGGTCTTGCCGAATGAGGAGCACGCTTCGGCGCCGAGCCGTTCGGACGTCCAGTGGAGCGGACGGTCGTGACGCTCGACGCCCTCCGGCGTGATGCCTATTTTCGAAGGCGGTCGAGAAGTTTCTGCCCCGCTTCCCTTGCCTTTGTCACTGCGGTTTCTGCTGCTGCTTGGCCGGCAGCGATGCGTGTCTCGACGTCTCGGCGGGCTTTCACTGCCGCGATGGCGTTATGCACTTCAGCCGGCTCGGTTCGTTGGCCATCAACCCAGGTTTGCCCCTGCCGCCAGCGGAGGCCGTCGCGGTGGAGTTCGGTCATGACGGTCACGTGCTCGATGCTCGTCGAGCATCCCGTGGTGCCGTTCGGGGTTGTCGTGATGCTCACGTGCTCACCGCTTGCCAGTAGGAGTGCGCGGCAATCCTGGACGCGCGGCCCGCACCCGCCAAGCAGGACCGTGAGCGCGAGCAACAACCGCAGGTTGCCTTCAGCTGTGGTGCGAGTCCTTCCACGAACTCGCTCGACTGGCGGCGTTGAGCGGTGTAGTCCGAACGCCCGACGGAACCGCTGGCGGTGACGTCATCCCTATTAGGAGAGAGGGGGCACCCTTGTTGGATGCCCCCCACTCTTGGAGCCAGAGGAGGGGTTTACTCGACCGCTGGAGAAATGACGGTCAGGTGCTGGGTTTCGTTATGCGTGACGCTGATAAATGCCCAGAAGCGTAGGCCGGGAGTCACCGGTCGTACCTGTACGCGTACGGTTTTGAACGCGTTGACCATGGGGAATTCGGATGCGATCCATCCGATCTCCACGTACCCCGGATGCAGCGGCGAGTCGGCAGCGAGTTTTACCTCGCGTGAGGCGAGCAGGGTGCCGTTGGGCTCGTAAATGGTCACCTCTACGCGCGCGTCGACGCGCGAATCAAAGTCATAAACGCGAAGCATCTGACGAAAGCGGTCGTTGGTTGGCACACTGAGGAGTTGGAGCGGGCCGGTGAAAGCTTCGGACAGAGGCACGACGGGAATCTCAGTTCCGTAGGTCAATTCTTGGCGTGAGAGGTCTTGCACGCGCAAGGACAGTCGGAGTTTGTCGGCTGACGCACGCTCGAGAAACAGAAAATCGCCCGGGCCAATTCGGCTGATTTGATGCGACAGGGAAGGTATTCCTTCTATCGTGGACCCAGCTGCAATCCCGGCAATGCACTCGAAGGCGCAGTTTAAATAGAGACTCGCATAGGCGGTCTGATCAGTGGGATTGCTGATAGAAAGTACTGAGGACCACCGTGATCCAAATGCGCCTGCTGCCGGGGATGTCAGGACAATTGGGATTAGATACTTCGAGTCGGCGCTGAGACCGGTGCATACAAGGAGAAGTGCGGCGGAGACAAGTACGTTGCGCATCGGAGTTGTGGGCCTTTACCAGTTGGTAGGACAGTGAAGATATCGATTGAGTGACCCTGCGCCGATGTCTCCCGTCATGATGTTGGGGATCGTTGCATAGATGATGTCGGTCGTCGCGTTCTCTGCATTGATGGAGGGATACGTCTGGCGGTATCGCGCGGCGCAACCCGCTGCGAGCGGGCTCGCGAAAGAAGTGCCAGAGGTTCCGTTAGTTCGTCGCGCCCAGATACTGCTGAGGTGTGCGGATGCGATGGTCTCCGCGGGTGCGAAGAAGTCGATCGCCGGCCCGAAGTTTGAGACGACCGCGTCGATGTTCAGTCGGGTGTTGTTGCGCATCGCACCCCCCACTGTAATAGCAGCGCCCGTACGTGCGGGTACGGTGCAACGCGCATCGACGTTTCCATTGTTCGCTGAAGCGGTGACCACGAGGTTTTTGAAGTACACGAGGGTATCCACTGCCGCGTCGATCGCGCCTCCCTGCCCCTCGTCGTTCGCGGCGTCGCAGGTCAGACCGCTTCCCGCGGGGGCTCCGCCGAGATAGAAGACGCTCATGTTGACGACGCCAGCGCTGCCGTTATGGTTCCCCGCGATCCAGTTGAGTCCGTTCAGCAGGGAGGTCGCCGTACCGCCGTTTTGGTCGCAATCAAAGACCTTCACGGGGATGATGGAGGCCTGCTTGGCGGCACCATACGTACTGCCCGCGGCGATGGAGGCGACAGCTGTGCCGTGGCCGTTGTTGAATTCGTGGAAGGTGCTGTAACCAGGATTGAACGTGCGCGTTCCAGCGGGGCCATCGACTGGTACAGTTACGGGCTGCGTTCCCGGCATGACGCCGCAGGGGTTATTCGCTGGCCACGGGTCATAGAAGTCATGGTTCGGCTGAAACTCAGTCATCGCGTTGTACCCCGTCGATACCCTTGATCCGAATTCCGTGTGATCGCCACGTACACCCGTGTCGACAATGTAGATGGGCACGTTCAGGCCCGAGTTCGTGTAGACGTAGGTGCCGCTTTCGCGTGATGAGGACCAAGGGAGTTTGATGTTGTCAAGGCGGTCCAATCCCCAAAACCCTGCGTCACCGGAAGGGAGGTTCTGCTGGGCGCTGAGGTCAAGTTCCGTGATGGCATTCTCTTCTACTACTTTGACGCGCGCGTCGGCCGCTTCCGATGCCACCTTGGCGCCATTCTGTAGATTGACAATAAAGGAGAATCCCTTCAGGGCGTGCTCCCAAACGAACTGGATTTTTACGCCATGGCGACGACCGAGCTCAGCTGCAACGCTCTGGGGGTCAACGTTCTTTTCGAGGAGGACAATATACTCACCAGGAACGGGTTTCGCGACACGCCGAACCTTCTTCTCATTCTCGGCCAACATTACCGTTGACGTCAGCAACAGACACACAAGGACCAGACTCTGCTTCATTAGACGATGCCTTCCTTATTCGTATTCGGCTAAAACCCAGGGGGTTCCACCGTTCCGATTACTATTAGCAGGAACGAGAACACAATGGATAGAGACACCGCACGCGCAGCAGCTTCGGAGCCGGCGACCGTTCGCGAGACGTCGTCGAGCCCGGCTCGGTGTGGGGAGGCCGGCTGTCGCCGGACGGGCGCTGGCTGGCCTATTACCGTTTCGAGACCGCAGGCTTCGACGTGTACGTGACTCCGTTTCCGGAAGGCGGCAGGCGCTGGCTGATCTCTGAGGGCGGAGGAAGAGATCCGAATTGGGGTCCTGACGGGAAGGAGCAGTATTACCGGAGCGGCCAGCGACTGGTTGCGGCACGAGTCGACACCACGGCCGGTGTGCGTGTGCTGTCGCGTCGCCTCGTGATCGAGCCGTTTCGGCCTCCTCTTTACGACGACTACGACATCCATCCCGATGGCCGGACGCTGGTGCTGGTTCGTCCCGCAGCGGACCTGGCCGGTCAGGTAATGCTCGTGGTCAACGAGCTCGACGAGGTGGAGCGTCGGGATGACTAGCGGGACGACTAGTGGAGTTTGAGTCCTCAAAATCTCCATGCGACTGGGACGCGAGGATCGGGCACGCGAAGGCTCGCCTGAATGAGCCGATCGCGGCCGCGACGGCTGTCGCCTGCGAGCACTTCCCGCACTTCGCGCAGCGATTCCTCGGACCGGCCCATGCAGCGCCAGGACTGCGGCGATGTTCCGCCGTGCGTGAAGCGCCGTCGGATGGTCGGGTCCACCGATTCGCACAAAACGATCGCGCGACTCCGCGCAAGCGGCAAGCGCCATCGCCTCGGTATTACTCGCATGACGGCTGCGCTGAACACGACATTCAGACACGGATCGACAGGAAACCGTCGTGACGGATCGTTCGGCGCGGTCAACGGCGCGAAAGCCACGCCGCCGGCACGTCCACGAAGGACCTGTCGAGCTCGCGCACCGATGAACATCCCAGCAACCTCATCGTGCGGATGATGTCCGTACGGAGAATCTCGACGGCGCGTGCGACGCCCGCTGCACCTGCAGCTCCAAGCCCGTACGCATAAGCGCGGCCGATGAGCACCGCCCGTGCTCCGATGGACAGCGCCTTCACCACATCGCTCCCCCGCCGGATGCCGCTGTCCAGCAACACCTCGACGCGGTCGTTTACTGCGGCGATGACTTCCGGCAGCACGCTTATCGTCGCTGCGACGCCGTCGAGCTGGCGTCCGCCATGATTCGAAACGACGAGCGCCGACGCGCCATGGTCGATCGCCCGACGAGCATCGTCGGCGGTGTGCACGCCCTTCGCGACGATCGGACCATGCCATGCGTCGCGAATCCACTTGAAGTCGTTCCACGAGACCATTGCCGCTTCGAGCGCGGCGCCCACGTCCGCGTACGGCATGGGCCCCTCTTTCAGCACGACATTCGGAAAGTTCATGAGGCCGCCGTCGCGTAAGTACGCAAGAAGCCAGCTCGGACGAGCGAGGAATTGGAAGACGTAAGGCAATTTGTTGAAGGGCGCACCAGCGACGAGCTCCTTGATGCCGTTGCGCAAATCGCGTTCGCGCAATCCGGCGACCGGCGTATCGATCGTGACGACGAGCGCGGTGCATCCGGCCTCTTTCGCCCGTTCGATGGCCGCCAGCGCGACATCGCGCCCACCGAGAAGATAGAGCTGGTACCAGAGCGGGCCGCGCGTGGCAGCTTTGACGTCGCGCACTGCGCACCCCGACAGCGTGGAGAGCGTGTAGATCGTCCCCGCTTGGCCCGCGCTTCGTGCTGCAACCTCTTCTCCGCGCGGATAAAACATCCGGCTGCTGCCGACCGGCGCGAACAGAAATGGCAGGTCGATGCTTTGTCCAAGCACCGTGGTGCGGAGGTCGCAACTCGTCGTGGCCACGGCCGAGCGAGGCCGGAAGTTCACGTCATCGAACGCGCGCGAGTTCTCGCGCAGTGTCCACTCGGCGTCAGCGCCTCCATCGATGTAGTCGAAGACTGCACGCGGGAGACGCCTCTTCGCCGCGAGTCTCAAGTCCGCGACATTGAACGCATGCGTTTCGACCCGGCCCATGCAATGGAACTGTACACGCTTCGCCGCCTTTCGAAGCTGCGGCCTATACTGGCCGAATCGTGAGGCCAGGCTGTTGCTTCTGGTGACTCTAGGGAGCCTAGCTTCGTTCAGGCAGGTGCGGACGGGGCGAGCGGTCGCCCGTCATCCGTCGATGTGCTCGAGAACTCCATCCTCGAGCTGCAGGTGGCGATGGCGGATGGTTCGCTCACTCGCGGCAACTCGTCGATATCTATCTCGCGCGTATCGCCGCATATGACAAGCAAGGTCCCGCGCTGAACGCGATTGTGGCCATCAATCCCGGGGGGTCGCCGCAGATGAGCCGGAGCGACGCGGAGCGACGCCGCTCGGATCGATTAGACCAACTGGCGCGAAGAGCGACTCGAACTTCGTCGTCGTAGTTCCATTCCCTCAACGTTGCGGGCACGAAAATAGTCTGCTGGCGACAGCTCGAAACGAACCGTGCCGCTCTCGGCGCCTCCGCTGGCCGCGCGACGCAATTCGGATCCAAAGAGGCAGCCGCGATCTCCCAGCCTGTGTTGTCGGTAGTGGGCACGGAGACCGACCGGCTGTTCGCGGAGGGTCACGATCTGCTCCATACATGGTTTCCGCAGGTGGAGGCCTGCACGATCAACCCCTCAGCGAACACGAGGCTCCATTGCGTCGTGGCAAAGCGGCCTCGCGTTGTTTGCATGGGAGCTGGACAGTGTAGCGGATCGTGAGCACCGACTGTCGCCGCCAGGATTTGCCGAGCTCTGGCCTACCAGTCGTCACCGATCTCCCGACCTGCTGGTCCGCACCGGTCTTTTCACCGCCGTCGGGGAGCCGCAGTTCACTGAAACCGTCCGTGTTCGTTCTAGAACAACAAAATCTCGCGGACCGTCATGAAAGGAGCATGATGACAACGCGGCGTTCTGCACACGAAGAACATCGAGTCCCTGTGTCGATTCAAAGGAGGCTTCATGAAACGTGTTGCCCTGATTCTCCTTTCTGTTCTGATGGCGGTCGCCGTGAGAGCCGCGGACATTTCTCTCGAATTACGCGACAGCAGCAAAGGCCCTGGCGAGAGGAGCCGGAGCCGCCTGCGCACTCTCTCCAATGAAGTGGTAGGCACCGCAGTCGAGATTCCCTCGACGTGGCGTGTGCATGAGGATCCGGTACTTTTCAACACCTACGGGTTCGCGCTTTTCGATCCGGAGGGGCCGAAGGTGGGTGGTCATGAACGCTCACCCGTCGCGCGCATCGCACTGGCGTACCAGATTCGTCCGGAGCAGGTCGAGGCGCTCATCGCCGATCTCCTTCAGAAGAACAGCGCGCTGCCCGTGAGGCGCGTCGAGGTCGCGGTAGGCGGCGGGCTGAAAGGCCTCGGAGTCACTGGTCTACCAGGAACCGATCCGTACACGCTCTTGTATGTCGCTGACGGCGATCGTGTGTACCGCATCGGACTCTGGACCGCGTCAGCTGAGAGCATGCAACCCGGGTTTCTCGAGTCTGGCCTCGATGCGCGGGCGCTGAACCTTCTCGCCTCGCTTCGTTTCGAGGAGCCGAGCCGGTCAGTCGAATCGCTGCGACTGACGCCTGTGGGGGAGGCGATGTACGCCAGACCACCCGCCGAGCAGATGGCGCTCAACGCGCAGGCGCACGACGAGCGCACCAACGAGCTTGCTGGGCTGGCCGGCGAAGCGCCGATTGGAGAAACCGAAGTCGCTGCGGCCCGCCTGACCCCGGTCAACAACGCTGCATGCGAATTCGCGCAGCCATGGTCGCTCAACTGGCAGACGGTCTGGGACTCTTCGAACCGCTTCTACACGAATTACACGACCACCTACTCCGGGACCTACTACAACCTCCGGCCCAACCAGTACGGCTGGAGCGCCATGAGCGGAAACTACGGCAGCTGGTGGGGCCAGAACTTCCACATACGAAAATGCAACACGGGAATGATCAATCAGTACTACGCCAATGACTGGCCGGTGCATTTTAACGGGAATGTCTATTCGGCGACGAACGGCAAGGTGGAGTGGGCGGGCTGGGACTACTACGACAGCGAGGGGTACATGACTCTCGGGAACTATGTCGTGGTCCGGAATGGCTCGTACCGGGCGGTCATGGCTCACCTCACCAGCATCGCCCCCGGGATTACATGGGGAGCCAGCGTAGGACTGAACACGATCATCGGGTATGCCGGCCGCACCGGCGGGCCATGGGACGAGCACGTCCATTCACGAATTGCGTATGGCGAATCGCTCACGTACAACGGCCAGCCATATGGTGGGAGCATCGTCTGGCCGACCTATATCCGCTGCGTCTCCTGTCCTGCAAACGATCCAGGTGACGCCCGCGGCAACGGGGATGGGCAATACGACTACTACTACAACGGTATCAAGTACTACACGCGCTTCTACCACGGCCGCTGGATGCGAGGCTGACGTCAGGTGGTCGGTTGCCGATGTGGGCGACCCAGCGGCAACCGACCTTCGCTATCGCGCACGACGATCCTGAACCGGTATGCCTCATCGCCCCCGCGCTACTCGTACAGCAGATACGGTTTCCGATCCGCGCGGAACTCCATCGCCTCACGGTCCCACTCGTCCAGGAGCCGCGGCAACCATCCGCCCTCGATCGCCAGCCGCACCTTGTCGGAGCCGGTCAGCCGGTCGATCGTCCCGGTCCAGGCGAAATCCCGCGGATGCTGCCGCCGGATCTCGTCGATGAGCAGGAGTGACGTGCGAACCGGCCGGTAGGCCGCACGATCGGTAACGACGAAGCGAAGCGCTGGAATCGTCTGGCCGGGGTGCTTCGCGGCCGTTGGTGCCACGGCCATCGTGATGGCCTCGAAGCGCACACCGGGAAGTGCTCGTCCGTTCATGGTGCGTGCGACCGCCTGAGCATCGAGCCACGGAGCCCCGATCTGCTCGAACGGGCGATCCGTCCCGCGCCCCTCCGTAAGGGTCGTGCCCTCGAAATAAACAGTTCCGGGATAGCTAGTCAGCGCCGCCAGCGATCGAAGGTTGGGGGACGGGTTCACCCACGGCAGCCCGGTGTCATCCATCCATTGCGACCGTCGCCAGTTCGCCGCCGCGGCGACGATGAGATCGGCGCCGATGCCGTACTTCACGTTGAAGAGCTTCGCAAGCTCACCGACTGTCATGCCGTGACGTGCCGGGATCGGGTACATGCCGACGAACGATTTGAACCGGGGATCCAGCAGCGCCCCTTCGACGATCTCGCCGCCGATGGGGTTCGGGTGGTCCAGCACGACGAATGGAATCCCTTTCCGAACCGCAGCCTGCATTGCGAGCGCCATCGTCGACACGTAAGTCCACGTCCGTCCGCCGACTTCTTGAAGGTCGTAGACCAACACATCCACGTCCTTCAACATCGCCGGCGCCGGCCCGCGATCCTCGGACACATACAGTGAGTAGATCGGAACGCCCGTTTTGGAGTCGATCTCGTCGTTGATCGTCTCGCCTGCCTCGACCGTCCCGCGGATGCCATGCTCCGGAGCGAGCAGCGCCACGAGTTTCAGATCCTTGTGCCGCGCGATCAGGTCGATGTCCGAGACGCCCGCGCGGTCGATGCCGCTCTGATTCGTGATGAGGCCGACGCGCTTTCCTCGGAGAGCGGCCGGTACATTGGCGAGGAATGTCTCGATTCCCGGCCGGACGACCGTTGCCTGCGGGGTGGCTGGTGCGTCAACGCGGTCTGGCGTCGTCGTACACGTCACAAGGAGCAGGAGCGCAGGAGCGAGCAAGGAACGCATCGTCATGAACCGCACGGTACCGTATTCATGGCAACTTGTCCGGCGCGATCGGCAGCTCGCGGATGCGGCGGATTCTTCAGCCCCGCCGCGCTGCCTCGATGGTGGCAACGTCAATTTTCTTCATCGGCATCATCGCTTCGAAGGCACGCTTTGCCTCATCGCCACCAGCCGCGAGCGCGTCGGTCAGCGCGCGCGGGGTGATCTGCCAGGAGAGGCCCCAGCGATCCTTGCACCAGCCACATTGGCTCTCCTGCCCGCCATTGTTGACGATCGCATTCCAATAGCGGTCCGTCTCTTCCTGATTCTCCGTCGCGATCTGGAACGAAAAGGCCTCGCTGTGCCTGAACTCCGGACCGCCGTTGAGACCGAGGCAGGGAATGCCCAGAACGGTGAACTCCACTGTCAGTGCATCTCCCTCTTTGCCACCCGGGTAGTCACCGGGCGCCTTGTGAACAGCGGTCACTTCACTATCCGGAAAGGTGGCGGCGTAGAAGCGCGCTGCCTCAACCGCGTCTTTGTCGAACCAGAGACAAATCGTGTTCTTCGGCTTCATGTTCGTGTGCTCCCTTCTGCTCGATCGGGGCTTCGGCGAGTGTATGCAAGTTCCGGACAGAGGACGACTGATGGCGA
>Ga0136612_10000680_pt1 | contig 12918 bp, 10 predicted proteins | sample AntDryUQ224A2306_2_FD_106644 | JGI IMG/M metagenome (GOLD analysis project Ga0136612, IMG submission 106644) | Polar desert sand microbial communities from Dry Valleys, Antarctica - metaG UQ224A (23.06) | ecosystem: Environmental > Terrestrial > Soil > Desert | place: Antarctica: Dry Valley...
CTCCGGTGGACGAAGGGCTCCCGCAGGTCCGACGGATCGGCCCAGCGGTCGTTCGGCACGAGCGGCGCCCATCCGGGCCGTGCTGGATCCTGATCGTATGCGTAGGGACCGAGCTCCTTGTATAGCTCGGCGTACTGCGCCAGCTTTGCGCGATCCAGGCGCACGCCCAGCCCCGGCCCGTCAGGGACGCGGATGGCGCCCTGCTCGTATACCAGCTTGCCGCCCTCGATGATGTCGTCCACGAGGTGATGGTAGTGCGCGTCGGCGGCGAACGAGAGGTTCGGCACGACGGCGCCGAGGTGCAGCATCGTCGCGAGCTGGATGCCGAGCTCGCCGGAGGAATGAACGGCGACACCGAGCTGGAACGTGTCGCACACCCCGGCGGCCTTGACGCAGGGGCGGATGCCACCCCAGAACGTCGTGTCCAGCAGGATGACGTCGACGGCCCGGTTCAGCACGTTGGCGGCAAGCTGTTCGAAGTTGACGACGACGGTGTTGGTGGCGAGCGGCAGGCGCAGCTTCTCCCGCGCGTGGCGCATGCCCGTGAGGCCGAAGACGGGATCCTCCAGATAGTCGTTATCGAGATCCTCGATGGCGCGGCCGAACCTGATCGCCTGTTCGGTCGTCCAGACCGCGTTGGGATCGAAGCGGAAGGTGTCGCCCGGCAGCGACGCGGCCACGGCGCGGTAACACTCGAGGTCGTATTCGGGCCGGAACACGCCCCCCTTGAGCTTGTGCGATCGGAACCCGTACTTCGCCTTGAGCGCGCGCGCCTGAGCGACGAGATCGTCGGCGGTGCGAATCGCGCCACGTCCGTCAGCTCCCGCATAGCGGTAGAACAGATAGGAAGCGAACGGAACCCGATCGCGCACACGGCCGCCGAGGATGTCGCAGACGGGAACGCCCCACGACTGTCCGAGCAGATCGAGGCACGCGAACTCCAACGCGGCGACCACCTGCGTGCGGTTGTTGTACAGCGACGCCGTGGGGTTGGCCAGGAGGAACCGCATGTCCTCCAGCAGGGCGGGGTCCCGTCCGACGAGCGAGGGCTTCAACGCGAGCACCGTGCCAATCGCCGACTCCCCGCCGCCGCCCATCTCTCCCAGGCCGACCAGCCCCGTGTCGGTTTCGATCTCCACGACCGTCCGCACGAACCGGCCCCAATGGCAGCCGTTCGCATGACGCAGCGGCGCTTCGAGCGGCACCGTCACCGTCGTCGCCCGCACGTCCGTGATCTTCACGCGGTCTCACTCACGCGCAGGCGCACCCTGGCACTGTGGCTCATTGGCACCCTGGGCACTTCGGCACTTTGGGATGCTACGCGCTGCACGACGTGGAGCGGAGACGGACCGACCAGACATCCATCACCGGGAGTCCCTCTGGTGGCGCGGGGCGTGCACCGGTCGAGCCCGCAACGGGATTGCCTCCCCCGACGGTAATGCGTCGGCCGATCCGGACACCGGGCTCGATTAGGGCCGACTTCCGGACGACGCCCGTCACCTCGACCAGGTGGCGATCCTCGCGCTTGACGACCTCCATCACCTCTTTCTTTCCGGCGAGCCGGAAAGACTTTGCGCGGACGAGCGGACCGCTTTCGGTATCCGGCCGGCGAACGTCAGACACCGCGAGGACCCGGCCGGAGAGGCACCCGGTGACGTTGAGCTCGATGGAGTCCTTCGGTACCTTCGGTCGTTCGAGGGTCGTCTCCTGCGCCGGCGCGAGGCCAAGCATCGTGAACAGAAGAAGTGTCGTCATCAGTAAATCCTTCGAAAGGGCAGGCGCTTTGACGATACCACGTGCGACCCGCTACCGCCCGGGCTCACGCAGATCGAACGCCGCCATTCCGACGCCGTTGCGCAGAAGAAGGTAGCCGTCCGTCATCGCGGGGTGGTTCCATGTTTTTCCTTCGAGCGCCGGGGACCGACCGACCTCCTGGTGGCGTTCGGCCGTGGCGCGGATGAGCACCAGCTCTCCCTCCTCGGTCAGCACGATCACGTGGCCGCTGGCGAGCAGCACCTGACCATACCCGTAGCGTCCGCCTTTCCACTTCACCGCCCCCGTGGCAGCATCGAGACACGCGAGGATCGACTCGTCGAGGCCGTAGATGAATCCTTCGTGCAGCACCGAGCTCGTGAACTGGTTCTTCATCCGGATGTTGCGCCAGACCTCCCGGACGGCGAACGCTCCGGCGGACTCCGTCAGCTCGATCACCGCGGCTCCGGTGCCGTAGCCCGACGAGATGAAGATGCGATTCTCGGAAACCATCAGAGGCTGTGCCGCGTTGACGTCGTAGTTCGTCTTCCAGGGGTACTCCCAGAGCACGCGCTCCCCGGCCGGTGTCATTCCGAGGAGTCGCGTGGCGCTGAAGACCAGAATCTGGCGGACGCCGCCGATCGTGACGAGCATGGGCGACGCGTACGCAGCCTGGTCATCGAGGGCAGACCACGCCCGGGCTCCACTCGCGCGGTCGTAGGCGACGACCGACTGCCCGTTGCGCCCTCCGGGGAGAACGACGACGGTGCTGTCGACGACGAGCGGTGCGGCTGCCATCCCCCACTGCAGGTTCGCCGCCCCTGCATCCTGCAGGATGTTCGTTCGCCAGAGGGTGCGCCCGCTGGCCTCGTCGAGCGCGCGCAACTCTCCTGCGCCGCCAAGCGCGTACACGCGTCCGTCCGCCCATGTCGGGGTGGCACGCGGTCCGTCGCCGCCCATTGATTCGCGAAAAACGGTGTCCCAGCCGGTCGTCCACAGTTCCCGTCCGGTCGCGACGTCGTATGCAGCGACGACCTCCTGCGAGCCGCGCTGCTCGATGGTGAACGCCCGCCCCCCGGCACTCACGAACGACGCATAACCGCCGCCGATCGGCTGCTTCCAGAGCGGTTTGAGTCCTTCGCGGGGCCAGGCGGTGCGGACCGGCCGCTCGCGATAGTGGCCGTCGCGCAGGGGACCCCGGAAGTCCGTCCACTGCCCGCCAACGGGAGGGGGAGGCACTGCGGGCTCGATGGCGGCCGGTGCCGCGCGCGGGGCGGATTCCGCAGCCGGCGGAGCGGTCGCGGTCGCGTCAACGATGCTGGCAGCCGGCCCAGCTGGTGTGCCGCGTTGTGCCGCACGGCTTCGGGCCAGCCGTTCGCTGCGCGTCCGCTCGGACTCGACGAACTGGAGCCGCGGCGTGCCTCCGCCGTACAGCACGACCCGAAGTCCGAAGGCGAACAGCGCGGCTCCCGTCACGATGATGACGGCGAGACCGATGCCCACCCACTTGAGCACCTTGCGGAGTATCAGCGGCATATTCCACTCGTCGACCCGTAGTTCGAAATCACAGGCTCAGTCGTCCTTCCGATCGCCGCGATGATGTTCGGTGGACTCAGTCAGCTGCGGCAGCGCGGTCCCGCTGCCGGGAGAGAGCAGCCCTGCCTTCATGTAGGTGAACAGCTTGTCCCGTGTATCCACGATATCGAGGTTCCGCATCGTCAACTGCCCGATCCGATCCTGCGGCGAGAACATCGACTCCCCTTTCTCCATCGTGAGGCGCTCGGGCTTGTACGTCAGGTTCGGGGAGGTCGTGTCGAGGATCGAATAATCGTTCCCGCGACGGAGCTCGAGGGTCACTTCCCCCGTGATCGCGCGCGCGACCCAGCGCTGCGCCGTTTCGCGCAGCATCATCGCCTGTGGATCGAACCAGCGGCCCTGGTAGAGCAGCCGGCCCAGCCGCCTGCCGTTGTCCCTGTACTGCTCGATCGTGTCCTCGTTGTGAATCCCGGTGAGCAGGCGCTCGTAGCCGATGAAGAGGAGGGCCATCCCGGGCGCCTCGTAGATGCCACGGCTCTTGGCCTCGATGATGCGGTTCTCGATCTGATCGCTCATGCCCAGCCCGTGGCGTCCGCCGATCCGGTTCGCTTCGAGAATGAGCTGGACGGCGTCCTTGTAGACCAGTCCGTTCAGCGCCACCGGGTGCCCTTCGTCGAACCTGATGGAGACTTCTTCCCGCTTGACCACGACGTCCTCACGCCACGAGGCCACGCCCATGATCGGCTCGACGATGGTGATGCCGGTGTCCAGACGCTCCAGATCCTTGGCCTCGTGAGTCGCACCGAGAATGTTCGAGTCCGTGGAGTACGCCTTCTCGGCGCTCATGTGGTACTCGAAGCCCGCGTGCCGCAGGTACTCGGACATCTCCGCGCGGCCGCCGAGCTCGTCGATGAACGCCTGGTCCAGCCAGGGCTTGTAGATTCGGAGATCCGGGTTGGTCAGCAATCCGTATCGATAGAACCGCTCGATGTCATTTCCCTTGAAGGTGCTGCCGTCCCCCCAGATATTCACCGCGTCTTCCTTCATGGCGGCGACCAGCATCGTGCCGGTCACGGCGCGTCCGATCGGGGTCGTGTTGAAATACGCAACTCCCGCGGTCGAGATGTGGAACGCTCCGCACTGCAGGACCGCGAGCCCCTCGGCGACGAGCTGCTCCCGACAGTCGATGAGCCTGGCGCGCTCGGCTCCATACTGAAGGGCTCGGCGGGGGATCTCGTCGTAATCCGGCTCGTCGGGCTGCCCGAGGTTGGCGGTGTATGCGTACGGAATCGCGCCTCGCCCCCGCATCCAGTGGAGAGCCGCGCTCGTGTCGAGCCCGCCTGAAAATGCAATGCCGACTTTCTGGCCGACCGGGAGGTGTTGAAGGATGTTTGCCATGCGCTGGTGTTCCAGCTGTACATCATACTCAAGTGCTTCCCGGCCACGCGGTCCCATGGCACCCTGCTTGCTCTCGAATCCTGGCGACAACACGTCAGTAACTTCAGGAGGATCAGGGAATGGCAACATCATTCGCAGAACGGCAGGAACACAGCGAAGGCAAGGTGGCGAACGCAATCGAGGATCAGACGGCAAAGCTGCCGTCAGATGTGTTTCTCTGGGCGGCGGTCGGATCGATCGCGACGTCCATGACGATGCAGCTCATGGGCAACAAGCAGGGGAGCCTCTTCGTTGGACAGTGGGCACCGACCTTCCTCATTCTTGGTCTCTACAACAAGATGGTGAAGCAGTTGGGTTCCGATCGTACGGAGCGCACCGCCGCATTCTAGGCACCGTACGGAGCCGCCGCCCGGCGGCTCCGTTTCTCTCCTCCCCCGTTCACCCGCCCTCAATCTGCACCGGCGCGCGGTTTACAGCTTCGCTTCGAAGTTCGTAACATCTTTCTGGACGCTGCCGTCAGAGGGTCCGATGAGCATGTTGACGAGACTGGACAGGGCCGCCACCACCGTGTACGAAGCGATGGAGGCGACGCCGCAGCGGCGCTGGCCCCTTCTCGATGCCCGATGCGGCACAGCCGTGTGGGTCAAGCACGAGAACGAGACGCCCGTCGGGGCCTTCAAGGTACGGGGCGGTCTCGTCTACTTCGAACATCTTCGCCGCGCGGTCCCGGCCGTGAAGGGTGTCGTGGCCGCAACACGCGGCAACCACGGACAGTCCGTGGCCTTCGCGGCGGCCCGGCATTCCATTCCCGCTACCGTCGTCGTCCCCCACGGGAATGCGGTCGGGAAGAACCGCGCGATCCAGGCGTTCGGTGCCGAGCTCATCGAGCAGGGCGCTGACTTCCAGGCGGCGCTCGAAGCTGCGGCGGTGATCGCGTCGGACCGGGGTTGGCACATGGTCCCCTCCTTCGACATGCGGCTCGTCGATGGGGTCGCCTCGTACGCGCTCGAGCTGTTTCGAGCAGTCTCCCATCTCGACTACCTCTACGTTCCGATCGGGCTGGGGTCGGGCATTTGCGGAGCCATCGCCGCGCGGGACGCACTCGGTCTGTCCACCAGAATTGTCGGGGTCGTCTCGTCTGCGGCTCCGGCGTACGCGCGCTCGCTCGAACTCGGACGTGCCGTATCGTGTGATGCGACGACCCGGATCGCGGACGGGATGGCCTGCCGCACGCCGGTGCCCGAAGCGCTCTCGATTATCGGCCGCGGCGCCGAACGCATCGTGGAAGTCACGGACGACGAGATCGAATCGGCGATGCGGGTGATCTTCGCCGACACGCACCATGTTGCGGAAGGAGCGGGAGCGGCTGCGGTGGCGGCGGTCCTCAACGATCGCGACCTCCTGAGGGACCGAGCCGTTGCTGTCGTGCTGTCCGGCGCGAACGTGGATCCCGCCCCGTTCGGACGCGTTCTCCTGGCGGAGAAGGCCGGCGTCACACCGGAGTGAACTGTCCGCCGTGCGTCGGGCGCTGCACGGCGTACGCTAGGATCGGACGAACCCGATGAGAGGCAGCTCCGAGATTGGAACCCTGACGGCGCTGCGCCGCATGCTGCTCTCCGTCCTGGCACTGGGGCTTTTCGGGTTGGGCGCTGAGCTGCTGTTCCTCAATCATCTCGAGTCGTTCACGCAGATCATCGCCCCGGCGCTCCTCGGGATCGGGCTGGCGGCCGTCATCGGGCACGTCGTGCGCGGCGGACCGGTTGGTGTTCGCGTGCTGCAGATCGTCATGGTGTTCTTCGTCGGCGCAGGCGTGCTCGGCATGTACTATCACTACGCGGCAAATGTGGAGTTCCAGCGCGAGATGGACCCGTCGGTCGCCGGGATGGCGCTCTTCTGGAAGGCCATGTCGGCGAAGACGCCCCCCGCGCTCGCTCCGGGCTCCATGGCGCAGCTGGGGCTCATCGGGCTCGCGTATACCTTTCGGCACCCGGCAATCACGCGCTCACACCCCCGGGAGCGCACCGCCGCGGCCTCTCGGGCCGCGAACTGATCTGTCTGTATCAGGCAAGGAGAAGTCAGATGAGATTTGGCATGCGATGGATGGTGGTCGCGGTGATGGCGATCGCGACGGTTCCCGATGGCGCGAGTGCGCAAGTGGGAAAGTCGCAGGGGGTCGTGGACGCGAATACCGCTCCCGAGAAAGACCTTGCCGGCATGCCGCATATGACGGCCGCGCGAGCGGCCGCGATCGCCGCCGCCCGCCCCTTCAAGAGCATCACCGAGCTCAACACGTTGCTGCTCGGGCAAGGCCTCAAGCAGGAAGAGGCGATGGCGTTCTATCGGAAGGCGTTCGTGCACATCAATCTGAACACCGCGACGCGTGATGAAATGCTGCTGGTCCCCGGCGCCGGGCCGCGGATGGCGCACGAGTTCGCCGAGTACCGGCCCTGGAAGTCCTGGGCGCAATTCGACAAGGAAATCAGCAAGTATGTCGGTCCGGAGGCGACCGCGCAGCTGGCGCAGTTCAGCTTCATCCCGGTCAATCTCAACACCGCCAGCGACGCCGACATCCTCACGATTCCGGGGGCGGGTCCACGGATGGTGCGTGAGTTCAAGGAGTACCGCCCCTGGAAGTCGTGGGCCCAGTTCGACAAGGAAATCAGCAAGTACGTGGGTCAGAAGGAAACCGATCGCCTGAAGCGCTACGTCACGTTCGAATAGCCAGCTTCGCGGCCGATTGCGTCAGCCGGTGTTTCGCATGCCGGCCGCGATCCCGTTGACGGTGACCATGAAGGCCTTGGAGATCTGCGGATCCGCTTCGCCGTCCTCCCGGAGGCGGCGGAGCAGCTCGATCTGCACGAGGTTGATCGGGTAGACGTACGGGTTCCGGACCTCGATCGAGCGCCGCAGCACCACGTTCTCCGTGAGCAGGCGTTCCTTTCCCGTCGCTCCCAGGACGGCTCTGATCGTCTCGTCGAGCCGCCGCCGCAGGTCCGCGCCGACCTCCTGCAGCCGCTCGGGAACGAGCCGCCGATCGTATTCCGCGGCGATCCGCGCGTCCGATTCCGCGAGCACCATCGCGATGAGGTCGACGGTGGATCGAAAGAACGGCCACCCCGCGTACATCTCGCGCAGCAGGGGGAGTTCGCCCCGTTCGAGCGCGGACGTCAAAGCTTCTCCCGTCCCCAGCCACGAGGGCAGCAGCAGGCGCGTCTGCGTCCACGCAAAGACCCACGGAATGGCCCGGAGCGAATCGACTCCACCGTCAGGGGCGCGGCGTGTGGGACGGCTGCCGATTGGCACCGATCCGAGCTCCACTTCGGGTGTGGCCGAGCGGAAGTACTCGATGAACTTCGGATCGTCGTACACCACGTCGCGGTACACCGCGCGCGCGGTCGCCGACAGACGCTCCATTGCCTCACGCCACCGTGTTTCTGGCGCCGGCGGGAGCGCGAGCGACGTCCCCAGGGTCGCGGTCGTGTAGAGCTCGAGGGTCCGGGCCGCAATATCCGGCAGCCCGAACTGCGCCTGGATCATCTCCCCCTGTTCGGTCACCCGTAGACGTCCCTCGACCGATCCCGGCGGCTGCGACTGGATCGACAGGTACGTGGGTCCGCCGCCGCGGCTGATGCTGCCGCCGCGACCGTGGAAGAGTGTCAGCTCCACCTCCGCCTCGCGGCAGACCTCGACGATCGCCTCCTGCGCGCGATAGAGCGCCCAGTTCGCGGAGAGCCGTCCGCCGTCCTTGGCGGAATCGGAGTACCCGATCATGACTTCCTGGCGTCCGTCGATCCGGTCCCGGTATTCGGGGATCGCCAGCAGGGCTCGAAGCGTGGCGGCTGCGGTGCCGAGGTCGTCGACACGCTCGAAGAGCGGAACCACCCGCAGCCGCGAGGAGGAGCTGGCCTGGAGCGCTTCCACCGCGAGTACGTCCGAGGGGGCCTGGGCCATGGACACGACGTACGCAGACAGGGACTCGGGATGAATCCCGGCCGCCGCGTTGAATGTATCGAACACGTCCCGCACTTCGTCGTCCGCCACAAAATCGGGCGGCACGATCGGCCGGGACTCGCGGATGGCGGCAGTCAGGTACGCCTGCCGCTGCGCTTCGTCCCAGTCGGCATACCGGCCGAGCCCCTCGTGCTCGGTGAGTGCGGTCAGCGCCGCGACATGCCGCGATGCGTGCTGCCGCAGGTCGAGGCGCACGAGCGTCAGTCCGAAGGCCGCCGTGCGGCGGAGCACGTCCGTCAGCCGTCCCTGCGCGATGAGGCCTTGCCCCGTCGCGACGAGAGAACGATGACAGAGCTGAAGCGGCTCGATCAGTTCCGCGATCGCGCGGTACGGCGCGGCCCGGCCGGCATCCCCCCGCGGCATGTCGGCCTGGAACAGCTCCGCGCGCGCCAGCTCGCGCCCAAGCTGATCGCGCGTCGCGCGCAGCCGGTCGCGCACCTCGCGCAGCACGGCGCGATAGGGCTCCCGCGCGCCCCGGGCGCGCCCGTGAAGCTCCGGCGTGGCCACTGTCATCGACAGCTCCGCCCGAAGGGCGCCAATCTCCCGTTCGTACAGGTCTGCCGCCATCCACCGGGCGACTCCGCACGCGAGTTGCGTCACCTGAGGTGTGACAGTGGGATTGCCGTCGCGGTCGCCGCCCATCCACGATCCGAACCGGATGGGAGCGGATTCGAGCGCGAGGGGACGGCCGGTGGCGGCCTGAAGCGCCGCATCGAGCGACCGCACGAACCTGGGCACCGCGTCCCACAGCGTCTGCTCGAAGATGAGCAGGCCCGCGATCGCCTCGTCGACGGGAGTCGGCCGGCGAGGACGGATCTCGTCGGTCTCCCATGCCGCCATGATCTCGCGGCGCAGGAGCTCCGCGATCTCGCCACGTTCCGGGACCGTGAGGTCGTCCCGGTCCTGGCGAGCCAGGGCCCCCGCGATCCGGAGGTGTTTCTGGATGAGCGTCCGCCTGGTGATCGTCGTCGGGTGCGCGGTGAGTACGAGCTCGATCCGCAGCGCCGCGGTCGCGGCGTGGAGCTCGTCGGCGGAAACCCCGTCCCTCATCAGTCGGGCGAAGGTCTCCTCGCACGACCCCCGCTGGGGCGGGGCAGAGGGGTCGTGCTGGTACGCGCGGCGCCGGCGAACACGGTGGTGCTGCTCCGCGATGTTGGCGAGCGTCAGGAAATGGGAGAACGCGCGGGCGATCGGAACGGTGGCTTCCACCGGAAGCTCGCGAAGCAGCCCGGCGACCGCGTCGAGGTCCCGATCGCTGCCGGCCCGGCCGCTCTTCGATAACGCCCGCACGCGTTCGACGATCTCGTACAGCTCGGCGCCCTCGCGCTGCCGCAGCGTTTCACCCAGGATGCCTCCGAGCATCCTCACATCGTCCCGCAGCCGTTCGTGAGGATCGCCCGTACGGGTTCGCATACGCCGTCTATTTAATCAGGTTCCCGCGAGAGACGTTGCACGCCGGGCGTCCGCCCCGTCGCCGCGTCCGTCGTGCCGGACAGAGCCGACGTCCTTCACGTCCGCGCGTGACGGTCACGGTGGACGCGGCGGTGGTGCCGGCCCCGGACTCCACGCGAGGACGGTGGCTCGACTCCTGGTCGTCGAGGAACTAACATTCGATACCGGAACGTTGCAGCAGCCGATGGGCTGCAGACGCTGCTTGCGGAGGATTCCGAGGAGTGTCATGTCTGACCGGCAGCAGCCACACGCCATCGATTCGCGCGCTCTCACGGGAATCGATGGGCTCGACTATCTGCTCGACGGCGGCCTGCCGGCGAACCGGCTGTACCTGATTGAAGGGGATCCAGGCACGGGCAAGACGACGCTTGCGCTGCAATTCCTCATGGAAGGCCGCAAGCGTGGGGAAACGTGTCTGTACGTCACACTGTCGGAGACTCTCGCCGAACTGGCCGGAGTGGCGAGCTCCCATGGATGGACGCTCGAGGGCCTGGAAATTTTCGAGCTCGCGCGCCCGGAGATGCGAGGGCCCGACGAGCAATACACGCTCTACCACCCGTCGGAGATCGAGCTCGGCGAAATGGTCAAGGCCGTGCTCGATACCATGGATCGAATCCGGCCGAGCCGCGTCGTGCTGGATTCACTCTCGGAGATGCGGATGCTCGCGCGCGATCCGCTGTGGCATCGCCGGCAGATACTCGCGCTGAAAGATTACTTCGGGACACGGGACTGCACCGTGCTCATGCTCGACCACCCCTCGTCCGACACCGATATGCACCTGCAGAGCATCGCGCACGGCGTGGTGCTGCTCGAACAGGCGCCCTTCGACTACGGCCGCTCGCGACGCCGCGTCCGCATAGTGAAGCTGCGGGGGGTCGGTGCGACCGAGGGTTACCACGACTTCAAGATTCAACGTGGCGGACTCGTCGTCTTTCCCCAGCTGCTGCCCGAGCGCCGCGGCGTCCGCGCAGCCGGGATGATCTCCAGCGGAGTTGACGAACTGGACCGCCTGGTCGGTCGGGGGCCTCACGTGGGGCACGACGACGCTGTTCATGGGGCCGGCGGGGGTCGGAAAGTCGACGCTGGCTGCCCAGTACGTCACCGGAAATCCCGACGTGGCCTCCGCGGTCTACCTCTTCGATGAACGACGCGATACGTTCATCGAGCGCTGTGAAACCCTCGGCATGAAAATGCGGGACCGACTCGCATCGGGTCTGCTCTTTCTGGAGCAGGTCGAGCCGGGGGATTTGTCGGCCGGGGAGTTCGCGCATCGGGTGCGCGACCGTGTCGATCGCGACGGGTGCCGCATCGTCCTGATTGACAGTCTCAACGGCTACCTGCACGCCATACCCACAGGGCTCGCACCCCTCGTCCGGATGCACGAGCTCGTCGCGTTCCTGAACGACCGCGGCGTCGCGACGCTCCTCATTGCGGAGCAGCACGGGATGATCGGGGCGCAGATGGTCTCGCCCATCAACATCAGTTACCTCGCCGACACAGTCGTGCTGCTCCGGTTCTTCGAAGCCGACGGCATGGTGCGCAAGGCGATTTCCGTCGTCAAGAAGCGGACGGGCTCCCACGAAACCACGATCCGCGAGTTTGCGATCGGCCCCGAGCGGATCAGGGTGGGGGAGCCGCTCTCGCAATTCCACGGCGTGATGTCCGGCGTTCCTCAGTATCGCGGCGCCACCGGTCCCCTGCTCCATGACGACAGCAAACCTCGCTGAGCTGGCGCGCCGCGTCCTCGTGTTTGCGCCCATCGGGCGGGATAGCGCGCTCACTCGCGAATTCCTCGAACGGGCCTCGATCAGCTCGTTCGTGTGCACGTCGCTGGAGGAGGTCTGCGGCGAGCTGTCCGAGCAGGCGGGCGCGGTCATCCTTACCGAGGAGGCGCTCAACGACAGCAGCTTCCCGCTGCTGACGGCGGCCATCGATCGCCAGCCTCCCTGGTCCGACGTGCCCGTGATTCTCTTCTCGGGAGGGTCCGAGAGCTCGGCCTCACTGCGCACGCTCGGGGTCATCGACGCGCTCCGGAACGTGACGGTCATGGAGCGTCCCATCCGCGTGGCTGCCGTCATCAGCGTGGTGCGAGCCGCACTTCGCGCCAGGCTCCGGCAGTACCAGATGCGCGACACGCTCGTGGCGCTGCGCGCCGCGCGGCTCGAGGCCGAGACGGCAAGCCGCCTCAAGGACGAGTTCCTCGCGACCCTGTCGCATGAACTGCGAACCCCGCTCAACGCCATCCTGGGATGGACGACAATGCTGCGTCACGGGCAGGTGGAGCCGTCCCGCACCGGCAAGGCGCTCGAAGTGGTCGAGCGAAATGCGCGTGCGCAGGCGCAACTGATAGAAGACGTGCTCGACATGGCCCGCATCATCACGGGCAAGCTGAACGTGGACTTGCGCCCCGTGGCGCTTGCGCCCATCGTCGAAGCCGCGGTCGAGGCCAGCCGGCCCGGCGCGCTGGCCAAAGGCATCACGGTACGCGTCTCCATCCGCGACGTACCGGCCATCCATGCCGACGCGGGCCGACTGCAGCAGGTGCTCTGGAACCTGCTCTCAAACGCGGTGAAGTTCACGCCACCCGGCGGCGACGTCATCGTTTCCGTGGGGTTGAACCATTCGCATGTTGCCATCACGGTGTCCGACACGGGTCCTGGCGTGGCGCCGGATTTCCTGCCGTACATCTTCGATCGGTTTCGCCAGGCGGATCAGAGCGTCACCCGCGGCCATGGCGGCCTCGGTCTCGGACTTTCGATCGTCAAGCAC
>Ga0136612_10000681_pt1 | contig 12915 bp, 12 predicted proteins | sample AntDryUQ224A2306_2_FD_106644 | JGI IMG/M metagenome (GOLD analysis project Ga0136612, IMG submission 106644) | Polar desert sand microbial communities from Dry Valleys, Antarctica - metaG UQ224A (23.06) | ecosystem: Environmental > Terrestrial > Soil > Desert | place: Antarctica: Dry Valley...
CCGTCCAGGAACCCGACGTACCAGTCCGGTTGCGAGCCGGAGGAGACCTGGGCCGGGTTGTACGGTCCGTACAACCAGATCGGGTTGATCTGAATCAGACCACCGAGGGCGGCACAGACGGCGAAAACGAGCATGAACAGGCTGCCGCCGTTGGCCATGAAGACCGGGAAGAAGCGGTGCCCGACCACGTTGGTCTCGGTCTTACCTGGCCCGGGGAACTGGGTGTGCTTCTGCTTGATCAACAGCAGCAGGTGCACAGCGATCAGTAACAGCAGGATGCCCGGGATCAGGAGCACGTGGGCGATATAGAACCGACCGATGATTTCTTCGCCAGGGAAGTCACCGTCGAAGACCGCGAACTGCGTCCAGGTGCCGATCACTGGGATGCCGAGGATGATCGCGCTGATGATCCGAAGCCCGGTACCTGACAGCAGGTCGTCGGGCAGGGTGTATCCGGTCAAACCCTCGAGGTTGGCCAGCACCAGCAGCAGGACGCCGATGGTCCAGTTGGCCTCGCGAGGCTTACGGAAGGCACCGGTGAAGAAGATCCGCATCATGTGCACGAAGATCGACGCGACGAACAACAGGGCCGCCCAGTGGTGGATCTGGCGCATGAGCAGGCCGCCGCGGACGTCGAAGGAGATGTTCAGTGTCGAGGCGTAGGCGCCGGACATCTCGCGTCCGCGCAACGGCGCATAGGAGCCCTCGTAGACGACCTCCTGCATGGTGGCGTCGAAGAAGAATGTCAGGTAGGTACCGGTCAGCAGCAGGACGACGAAGGAGTACAGCGCGATCTCGCCGAGCAAAAAGGACCAGTGCTCCGGGTAGACCTTGTTCAGCGTGCGTCGCAGCCAGGGCGAGATCGTCATGCGATCGTCGAAGTCGGTGGCGATCTGCCCGGCCTTCGTCGCCGGCGCGCCAGGCTTGAGCGGCGGCGAACCGCTCGACCGCGGTGGCAGGGTAGGAGCGCTCATGCTAGGTCTCCCGGTTCCAGAACGACGGACCCACAGGCTCAGGATAGTCGCTGCGGGCGACGAAGAAGCCGTCCCCGTCGACTTCGATGGGCAACTGCGGCAGTGCTCGGGCGGCCGGTCCGAAAGCCGGGCTGGCACCGCGGGTGACATCGAACTGCGATTGGTGACAGGGGCACAGAATTCGCCCCGTCTCCTGCTCGTAGAGCGACACCGGGCAGCCGGCGTGCGTGCAGATCTTGGAGAAGGCGAGGTAGTCCTGGAAGCCGAAATCCTCCTGACCTGGCGTCGCCTCGATCTGCTCGACCTGCTCCCGACGCAGCCGGATGAGCATCGTCGCCGCGTCGGCCTGCCGGTTGCCGCCCTCCACTGCAGGGAAGACGGTCTCCAGGGATCCCGGCTGCATGTCGGAGGGACGGATCGGCGTGCCGTCGTCGCGGAGCAACCGGATCCCCTCGCCCCACGAGGTCTTCATCAACTCGTCCCCGCGGCCGGGGTTCTTGATCAGCCCACCCAGCGGCATCAGGGCCAGCAGCCCGAGTGCTCCGCCGGCGCCGAGCAGCGAACGCCGGACGATGTTGTGCCGGGCCGCACCGGTGCGCTCGAGGCCGGCCATGATCGTGCCACCCGCGGTGCGCGCATCCACTGGATCCGAGGCGCCACCGTGCCGCTGTTGGGTCGCGACCTCGTGCGGCATGAGTTTCTTGGCCCACAGCACGATGCCGATGCCGAGGAACGCCAGCGCCGCACCCATCGTGAGCCCCAGCAGCGGGGTGAACAGGGATCCGAACGTGGATCCGTCGATCTCGTACTCCCAGTCCGGCAGGAACCAACCCGCGCCCCAGAACACGGATACGAAGGCAAGCGCGAAAACCGTTGCCAGGCCGAAACAGAGTGCGACCTGCCGCTCGGCCCGTTTCTCGGCGATGGAGCCGGGCGGCGGTGCCTGGGACAGGACGAGCAGTTCGGTCTCGTCCATGTGCGCGCCGAGAGCGTCCAGCTCTGTGTGGCTCATCGTCGCGAGTTCGTCGCTCGAGGGGGGCGGTGCGGGATATTGCTCGCCGCCGTCGGCTCGGTGGTTGCTCATGCCTTGGATCCGATCCAGAAGACGCCGATCAGCATCAGGCCCATTCCCAGCAGCCAGATGACAACGCCCTCCGGCACCGGTCCGGCGCGGCCGATGCTCAGGCCGCCCGGGTCGGCGGACTCATCGAGGGTCTGCACGTAGTTGATGATCGACCGCTTCTCCTCCGGGGTCAGCTGGTTGTCACCGAAGACGGGCATGTTGGACGGTCCGCTGAGCATTGCCGCGTACATCTGCAGGTCGCTGGCCTCGGACAGGTTCGGTGCATTCTTGCCCGAGGACAACGCGCCACCCCGACCTGCGAAGTTGTGGCAGGACGCGCAATTGAGCCGGAAGAGCTCGCCGCCGGCGGCGAGTTCCCCGTCCCGGAGGTCACCCGACGGGAGCAACGGCCCGCCGCCGTTCGCCTGGATGTAGGCCATCAACTGGTCGATCTCGTCGTCGGTGAACACGACCGGACCGCGGCTTGCCTGAGCCTCCTGGCGGGCCAGTGGCATCCGTCCGGTGGAGACCTGGAAGAACACCGAAGCCTCACCGACGCCGATCAACGATGGCCCTCGATCAGTCACGCCCTCGAGGTTGGCGCCGTGGCAGGTGATACAGGAATTCTCGTACAGCTCCTGACCGGCCTCCACGGCAGTGGAGTCGACTGCGTCCTCGGCGACGCTGCCCGGCGCCATGGCCGCGTACAGCCCGCCCGTCACGACCAAGGTGAGCAATAGCGCAGCAGCTCTGCTCATCTTGCGGCGCAACCGCAGTCGGCGTCGGCGAGCTGCAGCCGATGCGGGCTTGGAGGAAGTCACTGCGCTGCCTATCTGACCAGGTAGATCGCGGCGAACAGCCCGATCCACACGACGTCGACGAAGTGCCAGTAGTAGGAGACGACGATGGCGGCTGTGGCCTGTGCCGGGGTGAATCGGCCCATGGTCGAGCGGAGCAGCATGAAGATGAAGGCCACCAGCCCGCCGATGACGTGCAGGGCGTGGAAGCCGGTGGTCAGATAGAACACCGACCCGTACGTTGAGGACGCGATTGTCGTTCCGTGTTCGGTGACCAGGACACGGTACTCGTTGAACTGAGCGAGTACGAAGATCAGGCCCATCACGAAGGTGAGGGTGAACCAGCGGCGCAGACCGAAGACGTCACCCTTCTCCGCGGCGAAGACACCGAGCTGGCAGGTCACCGAAGATGCCACCAGCACGATGGTGAAGACAAGGGCGTATGGGATGTTGAGTTCGGTCGGTGCCGGGGGCCACGGAGTCCCCTGGACGGCCCGGGCAGTGAAGTACATCGCGAAGAGACCCGCGAAGAACATCAACTCGCTGGACAGCCAGATGATGGTGCCGACGCTGACGGTGTTCGGCCGGGTCAGCGAATGGATCCGGCTGCTGTCGAACGTGCCGGTGGCGGTCGTCACCCGGTCATTATGTCCATCTCCACCCGGATATATACCTCGGGGTAGGGCGTGCCGTGCAACACATTGCCGGTATGGGCGGCCGCGCTCATTCGAGTCGGGGAGCCTAGCCTCAGGGTGTGCGCGAGATCCCGCCATTCGAACCGCTCCGGTTGCTGACCGAGACGCGGCTGGAACCTCTGATCACGGTGGCGATCCTGCTCGCGGGCTGGCTCTACTTCTGGGGTGTCCGGCTGCTGGCCGAACGTGGCGTCAGTTGGCCCCTGGGACGCCAGATCGCCTGGTACGTCGGTGGCTTGGGGACGCTTGCGTTCGCCACCCTCTCCGGGCTCGCGGCCTATGACACGGTGTTGTTCTCGGCGCACATGGTCCAGCACATGTTGTTGGCGATGGTCGCGCCGATCTTTCTGGCATTGGGCGCGCCGGTGACGCTGGCCCTGCGGGTCTTGCCGCGCAGGGGGAGATCGATCCTGACGGGCATCCTGCACAGCCGGGTAGCCACGTTGGTGACCTTCCCTGCGGTGGGCTGGGTGCTGTTCGTTGCGAGCCCGTTCGCGCTGTACTTCACCGGTTGGTACGCAGCGACGCTGGACAACGCTGTGCTGCACGAGGCGCTGCACGCCCACTTCGTTCTTGTCGGTGCCATCTTCTTCTGGCCACTCATCGGTGTGGACCCGATCCCGGGGCGGGTGCCGCATCCGATGCGGGTTCTGCTGCTGGTGACCACACTTCCGATCCATGTCGTGCTCGGCCTGACGATCATGACCGAGCGGTCGGTGATCGCGGCTGACCACTACAACTCGCTCGGCCTGGTTTGGATCGATCCGTTGCTGGATCAGCGGGTGGGCGGCGGGCTGCTCTGGGCCTCTGGTGACCTGATCGGCCTGCTCATGCTGGGGGCAGCGGCAGTGCAGTGGAAGCGAGCCTCGGACCGGGAGGCCCTACGAGAGGACCGTCGCCTGGACCGGCTCGAGGAGCAGGAGGCCAAACGGGCCGCCCAGCGGGCTCCGGATGCGGGCGGGCTGTCTCGTTAGGATGTCGACCGTGCCCGCTTCCGCGTCCCCGAACAGTTCGACCGGCTCGGCCACCCTGCCCGCCGCCCGGGTGCTGGTCTTCTCCCAGCGCGCAGAAGTCCGCGCCTCGGTCCGCAACGCTGTCGGACGGCGCCCCGCGCGCGATCTCGGGCGCATCGACTGGATCGAGTGCGAGACCGTCGAATCGGTCCTGAGCTATGTCGATGCCGGCTCCGTGGACCTCGTCCTGCTCGACGGCGAGTCCCAACCGACCGGCGGCATGGGTATCGCCCGACAACTGAAGTACGAGATCAGCCAATGCCCGCCGGTTTGCGTGCTGATCGCCCGGCAGGCAGACCGCTGGCTCGCGCATTGGTCGCTGGCCGATGCCTCACTGGCCTTCCCACTCGACGCGCTGGAGGCCGCGGACACCGTGGCCAGGTTATTGCGCGAACGCCTGCGTGGCGTTCCAGTCGTCACCAGCTGATCCCGCGCCGTCGTGCCGTCGCCCTCACCCACCGTGCCCTCACCCACCGTGCCCACACCCACCTGGCCGGCCCTGCTCAATTCCCTCCTGAGCGGAAAGGACCTCTCCCGTACGACCGCCGGATGGGCGATGGGCGAGATCATGGCCGGAGAGGCCAGCCCTGCCCAGATCGCCGCGTTCGCGGTCGCCCTGCGGGCCAAGGGTGAAACGATCGGTGAGATCGACGCGCTCGTCGATGTGATGTTGTCCAATGCCACGCCGGTACGGACGCCCGGTCCGGTCGTGGACGTGGTCGGAACGGGGGGAGACCGCGCGCACACGGTGAACATCTCCACGATGGCTGCATTGATCGTGGCTGCTTGTGGGATCCGGGTGGGCAAGCACGGGAACCGCGCAGCATCCTCGGCCTGTGGATCGGCGGATGTCCTCGAGGCGCTCGGGGTGGTCATCGATCTGCCCGCTGGCGGTGTCGAGCGCTGCGTCGCCGAGGCGGGCATCGGGTTCTTCTTCGCCCCGGTCTTCCATCCCGGGATGCGGCACGCCGCGGTTGCCCGTCGCGAGATGGGTGTTGCCACCGTCTTCAACTTCCTCGGGCCGCTGACGAATCCGGCCCGGCCGGTCGCCGCAGCGGTGGGTTGTGCTGACGCTCGGATGGCGCCGTTGCTCGCCGGCGTTCTGGCCCGTCGCGAGGTCCGGGCCATCGTGTTCAGAGGCGATGACGGGCTCGACGAGTTGACCACGACGACTACGTCGTCGGTCTGGCTGGCCGTCGACGGCGCGGTGGTCGCCGACACGCTCGACCCCAGGGTCTTCGGGCTGGCGCGGGCAACCGCCGAGGACCTGCGCGGGGCCGACGCGCAGACGAACGCCGACGTCGTCCGCCGATTGGTGGCCGGCGACCGTGGGCCGGTTCGCGATGCGGTCGTGCTCAACGCTGCCGCGGCGATCGTCGCCGAGAGCGGCCTTTCCTCGACCTCAGCAACAGCAGACCACTCTCTGAACGATCGCTTCGCGCGGGCGATCGAGCGGGCAGACCGGGCGATAGAGGACAGTTCGGCGGCAGTCACCCTGGATCGCTGGATCCAGGTCAGCCAGGCGGCGAAGTCCGACTAGCCGCAGCGCAGGACAGGTCGGCTCAGGTGTCGGACTCGAATCCGATCGAGAATGCTGAGTCGAGGTCGTGCCGGGAGTAGGCCCGGAAGGCGATGTGCGTCTCGGTGTCGATGACGCCCGGAACCTTGCTGATCTGGCCGGCGATCACCGAGGCGATGTCATCGAACTGACGAACTCGGACGATGGCGATCAGGTCCACGTGACCGGCAACCGAGTAGACCTCGCTGACCGCCTCGATGTCGGCGATCTGTTCGGCGACCTCAGGGATGGAGTCGGTGCTGCAACTGACCATGACGATCGCGGTGATCACGTCGGCGAGCCTATCCCCGCGGCCGTGCTGGCGCGGGGACAGGCCCCGACCGCTCAAGATGAGAAGACCACCTTCTCTGCCCCATCCGCCGCTGGATCTGCTTGTCGAACATGGTCAGCAGCGGAAGCGGATCGGTCATGCCGCCGCAGACACAGTCATGCCTGCCGAGGGCTGCGGCTCAGGCGACCCCGATGCGATCGGGCTGTGCGCGGGTGCGCAGGGAACGGGTGTCCGCGAACGGCGCAGCGGCCTGGCTGACACCGTCGACTCGTGCGAGCCAGTCAGCGGCAGCACCGCCCCGAGCGGGGCAGGCCAGCACGCCGGTGAGATCGACCAGACGGGTGCCGGGCGTGTCCAGCCAGCGCAGGATCACCTCGGTTTCCTCCGGCGTGGCGGCGGCGCATCCCAGCGGTGTGACAACCGTCTCGGCCGAGGTGAGCAGGTCCTGCAGGTAGGGACGGACCGCGATCCCGTGCGCTGCCCGACCGGCGGCGACCAGGCGTCCCTGCCGGATGACAGCAAGCAGCCATCCGCCATTGCCATCGGATCGGGCGGCCACGAGTTCGGGAACCAGCCATAGAGATCTCAGCCGCTGCCAGCGCAGACACCCGCGCAGCAGAATGGTCACCCGGTCGCGCAGTAGGGCGGCATCCTCGAACCGGCCGGCCTCGGCCAGCACCGCCAGCCGGGCCAGAAGCGGGGCGAGCAGGTCGCCGGGGTCACCGTCGGCGGCACGTCGCAGCACAGCAGCGATGTCGGCGTACTCCTGCACTGATTGCGAGCCCTCGCACGGGGCGCCGCATCTGCCCATCCCGGCCAGCGCACAGGAGGCCGTGACGCGATCCGGTGCCAGGCGCGCTGTGCAACGCCGAAGCGGCAACGCGTCGTACACGGCTGTCATCGCCGCGTCGGCCAGTCGGCGGGAGGAGAACGGCCCGATGTAGGAGGCCCCGTCCTGTCGATGCCGGCGGACCAGGGACAGCCGGGGAAAGGCCTCGACGGTCAGCTTGAGCCAGATGACCCGCTCGGGGAAGCGCGATCGCCGGTTGTAGCGCGGCTTGTGCTCGGCGATGAGTCGCAGTTCCCGGACGTGCGCCTCGAGATCGTGCGAGCAGACGATCGAATCGACGCTCTCGGCCAGGCCCACCATCTCGGTCATCCGCGAGCGCTGCTCGGAGGCGGCGAAATACGAGCGCACGCGGCGCGCCACGTCATGGGAGGTGCCGATGTAGAGCGGTCGGCCCTGGGCGTCCTTGAACAGATAGACCCCAGGCGCGTGCGGAAGGTGCGCGGCAAGGTAGCGCTTGCGGCGCCGGATCGGGTCGACCTGCCGGGTCAGATCGGTCAGCTCCTCGAGGGACTGCACACCAAGCGGACCGAGTCGTTCGAACAGGCCGTGCAGGACGTCCACAGTGGCTCGGGCATCGGCCAGGGCTCGGTGGCAGGGAGCCGTGGCTGCGCGAAAGTAAGGGGCCAACGTCGAGAGCTTGCAGTTGGGTACCTCGTCGCGGGTCAGCACTCGACGCGCAAGGATCGCGGTGTCCACCGATCCGAAGGCCGGCCACGGCATCGCCGAAGCCGCGCAGGCCGCCTTGAGAAAGCCCAGATCGAACGGTGCGTTGTGCGCGACCAGCACGCTGCCCCGGGCGAACTCCAGGAAAGCCGGCAACACTTCGGCGATGCGGGGCGCGGCGATCACCATGGAGTCGGTGATCCCGGTCAGGATCGAGATGTAGGGCGGGATCGCCGAGCCAGGATCCACCAACGTCTGGAACTCGCCGAGGACCTCCCCGCCGCGGACCTTGACCGCGCCGATCTCGGTGATCGCACAGCCCTCCGGCGAACCGCCGGTGGTCTCCAGGTCTACTACGACGAACGTCACATCGCGCAGCGGCGTACCGAGCTAGTCGATGGAGACCTGCACGTACGGCGAGCGCACTGCGACACCGGCCGCAGTGCCGGTCGTCGAGCTCAGTCGACCGAGACGCAACATGCCCACGTCCGGAACCGATGCCCTGCCCTCACCCCAGCGACGCTAAGCGGCGGGTACGACACGCTCGTCTAGGCGCGCCGCGACGGGCGTCCTTGGCTGGTCGCCCTCGGGTCTGGCTCGGTGTCTTGCCGTCGAGCAGTCCGGGTGCGAGCCACGACGCGCGGGAACCGAACTCTGGCTGAATCGTTGTCCAGTGGTGACCGAGAGCCGCGAGTCCAGGAGGCGGCGACGGCAGGTGATGATCATCGCCGCGATCGTGGTCTTCGCGTTGCTCGCCTCGGCGCTGGCCGGTGTCATTGCTGCCTTCGCAGGCGGCTGAGCCGACCTCTTGTCAGACCCTCCTCATACGGTGGTCCCAGAGTGATCGTCGGGCGGTGGACTCGCGACACTGAGGAAGGGTGAGGACTCGTGCTGATCGATTGCGATACGTGCCAGGTGCGGGGTGCCGCCTGCCGTGACTGCGTGGTCACCGTCCTGTTGGGTCCGCCGGCCGAATTGGGCTCGGAAACTTTTGACCTCGACGACGTCGAGCAGGCAGCTGTACGGGTCCTGGCGGAGGGGGGACTGATCCCACCGCTTCGACTCGTCCCGATCGTGACCCACAGTGCTCCGGGCGAGACAGACGGTAGCCAGCAGGTCGGCTGATTTTCGTGATCGAAAACGATTGTGGGACAACGAATCCACAGATTTCTGCCGGGGATTGTCACGGCCAGGTCACGGCCCTGTAGGGTGGCCCTCGGCTCGCTGGGTGGAAGTCATCGAAGAGGATGGCCCCGGAGTGCCGCTGCCTAATCGGCCCGAGAGTGAATGTGCTCGACGGCTGAACCGGGGACCCACCGTTTGTGGGGTGAATCGGCGAACCTGCCGTAGGGCTACATCTTCCCAGCCCGAACCCGTCAGCTAACCCGGTAGGCGGTCAACGCGGAAGAAGGAGAGCCGCCGCTCGTGGCGACCCCCACCCATACTTATCGTTCTGGCATACAGCACTATCTGCTCCGCCTCCTGATCGTGGGATGTGCGGTTCTTGCTGCCGCGACGGTCACTGTTCCAGTCGCCAGTGCCGAGCCGGAGACCCCTCCGGACACGGCGACCGAGGCCGCTCAACTGGTGACTGAGCTGGGCCGGGACCTGGAGATCCTGCAGGAAGAGCAGAACACCGCGCAGGTCCTCCTTGACCAGCACATCGCCGATGCCGCTTCCTCGACGGTGGCCCTTGGTCAGGTCAACACGCGGCTGGCCCAGATCGATGGCCGAGTCCGGGCAGTGGCCCGCAGTGCCTTCGCCGGCGACCGGCTGGGCAGCTTCTCGGCGATCCTCACCTCGGACTCGCCGCAGGAATTCCTGGACCGGGTAAACACCCTCGAGTACATCTCCGGGCGTGACGGCGTGTTGTTGACCGAGGCCACCCGGACTCGCGGCGAGGCGACGACGCTCAGTGCCGCAGCAGACGCTGCGGTCGCGGCCTCCCAGGCGGCGGTTGCAGACATTGCAGCTCGCCGCGCAGAGCTCGAGGCCCGGATCAAGACCTATCAGGATCTCCAAGCCCAGCTCTCGGCAGCCGACCGTAGTCTGGTCGGTGGCTCACCACGCAGCGGCGGCGGACAGGCACCCCCTGGCGAGATCATCGCCCCGAGCGAGGCGGCCAGGATCGCGGTCGAGACTGCGTACGAACAGCTGGGCGACCCGTACGTGTGGGGGGCCGAGGGCCCGGATGCTTTCGACTGCTCCGGGCTGACCATGTTCTCCTACGCCGCAGGGGGGGTGAGCCTGCCGCATTCGAGCAGGCTGCAGTCGGAGATGGGCGTATATGTCAGCCGCGAGGACCTACAGCCCGGTGACCTGGTCTTCTCCTACAGTCCGGTCAGCCACGTGGCCCTCTATGTGGGGGACGGCCAGATCATCCACGCCTACAGTTCCGGATCGCCGGTGTCACTCGACCCGCTCGATCCATGGGGCGCGTACAACTTCTCCAAGCGCATCGTCGGCTAACAGCACCAAAGCGGCCTGAGCTCGCTACTTGCGGGCTGGCGGCGATGGTGAGGCGACCCGCCTAGCATTCATCGGATGCCGGAGACTGACTGATGGGATCCCGCCGCGCTGCTTGGATCACCCTTGTCGTTCTGCTGATCGGCGTACTCGTCCTGGTTGTCGTCCTGATTCCTTGGCGGGTCGCCCCGCTGTCTGGCGGCGGCGCGGTGCCGGACGCCTCGCGTGATTTCACTCCCGCAGAACTCTCCCGCTCGGCGGCCCTGGCGGCCAGCATCCAGCCGAATGCACTGTTCAGCCTGGCGGTGAGCCTGCTGGTGTCGGCGGCCCTCGGATTGACGGCAGTCGGCGCGAAGATCATCACTGCGGTGGCCAAACCCCTTGGCGGGGGATGGGTATGGCAGGTGTTGCTGGGCAGTCTTGTCTTGGCCGGGATCGGGCGGTTGGCGACGCTGCCGCTCTCTGCGTACGGCGAAAGCGTGCTGCGCACATATGGCCTGTCGACCCGCGACTGGGGCCTCTGGGTTGCTGACGTCGCGAAGTCCTTCGCAATCGGGGTCGGATTGACCGCGTTGGTCATGGTGATCCTGTACGGCACCATGCGCTTGGCCCCAGGGATGTGGTGGGCGATCGCTGCCACTTTCGTTGCCGCACTCGTGGTCGTGGGTTCCTTTCTGTATCCGGTACTCATCGAGCCGGCCTTCAACCGGTTCGAGTCGATGCCGCAATCCCAACTGAGGAGTGATCTGCTCGATCTGGCTGAACGGGACGGGGTAGCAGTCGACGACGTGCTGGTCGCAGACGCCTCGCGCCGCACGACCGCTCTGAACGCCTACGTTTCCGGCTTCGGGTCCACCCGGCGCATCGTCGTCTACGACACGTTGGTTGACTCCGAGTCTCCGGCCGTCGTCGAGACGATCGTTGCCCACGAGTTGGGTCACGCCAAGAACAATGATGTCCTGCTCGGCACCTCGATCGGGGCGCTTGGTGCCGCTGCGGCGGTCATCGCGGGCTATCTCCTGGCCGGCTGGACGCCACTGCTCAGCCGCGCCGGTGCGTCCTCCCTGACCGACCCTCGCAGCCTGGGCCTGGTGATGTTCGTGCTGGCCGCTGCCGGCCTGATCCTGGCGCCGGTGCAGAGTCTGATCTCCCGCCAGATCGAGGCCAGCGCCGACGTCCACGCTCTCGGGCTGACCCGGGACCCGGCTACTTTCATCGAGATGCAACGACGGCTCGGCATCCGCAACATCGCCGATCTGGAACCGAACCAGCTCTACTACTGGTTCTTCTTCTCCCATCCCTCGACGACCGAACGGATCGCCACGGCGCGGGACTGGGCCGAGGTCAACCGGGTGCCCCCGCCATGACCGATCCGAGCCGATGACCCGGACTCTGGTTGTCACCAACGATTTTCCACCCAGGCAGGGCGGGATCCAGACCTACGTCCATGCCATGTTGGTCCGCCAACCTCCGGACTCCGTCGTGGTGTTCGCCCCCGCATGGGAGGCTGCACCGGCCCACGACGCGCAGCTCCCCTTCCCGGTCATCCGGCACCGCACCAGCCTGATCCTGCCCACGCCGCAGATTCGCCGCCGGGTGGCGACGCTGGCCCGCGAGTACGACTGCGACCGGGCCTGGTTCGGTGCCGCCGCACCATTGGCATTGCTGGCGCCGGCTTTGCGCGACAACGGGATCCAGCGGATCGTGGCCACCACCCACGGGCACGAGACCGGCTGGGTCAGATTGCCCGGTGCCCGACAGCTACTGCGTCGCCTGGCCTCCCGCGTCGAAGTCGTGACCTACATCTCGGAGTTCACCCGCTCAGTGCTGGAGCCGGTCGTGGCCGGGGTCACGACGCTGCGCCACCTGCCGCCAGGAGTCGACGTCAGCGCCTTCCATCCTGGTGTCGACGGCACCCCCGTGCGACACCGGCTGGGTCTGAGCCCGACCCAGCCCGTCGTGATGTGCGTATCCCGATTGGTGCGGCGCAAGGGCCAGGATGTGCTGATCCGGGCCTGGCCACGGGTGCGTGCTCGCTTCCCGGAAGCCGTCCTCGTGCTCGTGGGTGAAGGCCCGGACGAGAGGTACCTGAAGGCCATCGTGGAGCAGGTCGGTGCGCACGGCGTGTGTTTCGTCGGCGGGGTGAGCGGGCCGGAGCTGCCCTCCTACTATGCCGCCTGCGACGTGTTCGCCATGCCATGCCGGACCCGGCGAGCGGGACTGGACGTGGAGGGGCTCGGGATGGTCTACCTGGAGGCCGCTGCGTGTGCCCGGCCCGTGATCGCGGGAACCTCCGGGGGCGCGCCGGAGGCGGTTCAGAACGGGAAAACCGGTGTGATCGTAAGGAATCCGCGCTCTACGGCCTCGGTCGCGGACAGCATCCTGGAACTGCTCGAGGATCGGGAGCGCGCGAGCGCGATGGGCCTGGCCGGACGGGCCTGGGTGCAGGCGGAGTGGTCCTGGGACTTCGTCGCCGCCCGGTGGCGCGATCTGCTCGCCTAGCGACGAGCTGGGCTGGGGTCAGGCCCCGAGGACGGACACAGC
>Ga0136612_10000682_pt1 | contig 12906 bp, 10 predicted proteins | sample AntDryUQ224A2306_2_FD_106644 | JGI IMG/M metagenome (GOLD analysis project Ga0136612, IMG submission 106644) | Polar desert sand microbial communities from Dry Valleys, Antarctica - metaG UQ224A (23.06) | ecosystem: Environmental > Terrestrial > Soil > Desert | place: Antarctica: Dry Valley...
CACTCTCTACAACGCCGTCGCGCCCGGCCTCTCGCTAGACGGCCAGGAGTACTTCTACCAGAACCCGCTCGCCGACGACGGCTCACACCGCCGCAGCCCGTGGTTCGGATGCGCGTGCTGCCCGCCGAACGTAGCCCGGATTGCAGCGTCGCTGCCCGGATACTTCTACACTTACGACCCCACGGAGGCCCGTGTATGGGTGCACCTCTACGCAGCCGGCGCGGCGACAGTACCTATCGGCGGCGACGGGAAGGGCGTCACGCTGGTCCAGCGAACTCGCTATCCCTGGGACGGCGAGGTACAGCTTACGGTGCGCGACGGCGGTAGGTTCACCCTGCTCCTACGGATACCCGGTTGGTGCGAGAGCGGCGCCTCGATCTCGGTGAACGGCGAGCCCGCGAACGTCGCCGTCGCGCCCGGCTCGTACGCCGAGGTTGAACGTGAGTGGGCAAGCGGGGACGTTGTGACGCTGGACCTGCCCATGCCCGTTCGTCGAATAGCAGCACATCCTTACGTGGAGGGCGATCAGGGACGCATAGCCCTCCAACGCGGACCGATCGTGTACTGCGTAGAGGCCGTGGACAACCCTGGCGTGGACATTCGCGACCTCGTGCTCACCGCATCGGACTTCGACGCACAACGCCGCGACGATTTGCTAGGTGGAGTCGTCACGCTGATAGGCGAGGCTACAATCTCGCCTCCCGGCGCGGAGTGGGACGGAGCACTCTACCGAACCGCCGGGCCGGTCGGAGGGTTGGCGAACGACTCCGCCGCATATTCGGTCGTCGCCGTGCCGCACTATGCGTGGGCCAACCGCGAGCCCGGTCGAATGCTAGTATGGCTTCGCACGTCGGATGTCGCGTCCGCGGCTTCGAGCACACCCTGACCCGGCCCACACCATTGGCTGGAGGCGGCGCGGACCACGATGTTGGAGAGGCGGTGTCAACAACGAATATGACCGGGCGAACCAGGACGCACGACGTCACGCTCGACGAAGTCGTGGAGCGGCTGGGCTCATCGCCGCACGTGCGAGGCGTGATCGTGACGGGCTCGGGCGCTCACGGACCTCTCCACGCCGCGAGCGACATAGACGCCTACGTACTGCTCGATGAGCCCGTTGCCTCCCTCTTTCTGGTCTTCACGTACGTCGAACACCTCCCAGCCGAATTCTACTTCGATACGTTCGCCTACATTGAGGAGCTCGCGGGTCGGGCGGAACCGATACCAATGCTGACGATCGAGGCTGCGAAGCTCCGTTGGCTGCTAACGGGGCGTATCGTGTTTGATCGCGACGGTCGGCTGCGCGAGCTTCAGGAGATTGTCAGTTCGGGCGAGCGGATACTGCCTCCGACCGAGGACGAGCGGTACTCGCTCTGGTTCGGGATCAACTACAACCTGCGGCAGACGAGGCGCATGCTGCTCTCGTCGGACCCGGCGTATCAGACGGGCGTGGACCTACGACTGCTGTACATGCTCAGCGAGGTGTGGACGGGCTACTTCACCGTTCGCGGGCAGGCGGCGCGCGGCGAAAAGGACCAGGCCCGCTACATGGCCGAGCGCGATCCCGCCTACCTCTCGCTATTCGAGAAGTGCCTCGCCGAGCAAGACCGCACCCAAAGGCTCGACCTGTACGAAAGGCTCGCCGCCCGCACGTTGGAACCGATTGGCGAGCTGTGGCTAAACGACTCAACCGGCGCCCAAACACTCAACTCAATGGGACCCGAGTCTATGCATGAGGCGCTCGAGGCGTGGGAGAGTCTCGTCGCCCGGCCGTCGGAGGCCGAGAGCGACGTCTGATCTCGCCCAGGCGTGGGCTTGCTGCTCTCGAGGAGCTTAGCAAGCGTCGGGAGAGTGACAATGTCCAGCAGCGACGTAGACGGACACACCGACTCTACGACAGCCTGCTTGCTCCTTCGTTTGCCGAGTGATTTGACACGAGTCGGCGTCGGTAGCTATCATTCCCCGTGTTAACCTGTGTTAAGGCAACGCTCACTTGCCGCCGTGCGCCGGCTTCACGTCGCTAGTATCGCCTCTGCGCCGATGGACTAACTCAGTGCAGGGTGTCCCGCAGCCGTTGAAGCCGCAGTGTATCGAGCCGGTGTGTGGAGAGACCAGTCGGCGTCGCCATACGCAGTATCCTACAGACGAACTTTGGAGGCGGTTGCACCCAGGGCAACCTTGGAGCTATGAAAATGAGTGCCGCCGCATTGCCGCGAGAGACCGAGCAGCAAGTTGGTCGCAGGACGCGCCTGCTTACACCAACTGGTGCGACCGCAGTCCGCGGCCTAACACTGTCCGCCTCGGCTACCGCAGGGTTATACTTCGCACTGTTCCTGCTGCTGAGGGGCAGGAGCTTTAGGTTGACCCAAACGCTCACCCTCGTGCGATGGGATTCACTGCGCGCGATCTCCGACGCCCTTACGCCTCAAAGCCTCGTGACTACTACCTGGCGAATGGACCGCGCCGCCCTTCACGAGTATCTTTACGGCGCGCTCGCGCTGGGCCTTATCGCGCTCTGGCTATACTCGCTGTGGCAGTCGCGACCAGGTCGCGCCGTGCTCGGCCTGCCCGTGATACTGCTGGCGGCAGGCGTGTTCAGCCTGCCGCTGATCTTCCTGCCGGGCATGTTCTCTGGCGACATTTACCTCTATATGTTCTACGGTCGGATCGTATCTCGCTATGCTGAGAACCCGCTACTCGTGCGACCGGACGTATTCCAGGGAGACCCACACCTCCTATGGGTGTACTGGAAGTGGCTGCCGTCCGCGTACGGCCCCGTGTGGCTGATGTTCTCCGGCGCGCTCAGCGGTATCGCCGGCAACGCGCTCTTCGCCAACATCTTTACGTACAAGGTCGGTGCGCTTGGGCTGCACCTGCTGACAATCGCCGTGGTGTGGTCGGTGCTCAAACGCGTGCGTCCGGAACTGGCGGCGTGGGGGGCGATCTTCTACGGCTGGAACCCACTCGTGCTGCTAGAAACCGTCGGTAGCGGGCACAACGACGTGATGGTGGCGCTCTTCGTCGCGCTGAGCATGGGCGCAGCGATGTACAAACGCTGGCCGCTCGCGGTGTTTTTTCTCGTGGGCGCCGCAATGGTGAAGCTCACCGCACTCATCCTGCTGCCGGCGCTTTTGCTTGCGTGGGTGCTCTCGCAGCCGGACCTTCGAACACGACTGCGAGCGGCGAGCCTGGGGTGCGCTGTCTCGGTACTGAGCATCGGCGTGCTCTACGCTCCGCTCTGGGCCGGAACCGCGATTGTCACAAACGCGAGGTTGAACCCCGCGAGCGAGCGGTACCTGAACACACCCTGGGAGTACCTGCTGATTCGGTTCGGCGGCGCACAGTACACCGAGCCCGAGAACCGCATCTCACTGTTCTTGGACGTCGCCCGCAACGCCCTCTTCGCGGCGCTCTTCATCTACGTGACGTACAGGATGCTGCGAGGGCGCACGATGAGCGATACCTGGTTGTGGCTATGGTTCGCATATTGCGTTACTCTTGGATGGATATGGCCGTGGTATTTTCTGTTGGTGATACCGGTGGTCGCGATGCAGGGACCTGGTCGCGCCGCTGCGCTGGGTGTGGGGCTCACAATCGGGGGAATGCTCTTCTGGATGGGTTGGCCCGATCCGCCGCTTCCCGCCGCACCCTGGACGTATAACTACCGCGCGTTCACCCTCCTGGCGCCGGCGGTCATTATCGCTGCGTGGCCGGCGCTGTCGCGTCGAGTCGAGCGCATGATCGGAGCGGAGGCGTCGAGCGGATGAGCAAGCTGCTATCCTACAAACCGAGACCCAACCTGAGGCTGGCATGCGCAATGGTAGTCGCCGGCATGCTGCTACTGATGGTCGCTCGCGTCGTCCGATTTCCACGCGCCGTCGGCACGATAGTTGTACCGATCTTGGACATGCCCCTGCCGGTCGTCGCCCGCGTCGTTGTGTACGTCGTGGCGCTCGTCCTGTTGTTCTCCGCCTACGCCTACGCTATCTACTCCGTGCGGCTCAGCACGAGCGACAAACTCGGCCGGGGAGTGGTGGTATTCACCGTGGTCCTGTCGCTGATCGCCGTGCTCAACCGCGATCTGTTCTCGAACGATGTGTACATGTACATCTTCTACGGGAGGATGTTCAGCGGCTTCGGCCTCAACCCATACGTCGTACTGCCGGCGGACGCACCGAACGATCCCGTCCTCTCGCAAGTGGACTGGCGCAACCTGCTGAGTCCCTATGGCCCGCTGTGGACGAGCTGGTCGGCACTGCTCGACTGGGCCACGCCGGGCGGCACGACGCAAACCGTCGCCGCGTTCAAGCTGGCGGCGGCCGCCACTCACGTAGTAAACACACTACTGATAGGCGCAATCGTACACCGGGTCAGCCGCGTAAACAGCCCGCTCGCGATGGCCGCCTACGGTTGGAACCCGCTGACTATCACCGAATTCGCGGGCAACGCGCACAACGACTCGCTGATGCTGATGTGGATACTCGCCGCACTCTTGGCGTATCACCACCGGCGGCCGCTACTGGGCGCGGCGCTCATCGGGCTGGCGGTGGCCACGAAGTTCACCGGCCTTCTCTTCGTGCCGTTCTACCTCATAGCGCTGGTTCGAGGTCAGGGTACGCAGCGAGAGAAAATCCGCCGATCCCTAATACTAAGCTGCGTAATGTTCGCCGTCCTCGTCGCCGCATGGCTGCCCTACGTCGGGCGCAGTGGGTGGACCAGAATATTCCACCTGCCCGATCAGGCTGGGTGGTACCTCAACTCTCTACCAAAGGCCGCCTACACGGCGCTGCGCGACGGAATGGTGTGGTTGTGGGGGATGGCCCCTGTGCGCGCCGGCGATATGGCTAGCGCCCTTGTGACGATCGCGGGGCTTGCATTGATACTGATCGTCGGTTGGTGGCTCGGCTGGAAGATTAACGTACCGGCGGACCTTGTGGAGATGTGGTTCTGGTTCCTATTCGCGTATCTTTTCTTCGTCGGACCATACTTCTGGCCGTGGTACGCTACATCCCTCGTATCGCTCGCAGCGATGAGCAGCAACCGGTACGTGTGGATCGTGACCACGAGCCTCTCATTGAGCGCTATGCTAGTATATAGTTGTTCGGATTGTCGGACTTATCTCAACGCGTCCGACTCGGCTCTAACCGGACTTGCAATCTTTATCGTACCACTCATCATGCTCGCCGCACTACTACTGCGGCGCAATTCGACCCAGCCGGTCCTTGAAGGGGTACCCAGGTTATATGGATAAAGCACAGGAGGCCCGTCTAGAACCGGGCGCTTTCTCCGGCGGTATACCGGTGAAAGTATATTTGATCGGCATCGCCGTGTACGCCGTGGTGCTCGGAGTGATGAGCCGACGAGCGGGCGGCATCTCGCAGATCAGCGATGTCTGGCCGTTGCTACTGGCTGCAATGGTGCTCGGCCTCGGCAGCAACTACCTGCGTCGCCGCGTTTCAGCCGGCCTCCTAATGGCAGGCATCGGTGTGTACTCCCTCGTGCTCGGGCTGGTACTGTGGCGTAACGGCGGCTTCATCGAGGCCGACCGTTTCTGGATATTCCTACTCTTCGCCGCCATAGTCATCGGCCAGGCGCGCACTTTCCTTCGTGATTGGTTGCCTTTCGTCGCGGTGCTATTCGGGTGGCAATTGCTGCGCGGCTACGCAGACCAGGCGGCGGAGGGCCGCGGCTTCCCGCTGCACAACGCCGACCTTGTGGCCGCAGAGCGAGCGCTTTTCGGCGGCCAGTTGCCCACTATCTGGCTTCAGGAGCGGCTCTTCGACCCTGAAATGATCCGATGGTACGACGTGGTAGCTACGACTTTCTGGTCGTTCCACTTCGTCCTTGCGCTACTCTTCGCGTTCATGCTGTGGCTCCGCGACCGCGCACTCTACTGGCGGTTCGTGTACGCCTTGCTCGCGCTCTCGTTTGCCGGCTTCGCGACGTATGTGGTCTTCCCCGCCGTTCCGCCGTGGCTGGCTGCTCGCACAGGCACAATCAACGAGACGGTCTGGATGGTGCGCGACGAGGTCTTCCGCGCGTGGGGGTGGGGAGCAAACGTGTCGTACGTGATGGAGTACGGCAACCCCAACATCGTGGCTGCTATGCCCTCGTTGCACGCCGCGTACCCAACGCTCGTGTTCCTGTTCTGCCTGCACTTTTGGCGGCGACTTGCGCCCTTCGCGCTGCTGTACTGCTTCGGCCTCTGGTTCAGCATAGTGTACGTCGGCGACCACTACGTGATTGACGCTATCGCCGGCGCTGTGTACGCAGCCGTTGCGTTCTACGCCCTGGAGGCGTTCTGGAAGTACCTGGCGGCTCGACGCGCCCGTACACACACGGAGCTCGAGGCGCAGCCCGCGACGGTCGTCGTACGTCGGGATGCGGAGCCGGAGGCTTGACGGTGCGACGCCCCATCACTCGACCAGACACCCGCGTCCCATCCATCCATCGTCCCACCGGCGGACACTCGAAACGGAGATAGACCGTATGGCTAAAGCCGAAGAACGCGAACCAGGCGACCAGCCGTCCCACTTTCCGACGGGGTTCAGGCTGCCCAACAGGGTGATCTTGATTGGCGTCGGGCTGTACCTTGTAGGGCTCGCCGTGTTACTGTTCCGCAACGGCGGCTTCATCGGGCCGGACACGTTCCTCGTGGCGATCCTGCTCGCCGTCGTCGTGATGGGGCAAGCAAGGACGTTCCTGCGCGACTGGATACCCTTCGTGGTGATCTTCTTCGGGTGGCAGTTGCTTCGCGGCTACGCCGACCAGGCTGCCAGGGGAGGAGGCTTCCCTGTGCACGAAACCGACCTCATCGTCGCCGAGCGCGCGCTCTTTGCCGGCTACCTCCCGACGCTCGTACTTCAGGATTGGCTGTACACCCCAAACGTGATCCGGTGGTGGGACCTGATGGCGACGGGCTTCTGGGCCTTCCACTTCGTGCTGGCCCTCCTGTTCGCGTTTCTACTGTGGGTGCGCAATAAAGAGCACTACTACCGATTCGTGTACGCCTTGATGGCTCTCTCGTTCGCGGGCTTCGCCACGTACGTTCTGTTCCCGGCCGTACCGCCGTGGCTGGCCTACGAGCACGGTACGATCACTGAGCAGGTGTACCACGTGCAATGGGCCGTCTTACTCTCGGACATGAACTTCGGTCGCAACGCGTCGTGGGTGATGGAGAACGGCAACCCGAACAATATCGCCGCCATGCCGTCGCTCCACGCCGCGTATCCAGCTCTCGTGTTCGCCTTCAGCATGCGGTACTGGCGAGCGTTCGCGCCGATCGCGCTGCTCTATTGTTTCGGGCTATGGTTCAGCATAGTCTACCTCGGCGATCACTACGTTATAGACGCGCTGGCCGGAATTGTGTACGCTGTGGCCGCGTTCCTGCTACTCGAAGCGGTGTACCGCCGATTAGCACAGCGGCGAGCGTCAAGAGCGAACAGCTACACCATACAGGAGGTCGTCCCGAGTGGACCCATTCGAGGATCTGATAGCGGGACTTAGCAGCCCGTCCGCACCTACATCCGCCGCCGACGCACGGCTGGACCCGCACCGCCGAAATCGGAAGGGCGTTCCAGAGGTAATCTACGGTCCAGGCAAAACCCTCGAGCTGATCGAGCGGCTGGCTGCGGAGCTGATTGACGCGACCGGCAGAGTGATCGTAAGTCGCCCCGACCGCGAGGTCAGGGAGTCGCTGCTTAGGCTGTACTCGGACACCCACCACGTCTCCGGACGGTGGTCGCTGGGTATCGAGGACCCAGCGAGGCCCGTGCCGGCGACAGGGGGGCGGTTGGGTGTGGTCACCGCCGGCTCGTCGGACATCCCGTACGCCGAGGAGGCGATGCTCGTCGCCCGCCACATGGGGTGTCGGGTGAGCGAGGTCTATGATGTGGGCGTAGCCGGGCTGCATCGGCTCTTCCCACCTCTGCGGGGGCTGCTCGACGAAGGCGTGGACGCGATAGTAGTTGTAGCTGGAATGGACGGCGCGCTGCCGTCCGTGGTCGCCGGGCTCGTGAACGTACCAGTCATCGGTCTGCCGACCTCGACCGGATACGGCGCGGGAGGCGGAGGGATAGCCGCGCTGCTCTCGATGCTGCAAACGTGCTCGCCTGGATTGGCTGTGGTGAACATAGACAACGGTATCGGCGCAGGCTCAATGGCCGCGCTGATCGCCAACAATGCGGCGCAAGCCAGAAGAAAGAGGTAGAGTAACATGACCCTACAAGCAGGAGACAAGGCGCCGGAGTTCAACTTGCCGAACGAGACCGGGGAGAGCGTAAGCCTCACCGATCTACAGGGCAAGAAGGTCGTGCTGTACTTCTATCCCGCAGACGACACATCGGGGTGCACCGCCGAGGCCTGCGGCATACGCGACGTGTTCCCCCGATTCGAGGCGAAGGATGCTGTGGTCCTGGGCGTCAGCCCCGACTCGTCGGAGTCCCATATGCGCTTCCGCGAAAAGTACAGTCTGCCTTTCAGCCTGCTCGCCGATACAAAGCGTCGGGCCGCACAGGACTACGGCGTGCTGGTGATGCGCGAACGGGATGGGAAAGAGTACCAGGGCATCCAGCGCAGCACGTTCATCATCAACGAGCAAGGTCGCGTGGAGCGCATCTTCGAGAGCGTGTCGCCGGCCGAGCACGCCCAGGAGCTGCTCGAAGCCCTCTCGTCGTAGACTGCGCAACTACCTTCAGTCTGTACTCCACGTCCAGCCGCCCACGAACACCGGGCGCAGTTAGCTGATTCAGGCTCTGCGTCCGGTGTTTTCTAATCCCACCCCTGCGTGAATCGGCGTTTGGACAGCCAAAGCCACGCGCTTCCGGCCCGCCGACCGCCGGCTCAACGCGCGTACCCTCACGAACGCTTCGCTCGGCGACTCCCTGCCAACTACCTCCTACTCATTGACGCCTCGGTTGCATCGGGTTACAATGCCGTTCACAATATCACACTGTAAGGTGGAGGCTATGTGGTTGTCTGGCATGTCGCCTTAAAGGGGGTGAACCTTCAAGTATGATCCCATCGTTGAAGTCGGCACACACATGAAAGAGGATTGAGATGTCAACAGACAACGGTCAAGAACTCGTTCAAGAACTCTTCGAAGGACGAATCACGCGACGAACGTTCGTGCTGCGAGCGATCGCGCTGGGCTTCACCACAAGCTCCATCGGCACGCTGCTCGCTGCGTGCGGCGGCGGTGGCGACACACCGAACGGCGGCACAGGACCGACAGCTACGGCGCCCGCTCAGTCCGGCGGCGTGCCGACCACCGCAGCGGCGACGCCTGGCGCTGCGGCGGTCTCACCACCCGCAGGCTACCCACCAGGCTACGTCGGTCCCCGACTCTCGCCGAAGAGTCCGATCACGCCTGAGAAGACGACCTTGCGCGTGGTGGTACCTCAGAACGCCGAGGTCGGCGATTGGTCCAAGAACGTATTTACCCAATGGTACGAAGAGCGCACAAATGTTCACGTCGAGTGGATGGTCGTGCCCGGCGAGGACGCACTCACAAAGGTGAACGCAATGATCGCCTCGGGCGACGTGCCTGATGTCTTTATGTCCATCAACTTCTTGCCTGCACAGCAGATGCTCTACGGCTCGCAGGGGCTCTTCGTGCCGCTCAACGACCTGCTCGACCAGCACGGCGTCGAGATAAAGCAGTTGTTCACCGAGTACCCCGACGCCAAGAACCTGATTACAGCCACCGACGGCAACATCTACTCGATGCCCAACCTCAACGACTGCTACCACTGCTGGGCGGGCGCCGGCAGGATGTGGATCTACAAGCCCTGGCTTGACGAGCTTGGCATGAAGATGCCCGAGACCACCGACGAGTTCGAGGCGGTGCTCAAGGCGTTCAAGGAAAAGGATCCGAACGGCAACAAGCAGCTCGACGAGATACCGCTGACCAAGGCCGTTGAAAGTGGGTTCGACACCTACTTTATGGGCGCGTTCCTGTACAATCCCGGCGAGCCGTGGCTCGTGCTTGCCAATGGCAAGGTGGACGCCGTATTCAACAAGCCGGAGTGGCGCGAAGGTCTGCGTTACATGAACCGGCTTTACAAGCAGGGACTGATCGCCAAAGAAAGCTTTACCCAGACCCCCGAGCAGCTTCAGCGCATCGGCAACAAGCAGGGAGAGCCAGTGCTCGGAGCGACGCGGGAGTGGTACTGGGGCTCCTTCCTCACCATTGACCAGTCGAAGGCGGACGCTCGCTGGAAGGACTACGTCACCGTGCCGATCCTCAAGGGGCCGGGCGGTGCACAGGTCTCTGGGTGGAACTATTACGGCGCGGTGGCGCCCGGCGCGTACGTGATCACCAAGGCGTGCAAGAACCCCGACGTCGCTGTGAAGTGGGCCGACGGGCAGTACGAGCTCGAAGCAATATGCCGCTCCTACGCAGGCGTCCTCGGCGAAGACTGGCGCTGGGCCGAGAAGGGCGAGCTGGGCATCAACGGCAAGCAGGCTCTCTGGAAGCAAATCGTCACGTGGCCTCCAAAGACGGGACGCTGGTGGGCTCAGCTCGGAGTTCAGTATCGCTCCAACGACTTCCGACTCAGCGAGGCGGTGGACGCCGCAAAGCCAACGTTCGAGAAGCCGCTCTACGAGTACACCAAGCAGGACTACTTCCCCTACCGGGAGGACCAGGCCATGCAGCTACCGCCGCTCTACATGGACGAGGACCAGGCGGCGCAGACCGGCGAGATCGCCACGACGATTAACAACTACGTCAGCGAGATGCTTGCCAAGTTCACCAACGGTCAGGTGGACGTAACCAACGACGGCGAGTGGAACAAGTACGTATCCACCTTCGATGAAATGGGGCTGTCAACCTACCTTCAGATTCACCAGGCCGCGTACGACGCGAAGTACAAGCAGTAGTCCCCGGCCGGCAGGGGCGGCGACGGAAGGATCGCCGTCGCCCCTGCACCCATCGTACGCTGCACAGTTGAACAGGAGGTACACGTGGCGGCAACAACTATCAAGCCAACTCGTTCCGACCGCATCTTCGACGTTTGGAACTACGCACTCCTCACGATCTTCTTTATCATCGTGTTGTACCCACTGGTCTACGTCGCCAGCGCGTCGTTCAGCAACCCCGACGCGGTCATCTCCGGCCAGATGTGGCTGCTCCCAGTGCAGCCGACGCTCGACGGGTACCGCGCGGTGTTCAGCTATGAGTCCATAGTCCAGGGCTACCTGAACTCTGTCTTCTACGTCGTTGCGGGCACAGTCGTAAACGTGTTCATGACTATCCTCGCAGGGTATGCGCTCTCTCGCCGCGACCTCTATGGTCGCAATATGTTCATGTTCTTGTTTGTATTCACCACTCTCTTCAGCGGCGGACTGATCCCCACCTACCTGGTAGTAGACGATGTGGGCCTGCTGAACACCCGGTGGGCGCTCATCGTCCCCACCGCGCTTGCTGTGTACAACGTGATCATTACACGGACGTTCTTTCAGGTGACGATCCCGCATGAACTGTTGGAGGCCGCGCAGATTGACGGCTCGGACGACTTCACGTTCCTGCGACGGGTGGTGCTCCCACTGTCCGGCCCAATCATCGCGGTGAACGTGCTATTCTACGCGATCGGTCACTGGAACCAATTCTTCAGTGCGTTGATCTACCTTACAAATGAGTCGCTATTCCCGCTACAGTTGGTGCTGCGCGAGATACTCGTACAGAACAGCGTGGACCCGTCGCAGATGTCCGACGCCACGGAACTCCTCCGCAGGCAGCACCTCCGCGACCTGCTGAAGTACTCGCTGATTGTGGTGGCAAGTTTGCCGCCGTTGATGCTCTACCCGTTTGTACAGAAGTACTTCGTCAAGGGGCTCATAGTTGGCTCGCTCAAGGGTTAGTGCGGCAAGGAGGAGAGTGTTATGACTGTAAGTCCAAGACCGGCACAGGCTTCCGATACTGCGGCTGCCGCGTCCGCCCGCGCCGGGTCGCGACGTACAACCTCGGCCGGACGGCAGATACGACGCGGTTGGCAACTCTACGTACTGTTGCTGTTGCCGATGCTCTACCTGGTGGTTTTTCAATACTGGCCGATGTACGGCGTGCAGATCGCGTTTCGTGATTACAATGTGGTGAACGGCATCTTGGGCAGCGAATGGGTCGGCCTGAAGCACTTTCAGCGCTTCCTCGACTCTTATCTCTTCTGGCCTATCATTCGCAACACCATCGTGCTCAGCACTTACCAGCTCGTGGCGGGCTTTCCACTGCCGATCCTGCTGGCGCTCGCACTGAACTATGTCGGCGGCGCGTGGTTCCGTCGTACGGTGCAGACGGTGACGTACGCACCATACTTCATCTCGACGGTCGTAATCGTCGGTATGCTCTTCATGCTGCTCGACCCGCGCAACGGGATGATAAATCTCCTGCTCAGCCAGATCGGGCTCGGACCGCTCGACTTCATGGGCAACCCGGCCTACTTCAAACACGTTTACGTGTGGTCGGGAGTGTGGCAGACGCTGGGCTTCGGCGCCGTCATCTACCTCGCGGCGCTCACGAGCATTGACCCGACGCTGCACGAGGCGGCGATCGTTGACGGCGCGACGAAGTTGCAACGAATGAGGCACATTGATCTGCCGGGCATAGCGCCGGTCGCGATCATCCTGCTGATACTGAGCCTGGGCTCAATGCTCACCCTCGGCTTCGAGAAGGTGTTGCTCATGCAAAACCCCCTGAACCTACAAACTGCGGAGGTGATTGACACCTACGTCTACAAGGTCGGTCTTGCTTCCGCCGTGCCGCAGTTCTCGTACGCTGCGGCGATAGGTCTGTTCAGGTCGGTCGTCGGGCTAATCCTCCTCGTCGCGGCAAACCAGGTCGCTCGGCGGTCCACCGAGACGAGCCTGTGGTAGACCGCGCATCTTGACGGGACTCATAACAGTCGCCGA
>Ga0136612_10000683_pt1 | contig 12899 bp, 12 predicted proteins | sample AntDryUQ224A2306_2_FD_106644 | JGI IMG/M metagenome (GOLD analysis project Ga0136612, IMG submission 106644) | Polar desert sand microbial communities from Dry Valleys, Antarctica - metaG UQ224A (23.06) | ecosystem: Environmental > Terrestrial > Soil > Desert | place: Antarctica: Dry Valley...
CGTCAAGCAGTTCCAGCGCTTCTTCGGCTTCGACGGAATCGAGCTCGTCTTCTCCGCCGACGCGCTGAAGGCGGTCGCCGACAAGGCGCTCGAGCGCGAGACAGGTGCGCGCGGGCTGCGCTCGATCATCGAGGAGATCCTGCTCGAGGTGCAGTTCGAGCTGCCGTCGCGGCGCGACGTCAAGAAGTGCGTCGTGACGAAGGAGACCGTCGAGCGCGGCGTCAAGCCGACGCTCGTCACCGAGGCGCCTGACGAGGGCGAGGGTGACCAGCAGGCCAAGTCGGCCTGATCAGGCGGCTTCGCGCGCTTGCGACGGCGCGAGTGAATGTAGGGGCGCGGACCAGTCCCAACAGCCGTAGCTCCGCTTCCGAGCGGGTGAGCGACGGAGTCGCGTCGAACGAGGCGAGCGCGTGTCGCAGTGCCCGCACTCCTGGCCGGGCCCTGGCGCGCTCGAGGATGGCATACAGCTCAGCGTCCGAGACGAGCCGCAGGACCTGAGCCTCCTCGAGCGCGCGGTGGAGCGCGTGCGGGCCGAGGACGCGAGCGAGGTCAAGCAGCGTGCGCGCCGGACGGGTGACCGACATCCCGTGATGTCGCCCGCCATCGCGCGGCTCGAGCCGGCCGCGGTGAGCGCGGACCCCGTGGTGCGTCCGTGCGCCACCGGGACGGGTGACGTCGATTGGTCCGCCGCCCGGAGGGAGCATGCCCCAGAGTTCGCCGGCGGTGCGGTGACTGAGCGCCGCGCCCGTTCCGCACGCGAGTAACGCCGCCATCGCCCGCGTATTCGGCGGCTCGGCGGGTCCGGCGAGATAGACCCCGCGGTGCAGGCGGCGCAACACCCCTGCGTCGACGAGCCGTCGGATGGCTGTCGGCGCAACTCCTCTTGCCGTCAGGTCGGCCGTCGTGACGATTCAAGCCTGTCGCGCCGCAAGCTCCATCACGCTGCCGAGCGCCGCGGTCATTTCCCGACACGAGCGCGTTTCGCGCCATCGAATGTCGAGAAACACTTCGGCCGCGGCCCTTTCTCGACGACAGCGGATAGTGCTTCATCGAGTGTCGAGAAATGGCCGACGTGGTGCCCGCCCGGTACTTGCCGGCGTCAGGGCCTGCGCACGACGCAACCGACGAAGTTGGCGCTCACGCGCGCGAGAGTTGAAACGACGGCGCGGCGCGGCGCGGCGGCGTTACGTGGCGCGGTGCCGCGCGGACACGGCGCGGTCCGGCTGCGCGGCGCGACGGCGGCGAGTTGCGTCCACAGCCTGAGCCGACTCCCTCCCTGCTGCCGTTGACGTTGAGTCGCCGCGCGACCACGCGACCGCGCGACCGCGCGACGCGCCCTACGACCCGTCGCGCCACTGCAGCAGCTCTCGCACAGGCCCGAGGTCGTAGCGCCCGTCCTTGCCGCCGTCGACGCTCGTGGTGAGCACGCCGACGCCGGCCGCGTGCAGCGCCTCGGCGGCCTCGTGCTCGCCGGCGGGAACCGCCCAGACACGGATGATGGAGCCGGGATCGCGATCGACCGCCGCGCAGTGACCGGCCAGCACCTCGGACTTCGCGTTGTAGCGATCGAGGTCGCCAAAGCCGTGCCACATGTCCGCGTGCTCGGCGACGATCCGCAGCGTCACCTTCTCGCCGCTGCCACCGATCAGCAGTGGCATCGGGCCGGCGGGCGCCGGGTTGAGCCTGGAGAGCCGCTCCTTGAAGACGGGCAGGTCGCGCTTGAGCGCGCGCAGCCGCGAGCCCGCGGTGCCGAACTCGTAGCCGTACTCGTCGTAATCGCGCTCGAACCACCCCGATCCGAGACCGACGATCAGCCGGCCACCGCTGATGTGGTCGACCGTGCGCAGCGCGTCGGCGAGGTAGTTCGGGTTACGGTAGGAGTTGCACATCACGAGCGCGCCGATCTGCGCGCGCTCCGTCACCTCGGCCATCGCGGCCTGCAGCGCCAAGCTCTCGAAGTGCTTGCCGTCCGGGTCGCCGTGGAGCGGGAAGAAGTGATCCCAGGTGAAGACGATGTCGGCGCCGAGCTGATCGAGCTCGGCCCATGCGCGGCGCATGGAGTCATAGGAGGCGTGCTGCGGTTGCACCTGCACGCCGATGCGGGGTCGGTCCATGCTCACAAGCGTGGCAGGAGCTCGCGCTCGAGCACCTCGATGAACTCCGATTGGCGCGGGCCGACCTGCGACACGTAGAGCTCGTCAAAGCCGGCATCGGCGAACTCGCGGAAGGACTCGAGGATGCGGTCGACGTCCGGACCGCAGGGCACCGACTCCGCGACCATCTCCTCTGTGACGAGCGTGCTCGCCTGCTCGAAGTGCGCGGGCGTGGGCAGCACCTGGGCGAGCTCGCCTGGCAGCCCCTCATTCGGCCACAAGCGGTGCACCGTCTTGACGCACTCGGCCTCGTCGGGCCCGAAGCAGACCTTGGTGCCGGCCTGGCAGACCTTGTCGCCGCCGCCCTCGGAGCGGAACTTCTGGACGAGCGCGGAGTCGGGCATCACCGAGCAGTAGCCGTCGCCGACGCGCGCGGCGAGCGCCGTCGCCTTGGGCCCGAAGCCCGAGATGAGGATGTCGGGCGGCGCGTCGGGCAGCGTGTAGACCCGCGCGTTCTCGACCGCATAGTGCATTCCGTCGTGGCTGAACTGCCCGCCCTCCCAGAGCCCGCGCATGACCTCGATCGACTCCTCGAGCATCTCTAACCGGACGTCCGCCGAAGGCCAGGCGTCGCCGAAGATGTGCTCGTTGAGCGCCTCTCCCGACCCGACCCCGAGCGAGAAGCGCCCGTCCAGCAGGACCGCGGACGTCGCCGCCGCCTGGGCGATCACCGCGGGGTGGATGCGCATCGTCGGGCACGTGACTCCGGTGGTGACGTGCATGCCGGGCACCGCCTGCGCGAGCGCTCCGATCATCGACCAGACGAACGCGCTCTGGCCCTGCTCGTCGTTCCAGGGGTGGTAGTGGTCGGAGATCCAGAGCCGGTCGATGCCGGCCTTCTGGGCGAGCGCCGCCTGCTCGAGCAGCTCGCGCGGTGTGAACTCCTCGCAGGAGAGGAAGTAGCCGATCTTCATCGCGGCCGCCTACCCGTAGACCCGGTCGTCCTAGACTCCCCGCCCCGATGAGCACGCTCCAGGACCGGACGCGCTGGGAGCCCGCCGAGGCCGAGGGGCCGATCTTCGAGCGCTGGCTCGAGTCCGGGCTCTTTCACGTCGAGCCGGAGGGGACGGCGGACGAGAGCTTCTCGATCGTGATCCCGCCGCCGAACGTCACCGGCGCGCTGCACATGGGCCACGCGCTCAACGGCTCCGTGCAGGACTGCCTGATCCGCTACAACCGCATGCTCGGCCGGCGCACGCGCTGGACGCTCGGCACCGACCATGCGGGGATCGCGACCCAGACGCAGGTCGAGAAGCTGCTGCGCAGTGAGGGCACGAGCCGCGAGGCGATCGGCCGCGAGGCGTTCGTCGAGCGCGTCTGGAAGTGGCGTGAGGAGTACGGCGGGATCATCTTCAAGCAGTTCCAGCGGCTAGGCGCCTCGTGCGACTACGAGCAGGAGCGCTTCACGCTCGACGAGGGCTACGTGCGCGCGGTCATGAAGGTGTTCGTCGATCTCCACGACAAGGGGCTGATCTACCGCGACAACCGGATCGTCAACTGGGATCCCGGCTCACGCTCGGCGATCTCCGACCTCGAGGTCGAGGAGCGCGAGGTCACCGACACGCTGTACTACATCGACTACGCCCTGGCCTCGGGCGGCGGCGCGCTGACGATCGCGACCGTGCGGCCGGAAACCCTGCTGGCCGACACCGCGATCGCGGTCCATCCCGACGACGCGCGCTATACGCGGCTGATCGGCGAGACCGCGATCCTGCCGCTCGTCGGCCGCCGACTGCGGATCATCGCGGACCCCTACGTGAAGCCCGAGTTCGGAACGGGTGCGCTCAAGATCACGCCGGGGCACGACCCGAACGACTTCGAGATCGGCCGCGCGCACGGCCTCGAGGAACTCGTCGTGATCGGCGAGGACGGCCTCATGAACGAGGCCGCGGGCGAGCGCTTCGCCGGCATGACGGCGCTCGCGGCGCGAGAGGCGGTCGTCGCCGAGCTGCGCGAGCAGGGCGCGATCACGCGCACCGAGCCCTACACGCACGCGGTGCCCTACTCACATCGCTCGGGCGAGCGGATCGAGCCGCTGGTCTCGCTGCAGTGGTTCATGGAGATGAAGGGGCTGGCGCGCCCCGCGATCGACGCGGTGCTCGACGGGCGGTTGCGAGTGCACCCGGAGAGCCAGCGCAAGCGCTACCTGGAGTGGCTCGAGAACATCCGCCCCTGGTGCATCTCGCGCCAGCTCTGGTGGGGTCACCAGATCCCCGTCTGGTACCGCGGCGACGAGACCCACGTCGGCACGGAGTCGCCCGACGGGGAGGACTGGACGCAGGATTCCGACGTGCTCGACACCTGGTTCTCCTCGGGCCTGTGGCCGTTCGCGACGCTCGGCTGGCCCGACGACACGCCCGAGCTGCGGGCCTTCTACCCGACCGATGTGCTCTCGACCGCGCGCGACATCCTCTTCCTGTGGGTCGCGCGCATGGTGATGCTGGGGATCGAGCTCACGGGCGAGGTTCCGTTCTCCGACGTGATCAACCACTCGACGATCCTGGCCCCGGACGGCCGCCGCATGTCCAAGTCGCTCGGCAACGGCGTGGACCCGATCGAGATGATCGACCTCCACGGCGCGGACGGCACGCGCTTCGGCCTGCTCGCCATGTCCTCCACCCAGGATGTTCGCTTCTCGGCGGAGAAGGTCGCGCAGGGGCGCCAGCTCGCGAACAAGCTGTTCAACGCGTCGCGGCTCGTGCTGCTGCGACTGCCCGACGGGGTGAGGTTGAGCGTCGAGCGGCCGCGGCCCGAGGCCGTCGAGGACGCGTGGATCCTGTCGCGCCTGCAGCGCGCGAAGGTCGAGACCGCGCGGGCGATCGAGGCGTTCGAGTTCCACCGCGCCGCGCTCGGGCTCTACGACTTCGTCTACGGCGAGCTGTGCGACTGGTACCTGGAGATCGTCAAGCCGCGGCTGTACGCCGACGACAACGAGGAAGTCGCGCAGTTCGCGCTCGGCGTGCTCGCCGAGACGCTTGCGATCGCCCATCCCGTGATCCCGTTCGTGACCGAGGAGGTCTGGTCGCATGTCCCGGGGGCGGACGGGCTGTTGATGGGTCACTCGTGGCCGGTCGCCGACGAGTCCCAGATCGACACGCGGGCCGAGGCGGAGATCGCACGCGCGATCAGCGCGGTGCAGGCGCTGCGCGGCTGGCGCGACGGGATCGGCGCCGCTCCCGCGGCCGTGCTGCCGGCACGGCTCGAGGCCGAAGGCTATGAGCGCACCGCGGAGTACGTCGCGCGGCTCGCGCGCTGCGAGTGGTCGCCGGATGCAGGCGAGCCGGCGGCGACGGTGGCCGTGCCGGGGGGCAGCATCGCCGTGCTCGCATCCGACACGCTCGACCTCGAGGCGGCGGCGCGCAAGCTCGAGCAGCGCCGGGCGTGGCTGGACACCGAGATCGCACGCGCCGCGCAGCGCCTGGAGAACTCTGGCTTCGTAGGCAAGGCGCCCGCGGCCGTGGTGCAGGCGGAGCGCGACAAGCTCGCCGGGCTGCGCGAGGAGCGCGGCGCGCTGTGACTCCCCGACCGGCTCTCCCGGCGGGCACGGCTTGGAGCGCCGCGCGCGCGGAGGAGCACCTGCTCGGCCTGGAGCTCTTCGGCATGCTCTTCGGCCTCGAGCGGATGCGCCGCGTGCTGACCGCGCTCGGCTCCCCGCAGGAGCGCTTCGGGGCGATCCACGTCGTGGGGACGAACGGCAAGAGCTCGACCGTGCGCATGACCGCCGCGCTGCTCGAGGCGCACGGAGCGCGCGCCGGCGCGTACCTCTCTCCGCACCTCACGAGCTTCGCCGAGCGCATCCGGATCGGCGACGCCGACCTCGATCCCGCCGCATTCGGCGCGGCTGTGCAGCGCGCCGCAGAAGCGGCTGCGAAGGTCGACCGCGGGCTCGAGGACGGCGACCGCGTGACCCAGTTCGAGGTCCTGACCGCCGCGGCGTTCGACGAGCTCGCGCGGCGCGCGGTAGACGTCGCGGTCGTCGAGGCGGGCCTCGGGGGGCGCCACGACGCGACCGGCGTCCTGCGCGCGCCGGTCGTCGCGCTGACGAACGTCGGCCTGGAGCACACGCGCTGGCTCGGTCCGACCGTGGCCGACATCGCGCGCGAGAAGCTCGCCGTCGTGGGACCGGACGCGGTGCTGGTGCTGGGCGAGACCACGCCCGAGGTCGACGAGCTCGCGCGCGCGACCGGCGCACGCATCGTGCGGGCGGAGCGCGACGCGGCCGGCGGCTCGCTGCCCGGCTATCAGCAGGCCAACTTCGCGGTCGCGTGCGCGGCTGCGCGCGAGCACCTCGGCGCGCTCGACCCAGGGCTCGTAGAGCAGGTGGCGAAGCGCATCAGCGTGCCCGGCCGGCTGCAGGTCGTGGGCGAGCAGCCGTTGGTCGTGCTCGACGGCGCGCACAACCCGAGCGGCGTTGTGGCGCTCGCCGCGGCCCTGCCGCAGCGCCCGTTCGTGGCCGTCGTCTCGATCCTCGACGACAAGGACGCAGCCGCGATGCTGCGCGCGCTGCTGCCCCGCTGCGCGACCTTCGTCTGCACGTCGGCGCCGAGCCCACGGGCGCTCTCGCCCGCCACGCTGGCGTCGCTGGTGGCGCAGCTCGGCGCGACCGCCGAGATCGTGCCCGAGCCGGGCGCCGCGCTGGCGCACGCGCGGCGGCTCGCCGGCCGGGATGGCGCCGTCGTGGCCACCGGGTCGATCTACCTGATCGCCGACCTCGTCTCCGCGCCGGGTTCGAGAAGGGCCTCGGCGCTGTGAGCGATCGCGGCCCGGGAGTGCTGGGGATGATCGCGCTCGTGGCGGTCGTCGTCGCGTTGACGATCTTGATCTTCTTCGCGCTCGGCTACGCTTTTGGCCGGATGTTCCTGTAGCGACCGGCGCCGCGGGTACCGTTCGACCTCTCACCATGCACACCTTCGGTGTTTTCGGCATCGACAATGACGCGCTCAACACGGCCGTCAACGTCCTCATCCTTGTGCTCATCGTCGTCTGGGCGGCGCTCGTCTTCTGGACGTTCGCCGACGCGCGGCGACGGATCGACGACCCGATGCTGGTGGGCTGCGCGACGCTGGCGTCGCTGTTCCCGTTCGTCGGCACGATCATCTACACGATCGTGCGCCCCCCGGAGTACCTCGACGACGTGCGGCTGCGCGAGCTCGAGATGCAGGCGGCCGAGGCCCGCCTCGTGCAGCTCGACTACGAGCTCTGCCCGCATTGCGAGTACGAGGTCAAGGCCGACTACCTTCGCTGCCCGAGCTGCATGCGCAAGCTCAAGGAGCGCTGTCACTCGTGCGGCAAGGCGGTCGATCCCGCATGGCGGCTGTGCCCGTACTGCGAGGCCGAGACCGCTGCCGCTCCGCCCGCCTCGAGCAGTCGCCGGCGCCGGCGCGGCTCCACGACGTCCGAGGACGCAGTGGCCGAGGCGCCCCCGCAGTCCTCGCGCTGACAATCGATCCAAGGGAGAACCTGCATGGACCGGACACTGATCCTGGTGAAGCCGGACGCCTTCGCGCGCAACCTGACCGGCGAGATCATCGCGCGCTTCGAGCGCAAGGGGCTGCGCATCGCCGCGCTGCGCCACATGACGCTCGACCGCGAGACTGCCGCGCAACACTACGCCGAGCACGAGGGCAAGCCGTTCTTCGAGGAGCTCGTGTCGTTCATCACCTCGGGCCCGCTCGTCGCGCTGGTGCTCGAGGGCCAGGACGCCGTGAAGGCGGCGCGCCAGGTGATCGGCGCGACCAACCCGCTCGAGGCCGCGACCGGGTCGATCCGGGGCGATTTCGCCGTCGCGGTCGGCCAGAACATGGTCCACGGCTCCGACTCGCCCGAGTCGGCCGAGCGCGAGGCGAACCTGTTCTTCCCGCAGGGCTGATCCTCGCGTCGGCCTCGCCCCAGCGGCGGGCGATCCTCGCGGGCGCCGGCTTCGAGTTCACGGTCGCGCCGGCCGATGTCGACGAGCTGACGGCGGGCGAGCCGCACGCGGTGGCGGCCGAGAACGCGCGCCGCAAGGCACTCGCGATCCCTGGCGGGCTCGTGCTCGGCGCCGACACGCTGGTCACTGTCGAAGACGCAATCCTGGGCAAGCCGCGCGACGCCGCGCAGGCCGCCGAGTACGTCGGCCGGCTCGCGGGCCGCGCGCACGCGGTCGTGGGCGGGATCGCGCTCGCGCGCGACGGCACGATCGTCGCCGAGGCGGTCGAGGTGACGGAGGTCTGCTTCCGCGCACTCGACGCCGCGGAGGTCGCCGCCTACGTTGCTCTGGGCGAGTGGCGCGGGCGCGCCGGCGGCTACGCGATCCAGGGTCGCGGCGCGGCCTTGGTGCGGCGCATCGAGGGGGATTACCTGAACGTCGTCGGGCTGCCGCTCGCCCGACTACTCGATCTGTTGCCGCATCGCAATTTGCAGGCGTAACGTCGCCGAAGGCGATCCGCGAGGAACGAGTCGGTCGCCTGGCAGGCGAAACCGGTCTGCCCGCTAGGCTCCTGACCTCTCCCCATGGGATTCTTCTCCTACCTGACCGGCTTCGGCGGCCGCGACATGGCCGTCGACCTCGGCACGGCGAACACGCTCGTCTACGTGCGCGGACGCGGCATCGTGCTCTCCGAGCCGTCGGTAGTCGCGATCGACTCGCGCACGGGGGAGGTGCATGCGGTCGGGATCGAGGCCAAGCGGATGCTGGGCCGCACCCCGGGGACGATCTCGGCGATCCGGCCGCTCAAGGACGGCGTGATCGCCGACTTCGACGTGACCGAGGAGATGCTGCGCCATTTCATCCAGAAGGTGCACCAGAACCGCTGGGCGCATCCGCGCGTGGTCGTCTGCGTGCCTTCAGGGGTGACGGGGGTCGAGAAGCGCGCGGTCGAGGAGGCCTGCCTCTCGGCCGGCGCGCGCCAGGCGTACCTGATCGAGGAGCCGATGGCGGCGGCGATCGGCGCCGGGCTGCCGGTCGGAGAGCCGACGGGCAACATGGTCGTCGACATCGGCGGCGGCACCTCCGAGGTGGCCGTGATCTCGCTCGGCGGGATCGTCGTCTCGCAGTCGATCCGCGTCGGCGGCGACGAGCTCGACGAGGCGATCATCAACTACGTCAAGAAGGAGTACAAGCTCCTCATCGGCCAGCAGACGGCGGAGGAGGTCAAGCTCGAGATCGGCTCGGCATACCCGCTCGAGGAGGAGGTCCAGGCCGAGATCCGCGGCCGCGACCTCGTCTCCGGGCTGCCCAAGACCGTCGTGCTCACCTCGGAGGAGGTGCGCGCCGCGCTGGAGGAGCCGCTCGTGCAGATCATCGACGCAATCAAGGAGACGCTCGACCGCACGCCGCCCGAGCTGGCGTCGGACATCATGGACCGCGGCATCATGCTGGCCGGCGGCGGCTCGCTGCTGCAGGGTCTCGACGAGCGCCTGCGCGACGAGACGCAGATGCCGGCCCACCGAGCCGAGTCGCCGCTGACCTGCGTGGCCGTCGGCTCCGGCCGCTCGCTCGAGGAGTTCGAGGCGATCCACCGCTCGAACCGGAACAGCAGGAATCATCGCCGCTCGCGCCGCTAGGCGTCCCACGCCGTGGTGCGCGGTAGCCTCTTGAGGAAGCGGTTCGCCTGCCAGGCGAACCGCTCGTACCTCGCGCTCGCCTTCGGCGACGTTACGCTTGGAGCTTCCCGGAATGTATGACAGACAGGTGCGACGACGCCGCGCGATCCTGCTCGCGCTCGTCGTGTGCTGCCTGGTCCTGCTGACGGCATACTTCGGCGAGTCCTCAGGCGGCCCGCTGAAGTCGGTCCAGACCGGCACGATGGAGGTCGTGGCACCGGTGCAGGAGGGCGCGAACCGCGCGCTCAAGCCGGTCCGTGACCTGTTCGGCTGGTTCGGCGACACGTTTGACGCCAAGGACGAGCGCGACAAGCTCGAGGCCGAGCGCGACCGGCTGCGGGCGGAGGTCGCGCGCCTGCAGGTTGCGGCGAACGAGAACGCGGAGCTGCGCGACATCGTCGACTACGCGCGCAGCAGCGGCCTGGACGCCTACGAGCCGCGGACGGCGCGCGTCTACAGCCGCTCGCCCTCCTCCTGGTATCAGACGATCGAGATCAACAAGGGCTCCAGCGACGGTCTCGCGGTCAACCAGCCCGTGATCAACGGCAAGGGCCTCGTCGGCAAGGTCAAGGCCGTCTCGGACGGCAACGCCGTCGTGATGCTCCTGAGCGACTCCGAGTTCGGCGTCAGCGCGCTGGCGGCCGCCTCCGGGCAGCCGGGTTCGATCCTGCCGGTGGCCGGCTCGCCCGGCGACCTGCTGTTCGACCTCGTGCCCGAGGCCAAGGAGGTGCGCACCGGCGACACGATCGTCACGGCCGGCACGATCTCGGCGCGCCTGCCGTCGCCGTTCCCGCAGGGCATCCCGATCGGCCGCGTCAAGCGGATCGAGGGCGAGGGCGAGCTCGACCGGACGATCCACGTGGCGCCGTTCGCGGACCTGCGCGACCTCGACTTCGTGCAAGTGCTGACCGAGCCCACCGCCGACCTGCGCGCCGCGACTCCGTGACCTGGAACGCCGCCAGCGTCGCGCGGCTGTTCGCGATCGCGCTCGTGGGGGGCATCCTGCAGCTGACCACGATCTCACAGGTTGCGATCTTCGGCGTGCCGGCGGACCTCTCGCCGCTGCTCGTCGCAGCCGTCGGGCTGCTTTGCGGATCGATCGCGGGCGCGAGCTTCGGCTTCGGGCTCGGGCTCTTCATGGACACGCTGCTCGCCCAGACGCTGGGGCTGAACTCGCTCGTGCTGTTGACGGCCGGCTACGCGGCCGGGCGCTTGCGCGAGCTGCGCGATCCCGCGCACGCGCTGGTGCCGGTGGCGGTCGGAGCGGCCGCGACCGGCGTGGCGGTGATCGGCTTCTCCGTGTTGCAGTTCCTGCTCGGCGTCGACGCGCCGGTCTCGCTGCTGCTCGTGCGCCAGACGCTGATGACGATCGTGCTCAACACGCTGCTGGCGATGCCCGTCTACCTGGCGTGCCGGCGCGTGCTCGCGCCCTACCTGCCCGACGACCCGCGCCGCCGCCGCCGCCGCGCGTACACCACCGGTGGGCTGAGCCCGCTCAGCCGGGCCTGAGGCTGATGCCCAACCCGATCGAGGATCGTCGCCCGCCGATCACGCCGCAGCTCGCGGTACGGGTCGCCGTCCTCGGCGGCCTGGCGTTCGTGCTGTTCGCGGTGGTCTTCTTCCGGCTCTGGTTCCTGCAGGTGCTGACCGGTGACGACTACGTCGTCCAAGCGCGCGAGAACCGCATCCGCAAGGTGAAGATCGAGGCGCCGCGCGGCAACATCGTCGACCGCGACGGCAGGACGCTGGTCAAGACGCGTGCGGCGCCGGTGGTCCAGATCCTGCCGAACTCGGTGCCCGAGGCCGAGCTCGACGCGGCCGACACCTACCGCAAGCTGCTCGCGCTGTCCGAGGGCCGGCGGCTGGCGGCGGCAAGGGACCTGCGCGAGCTGGAGCGCCGCCTGCGCGCGGACGGCCGCTCCTCGACCCGCGCGGAGCGCTCCGAGCGGCGCGACCTGCGCTCCCGCGCACGGCGCGCGGACAAGGTCGCGATCACCCCGACGCCGCCCGGCGCCTCCGCTGCGCGGTCGCTCTACAGGCGCCTCGGCAAGGTGATCGACCTGGAGCCGGGGACGATCCACCGCCGGGTCGTGCAGGGCATCGCCGACCAGCCGTCGGCGAACGTGACGATCAAGACCGACGTCTCGGCGGCGGCCTTCAACTTCCTGCTCGAGCACCGCGAGGACTTCCCCGGAGTCGTGGTCGAGAAGAAGTACCTGCGCTACTACCCCTACAAGACACTGGGCGCGCAGCTCTTCGGCACGCTGCGCGAGATCTCCCCCGACGAGGTCGGCAGCAAGCGCTACCGCGGCGTCACCCCGGGCACGCGGATCGGCAAGGACGGGATCGAGGAGAGCTACGACAAGTACTTGCGCGGGACGGACGGCTTCACGCGCGTGATCGTCAACTCGTTCGGCAACCGCGACGACACGCGGCGCACCACGCGCACGGACCCGATCCAGGGCCGCCAGCTGCGCCTGACGCTCGACCTCGGGCTCCAGCGCGCCGCGCAGAACGCCGTCGCGCGTGCGATCGAGGCGGCGCAGGGCAACGGCAACCCGGCCGACGCGGGCGCGTTCGTGGCGATGGACCCGCGCGACGGCGAGGTGCTGGCGCTCGGCTCCCATCCGAGCTTTGACGCGAACCTCTTCGCCAAGCCGATCGACCAGGAGACCTACGAGCAGCTCAACAGCGAGGAGAACGGCGCGCCGCTGTTCAACCGCGCGATCGCGGCCGGGTATCCGACCGGCTCGACGTTCAAGCCGATCACCGCCCTGGCGGCGGTCGACAGCGGCATCATCACGCCGAGCACGCTCCTCAACGACCCCGGCGTCTTCCGCTACGGCGGGCGCGAGTTCAAGAACGCGCGCGATGCGCGCTTCGGCACGCTCGCACTCCCGCGCGCGCTCCAGGTCTCGTCCGACGTCTTCTTCTACCAGCTGGGAGCGGCCGCCAACGAGCGCGGGGCGATCATCCAGCAATGGGCGCGCAAGCTGGGCTTCGGAGCGCCGACGGGCATCGATCTGCCGGGCGAGTACGGCGGCCTCGTGCCGGACGCCAAGTGGCGCAACTCCGAGTTCGAGCGCTACGTCCGCTGCGCGAAGAAGGCGAAGGTGCCGACCCAGACCACCGAGGCGCTGTACACCTGCGGCGGCATCGAGC
>Ga0136612_10000684_pt1 | contig 12892 bp, 5 predicted proteins | sample AntDryUQ224A2306_2_FD_106644 | JGI IMG/M metagenome (GOLD analysis project Ga0136612, IMG submission 106644) | Polar desert sand microbial communities from Dry Valleys, Antarctica - metaG UQ224A (23.06) | ecosystem: Environmental > Terrestrial > Soil > Desert | place: Antarctica: Dry Valley...
ACCGGGAGAGGGGCCGTGAGAGATACGAACACCGCGCCGGCTTACAGAATCGCGAGACTTTCACACCCCTCTCCCGGCGTCGCTTCGCTCGCTTCCCTCTCCCCGCCGGGATCGTCTCAAAAGTAAGATTTTGAGAAACCGAATGGAGAACGCAGAACGCAGAATGAAGAATGAAGAAAACAAAGCGGGGAGATTCGAGTTTTTTAGTCTTTTTTCGCTTTTTTCTTTCTAAATTCTTCATTCTGCGTTCTGCGTTCTGCGTTCTCCGTTCGGCTTTTCATCTTGGCCTTTGAGACGATCCCCGCCGGGGAGAGGGAACGCCGCTTCGCGGCTCTGAAGATCGATTCACGACCCAGCTGCTACACTTCACCCCCGAGGTTTTCCGGACTCCAACGTTGACCGATCGCTTCCTCTGCATTCACGGGCATTTCTACCAGCCGCCGCGGGAGAATCCCTGGCTTGACGCGGTCGAGCTGGAGGACTCCGCCTACCCGTACCACGACTGGAACGAGCGGATCACAGCCGAGTGTTATGCGGCGAACGGCTCGTCCCGGATTCTCGACCAGAACGACGAGATCGAGAAGATCGTCAACAACTACGCAAAGATCAGTTTCGACTTTGGGCCGACCCTGTTGAGCTGGCTGGAGGCCAGTGCACCCGAGACCTACCGCGCAATCCTCGACGCCGACCTGATGAGCCAGCAGCAGTTCGCGGGTCACGGATCTGCAATGGCCCAGGGCTACAACCACATCATTCTCCCCCTGGCAAACCATCGCGACAAGGTGACGCAGGTCGTGTGGGGGATCCGCGATTTCGAGACTCGATTTCGACGCATACCGGAGGGAATGTGGCTTCCGGAAACCGCCGTCGACGAGGCGACGCTCGAGATCATGGCCGAGCGCGGAATCCGCTTCGTGGTACTCGAGCCGCATCAGGCTCGTCGTCTCCGGACGATTGGCGCCACGGATTGGATCGATCTTCATGGCAGCGAGATCGATCCCTCGGTGCCTTATCAGATCGCACTCCCGTCCGGCAGAAAGCTCTCCGTGTTCTTGTACGACGGACCGATCTCTCGTGCCGTCGCTTTCGAAAACCTTCTGGCCCGTGGCGAGCTCTTCGCGGAGCGGATGGCGGGGGCTTTCTCAGCAACGCGTGGCCGGGCTCAGCTCGCCAATATCGCCACCGATGGGGAAACTTACGGACATCATCATCGTCGCGGCGACATGGCGCTCGCCTATGCAATCGACTATGTCGAGAAGAACGACCTCGCCAGAGTTACCAACTATGCCGAGTTTCTCGAGCTCTTCCCGCCGACTCACGAGGTCCAGGTAAGGGAGAACACCTCATGGAGCTGCGTCCATGGGATCGAGCGCTGGCGAAGCGACTGCGGATGCCACACCGGAGGAGGGGAGATCTGGAACCAGGCGTGGCGCGGGCCGTTGCGAGATGCGCTCGACTGGCTTCGGGATACGATCGCCCCGCTTTTCGAAGAGGCCGCACGTCCTCTGCTGAAAGACCCGTGGGGTGCCCGGGATCGGTACATCGAAGTGGTGCTCGACCGGTCACTTGCAAACGTCATCAGATTTTTCGACGAGAACGCGTTGACCCCGTTGAATCCCGATCAGCGTGTCCGTGTCCTCGAGCTGATGGAGCTGCAACGACACACGATGCTGATGTACACGAGTTGTGGCTGGTTTTTCAACGACATCTCCGGAATCGAAACAGTCCAGATTCTGGAGTATGCCGGACGCGCTATTCAGCTCGCTGAACAGTTGTTCGATCAGAAGATCGAAGAAGAGTTCCTTATGCGCCTCTCCCGGGCGCAGAGCAACATCGCGGAACGCGGCAATGGCAGAGACATTTATCTCAAATCGATCCAACCGGCGGCCGTCCAGTTGTCCAGGGTCGCTGCGCATTACGCGATCGATTCTCTCTTCCGTCCCTATCCCGCCGTGACGTCTGTCTATTGCTATGAGATCACGCGAGAGGCGTGCGAGGTGCTGGAGGCAGGGCGAGCCAGGGTCATGGTCGGCCGGGTCAATGTCGTCTCAACGATTACCCGGGAGTCTCAGCGGTTTAGTTTCGGACTTCTCTACATGGGCGATCTGCACCTCACCGGGGGTGTTCGCGTTTATGAGCCCGAAGCTCACCAGGCCTTGCGCGACGCTCTGTCGGATCCGATCACAGTGACCGATTTCACGAGCGTGATGCGGATTCTGGAATCTCACCTTGGGACCCTGACCTTCTCGATCAGAACCGTCTTTCGTGATGAGCAGCGAAGGATCCTGGCCACGATCTGCAACACCACTCTCCAGGAGGCCGAAGCGGCGTTTCGCCAGTTGCACGATCGCTACCTCCCGCTCATGCGCTATCACCTCGAGCTCGGCGTCCCGCTTCCGAAAGTCCTGAGCGTTGCCGCGGAGTTCGACCTCAATCTTCTGCTCCGTCGCGCGTTCGAGAACCCGGAGCTGCCCATAGATGTCATCGATTCATTGATGAACAAGGTGAAGATGGAGAACGTCACCATCGACAAGACATCGCTCTCTTTTGCACTCAAGCAGAACATCGAGATGATGGTCGAGAGTCTCCTGGCTGGACCGGAGAACCTGGCTGATATCCAACGACTGGAGGCAGCGGTTACGCTTGCGAAGAGACTTCCCTTCGAGGTCGATCTCTGGAAAGTTCAGAACGCCTACTATGGTCTGACGAAGGTAACGGTGCCTCTGCTTTCAGGCCGCTCCCAACAGGGTGATTTCTTCGCGTCAGACTGGTTGGCCACGTATCAGAGTCTGGGTGAAAAGCTTTCGATCAGGACTCAGTCAGTTTCGCTCAGGGCGGGCGACCTCTCGATCATTTGAGCCTTCCATTTTTCCGCCATGTTTCGTGAGTCTCCGCAACACTCTAACCATGGACGTTTTCAGGCAACGCAGCGCAGGAATCCTCCTTCATCCCACATCTCTCCCGGGACGCTTCGGGATTGGAGATCTCGGCGAAGGAGTGGAAATGTTTCTGGACTGGTGCGTTGAGGCGGGTCAGTCGTTCTGGCAGCTCTTGCCGCTCACGCCCACAGGTCCTGGTGGATCGCCGTATGGCAGCCATTCGGCGTTTGCCGGAAACGCCATGCTGATCTCACCTGATGAGCTTGTGAATGAGATGTTCCTTCCTAGAGAATCGATCGAGACCTCGGCGACCTTTTCCGACGGGCATGTCGATCTCGGTCGCGTCATGGCGTACAAGAGCCGGCTCCTGCGGGAGTCGTGGTCACGGTTTCAGCGGAGTGCGAACCGGGAGGCACGGCTCGCACTCGAATCCTTCACGTTTGCGCCCGAGCAGGAGAGCTGGCTCGACGACTGGGCTCTTTACAGTGCGCTCAAGAATCGGTTCGAAGGTGCGGAATGGCTCAGATGGGATCGAGAGCTGGCCATGCGTGATGCCGGAGCCCTGGCCCGGGCCAGAAGCGAGCTTCACGGTGAGGTGGCATTTCACAAGTTTGTCCAGTTCCTTTTCTTTCGCCAGTGGAATCGGGTGAGGGAAGCTGCAGGCGCGCGTGGGATCAGGATCATTGGCGATGTGCCGATCTATGTTGCTCTCGACAGCGCTGACGTCTGGTCGCGTCCCGAGCTCTTCCTCCTTAACGAAGAGCGTGAGCCGGTCGTTGTCGCCGGAGTTCCTCCCGATTACTTCAGCAAGACCGGGCAGCGATGGGGAAATCCGCTTTATCGATGGGATCGGCTCGAAGAGGACGGATACGACTGGTGGGTGTCGAGGCTCGAAGCAAACTTCCGGCTGGCCGACCTGGTCCGTCTGGATCATTTTCGCGGGTTTGCGTCCTACTGGGAAGTTCCGGCCACTGAGGAAACCGCAATCAACGGACGGTGGGTCAAGGGACCTGGTATCGCATTTTTTAACTCGATCCGCACGCAACTGGGCGACGTTCCTCTCATCGCCGAAGATCTCGGGGACATTACTCCCGAAGTCGATGCACTGAGGAAGGCCTCCGGGTTGCCGGGGATGCACGTTCTTCAGTTCGGTTTTGGAGCGGATGTCACCAATCCTCATCGACCCGCCAACCACCATTCGCACGCGGTCGTTTACACGGGAACGCACGACAACGACACGACCGTTGGCTGGTACGCAGAGTTAACGAGCGAAGAACGAGAGCGTCTGAACGTGTGGATCGGTCATGAAGAGACACCGATCGAATGGCGGATGATTCGAGCGGCTTATGAATCGCCAGCCGTCATCGCGATGGTGCCGATGCAGGATGTACTCGGACTGGGCAGTGAAGCGCGAATGAACGTACCGGGGGAGGGATCGGACAACTGGACGTGGCGCGCGACGCCAAGGCAGTTTCTGCCGGACCAGGCAGCGAAGTTGCGGAGCCTTGCGGTCGCGGCTGGAAGGGTCCGTTGAGCAGGGGCTTGGCCGCGAAGCGGCCGTTCCCCTCTCCCTCGGGAGAGGGATTCGGCGCTTCGCACCGTGTGGTTTTCTCTCATCCTGGATTTGTGTCATCTACTAACGAGCAGCAGCAGTGGGAACGTTCGAAAGGCGTCGTTCAGCGCGAGACCGGACGGGCCCGCCGTCAACACCTCGCCCGTGAAAGCATTGGTCCAGCGCTGCGGCCAGTTGTCCGGGAGCGCCAGGTGGTTTTCTCTCCAGACCTCCCCGAGTGGAAATTGATTTCGTTTCACCAGAGACCGCAGCAGTCGTGGTACCGCGATGATCACATGAGTTGACTCGGCAGGCTGATCGCCTGGCGCCTCTGATGGCTCGAATCGCGTTCTCCCGAAAGCGCATACATGCGACTCCCGAGCTCCGGAGACATGCAGGGGGATGTACTGACCGGATCGGAACAGCTCGGGTTGGGCGTTCCTGAACTGCAGTGCTTTCTGCGTTACGAAAAGCTTGATCCGCCCATCCTTCCACGTCCTCAGGAGGTCGCTGATCAACGCAGATCCATCCGATGAGCCGGCAAACGACGCGAGAATCTCCCGTCTTTTTTCAAAGTCCACCGGCCTTCGGTTGTCCGGATCGACGAGACTGAAGTCCCACAGCTCGGTGCCTCGATAGAAATCGGGGATGCCCGGGGAGGTAATCTTCAGTAGCAGCTGGGAAAGTGCATTGAGGGCGCCGTAGAACGCCAGGAGCGATTGGAAAGGGCGGAAGTCGTCATGGAAGCGACGGTTTTCCGCTGCGATGACCTGACGCACGTAGCTTTTCACTCCTTCTTCGTACGCGCGATTCGGCTCGATCCAGTTGGAGTGCTCCTTGGCTTCTCTCAGAGATTTCTCGATCCACGTCTCGAGCCGTGCCGAGAGTCCCCCTTCCTCGCGGGCGTCGAGAGGCCAGACCCCGAGCAAACTCTGGTAGATGAGGAATTCTTCATTCGCATCAGGCGCATTCACGACGTCGGACTTCGCCGCGTCCCGAGTGGACCCTCCCTTGAGCTCTCCAGGGATTTGTGTCCGAAAGTGCCGGTTCATCCGTGACCATCGGCGCACACTCCGCTTCCACTCATCGGGCAGCTCCGAAAGGACATTCAGCCGCGCCCGCAGATCCTCGCTCCGCTTGGTGTCATGAGTGGAGCTCGCAGTCAATGTCCGTGGCCATAGATGGGCGCGCGCGGCATTCTCCTGATGAAAACGTTGGACGTTGTCACTGAGGTCACGGTCCGGCTCTCCCCCCACTTCGTTCAGAGAAATGAGCCGGTTGTAGATGTAGAAGGACGTGTCTTCGACACCCTTGGCCATGACTCTTCCCGTGAACTGTTGCCACCTCATCACGAAGTCGAGCCACTCACCCTTCCGGCCTGCCGCGTAGGAAGGAATCTCCAATAGCAGGACTCTTCTGACGAACTCCGAAACGCGTCCGTCGATCAGATGGCGGCGATTGAGGTCGGCGACTTTGAAAGCTTCTTCCAGATAGTGGCGATCGCGCAGAGAGACTGTCGAGTCTCGGATGTACGTGCGATAAACCTGAAGCGACGCGGTTACATCGACAAGTGCGTCCAGGATCTCGCCCGGAGTGAAATCGCGCGCGTGACGATCGTGGCTGGCGATCTCCAGAAGTCGCTTGGACAGCCTGCGGATCTCACCGGGAAAGAGCTCTTCGATGACGCGTTTTTTTCGTCCGTAGCGGATCTGTTCGTACTCTTCGCTTCGTCCGGTGACGTGACGATAGATTCTGTCGAGCTCCTGCAACCCTTCGCCACTGACGAAGACATCGTTGACCAGATTGAGAAACTCGTAGCCGGTCGTGCCGGCTGCGCGAAACTCCTCCGGAAGTGTCTCCCCTGATGCGAGGATCTTCTCGACAACGACGTGAAAATCTTCTCCGGCGCCTTCACTGATTCTGGATTGAAGCTTGATCAGGTGCGCAACCGGGTCGTAAAGGCCATCGATGTGATCGATCCGAAGGCCGGTGACGATCCCATCTTCGATGAGCTTGAACACCCCTGCGTTCCGGGCTTCGAACACTTCCGGCTCTTCGATACGGACGCCTACGAGATCCGTGATGTCAAAGAAGCGTCGATAATTGATCCCTTCGCTGGCCAGTCTCCAGTAGGCGAGCCGGTACCACTGTTCATCGAGCAGATGATCGAGACCTTCGAAGGTCGATGGATCGTCCGGCGACCCGTTGATCCTATTGAGGGTCGACGAGAGCAGGCGCCTGAAGGCCGGATCTCCTTCATGCAATCGCCAGAGACTCTCCTTCATGAAGCGGCTGTTGAAAGGTTTTGCTGGCGCAGAGGGATCCCGGGGAGTCGCGCCTATCGTCTCGCTCAACTCGCGCATCTCCCGCTCGGTGCTGTCGAGCAGTCCCTTCTCATCCTGAAAATGATCGATGCATTCACGCAACAGTCGGGAGTAGGAGTGAGGCGCAACAGGAAAGCGCCGATCGAAGTAGGAGATGAAGAATCCCCTGTGATCAAACTTCACTTTCAATTCGCCCAGCTCGAGAACCTCCCCGTACGGTTTCCCCAGGACCGGCAGCAGAACCTTCTCGCCCCCAGTCGTGGAGAACTCCTCCAGATCGATGTCGAAGTAATTCATGTACCGCGACTGTGGTCCGTTCTCGAGAAGACTCATCCACCATTCGTTGTCCGAGCTTGCCGCCATGTGATTTGGAACGACATCGAGGAGGAAGCCGAGATCGAGTCTTCTCATTTCCGCGGCGAGAGCCTCGAGGTCTTCGCTCGTTCCGAGCTCGGGGTTCAGCGCGGCGGCGTCGACAACGTCATACCCATGCTGGCTGCCCGGTCGCGCTTTCAGAATCGGAGAACCGTAGAGGTCGGTCAACCCGAGGTCGGAAAGGTAGGGGAGAATCTTCGTCGCGTCAGCGAACGTGAAACCGGAGTTGAACTGTACCCGATAGGTCGAGAGTGGAGTTCGAGTCCGCATTCTCAAGGCTGGCTCACTCACTTTGCCTTTGCATAGACGACAAAATGCCATGGAGCAAGAGTCGTCTGCAGCTCACCAGGCAAGAGAGTTTCCGGAAGGGTGCTGCCGGTTCCAAGCCATTGCGGCGACTCACTGTCGAAGCGTCGATGCCATGAAGAAGCGATGGCAGCATGGAAAACGATCGGGTCGCTCGAGAAACTCGCCACCACCAGGGCTTCGTCGCCCTGCGAGTGGCGGCGCATCATTAGAACTCGCTCACTCGCGAACGTCACGACTTCAACGTTGGCGAGATCAAAGTCGCGAAATGGATTGAGAGTTTTTCGAAGATGAATCATTTCCCGGTAGGTGGCTCGAAGGGCCTTCTGTTCCGGAGCGGGGGCGGCCGTTCGATTGAGTCGGGACGCTTCGAACGTGGACTCGGCGTGAGGGTCCGGGATCTCACCGTCCCAGGTGAAGGCCGCAAACTCCTCAGCTCTTCCTCGCCGGACGGCTTCGATGAGCGGCTCGTCGGAATGCGAGGTGAAGTACCGAAAGGGAGCCGTCTCACCATACTCCTCGCCCATAAACAGGAGTGGAAGGAACGGTGAAAGGAGGGTGATTCCCGCGGTGAGTTTGAGTGCCGGGAATGACAGTTGGGCTGCAAGACGATCGCCGGTCATGCGGTTCCCGACCTGATCGTGATTCTGAGAGCAGACCACGAACTTCCATCCCGGCAGGTCGCCGGTTTTCGCACCGTATCGTCTTTGACGATATGTCGAGTATTGCCCGGTGAAGAGGAAGCCGCTCTTGAGGGTCAGGGCAAGCTGCTCGACGCCCTGGTAGCCAGCGTAGTAGCCACGCTGCTCACCCGTGAGCAGAACATGAAGCACGTGATGGAAGTCGTCGCACCATTGCGAGTCCAACCCGTATCCGCCCTTCTCAGTGGGGCGGATCAGCCGCGGGTCATTGAGGTCGCTCTCGGCGATGGTGAACTTGCTCTTCCCATTCGAGCGCGACAGTTCATGGACAGCGTCGGCCAGTTCTTCGAGAAATGGTCGAGCGGTATGGTCGACGATCGCATGCACCGCGTCGAGACGGAGGGCGTCAATGTGGAACTGGTCGAGCCAGACAATCGCGTTGTCGATGAAGTACCGCCGAACGTGATCGCTTTGCGGTCCGTCGAAATTGAGTGCCACCCCCCAGGGAGTCTTGTATCGGTCCGTGAAGTAGGGAGCGAACTCCCCGAGATAGTTTCCTTCCGGGCCGAGGTGGTTGTAGACGACGTCGAGGACGACTGCAAGGCCGCGTGTGTGACATGCGTCTACAAGGTGTCTGAGCCCGTCAGCCCCTCCGTAAGAGTTCTGCGCGGCATAAGGGTAGGCACCGTCGTAGCCCCAGTTTCGTGATCCTGGAAATTGCGCCACCGGCATGAGCTCGATGGCGGTCACTCCCAGCTCGCGCAGTTCGTCGAGGTGAGGGATCACGGCTTCGAACGTTCCCTCGTCGGTGAATGTGCCGACATGAAGCTCGTAGAAGATCGAGTCGGGAAGAGGAATGCCTCGCCACTCTTCGTCGTGCCATTCGAAATCGGTACGAATGATTTCTGAAGCCCCGTGAACCCCTTCTGGTTGTGACTGCGAAGCGGGATCGGGCCGCTCGTTTCCGTTCGGCAGGCGGTAAAAATAGCGAGCGCCGGACGTTAGCCCTTCGATTATGAGCGAGTGGTAGCCATCCTCGTCACGTTCCATGGTGAAGAGACGATCGATGGGATCAACGACGTGGAGTTGCATCCTCTCGACAGTGGGTGCCCAGACCCGAAAGCTGCAGCCGTCGCGGGATGGAAGCTCCCGGCCGCCGAGACTGTGATGACTGTCAGTGGCCATCGCGTCGTCGTCCCTGGCCCGAAGAGCCGAGTCCCTCTCCCCGGCGGGGAGAGGGTGGTCGCGTCAGCGACCGGGAGAGGGGCCGTGAGAAATACGAGGACGGCGATTTCCTGGCGATGCTGTCCCATTGCTTCCTGAGGTCGTGACCAGGCGCCAACGGGAACTCAATCGCGACACTGTCACGCCCCTCTCCCTGCTTCGCTTCGCTCGCTTCCCTCTGCCCGCCGGGGAGAGGGAACGCCGCTTCGCGGCTCGATCTGATGAGGATGGTCACGGCGTCGTGGGGGCCAGGTCCGCGGCGACCTCTTCCTCACGCTCCCCGCCTCGCCTCTCTTCACGCTTGAAGAAAAGGGCGCCCAGGGGCGGAAGGGTCAGCGTCAATGAATGCCGGCGTCCGTGCAGTGGAATCGGAGCGGATTCGACTCCACCCATGTTTCCCTGCCCGCTCCCCCAGTAGGACGGGGAGTCGCTGTTCAGAACTTCGCGCCAGTAGCCCTTCGCTGGGACGCCGATCTGGTAGTTGTATCGAGGCTCGGGAGTGAAGTTGAAAACCGCCACGATGATGTCGTCCTCGCTCCTGCCTCTGCGCAGAAGGCTGACCACGCTCTGCTCGGTGTCGCAGCAGTCGATCCACTCGAAACCGTGTTGTTCGAAATCGGATTCGTAAAGAGCAGGGGAGTAACGATAGAGTCGATTGAGGTCTGCCAGCCACTGCTGAATCCCCTGATGCTGTGGCAAATCGAGCAGGTGCCACTCGAGCTGATCGTCGTGGTTCCACTCCTTCCATTGCCCGATCTCCGCTCCCATGAAGAGCATCTTCTTTCCAGGCTGCCCATACATATAAGCGAGGAGGAGCCGCAGACTTGCGAACTTCTGCCACTCGTCTCCCGGCATCTTCCGGAGTAGCGAGCCCTTTCCATGAACGACTTCATCGTGTGAAAGGGGGAGGACGAAGTTTTCGGTATAGGCGTACATCATCCGGAACGTCAGCTTCGAGTGATGGAACTTCCGGTGGATGGGATCGAGCTCCATGTAGTCGAGAGTGTCATGCATCCAGCCCATGTCCCACTTCATTCCGAAACCAAGGCCCCCCACATAGGAAGGCCTGGAGACCATCGGCCATGCTGTCGATTCTTCCGCGATTACCTGAACGTCAGGAAAGGCCTTGTAGACTTCCTCATTCAGACGGCGGAGGAAGTGAATCGCCTCAAGATTCTCCCTGCCACCGTGGACATTCGGAATCCACTGGCCGGCCTTGCGGGAGTAGTCGAGATAGAGCATCGAAGCGACGGCATCGACTCTGAGGCCATCAGCGTGGAAGCGGTCCAGCCAGAAGATGGCGTTGCTCAGCAGGAAACTGCGAACTTCGTTCCGGCCATAGTTGAAGATGAGACTGTTCCAGTCGGGATGAAATCCCTGACGTGGATCCTCATGCTCGAACAGATGCGTGCCGTCGAAATACGACAGCCCATGCTCATCGGAAGGAAAGTGTGACGGAACCCAGTCGAGGATGACTCCTATCTCATGCTGGTGGAGATAGTCGATGAGGAACATGAGGTCCGTCGGAGAGCCGTACCGGCTTGTGGCTGCAAAGTAATTCGAGATCTGGTAGCCCCACGATCCATAGAACGGGTGCTCCATGACCGGCATGAGCTGTACATGAGTGAAGCCGAGCTTCTGGAGATACTCAGTCAGGGGGGATGCAAGCTCGCGGTAGCTGAATGCGCGGCCGCCGGGACGCTTCCACGAGCCGATATGCATCTCGTAGATCGACATCGGGGCGTCGAAGCCGTTTCTCGTGCCGCGTTTCTCCATCCATTTCTGGTCGCCCCATTCGTGATCGAGTGAGGCCACGATGGATGCGGTCTGAGGCGCTTCCTCCTGCATGAATGCGAAGGGGTCAGACTTGTCGACTGACCAGTTACCGTGCCTCGAGACGATGTGAAACTTGTAGACGGCACCGGTATCGACTGAGGCAACGAAGCCCTCCCAGATGCCGGAGCTCTCGCGGAGAGTCAGAGGGTGGCGGGACCGGTCCCAGTCATTGAATGTCCCGATGACCGAGACCGCTTCGGCCGCCGGAGCCCACACGGCAAAGTAGGTCCCCGCCGTTCCTTCGAGCACAATCGGATGGGCGCCAAGTTTCTCGTAGAGTTTTACGTGAGACCCCTCGTTGAAGAGATAGAGATCCATCGCCGTAAGAAGCGTTTGCGAGAAGGCCGGCAGTTGATCGGATGGCTGAATTGGAGGAGCCTTCGCCGGCTTTACGGCTGCCGTTGGCGAAGGAACTTTTCCTACGGGTCGCGCACTCGACTTCGAGTGTCGTTTTCCGCCGCGTGGAGGAGTTTTCCGGTCTCTCATCGTAGAGCGCGTCGCGCGAAACTCCTCTGTCGCAAGATTCGTACTCGATTCCGTAGGGATTGTGGCCGGACATTCCAATGTCCGGCAGCGCTCGCAGAGTCATGGGATTCAGGCACGAACACGAAATGGAAGCGCCTTTCGGCGCGCCGTACATTGGAATGTCAGGCCACAATGCGAGGAATTCTGGACGATCTCAGGCCGGCCCTGCCCTCTTTCTCATGAGATCAGACAGCTGGTCCGCGATCGACTTTGAGGAGGCGATCGACTCGAGATCGAGTTGGAACTTCTGCCTCCAGTTGGGCCTCTCGAAGGTTGTTGTGGGGATGTTCTGGGCCTCCGTTTCCAGCCAGAGGTCTTCCAGATTCACCAACAACGTTCCAGCGACGCTGCGGCTCAGAAAGTCGAGTGCCGCAGCGTGAATCGCTGCCGAATGGTCGCTGTTCGGCGCCAGCATTCCGGTCGCCTCCAGGAAACGAAGCAGGAGCATTCGGACGTGAGCTCGTCGCTCCCTCTCGGGCTCGAGACGTTCCGGCCTGATGATGCCAATTCCGTGCTTCTCCTCGATGTCGAGGCCCGTCCAGAATCCTGCGAACGGGAACATGTCGTGGTTGTTCATGCTCGCCAGCATGTTCGGAACAACCGGTCCGGGAGGATCGACTTCGTGAGTGAACTGTCGCTGCAGTACGAAGAGACGCCGGTAGCCGCGCTGGTCCATCGAGGTCCTCACGTATGACGGCACGGTGCCGAGGTCTTCCCCGACGATCTCGGTTCGACTGCGGTGAGATTCGATGTTGAAAATTGCGTAAAGCTCGTCTGCTCGATAACGCACATAGACCCCACGGGCGGGGCTCTCGCCCTGACCGATCCACCACATTCGATGCAACCCCATGACGTGATCGATCCGCAGGGTTCCTGCATAGCGGAGATGATTTCGAACCGCGGCAATGAACAACTCGTAGCCACTCTCTCTGAGTCTTTCGGGGTCGAGCGGAGTGAAGCCCCAGTTCTGCCCCTGCTGAAACGAAATGTCGGGCGGCGCCCCCACGCTCGCACCTCGGGCGTACACCGACTGATATCGCCAGACGTCATATCCATCGGCATGGGTACCGAGAGGGTAGTCGAGATAGAGCCCCTGTCCTGCAGATCGCGCCTCGCCTGCGAGGAGCGAGAGCTGCCGGTGCACGCACCATTGAACGTAGAGGTGGTATCGCACGATCTTCTCGTCGTAGTCATCAGGCGATAGTGATCCGCGGCGCTGTGGCTCCGGCC
>Ga0136612_10000685_pt1 | contig 12891 bp, 16 predicted proteins | sample AntDryUQ224A2306_2_FD_106644 | JGI IMG/M metagenome (GOLD analysis project Ga0136612, IMG submission 106644) | Polar desert sand microbial communities from Dry Valleys, Antarctica - metaG UQ224A (23.06) | ecosystem: Environmental > Terrestrial > Soil > Desert | place: Antarctica: Dry Valley...
AGCCCGCCCCCGCCGCCACCTCGGTGCCGACACCGGACAATGATTCGGCGATGGCGGACGCCGAGGGCAAACGGCGCACCGGCTGGTGGCAGCGGACGTTCGGCTGATCGCGGGAGGGCCGGCTTTCATCGCCCGTTCAGCCGCGACGATGGTAAGCGGGGGCATGACATCCCCCCGCTTGCTGTCCAGAACGGCGCGGCTGCTGATGCTGGGGCTGCTCCTGGCGTTTGCCGCCGCGCGGCCGGCCGCCGCCCAGTCGGTCCTCCGCGACAGCGAGACCGAGCTCTTGTTTCGCGACATCTCGGCACCGCTGATCACGGCCGCGGGGCTCGACCCCAAGTCGACCAACGTGGTCCTGCTCAACGACCCCGAGATCAATGCCTTCGTCGCCACCGGGCAGACGGTCTATCTCCAGTCGGGGCTGTTGCTTGCGGCGGGCAACGTCAACCAGGTTCAGGGCGTGGTCGCCCACGAGCTCGGCCACGTCGCCGGCGGCCACTCAATCCGCATCCAGGGGGGCGCCAAAGAAGCCACCGGGATCAGCATCGCGACCATGGTCCTCGGCGCGCTGGCGATCGCCGCGGGCGCGGGCGAAGCCGCGATGGGCATCATGATGGCCGGTCAGCGCGCCGCGATGGGCCGCTTCCTCGCCTTCAGCCGCACCCAGGAAAGCTCGGCCGACCTTGCCGGCGCGAAATATCTTTCGGCCGCGGGCGTCAGCGGCAAGGGCAGCATCGATTTTTTCAAGACGCTGCAGAACCAGGAGTTCCGGCTCGCGGTGGCGGAAAAGGACAGCTACGACCGCACCCACCCGCTTTCCAGCGAACGCATCACCGCCTTGCGCGAGGTCTACGAGAAGGACCCGGCCTGGAACCGGCCGTCCGATGCGGTGCTCGAGGCGCGCTTCCAGCGGGTCAAGGCCAAGCTCATCGGCTTCGTCAATCCCAAGCAAGCGACCGTCCGATATCCGGAGAGCGACCAGAGCATCCCCGCGCATTATGCGCGCGCTTATGCCTATCACGTCGGCGCGTATCCGGACAAAGCGCTGTCGGAGGCGGAAGCCCTGCTCCGGACCAACCCGAAGGACCCGTTCTTCCTCGAATTGAAGGGGCAGATCCTGCTCGAGTCGGGCAAGCCCACGGAAGCGGTCGCTCCGCTGCGCGAGGCGATGACGCTCGCCAACGACCAGCCGCTGATCGCGGCGATGCTCGGCCACGCCCTCATTTCGACCGAAAAGCCGCACAATTTCGCGGAGGCGAAGCGGGTGCTCAAGGAGGCGGTCAACCGCGACAACCAGAACCCGTTCGCCTGGTACCAGCTCGGCATCATCTACGACCGCGAGGGTGACCTGTCGCGGGCGGCGCTTGCAACGGCCGAGCGCAACAACCTCGAAGGCAATCCCAAGCTCGCGCTCGCCAGCGCGGAAATGGCGCTGAAAGGGATTCCCCACGGGTCCCCGGACTATCTTCGCGCGCAGGACATCGCCATGGTGTCGCGCACCGAACTGGAAAAAGACAAGAAGGACAGGCGCGAGAAATGAGCGACGGGGGGAAGGTGGAAACGGGCGGGTCGGCGCTATTGCCGGCGGTCGCCGGCGGAGTAATCGGGGCGGTGCTGACCGCCGCATTGTTGCTGTTCGCCGCGCCCCAGCTGGTCGGCAGCCGGATCGTCCGACAAGGCATGATGGCCGACCCCCAGATCCTGGTCGATGCCTCGGATGCGCTGCGCGACCGCCAATATGAGCCCACCCTCAATGCCCGGCGCGCGGCGCTCGAAACGCCGTTTGCCTCGTCGTGGAAGGGCGCCGCCAAGCCCGACGTCGTGCTGGTCGAATTCTTCGATTACGCCTGCCCTTATTGCAAGACCAGCAACCCGCACATCGATCAACTGCTGAAAGAGGATAAGGGCTTGCGCGTCGTCTATCGCGAGCTGCCGATCCTCGGCCCGGAAAGCGTCGCCGCGGCGCGGCTGTCGCTGGCGGCATCGAAGGCCGGCCGCTTCAACCAATTCTACGAGGCTTTGTTCGCCGCCGGCCGCCCCGGGCCCGAGACAATCGCCGTCGCCACCAAAGCGGCGGGGCTCACCACCCCCGTTAGCCCCAGCGCCGAGGCCGAGGCCGAATTGAAGCGCAATTTCGAGTTGGCGGGCGCGCTCGGCGCGACCGGCACGCCGCTGTTCGTGGTCGGCAACAAGGTGATGAACAGCGCGGTCGGCTACGACGCGCTCAAGAAAGCCATCGCCGACACCCGCGCCAACAGCTGATTTCGTCGCTTCCGACTAGATGTCACCGGCTGCGGACGCCCACCCCCCGATTGTGCTATTTCTCCGACTCGCCCGCTCTCCGGCGGCCAGTGCTCAACAGCACGTATCGGGAGGTGGAGATGAAATTCTACGACAGCTTTGGAATGAACCCGCGGATCGTGCGCTTCTTCATGCTGGAAAAGGGCGTCGACCTCGATCGCGAGCAAGTCGACATCTTCACGATGGAGAACCGCCGCGAGCCCTATCTCAGCCGCAACCCGTCCGGGCAAACCCCGCTGCTCGAGCTCGACGACGGCACCTGCCTCGCCGAAACCGGCGCGATCTGCGAATATCTCGAGGAGAAGCATCCGGAGCCGGCGCTGATCGGCTCCACGCCTGAGGAGCGCGCGGTTGCCCGGATGTGGTGGCGCCGGGTCGAGATCAACATCTGCCTGCCGATGCTCCACGGCTTCTATTTCGGCGAAGGGCTGGAAATCTTCCGCGAGCGGACCCACTGCCTTCCCGAAGCGGCGGAAGGAATGAAGGAGCGCGGCCGCAAGGGCATGCGCTGGCTCGATCCGCTGCTCGAGGACGGCAAGTGGCTGGCCGGCGACCGCTTCACCGTCGCCGACGTCTGCCTCTACACCTACATCGACGCATTGAAGGGCATCGGCCAGCCGATCCCCGACGGCTGCGCGAGGCTCGAGGCCTGGTTCACCCGCGTCGGGCTGCGGGCCGCGGCCAAGGCGAGCGTGTCGCAGGAGCTTGAGATCGGGCTGACCGGCTAGGTCAGATTGTCAGCCGTGGCGGGCGCTGCGCAACCGCAATGTGTGCGCTCCCATTTGCCAACGCCGAGCCAGAATGTAACCTCGATTCCGCACGCAGCGATCGAACGGGACCAACCAATATGCCTTCCAGCAACTGCCCGAAATGCGGGGGGTCGATGTCCGAGGGATTTGTCGTCGACCAGGGACACGGCCAGGCGCATGTCAGCACCTGGCAATCCGGCGAGCCGAAAATGAGCATTTGGGTCGGGCTCAAGCAATCCAAGGCCGACCAGCTCAAGGTCTCGACCTGGAGGTGCCAGCGCTGCGGCTTGCTCGAAAGCTACGCGCTCAAGGAATGATCGTCAGCCGGGGCTCCGATGCCCGGCTCCCCTTGAAGCCCTGCGCGACGAAATACCATTACGGAAGCGAACTTTTTCGTCTTCCTGGTCGTTAGGGCGCGATGGCAGTCACCAGCTATCTCTACGACGCAAAGGGCCGGGACCAGAAAGTCGATCTGTCCGCCGAAACGCTCAAATCGATCGGCAAGCAGCGGCTGCTGTGGATCGACGTCGACGAGCGCGATGCGGCCGACCTCGAGCAAGTCGCGCGCGAGCTGGGTCTCGAGCCGGTGAGCCTGCAAAGGCTCATGAAGCCCGACGGGGCTCGGCTCGAAAACTTCGAGAACTACATTCAGCTGGTCGTCGAAACCGCTCCCGCGGTGGTCGACGCGGATCACCATGCGTCCGATGCGCCCCGCGACGCTTCGCGGCCCCACACGCGTCTCGACTTCATCATTAGCAAGGAATGGCTGCTGACCGTCCACGACGGCACAGTCGAATTCATCAAGGCTTTTCGCGCTCGGGATCCGGCCGAGACGGCGATCGGAGCGCTGACGGCGCATGACTTTGCGGCGTCGCTGCTCGACCTGCATCTCGAAGCCTTCTTCCAGGAGATCGCGCGGATCGAGGGACTTGTCGACAAGCTCGACGAACAGGCGCTGACTCGCCCGTCGAGCACGACGCTGCTTGGCCGGATGGTGAGCTTGCGCCGGCGGGTGTCGCGGCTGCGCGGACTGCTCTCGGTTCAGCGGCCGCTGTTCTACGGATTGTCCCGTCCCGACCTGCAGATCGTCGCGGAAGCCGACGCCTCGAACCATTTCCAGACCCTCACCGGCCGGTTCGAGCGCGCGATCGACGAAGTCGAGCACACGCGCGACCTCGTCGTCGGCAGCTTCGAGCTGTTCGCGTCGCGTACCGCCCAGCAAACCAACGAACTGGTCAAGGTGCTGACCTTCCTGACCGCGGTCGTCGGCTTTTGCGCGGCCATCGCCGGCATCTTCGGGATGAATTTCGAAACGGGCTTCTTCGCCACCGGCGACTTCGGCTTTTACCTCACCATCGCCATGCTATCCGTGATCATCATTCTGTCCGCGGTGATCGCGCGATGGCGCGGGTGGCTCTAGCCAGATCATTGTTGTCTGCAAGAATCGCCCGGTGCATGGTCGCCCCATGGCGCTCCCGCTACAGATCCTCGCGGCGACAGTCCTGATTGTCATCGTGACGCTGATCCACGGGACGGGCGTGGTCATCACCACCAAGCTGTTCAAATACGAGGACCGCTCGCTCAAGGGCCGCAGGCTGGCGTTCCGCGAGTTTCGCCTGATGGTGCCGATGGCGCTGTGCCTGTTCGGGCTCCACGCAGTGGAAATTTACGTCTTCGCGCTGTTCTACCTCGCGGTCGGCGAGATCGGGACGGTCGCGGACGCTCTCTACGTTTCAGCTTCGGCCTACACGACCATGGGAATTGCCGAGAGCACGCTCGGTCACTGGAGGCTGGTCGGAGCCTTCGAGGGGCTCGCCGGCTTCCTGCTCATCGGCTGGTCCGCTGCGGTGTTCGTCACCGACATGGAGAAAATCCTCCGCGACTGGAAACCCTAGGCCGGCCCGACCGCTTCCCCGCGCCCCTTGAAGCCCTGAGCGACGACATACCATTCCGAGGATTCCTTGCGGCTGGCGGGCGGCTTGGCGTGCTTGACGGTGGCGAAGTGACGCTTCAATTCGGCGACGAGCTTGCTGTCGGCGCCCCCGGCGAGGACCTTGGCGACAAACGCGCCGCCCGGCCGCAGCGTCTCCACGGCGAACTGCAGCCCCGCCTCGACCAGGCCCATCGTGCGCAGGTGGTCGGTCCGCGAATGGCCGACGGTGTTCGCCGCCATGTCCGACAGGATGAGGTCGGGCGGCCCGCCGAGCGCTTCCGCGAGCTTCGCCGGCGCCGCCTCGTCCATGAAGTCCATCTGGAGGATCGTGACGCCGTCGATCGGGTCGGTCGGAAGCAGATCGATCCCGGCGACCTTCGCGCCCGGCGCGCGACGGCTGACCACCTGGCTCCAGCCGCCCGGAGCGATCCCCAGGTCGATCACCGCCTTGACCCCTTTCAGGAGGCCGAACCGCTCGTCGAGCTCGAGCAACTTATAGGCGGCGCGGCTGCGGTAATTGTCGGCCTTGGCGCGGCGGACATAGGGATCGTTCAGCTGGCGCTCGAGCCAGCGGTTGGACGACACCGAGCGGCCGCGCGCGGTCCGCACGCGTTGATGCAGCCCCCTGTCTCCCCTGGTCACAACAAATGGCCGTCGCGCGCCATCAGCGACCGCAAAATGCCCTCGCGGATGCCGCGATCGGCGACGCCGAGCGTGGGCGCCGGCCAGATCTCGAGAATCGCTTCGAGGATCGCGCAGCCGGCGACCACCAGGTCGGCGCGGTCGCGGCCGATGCACGGCAGCCGCGAGCGTTCGTCATGGTCCATCTTGGCGATCATGGTGCTGATCTTCTGCATCGCCTCGGTCGGCACGTGCAGCCCATCGACCGCGCGCCGGTCGTAGGACGGCAGCGCCAGATGCACGCTGGCGAGCGTGGTCACGGTCCCGCTGGTGCCGAGCAGGCGGATGTCGGCGGAGGTTTTCGGAAGCGTCTCGGCGAACCGGCTGAACGAATGCCGCGCGCGCTCGCGCATGCGCTGGTAAGCGGCGAGCCGGTCGTTGCCGTCGATTGCTTCGCGCCCCTCGCTCTCGGTCAGCGAGACGACCCCCCACGGCGCGCTCCACCAGCTGCGGATCTTGGGGACTCCGTCGACCTGATCGATCAGCACCAGCTCGGTCGAGCCGCCGCCGATGTCGAAGATCAGGGCCGGACCGTCGCCCGGTTGCAGCACCTTGTGGCAGCCGAGCACCGCCAGCCGCGCTTCCTCCTGCGGGGCGATGATGTCGAGCGCGATCCCGGTCTCTTCGCGCACGCGCTCGGTGAATTCGCGGCCGTTGACCGCCCGCCGGCACGCTTCGGTGGCCACCGCGCGCGACAGCGAAACATTGCGGCGGCGCAATTTTTCCCCGCAGACAGCAAGCGCCGCGACCGCCCGGTCCATCGCCTCGTCGGACAATTTCCCGCTCTGCGACAGCCCTTCGCCAAGGCGCACCACGCGCGAAAAGGCATCGACCACGGTGAAGCTGCCGTCGACCGGGCGCGCGATCAGCAACCGGCAATTGTTGGTGCCGAGATCGACCGCTCCATAGGTGTAGCGATGCCCATGCCGCCGCTCCCGCGGCTTGGCTGGCAATGGCCCGCTCTGTGCGCTGTCCCCGCTCTGCGCGCTGCCCTCGTGCAGCAGAGCCGGCGCGCCGGCGACTCTCTGCGCCATGTGGTACGCCCGTTCTATCCTTGGCCGCCCGCAAAAGGACGGCTGACTTGACCCCGTTTAATCACATTTGACGGGTCGAGGGCAAGTCGGGCGGGTTGGCGCGGCCTCCCAACCAGGCGGGTGGCCAGTCGCGTTGACAGTCGCGTTGACAGTGCTGGGGGGGCTTTCTATCTCGCGCCCCTGCCTGCTGCCCCGTCGTCTAACGGTAAGACTGCGGACTCTGAATCCGTCAATCGAGGTTCGAATCCTCGCGGGGCATCCAGCGCTTTGCGTCACGCGACCGCCGAATTACAAGCGGCGCGGTGAAGATCATCGGCAGCTTCGTCAGTCCCTACGTCCGCAAGGTGCTCGCGTGCCTCGAAATGAAGGGGCTCGACTATCGGGTCGATCCGATCACGCCGTTTTACGGCAACGACGAATTCGAGCGGCTGAGCCCGTTGCGGCGCATCCCGGTGCTGATCGACGAGGATTTGGTGCTGTGCGATAGCTCGGTGATCTGCGCTTATTTGGAGGAGGCCTATCCGGCGACGCCGCTGCTGCCGCCCGATCCAAAGGACCGCGCCCGCGCCCGCTGGCTCGAGGAGTTTGCCGACAGCCGGCTTGGCGATATCTTCATCTGGGGGCTGTTCTATCAGCGCGTCGTCCATCCGTTGGTGTGGGGCGAGCCCGGCGATGAGGCGCGCGTCGCCAGGACCCTGGCCGAGGACGCCCCGGCCGCGCTCGATTATCTGGAGACGCAGCTGCCCGCTTCGGGCTTCCTGTTCAGAGAGATCGGGATTGCCGACATCTCGATCGCGAGCTTCTTCCGCAACGCCGAATATGCCGGCTTCACCACCGATCCCGGGCGCTGGCCGAAGGTCGCGCGGTTCGTCGGCGACGTACTCGATCATCCGGTGCTCGCCAAGCTCCTGCGCTACGAGGACATCCAGCGCGGCACCGACATCAAGGGCCGGCGCCAGGCGTTGCTCGACGCCGGCGCGCCGCTGAATGAAGAAACGCTCGGTACGCGCGAACCGCGCAAGGGGCTGATGCGGCTCTAAGCCTTAGTGCTGGTAGCCCGAGATCCAGTGCTCGAGCCGGGTCTTCAGCGAGAGGCGCGACGGGATGTAGCCCGGCTGATCGACATGATGGTCGTCGGCCTGCTCGTAGAGCGTCAAATTGTGCGGCAGCTTCGGGCGCAGCGTCTCGCGGCCGCGCAGCATGTCCTCGGCCATCGCCAGCGAGCGGTGGACGTCTTCGGCGGTAAACGGCTTCATCAGGCAACCGAGCGCCAGGTCGGGCATCGGGAAGCTCGGCGCCTTGCCGCTGACGAACAGGCACGGGACGTGCAGGTCCGCCAATTTGACCGCGACCGAAAAACCGGTCGAGCCGCGCGCCAGGTGCAGGTCCAAAAGGGCGATGTCGGGGTCGTGCCTTTCGGCCGCGGCGATGGCGCCGTCGGCGTCGTCGGCGATCGCGACGACGCGGTAGCGCGGGTTGTCCTCGACCAGATATTTGAGGGTCGTCGCGAGCTGCGAATCATCCTCGACAATCAGGATCTTGAGCACCGTGAGCCCTCCCATGCTCTCGGAAAAATCCGTAGGAGCGATACTTCGCGCGAAACATCGCCGCTGCGAATCCCGACCGGGCCCGGTTAACGACGAAACGACTCCGGCGCGGGCCGGAACGAGCGATCAGGCGCGGTAAAAGATGTGCGTGCCGATCTTTTCGACGCGGGTCAGGCGCCGGCCCCACGACGGGACGACATAATCGGCGTGATACCACAGCACGTCGTTCGACAAGGTCGGCACCGCGTTGCTGACCGCGAGGCGGGTGATCGCCTGGGCCTTGCGCCATGCGCCGGACCCGTAATCGACCGCCGGAAAGCGGCCGTTGCGGACGAACGAGAATTGCCACGGCTGCTTGACGGTCGCGCACCAGCTCGGCGGATATTTGCCGGAGGCGGCGCGGTTCATGACCACGCGGGCGACCGCGAGCTGGCCTTCAAGCGACTCCCCGCGGGCTTCGAAATAGACCGCCGTGGCGATGCAATTGGCCTGCTCGTCGAGCGGCGCGCCGGCGCTGTAGCGGTCGACCAGCGCGTAGAGCGGCCAGCCGCCGCGGAACAGCCAGGCCGCTTCGCGCGCGATCGCCGGGGCCAAGGCGAGGGACACCGAGCGGGCGGGCTGCGCCTGGAGAATTGTGCCGGTGACGGTGGCGACCGCCTGCTGCATCGGCAGCACCGCCTGCGACAGCGTTGCTGCCGCGGTCGGCCGCGCGGTCGCGGTCGCAGGATCGGTCGCATAGCTGCGCGCGCCGAGCGGCATGGCCGCCGCGTCGACCTCGGTCGCCTTGACGGCGGCCGTGACGTCAAACGCCTTTGCGGACGACGCGACGGTCTGCGCCGGAGCCTCGCTCGAGGCCAGCGCCAGCATGAATATGCCCATGACCGCGGACGCGCCGCGGCTTCCCAGAAGTCGGATCAATTCGCTCTCTTTGCCTTGTGCGGCCGGCCCTTCCGCGTCATCACGCAGTCTCGCGTTCGCGTTGCGGGGGTCGTCCGTCTTGCCCGGAGCCGGCGTCTTAAAAGCGCCTTTGGCTCACTCGCTCTTTAAATTGCTTGACGGGAGATACGTTAATTCGCTCAGAAACCAACCCCTTCGGCGGTGAACCGAGCCATGCATGGGGTGGATGCAGGAACCCGTTCAATTCGTTCGGTTTTCTGGGCGTTTTTGCCGATTTTCGCGGTCGACTATTGTCCCCGCGCGGGACTCGCTAGAGGGGTGGCTTCCACGGAGCGCGCGATGGCCCACTGGCTGATGAAATCGGAACCGGGCACCTACAGCTGGGACGATCTCGTCCGCGACGGATCGACCGAATGGGACGGAGTGCGCAACAACGCCGCCCGCCTGCACCTGAGGGCGATGAAGCCGGGCGACGAGGCCTTCTTCTACCATAGCGGCGAACAACGCGCGGTCGTCGGCATCATGGAGATCATTGGCCCCGGCAAGCCCGACGGCGCGGACGGCAGCTGGGTCAAGGTCCCGGTCGCGCCGGTAAAGCCGCTCAAGCCGGTGACGCTGGCGGCGATCAAGGCCGACCCGAAGCTCGCGAAGATGGAGCTGATCCGCCAATCGCGCCTGTCGGTGAGCCCGGTGCGCGATGATGAGTGGGCGGCGGTGCTGAAGCTAGCCGGTTAACGTGCGCTTTGGGTGGAAAGCGGACAATGACGTTTCACCCGTTGGCCTTGTCCCTGCTGGGCGTTCGAGCGACTGACGGAGGCCAGACACCCTCGGCCGCAAGACATAAACGGCATGCATTTAATCACTGTCTGAGCAATCGGGCGGAGTGTCGTTACGGACTGTCAATTCTGACACCCTGCACGACACCCAAAGCGTTTAACGTTCGCGGGAATCAGCCCGCGGCAGGAGGCTAAAATGGTCTTTGATAAGACCGACACCAAGCTCAGCAATTTCATTAACGAGGCGCCACCCGAGGATCTTTCGGCGATTGCCTCGCTTCTGTTCAGCCGTGTCGGCGCGCTTGAGTCACGTCAGCAGGAGCGGTTCATCCAAGAGATCCAGCGCGACCCGCAGGCCAAGCAGGTCTTTGAGAAAATGCAAACGTACAGTCAGTAAGCTCAAATGAAGCTCAACTGGCGCGGGCTGGGAAACTGGCCCGCGCTTTGTAGTGGCCCTATAGATGGGAATCGGACACAGCGTCCGGCGAGTGGGGCAGCCGCCTTTTGTCACTGCCCCATTCCCAATCTGTCCGATCAATCAGTCATGCTGGAGGGGACTTTCCCGCCATGCGCCGCGAGTTGGCGCATCACCTCCTTGTGGAGCCAGATGTTCATTTCAGCACTGCCGTCCTTCTCACCCTTGTAGCCGAGCTCGGTGGCCAGTTCCTTGCGGTTTTCAAGGCTCGAATCCATGTCGAGCAGCTTCATCAAATCTACGATCGACGTCTTGTAATTTAGATCTGGATTGCCCTTCGACGCGGCAATGCGCGACAGGACCTGCTCGACGCCGTAGTTTCCAGAGTGGGTGCCGAAGCGGCACCGCCCCTTCCACCTGTTGGGACTTGTTGACCCTCGCGTCCGGGAGCCGGCGCGGTCTTGCGGCCAAAGATGGCGTCCTTGATTCGTCCAAATATACTCATTGCCACTCTCCTTTCCTAAAATCGTTGTCGTCAGCGCCCTAGAAACTTGCCCGCCGCGCCAATCAGGTCGCGAAGAACGTCGCTCGAGCCGGTCGAATTCCGCTGCGTTGCTTCGGTTGTACTGTCCGGAGACGTCTGACCGCCAAGGATCCCGCCCAGTGCTCCGCCAATGCCGCCGCCTTGCCCGGCCTGCTTCATCACATAGCCCGCAACCACCATCGCGAGGATGGGTAGCATTTTCTTCAGGAGCGAGGGCTCGACCCCAGATTGCGCGGCCGCCTGTGCGGCAACAGCGCGGCTGCGATCCTTCGAGCCGAAGATTTCTCCAAGGATCTGGTTGCCCTTGCCGACTTCAGTTGGCTCGCTGGAGGTTACATTGTCGAGCAGGCCGCTACCGCCCAATCCACCAATGGTCCCCAGCAGGCCGCCAAGCCCGCCGAGCCCTGGAAATGCGCTGCGACCCGGCCCGCCTTCGCTTGCTGAGTGCAATTCTGTCGGCGACGCCGGATTCTGGAATCCGGAAAGGATGGAGGGCATGAGCGCCGCTGCGCCCGCCTGTGCCGTTGTATGGTCTACTCCGAGTTCGCGCGAGATTGCGTCCACTGCGCGCGTCTGCTGCAGCATCTGCTCAATGTTCATTGCTGTTCTCCTGCTTCGCGGGGGTCGCGGTGAGAAATCGAAGTCCGTCCTGGGAACGAAGCTGCGATGCCGCTTGCACCCAACCTGATACCTTAACGCGCCGGAAACGGCGCTGGGCCATTTCAAAATGGCGCGAGTGTGCTGCTAGGGCAAAAGCAGCGGTTACGAGAACCTACGCTCCCACCGCCTTATTTCGACGCGTATCCCACAGCTCCATCGGACGCGCCTCGCGCCATCGAGCGGCCATTTGGATAGCGACAGTATCACTGGGCGCCTCGAACGAGCGTGGCTGCTTAATGTGTCCGGGTATGGGGGTGCATGAAATATGGCCGATAGGTACGCATCTAGCCGTGCGTCCTAGCCCTTCGAGCGACGTGGATCCTTTCCGTGGCTGTCGGAGCGCTCGATCGAGCCGTCCTTGCCATGGATTGTCAGCTCGGTGCCTTGGTTGACGCTAATCTTGCGTCCCAGCTTTTCCGCTGCGCCCTTGGTATCCGTACGGTGGCTGGCACGCTTGCCACCATCTCTTTTCACCTGCCAGCCCCCCTGTCTGTGCGGCATTACTCGGTGGGTGTCTCTGGCCATGGCAATTATCCATTTGCTAGGGTGTATAGCCTTGCCGTTCTCATTTCCGAGCACGCAACGGTTGGGCGCTGCACTTGTATCCTCAATTCGTTTCTTGGCTGAAAGTACGTCAACCGCTATCGCGTAATGTCTGCAAAGGGTCGAAAGCGGACGTTGCGGCGCTGATCCGGCGCCCTAAGCCGCCTTCGCCCGGTTGGCCCGCTTGCGCTCGTGCGGGTCGAGGTGGCGTTTGCGGAGGCGGATCGACTTGGGCGTGACCTCGACCAGCTCATCCTCGTCGATGTAGGCGATCGCTTGCTCGAGCGTCAGCCGCTTGGGCGGCGTCAGGCGGATCGCGTCCTCCTTGCCGCTGACCCGGAAGTTGGTCAGCTGCTTGGCTTTGAGCGGATTGACCTCGAGGTCCTCGGGCTTGGCGTTCTCGCCGACGATCATCCCTTCGTAGACCTGCTCTCCGGGCGCGACCATCAGCGACCCGCGATCCTCGAGCGAATTCAGCGCATAAGCGGCGGTCTTGCCGGTGGCGTTGGAGATCAGGACGCCGGTCTGCCGGCCCTCGATCGGCCCCTTGTACGGGCCGTAGCGCTCGAACAATCGGTTCATGATGCCGGTGCCGCGCGTGTCCGACAGGAATTCGCCGTGGTAGCCGATCAGCCCGCGGCTCGGGGCCGAGAACACCAGCCGGGTCTTGCCGCCGCTCGACGGGCGCTGCTCGGTGAGCTCGCCTTTCCTGAGCTGGATTTTGGAGACGACGGTCGAGGCATAGGCGTCGTCGACGTCGACGACGACCGTCTCGAACGGCTCCTCGCGGCCGCCCGAAGCCGACTCCGCG
>Ga0136612_10000687_pt1 | contig 12882 bp, 13 predicted proteins | sample AntDryUQ224A2306_2_FD_106644 | JGI IMG/M metagenome (GOLD analysis project Ga0136612, IMG submission 106644) | Polar desert sand microbial communities from Dry Valleys, Antarctica - metaG UQ224A (23.06) | ecosystem: Environmental > Terrestrial > Soil > Desert | place: Antarctica: Dry Valley...
GCATCTTAAAAAGAATGGTGATATAGTTGTTGTAGAAGTGTATTCGTCTGTTTTAAAAATAGATTCAAAACCGGTTTATCAAATAGCTGTTGTTGATATAACAGAAACGAAAGAATCAGAAAAAAATTTACTTGAATCGGAAGTTCTAAAATCAGCCATTCTGGATTCCTCTCTTGATGCTATTATAACAATCGACATAACAGACACTATTATAGAATGGAACGTCGCTGCCCAAAGAATATTTGGATATTCACGCGATGAGGCAATTGGTAAAAAAATGGCTGACCTGATAGTTCCGGAAAGATATAGAGAACATCATATAAGAGGGATGGCGCATTTTTTAAAAACAAATGAAGGCCCGGTTATACGCAAGCAAACTGAAATTCCCGCTATCCGTAAAGATGGTTCGGAGTTCATTTCAGAGCTTTATATATCTCCCATAAAATTGAAGGCCGGATGTTATTTACCGGCACTTTGCGGATATTACCGAACGTAAACAGGCACAAAAAAATCTTTTGGAAAGTGAAAAACGTTTCCGCGATGTAGCAGACTCGGCTCCGGTGATGATCTGGATGTCTGATGAAAAAAATGAAACTGTTTATGTAAACAAACCCTGGACAGAATTTACAGGCATGGACGCGGAGATGCTCGCTGGCAAAACCTGGACTTCAATAGTACATCCCGAAGATGTTGATAGAGCCATTGAAAAATTTAAAGATAGCTTCAACCAGCTTGAGCCGGTAACGATGACTTATCGTTTGAAAAAGAAAACCGGGGAGTACCGCTGGGTACTTGATACGGGCATTCCCCGCAAATTAAGTGACGGCATTTTTTTAGGATACATTGGTTCTGTAGTCGATATTAACGATCAAAAACTTAGAGAAGACCAACTGCAATATCAGGCAACCATCCTGGAGAATGTATCCGACATTATTGTAACCAGTGAGTTAAGTGGCGTCATTAAATTCTGGAATAAAGCAGCAGAAGAATTTTATGGTATCAACGAACAAGAAGCCATTGGCAAATTGGTTATAGAAATAGTTCAACTGGATTACCAGTTTCTAACAAGGGAAGAAGCAATAAAGAACTTTTTGCTACTGGTATCTGGAAAGGAGAGGTTGCTCATAAAAATAAGCGAGGAATAGTAAAATATTTATTAAATACTATTTCCCTGGTAATAAATAAAAATGGTGAAAAAATAGGTGTGCTAACTGTAGGAAGAGACATAACAGAAAGAAAACAGGCCGAGGAAAAGCTAATGCTAAGTGAGCAATTTCATAGAACCCTTATAGCAGATTCGTCAAATGCCACTTTGTTAATGAATGCAAATGGTATCATCACTTATGCATCAGAAGCTGTAAGAAATTTATTGAATTACGAATTCAAAGAAGTAGTTGGAAAAAATGCTTTTGAATTTGTAAATCCTGAAGATGTGAATTTTGCAATGAATTCTTTTGAAAAAGAAGTAGAGGAAAATCCGGAGGTCAAATCAATAGTAGTACGTTTAAAAAAGAAAGATGGTTCCTGGATATGGTGCAGGGTCAGAGGGCACAATATGCTTAGTAATCCTTACATCAAAAGCATTGTAGTTTACTTTCATGACGATACTCAACGTAAAAAAGCAAATGATGCTTTAAACGAAAGTGAAAAAAGATTTCGAAACCTTATAAGGGATCTCAAGATTGGCGTGGTATTGCACAATAAAAATGCAGAAACGCTGATGTGTAACAGGGCAATGTCTGAAATGCTGCAGACCAACGAAGAAGAATTAATTGGTAAGTCTATCTTTAATATTGCATCAGATGTCATTCACGAAGATGGCCGTTGTTTTCTTATGGAAGAAAGGCCGCTTTATGTTGCCATACAAACTAAACTGCCTACAAAAGATGTTGTGTTAGGTGTACATCTTCCTAAAACTAATAAAAGGGTATGGCTCATGATTAGTTGTGTGCCTGTTTTAGATGATAATAACGAAATACTCCATATAGTAAGCTCCGTTAACGATATAACAAAAAGAAAACAGTTAGAGCAAACTCTTATTGCAGATCAGATCAATTATCAAAAACAATTGACACAGGCTACTATAGACGTGCAGGAAGAAGAACGAAAAGAGATTGGTAAGGAATTGCATGATAATATTGGCCAGTTGCTCGCTACTTCAAAACTTTATCTTGACCTGGCCAAATCGACAGCAGACAATACCACTAAAGAAATGATCAGCCATTCTGCAGCAAGTATTTCTTATGTTATTAATGGCGTGCGGGAGATTTCTCATTCATTAATACCGCCAACCTTAGGTGATCTTGGATTGATTTCTTCTATAAAAGATTTGATTGAAACATTTACCCGCACGCAGCCGTTAGAAATAAAATTCAATTATCCTTTTTTTAATGAAGACCTCTTACCGGAAAATCAAAAGCTAATGGTTTTTCGCATTATACAAGAGCAATTAAATAACATTATAAAACATGCAAATGCAAGAGAGGTCGTGATTACATTAAAAAATATGGATAAATTATTATGGTTGGAAGTTAAGGACGATGGAAAGGGATTTGACGCCAAAAAGATCCGCAAAGGAATTGGGCTTGCTAATATAAAAAACAGGGCAGAACTATTCGGAGGCAAAATGGAAATCATCTCTGATGCTGGGGAAGGGTGTTTAATAAACGTAATGGTTCCGCAGGCTGTATAATAAATTTCTATCATTCTTCTACAGGTCTTTCAGCTAACTTTGCCGCTTCCCTAGCAATAATGAGTGATGCCATAACACACGAATGCGGATTAGCTTTTATTCGACTTCGCAAACCTTTTTCTCACTACCAGCAAAAGTATGGCTCTGTAATGTGGGGCCTTAATAAGCTTTACCTTTTAATGGAAAAGCAACATAACCGTGGACAGGATGGTGCCGGTATAGCCTCGGTTAAATTAAACGTAGAGCCAGGCTATCCCTTTCTATCCCGCATGCGCAGTAGTAATAATCAACCTATTGCAGATATTTTTCGCCAAGTGGGCGAAGAATTTACAGAACTTCAAAAATTTAATGCTGAAATTAGCCAGTATGCCGGTTTGATGAAGGGCCACCTTTCTTTCCTGGGAGAATTATTATTAGGTCATTTGCGATATGGCACTCAGGGAAAGAACGATGCAGAATTTTGCCATCCTTTTATTAAACGCCATACCATACCGGCCCGAAACCTGGCGCTGGCCGGCAATTTTAATTTAGTAAATACAGATGAACTCTTTGGATTAGTAAATATCGATCCCGGTGAATTTCAAAAGCAAAGCGACCTCGCAGCTATGATGGAAGTGATTTATCATTTTTTGGTAAAGAACGACGAAAGTTCACCCGATGGATTAGATATTTCATCAGTTTTAAAAAAAGCATTGCCACTTTTTGATGGTGGATTTCATGTAGGCGGAATGACGGGTAATGGAACAGGCTTTGTATTTCGGGATGCACATGGAATACGCCCCTCCTATTTTTATGTAGAAGAAGATGTGGTGGTGGCTGCATCAGAAAGAGCAGCAATCCGTACGGCGTTTAACGTAGGTGAAAATGAAGTGCAGGAACTAATGCCCGGTCATGCTTTGATTGTAAAACCCACGGGAGAAATAAGCATCGAACAGATCATTGAGCCAAAAGAAAGAAAGGCTTGTTCTTTTGAACGTATTTATTTTTCCCGCGGATCTGATGAAAAAATTTATAAAGAAAGAACCGCTTTAGGCTACCATTTAAGCCAGCAGGTGCTCAACGCAATTGATTATGATCTAAAAAACAGTATTTTTTCTTTTATACCTAACACAGCGGAAATTGCTTTTTACGGCTTAATAAAAGGTTGTGAGCATTATCTTAATAAAATTAAAATTGAACGCATTCTTTCCTGGGGTGCTGATGTGCAGCCCGAAAAACTTGAGCAGATGGTGAACAGGAAAATACGGATGGAGAAAATTGCTATAAAAGATGCAAAGATGCGTACGTTCATCACCGGCGATGTAGGGCGTAGCGAAATGGTGCAACATGTATATGACATTACTTATGGCACCGTGAGGAAAGATGAGGATACGCTAATAGTAATTGATGATTCCATAGTAAGAGGAACCACACTAAAAGAAAGTATCATCAGGATGTTATCACGCCTGAAGCCCAAACGCATCATTGTTGTTTCATCTTCTCCGCAAATTCGTTATCCCGATTGTTATGGTATTGACATGAGCAAGTTGGGTGATTTTATAGCCTTTAATGCGGCCATTGCATTATTAAAAGAAAAGGGTATGGAAGCCAATTTAAAAGAGTGGTACGAACAGTGCAAAGAACTACATCGCAACAATCAATTGCATACAATAAATGTTGTAAAACAGGTATATAAAACGTTCAACAATCAGGAAATCACCAATAAAATAGCACAGCTTATTACGCCACCCGACTTAACAATTCCTGTTGATGTTATTTACCAAACGATAGAATCTTTGCATGAAGCTTGCCCTAATAATTTAGGGGACTGGTATTTTACCGGCAACTATCCTACACCTGGCGGTAACCGGGTCGTAAACAAAGCCTTCATGAATTATATGGAAGGAAAAAATGCAAGAGGGTATTAAATATAATTTTCAGAATTATCCATAAAAATAATCCCATTCATGTAATTCAAGTATAATTATATTAATCATTCCTTACTCGTTCTATTCTCCTCACTTTAAAAAAGCCGTATTATTGTATAAACTAAGAACATGGGAGTGATTGTAAGAATTTCAAAAAACGGTAAACCGGAAGATGCGTTTAAAGCATTGACTGACCTGGCAAAAAAAATCAGGAAAAAGAAAGGCAAAACAATCGCAGATTTTTATGGTAAACTCTCTGGAACTTTTGGGGACGGCCTTGCCTATCAAAAAAAAATAAGAAATGAATGGCAATAGATTTCTTGCTGATACAAATACCTTTATTTACCTTTTAGATAAACATCCATCTCTTCAACCACTTCTTGAAAGTGAATGGGTATATTCATTTATTACTGAAATTGAATTATTAGGTAAACCCGGAATTACCAGTCAAGAAGTTAAGAAGATCAACGGTTTATTATCAGTTTGCATAAAATCACCGCATACAGAATCAATAAATAAAACGGCTATTTCGTTAAAGCAACTTTACAGAATGAAAGTGCCAGATGCTTTGATTGCAGCAGCAGCAATTGAACAAAAAATTCCATTACTTACTTTTGATAAGGATTTTATAAAAATTAAGGAAGTTGATTTGGTATTGCTTGAATTATAAGCTCTCAATTTATTTATGAAAACACTAATCATTATACGCCACGCAAAAAGCAGTTGGGCTAATCTTGGCCAGGATGACGCCGAACGTCCTTTAAATGAAAGAGGTAAAAAAGATGCGCCGGAAATGGCCAGGCGTTTAAAAGAAAGAGGTTTAAAAATTGATCTTTTTGCATCCAGCCCGGCTAAAAGAGCAAAAAAAACAGCTAACTATTTTGCAGAAGAATTTGATACGAAGAAGGATGATATTTTAATAGTAGATGAATTATATGGGGCCGGTGTTCAAAACTTTTATAATGTAATACATTCGCTAAAAGACAAATACAATATCGTCGCTCTTTTTTCACACAACCCCGGCATTACTGAATTTGTAAATACGCTCACTAATGAGCATGTTGACAATATGCCCACCTGCGCTGTATTTGCAGTTAATATTCATACAGATAAATGGGCAAGTATTAAGGATAGCAGCACGGCCTTTTTATTCTTTGATTATCCAAAGAACAAGCAGGATTAAATTTTTGTTATACGCAGTTGAACACTCGCAGATTTCAAACTAATGCTGTTTGTATTTTTACCGGTTACATTCCAGCCATCATTTAATTGAAGCAGTTCAACCGGCGGAGTTGTTAATTGCATGTTTAGTACGTCACCTTCTACATTTTTTTCTACCTGCCATGTCCCATGGTATTGCATATTATTATCAGTGCAGGTTACTTTCCCTCCGGTTTCAAAACTAAACTGGTAATTATTTACCTGGGCTGTTTTATCCTGGCCGGCATAATAATAATTTATGGACCAGTTACCGCGGGTAATTATTTCCTGTGTTTCAGTAAGAGAATCATTATCGGGTGTGCAATTAGTAAAAAATACAGAAGAAACTAATAATGCAATTACCAAAAAGATTTTTGAGTTTTTCATAGTAAGGATTTATACAAACAAAATACAAAAAATAGGTCAGGATGCAAATGAGCTTTCTTCTTTTTTTACAGGCTTTTTAAAACTTACCAAATAAACACCGCTGAAAATAAAGCAGGCGGCAAAAAGTTTTTGCCATGTAAGCGTTTCGTCAAAAAAGAAACTGGCTATTATAGCTGCAAAAACAGGTTGTGTGTAAATGTAGGAACCCGTTACCCCTGCGCCTAAATGTTGAAGGCCATAGGCATTAAAATAATAGGCCAAGAATGTTCCCAGTAAAATTATAAAGGCGAAGGCAATGATATGCTTATATTCAAAAAAGGCAAAATTGATTTGAATTGTTTCATTCCAGCCAAATGGAAGGATCATAAAAAAACCGATAGTAAATATCCATCTCATCACCTGCAGCGGAGTGTAACGTTTCATGAGTGGCTTCACCAAAATAAAATATAGTGAATAAGAAACGGCATTGATCAATATCAGCAGGTCACCCCATAAATAATTAGGGGCATTAGATGAAGTTTCTTTTGTAGCTATCAGCAGCACTGCACCACAGATGCCCAGCAATAAACCAACGCCTTTTGTAAAAGTCATTGATTCTTTTAAAACCCAAAGAGCAAAAAATGTAATCAGCAGCGGAGTAGTTAGCATAAGCAAAGAAGCATGAATACTGGAAGTCATGGTGAGGCCTTTAATAAAAAACATTTGATTAACGGCTACACCGGTTAGTCCACATAAAATAAAACGGCCTACATCTTTACGTTGAATGCCAGCAGGTGATTTACCTAAGCTCCAGATCAGCCAAAACAAAATCAGGCTGATGCCCACTCTTAATATGTTTAAACCAAATGGTTTAACTATGGAGGGAGATATCATTTTTACCAGGCTGTAATTAGCTGCAAAAAATAAATTTGTAAATAAAACGGCGAGGTGCGCTTTGGTAATATTTTTCACGATGAGAAACAAAGATAAATGAGACGTGAAACGTGAGACAAAGACAATTTCTCGTTTCTGGTTTCTCGTTTGACGTCTTCTGTCTGCCGTTTGACGTCTGACGTTTCACTTTTCACAAGGCAATTTCAGTTTGTGAATCAAATCATCGATTACATTTTCCAAAGCGTTGTGTTTTTTAAGATCAAACTTTTGATAGTTGAATGATCTCGCTAATTCTATTGCATTTTTTAATCTGAATTTCGCTTGAGGAATGCAAAAAGCCATCCGGTTATTCATTAAATGCGATGATAAATATTCCTGTTCAGTCTGGCCTGGGGTTGGGATCAATATTGTTTTTTTTTGCATGATCATCATATCCATAACAGTGCTGTACCCGCAGCGGCTAATGATCAATTCTGAAGACGTGATTGCTTCTTCCAATTGGTCAGATGGCAAATGATTATGGATAAGAATATTGGATGAAACCCCTGGCAGATCAGTGTTTCCGGGAAGTCCTCTTAGGAATAAAACAGGTTCTGTGTAATTAGTTAGTTGATCTAATAGCTCATTCTCTAAAATAGTTCGTTGCGGTTCAGGCCCTGAAAGCATGATCAGTAAATGTTTGTTCAAATCAGAGTAGTGGGTGGATTCAAACCGCGATTGAGGCCCGATATATTTAACCGGTATTGATGGCTTTTTTTCCGGATGTGAAAGATCACCCGCCAGGTTAATTTCATTTTCTGCATCAGGCACCCAACAATGGTTAAATTCATTGATGTACTGATAGTGTAAGTCTTGCAGCATTTCATCAGCCATTTTACCCAGCGAGGTTTTTATTAATAACTGGTGTGTAATAATTACAGAATGTAAATCTTTATGATTTAAGCCGTAACGGTTATCGGATATAACTGCATTTAACTGGTGTTCTTCAATTATTTGTTCAAGCCATTCCTGCTCTTCTTCTATGGCATTTATAATTTTAGGAATTTGCAATAGTATTTTTCCTAAGGACCGCCACGCTGTTTTCCCATAGTTTATATTATAACCTTTTAACGGCAGCATTTGAAGTTGTGGAAATTCTGTGCGTAAAAGATTGGCTACCTTCCCCTCTCCTGCCAACAATACTTCGCAATCTTTGCAAATTAATTGCCGGATAATAGGTATGCAACGTGTGGCATGCCCTAATCCCCAATCTAATGGCGCAACTAAGATCTTTGGCTTAATAAGTAAAAACTCGTGATTCATGTTAATTTTAAGAACGGCATACTAAAAGCCCCGTAAAATAGTTAATTTAGAAAGTCACTATGAAAAAAAATATGTATATAACACTGTTATTAACTTTGACAATTTTAATTACCAGTTGTAGCAAAAATGTATACTCTGGCTCTGGAAAAGGCAGCAATTGCGGCTGCCCAAGTAAAAAAGGTATGGTGGGTTATTAAATAATTTGAAATGACAAACTGCAACCGTGAACTTTTAGTAATGCTAAAAACAAATTCTTTTACGGACAAAGCATTTGAGCAACACGTGGAATGTCTGCATAATATTTTGTTACGTGTAGAATGTAACGATGTATTTTGTAAAGCCCATGAATTAGTCACCAGGGTGAAGATCACACAAAAAAGCAAGTCTATTTTAAAGGCTATTACTACTGCACATTTAAAACCTTTTTATTTCCTGGTTAATAAAAATTAAGATAGCTATAGACGAGTTCGGACAAAGTTTAAATCACTCCGTACAAAACGATACGTAGTAAAGCCCAACTAACTGCAATAAATAATAAGAAACTAATAGCCAGTAGAAAGATGCACTAACCAGGATTGTCTTGCAATTTCATTTAAGATATTCTAATTCTTTTAGAGCTTTTAGTAGCTTTCCTGGTGGTTCCTATTGTTGCTGATAAATTCCCCAAACACAATTTGAAAATTCTCCAGCCGCAAACCTCACATTCAAATTGTCTGTTTCAATTTCATAAACCTCCATTGTATGAGTTTGCCCATATAAAGGGTCTTTAACCAAAATCTTCCTCCCAATTCCCTTCCAATGATATTCCCAAATATTCAATCCATCGATTTGAAAGTTCTCCCCGTCAAGAATCGTCTTAATATGTTTCCAGGAATTATCCACCTACGCTTTTTGAATGACTGTTATTAATAAATATACGTAGGTTTCACTGCTCTTGCCTAACTCGTTAGTCACCAAAATTAATTATTGCACTTGCTGTAAAGCCTTACGGAGTTTGCTGATCATTTCTTTTATTTCTTCTTTTTTACAGGTTCCTACACTTAAGCGATACCAGGGGGAATCTTTGGTTGCACCAAATGCATAAAAAGGCACAACAGCAAGTTTTGCTTCTCTTAATATAAAAGATGTAACATCAGATTGATGCTCAAACCTGTTTCCATCAACCAGTTTTTTTCCCACCAGGTCAATTTTAATTGTCAGGTAAATAGCCGCTTCCGGTGCCACGGCATCAATAGCTAAACCTTCCTTTTTTAAATTGAGCAACTCATGATAAATGAGGGTTAGCCTTTCCTCAATTTCCTTTTTATAATGAGCAAGGTATTGATGAATAGCATCTGTTTGCATAAGATAACGTGCGACCGCTTTTTGTTCGGCCATTGGCGCCCACGCACCAACATGCGAAAGGATCGCTTTCATTTTATTTAATATGGTAGCAGGCCCCATGCTCCATCCTACTCGAACTCCCGTAGCGGCAAAAATTTTACTTACTGCATCTATAAATACGGTGTATGGCCGCATGGCGGGATTTAATGATACAGGATTATAATGTTCAATACTGCCATAGGTTAACTGGCAATACATCTGGTCAAACATCAGGTAAAGTTTTTTTTCATTTTTCTCCCTCCTGTTATTTTCTTCTACTATCATATCGCAGATCGCCTGCAGATCTTTTTTTCTAAAAGTAGTTCCGGTTGGGTTTTGCGGTGAGCACAGTGATATAAAACTGGCTTCCTTTATATAAGGCCTGATTTCATCAGCCGTAGGCATAAAGTTATTTTCTGCTTTGGCTTCGATAACAATATGTTCTCCATCTACAAAATGTGTATAATGATTATTATTCCATGATGGCACAGCATAAATTATCTTGTCTCCCTTATCACAAACCGCCCGGAACAATGCGTATATCAGGGGCCTTCCGCCGGAAGCAACTAATATTTCATTGGCGTCATAATCCAACCCCTGAAAGGTTGAAACAAAATGTTTGATGGATTGCCGCAGATCAAGATTGCCTTCGCCTAATGGATAGTTAGTAAAATGCTGGCGGTATGCTTCTACAATTGCATCTTCCAATTCCTGGGGGATAGGAAAGATATGCGGATCAAAATCACCTACGGTAAAATTATATATATGCTCACCCTGCCGGATGCGCTCCTTGATTTCACCACCTAATTTTACGATCTCTGAACCTATTAATGTTTCGGAAAGATGCGAAAGTTTCATTATCAGAAAGTGATTTGGGCAAATGTAATGGGAATGATTTAGATATGATATTATTTATGGCTACGCTCCTTCACCCTGTCCAAACAGGTAATACCTTACCTGGTGATAGTTCTGCTAATGATATGGAGAAAATATTTTAAATATTTTATGGAATTTTTTTTGGGAGGCATCTTACTCTAAACCACAACCATGAAAAAGATTTTTATAATTGTAAATATTTGTTTCTCTGCAGTTTTTACCCAGGCACAAACCCCAGAAAAACAAACTCCCCCACCGCCACCTCCGCCTGTACACCCGCTATTTATTATACCACCAGAACCTCCACAGCCATCGCATCCATTATTATTAAAAAATCCGCCGGCTGTAAAAGAAGTGAAACACCCGAAATTCCCGACGCCTCCGAAACCTTCGGTTCCTCCTGCAAAAAAATCAAAAGAAATAAGTCTTACCTGATAATGCCTTTTGTGAAGATGAATTTATTATAAGAGAAAGAATAATACAGGATAGTTTTATTTGCAATGAATGAACTGAAAATTTAAACCAAATTGCTGGTCTCAGCATCTTCGCTGAGGTTTATGTATATTTTTATTTGTTTAGCGGTTGTACTTTTATTCTCCAATCGCACTGGGTTACAACGAGTGTCTACATTAAAAATATGCCTTAAACCTTCTTCTTTTTTTTCTCTAATTGCTGTTGAATGAACCGATCAGTCATTTTCTCTAAAATGGATAAAGTGACGCTTCCGTTGGAAAGAATCATATCATGAAATGCACGAACATCAAAATCTTCTTTCAAAGCATCTTCAGCCTTTTTGCGCATTTCTTTGATTTTTATTTCACCCATTTTATAAGCGAGGGCCTGTCCTGGCCATGAAATATACCTGTTGATTTCAGTATTTACTTCATGCATGGAAAGTGCTGTATGATCTGCTAAATAATTTACAGCCTCTTCTCTTGTCCAGTCTTTTGTATGAAGGCCAACATCGATCACTAATCTGCAGGCACGCCACATTTCATATGTTAATCGGCCAAACAGGCTATAGGGATCTTTATAAAAACCCATTTCATGTCCCAGGTATTCACTATACAATCCCCAACCTTCACCGAAAGCATTAATGTATAAATTCCTTCTAAATTCAGGTAGGTTATCTAACTCCTGGGTTAAGGCAGTTTGCAAGTGGTGCCCGGGAACGGCTTCATGCAAAGTCAATGCTTCAAGCGTATACAATGTTCTGCTCGCAAGATTATAGGTATTCACCCAATATTCACCGGCCCTCTTGCTTGTAATTGGTGCGCCGGAATACCGGCCTGTAGTATAAGTAGGTGCAAGATAGTCCGGGACAGGTGCAACCGTATAAGGCTGGCGCGGAAGTTTACCAAAAAATGAAGGTAATTTTCCATCTACTTTTTTTGCTATGTAGGAAGCTTCTTTTAATAAATCTTCGGCTGTTTTAGGATAGAACTTTGGATCAGTTCTAAGAATTAATATGAATTCCTTGAAGGTCCCTTTAAAGTTTGCTTCCTGCATTACTTTATCCATTTCTGCCTTTATCCTTTCTACTTCTTTTAATCCAACCTGGTAAACTTCCTCTGAACTTAAATTAGTAGTTGTGTAATGACGCACCCTGTCTTCATAAAATACTTTTCCATTAGGAAAATGTGACGCCCCTAAACTAGTGCGTGTCTTAGGTAGATATTGATTGTCAAAAAACTCTTTTATCTTTCTATAGCTACTGATTACATCTTTCCTGATAATGGCTCTTGCATTAGTTTGAAAGGCCTGCCAGTCATTTTCTGTAATTGCCATCGGTCTTTTCATAAACGGCTTCCAGAAAACCGATTGCTCAACGGTATCTACAATATGTTGCGTGTAAGTTGTTGCATACCCATTCAAAATTACTTTCGGCTGGCTAATGCCTATTGCTACACCTTTTTGCATTAGCTGTAAATGTTCATCTACGAACCTTGGTATATCCTGCAGCAGTTTGATGTATTGTTCAGCATCTTTTTTAGAGTTGAATGTTGTATTTGCACGTCTTGCCAATGCTGTATGAAAACCTTCATCAGATAATATTGGGTTTAGGTAGGATTTGTATTGGTATTCCGCCAGTTCATCAAGTACCTGGTGCTGCAGCAACTCCAGGTTAACCTGGTCGTCAAAGGAGAGAGATTTTCTATCTATTGCCTTTAATTGATCATGAACTTTTTTATAAAACATGTACTGTCTTAAAAAATCATCTTCCGCATGCGAACGAAGGATACGATTACTACTGCTGTCTTTTTTCCATTCTTTATTATTGTA
>Ga0136612_10000688_pt1 | contig 12882 bp, 24 predicted proteins | sample AntDryUQ224A2306_2_FD_106644 | JGI IMG/M metagenome (GOLD analysis project Ga0136612, IMG submission 106644) | Polar desert sand microbial communities from Dry Valleys, Antarctica - metaG UQ224A (23.06) | ecosystem: Environmental > Terrestrial > Soil > Desert | place: Antarctica: Dry Valley...
AGAGGAGACGAAGTAATGGGTCAGAAGGTCAACCCCTACGGATTCCGGCTCGGGATCACCACCGACTGGAAGTCGCGCTGGTACGCCGAGAAGAACTACGCCGACCAGGTCATCGAGGACTGGAAGATCCGCGACTACCTCATGGGTCAGCTCGAGCGGGCCGCCGTCAGCCGGATTGAGATCGAGCGCACGGGCGACCGTCTGCGCATCGACCTTCACACCGCCCGTCCCGGTATCGTCATCGGCCGCCGCGGTGCAGAGGCCGAGCGCCTTCGCCAGGCCCTGGCCCAGCTCACCGGCAACATGAAGGCCAGCCTCAACATTCAAGAGATCCGCCAACCGGAGCTCGACGCAGCTCTCATCGCCCAAGGCATCGCCGATCAGCTTGCTGGCCGCGTCGCCTTCCGCCGGGCCATGAAGCGTGCCCTCCAGACGGTTCAGAAGGCCGGGGCCCAGGGAGTTCGCGTGCAGTGCTCGGGCCGCCTGGCTGGCTCCGACATGACTCGCACCGAGAAGTACCTCGAAGGTCGCGTCCCGCTGCACACGATGCGAGCCGACATCGACTACGGCTTCCGCGAGGCGCGCACCCCTCAGGGACGCGTCGGCGTGAAGGTCTGGATCTACAAGGGCGACATCCTTCCCTACTCCGTTTCGGCTGACGACCGCCTGGGCCAGCCCCTTGGTGGCCCCACCGAGCCCGGCAAGCCCAAGGCCCTCGTCACTGCTGGCGGAGGCCGTCGCAAGCCTGAAGGCGAGGCCACCCCGGCGGACAGCACTGAGGAAGCCAAGCCGATCATCAACGAGATCGACCCCGAGATGGAGCGGCTGCTCGCCGAAGAGGAAGAGATTGAGCGCCGTACCCGGGAGCACCACGAGACGCCTCACATGCGCAAGGAAACCGACTGATGTTGATGCCCAAGAAGGTCAAGCACCGCAAGCAGCACCGCGGCCGCATGACCGGAGACGCAAAGGGTGGAACAACTGTCGCGTTCGGCGACTTTGGCATCCAGGCTCTCGAGCCGGGCTGGATCACCGCCCGTCAGATCGAGGCCGCTCGTATCGCCATGACCCGTCACGTCAAGCGTGGCGGAAAGGTGTGGATCCGGGTGTTCCCCGACAAGCCCGTCACTGAGAAGCCCGCTGAAACTCGAATGGGTGGAGGCAAGGGCAACCCCGAGCACTGGGTTGCCGTCGTCCGGCCCGGCCGGATCATGTTCGAACTGGCCGGTGTGGGCGAGGAGCTCGGTCGTGCCGCCATGGAGCGCGCCATCCAGAAGCTGCCTATCAAGGCCCGTTTCGTGGTTCGCAAGGCCCAGCAGGAAGAGGTGGTCATCTAATGGCTAAGAGCAAGACGCTCGACCTGCGGTCCATGGACGATTCCGATCTCCTAACCCGCCTCGATGAGGCGCGTCAGGAGCTGTTCAACCTGCGCTTCCAGCTGGTCACCGGACAGCTCGACAACTCCGCCCGCATGGGCGCGGTCCGCAAGGACATTGCCCGTATCTCGACCCTGCTGCGCCAGCGCGAGATCGAAGCGGCCGAGGCCCTCGAGGCTGAGAGCCGCACCGCCGCCCTCCAGGAGAAGAGCAATGGCTGAGAACCCAATCGCTGAAAATTTGGCCGCCGAAAATCTGGCCGCTGAAACCCCCGGCGCTGAAAACCCAAGCGCCGAGAAAACAGCGAGCAACGTCGAAGCCGGCCGGGAGAATGGCCGCAAGATGCGTGAGGGTCTGGTGTTGTCCGCCAAGATGGACAAGACCGTGATCGTCGGCGTCTCCGATCGTGTCCGTCACCGTCGTTACGACAAGACGATCTTGCGCACCCGCAAGTTCTACGCCCACGACGAGGGAACCGGCGCCAAGGTCGGCGACCGCGTGCGGATCCAAGAGACCCGTCCCCTGTCCAAGCTCAAGCGCTGGAGGATCGTTGAGATCCTCGAGCAGGCGAGGTAGGCGGCCATGATCCAGCAAGAATCCCGACTCCGGGTGGCCGACAACTCCGGCGCCAAGGAAGTCCTTTGCATCAAGGTGCTGGGCGGCACCCGCCGTCGCTACGCCTCGATCGGCGACGTCTTCGTCGCCACCGTTAAGGACGCCCTTCCCGGTGCAGCCGTCAAGAAGGGCGACGTCGTCAAGTGCGTCGTCGTCCGCACGAAGAAGGAGCGCCGCCGTCCCGACGGCAGCTATATCCGCTTCGACGAGAACGCCGCTGTTCTTATCAACGACCAGCAGCAGCCCCGCGGCACCCGAATCTTCGGGCCGGTAGGGCGCGAACTGCGCGACAAGAGCTTCATGCGAATCGTTTCGCTCGCGCCGGAGGTGCTGTAGTGAAGATCCGCAAGGGAGACATGGTGCAGGTGCTCACCGGCAAGGACCGCGGCAAGCGCGGCGAGGTGATGCGCGCCATCCCCAAACGCGACAAGGTGATCGTCGACGGCGTGAACCAGGTCAAGAAGCACCAGCGCGCCACCAAGGCGACGATGCAGGGCGGAATCATCGACAAAGACATGCCCTTGCCTGTGGCCAACGTGGCCATTGTCTGCGGCACGTGCGGCCCGACCCGTATCGGCTACAGCTTCGAGGGTTCGGCCGACGGCAAGCAGGACCGCGCCAACAAGAAGCGGATCTGCCGCAAGTGTGGAGGTGAGCTCTGATGGCAGCAACTGCGCCGGTCAACCCCCGGCTCAAGGAGCGCTACAACTCCGAGCTGCGCCCGCAGCTCAAGGAGACCCTGGGGCTCGCCAACATCATGGAGGTCCCGCGCCTTTCCAAGATTGTTCTGAACATGGGAGTGGGCAGGGCCACCGGCCAGGCCTCCCTGCTCGACGGTGCGGTCGCGGACATGACCCTCATCACCGGCCAGAAGCCGCTGATCACCAAGGCACGCCGCTCGATCGCTGGCTTCAAGCTGCGCGAGGGCAACCCCATCGGTGTCAAGACCACCATGCGGGGCGCCCGCATGTGGGAGTTCTACGACCGCTTGGTCGCCGTGGCCATCCCCCGCATCCGTGACTTCCGAGGCCTGCCCCGCAACAGCTTCGACGGCCGGGGTAACTACACCTTCGGCATCACCGAGCAGGTCATCTTTCCCGAGATCAATTACGACAAGGTGGACAACGTCCGAGGTATGGACGTGACCATTGTGACCACCGCCCGCACCGACGCCGAGGGCCGCGCCCTGCTCGAGTCTCTCGGCTTCCCGTTCAAGCGTGAGGACAGCTAGTGGCCAAGAAGGCACTGATCGAGAAGCAGGCGCGCAAGCCGAAGTTCAAGGTCCGGGGTTACACCCGGTGCCGTCGCTGTGGCCGCCCGCGCGCCGTTTACCGCAAGTTCGGCCTTTGCCGGATCTGCCTTCGCGAGCTGGTTCACGCCGGGGAGATCCCGGGCGTCCGCAAGGCCAGTTGGTAGGGGGCTGAACAGATGACAATGACCGATCCGGTAGCCGACATGCTCACCCGTATCCGCAACGCCAATGTGGCGATGCACGACACGGTGGTCATGCCCTCCTCCAAGCTGAAGGAGGCCCTTGCGGCCGTCCTCCAGCGAGAGGGATACATCGGCGGATACGAAGTTCGTGAGACCGAAGGGCCTGGAAAGACCCTGGAGATCTCGCTCAAGTACGCCACCGACCGCAGCCGCAGCATTGCCGGCATCCGCCGCGTGTCCAAGCCCGGTCTTCGCGTGTACACCAAGTCCACCCGTGTTCCCCGGGTGCTCGGAGGAATGGGCGTTGCCGTCCTTTCCACCAGCCAGGGGCTCATGACCGACAGGGAGGCGCGCCAGAAGAAGGTCGGCGGCGAAGTCCTCTGTTACGTCTGGTAGGTAGAAATGTCCCGAGTAGGTAAAAGCCCAATTCCCGTTCCCGACGGCGTCAAGGTCGACATCGCCGGCACGACGGTCACGGTCACCGGCCCCCAGGGCACGCTGACCCACGACCTTCCGCCCGGCATCTCGGCTCGCACCGAGGAAACCCAGGTGCTGATCGAGCGTCGCGACGACGAGCGGGGCCACCGCGCCCTGCATGGGCTGTCGCGCGCCCTGGTGGCCAACATGGTCACCGGAGTGAGTGCCGGTTTCGTCAAGGAGCTGGAGATCGTCGGGGTGGGCTACCGCGCCATTCCCCAAGGTCCGAACAAGCTCGAGCTCGCCCTCGGCTTCAGCCACCCGGTGCACATCGATGCTCCCGCTGGAATCTCGTTTGAGGTGCCGGTGCCCACTCGCATCATGGTCAAGGGAATCGACCGCCAGCTGGTGGGCCAGGTAGCTGCTGACATCCGCAAGATCCGCAAGCCCGAGCCTTACAAGGGCAAGGGCGTCCGCTACTCCGGTGAGCACGTCCGCCGGAAGGCCGGAAAGGCATCCAAGTGACCGTCTCCAACCGCTCCCAGGCCCGCATCAAGCGGCACCGTCGGGTTCGCAAGGGCGTATCCGGCACCGTGGCGCGTCCCCGCTTGGCCGTGTTCCGCAGCAACCGCCACATCGTGGCCCAAGTCATCGACGACGTGGCCGGCCGTACTCTGGCGGCGGCGTCCACGCTGGAGGCCGACTTCCGCTCCAGCGGCCCGTCCAACAAGGACGCAGCGGCCAAGGTGGGCAAGGCATTGGCCGAGCGCGCCAAGGCGGCTGGTGTCGACAAGGTTGTTTTCGACCGTGGGGGCTTCCGCTTTCACGGCTCAATCGCCGCGCTGGCAGAAGCTGCCCGCGAGGGAGGACTTGATTTCTGATGGCTGACCAGTTCGAAGAGCGCTCGCTAGGCCGTCCCAACCGTGTCTCCAAGGTGGTGAGCGGAGGTCGTCGCTTCTCCTTCGCCGCGATGATGGTGGTAGGCGACGGTCGCGGCCGGGTCGGCCTCGGCAAGGGCAAGGCCAAGGAAGTCTCGGTCGCCATGACCAAGGCCGCCGAAGACGCCCGCCGCAATGTGTTCGAAGTGGCTTTGGCGGGCACCACGATCACCCACCCGGTGATCGGCGTCGCTGGCGCCGGACGGGTAATGCTCAAGCCGGCCTCGCCCGGTACCGGCGTGATCGCCGGGGGAGCAGCCCGCGCCATTCTCGAGGCCGCCGGCGTGCGCGACGTGCTCGCCAAGTCGCTCGGTTCATCCAACAAGGTGAACGTGGCGAAGGCCACCATCGCCGGACTGAAGGCGCTGCGTTCGCCCGACCAGGTGGCCAAGGCCCGCGGCAAGTCCGCCGAGGAGGTCACTCCTGCCGGCGTACTGCGCGCCTACCGGGAGACCAAGCGTGACCGTTCGCGGTCCTCCTCGGAGGAGGGCTCCTAGTTGGCAAAGCTCAAAATCACCCAGATTCGCTCGGGCATCGGCACCAAGCCGAAGCACCGCGGCACGCTGCGCGCCTTAGGGCTGCGCGGCATCGGACGCACCAATGTTCTCGAGGACCGGGCCGAGGTTCGGGGCATGATCGCCCGCGTTCCACACCTCATCCGCGTCGAGAACGCAGAGGAGTAGAGCCATGCGCATTCACGATCTCAAGCCCGCTGCCGGGTCTAATAAGGCCCGTCGCCGGGTCGGACGCGGCACCGCCGGCAAGGGCGGCAAGACCGCCGGCCGCGGTACCAAGGGCCAGCACGCTCGCAACACCGTCCGCGTCGGCTTCGAGGGTGGTCAGCTCCCCCTCAAGCAGCGGATCCCCAAGTTGCGGGGCTTCAACAACCCGTTCCGGGTCAGCTACTCGGTGATCAACGTCGACGATCTGACCGACCTGGACGTGCCCGGCAACGAGGTGACCCTCGAGGTGCTCCGTTCCAGGGGCATGGTTCCCAAGAACGGTCTCATCAAGATTCTGGGCCGGGGCGAATTGTCTCGGCCTCTCAAGATCTCCGCCCACGGCTTCTCCAAGTCGGCTGAGGCCGCCATCACCGGGGCGGGCGGTACTGTCACCGTCATTCCCCCGCCCCACGGCGACCGCCGAGTGGCGGCGCAGGGCAGCTCCCACACCAACCGCTAAGCGGACCGGCCGCCGGCTCCGAGAAGGGCAGCGATGTTTTCCCGTCTCCGCAACATGTTCAAGGTCCCCGACCTGCGGGGGAAGATCCTGTTCACCCTCGGGATCATTGCCGTCTACCGCCTGGGGTCTCACGTGCCTGTCCCGGGCATCGACTTCGAGGCCGTTCAGAGCCTCACCGAGGCGGCCTCACGGGGTGGCGTCCTCGGTTTCCTGAACCTCTTCTCCGGAGGCGCGCTCACCCGGTTCGCCGTGTTCGGGCTCGGGATCATGCCGTACATCACCGCGTCGATCATCATCCAGCTCCTTCAGGTGGTGATCCCCAAGCTTGAGCAGTGGCGTAAGGAGGGAGCCATCGGGCAGCGCAAGCTCACCCAGACCACCCGTTACCTGACCGTGGCGCTGGCCCTCATGCAGTCGACCGGGCTGGCCTTCGTCTTCCACCGGGGCGGCCAGGGCTTCAACGTGGCTGGCGACCTCGACCTCATTCCCAACTTCACCGTCCCCCGCGTCCTGCTCATCGTCCTCACCATGACTGTTGGCACGGGTCTGGTCATGTGGTTGGGCGAGGTGATCTCTCAGCGGGGGATCGGCAACGGAATATCACTGATCATCTTCGCCAACGTGGTTTCCACCATGCCCGCCCAGGGCGCGGCAGTACGGGCCGAGGCCGGAAACTTCAGCTTCGCCCTCATCCTCGCCCTGTCGATCGGCCTTCTGGCGGCCATCGTCTTCACCGAGCAGGGCCAGCGCCGGATCCCCGTCCAGTACGCCCGGCGCATGGTCGGACGCCGGATGATGGATGGGCAGAACACCTACATCCTGAAGGTCAACCAAGCCGGCGTAATCCCGATCATCTTCGCCAGCTCGGTGCTGTACTTCCCGGTGCTGCTGTCCAATATCATTCCTTGGACGGGCGCCCGAGCGTGGATCGACAACAACCTGGTGTCGCCCACGAGCCCCGTCTACATCCTCACCTACGGCGTGATGATCGTGGCTTTCGCCTACTTCTGGACGTCCGTGTCCTTCGACCCGCACCAGACGGCTGACACCATTCGTAAGAACGGTGGGTACATCCCCGGCTATCGCCCGGGTCGCGACACCGAGAGCTACCTCGGCGGGGTGCTCAACCGGGTCACCCTCCCCGGGGCCCTCTTTCTGGCTTTCGTTGCGCTGATCCCGTCGATCGCCTTGGTGACCTTCGGAGTCACGCAGTACCCATTTGCCGGTACCACTCTGCTGATCGCCGTGGGCGTCGCGCTGGAGACGATGAAGCAAATCGACTCCCAGCTAATGATGCGCAACTACGAGGGATTCCTCCGCTAGGCCTCGGCCTGTTCGGAGGAATGTCTGAGGGCAATGGTTCCAGGGGTTCGGCTCGTCGTTCTTGGCATGCAGGGCGCCGGCAAGGGGACCCAATGCGGTCGCCTGTCGACCCACTACGTGGTGCCCCATATCTCGACCGGCGACATGTTCCGGGTGGCTGTCAAAGCCAATACCGAGGCGGGTCAGGTGCTGGCCAAGTACATGGAGAAGGGGGAGCTGGTTCCCGACGACGTCACCACCGAGGTGGTGAAGGATCGGCTGTTGCAGCCCGATGCGGCCGAGCGGGGCTTCATCCTCGACGGCTACCCGCGGACGGCTCCCCAGGCTGAATCGCTCACCCAGATCCTGTCTCCCGAGGACGTCGATCTGGCGATCGACTTGGAGATCCCCCGAGACATGGCCGTGGAGCGGCTCGCTTCGCGCCGGGTCTGCAGCGAATGCGGAACGATCTACTCCTCTCTCACCCATCCCGACGGCACCCCGTGTGACCTCTGCGGAGGAATTGTGAAGCAGCGGGGCGACGACACCAAGGAAGCCATTGCCCGGCGGATCGATTTGTACCAGCGCGATACCGAGCCGCTGTTCGATCACTACATGAGGCGCGACATGCTCGTCACCATCGACGCCCTGGGCGGCGAGGATGAAGTCTTCGGTCGCCTCGTGCGGGCCATCGACTACCGCCGTGGCACGAAGCGATGAGACGGAGCGCCGACGAGCTCGCCAAGATGCGCAAGGCTGGCCGCGTCGTCGCCGAGATGCACGCCGTCACCCGGGAGGCCATTCGGCCGGGGGTGAGCACCTTCGATCTCGACAAGTTGGCCCGCGAGGTGTTGGAGCGCAGGGGGGCCCGGTCGAACTTCTTGAACTACCACGGCTTCCCGGCCGTCATCTGCACATCGCCCAACGACATGATTGTCCACGGCATCCCCAGTCCCGAGGTAGTACTTCAGGAGGGCGACATCATCTCGGTTGACTGCGGAGCGATCATCGAGGGCTATCACGGTGACGCCGCCTACACCGCCCCGGTCGGGGAGGTCAGCGACGAGGCGAAGCGCCTGATGGAGGTAACCGAAGCCTCCTTGCAGGCCGGGATTAAGGCCATGGTTGACGGCAACCGAATCTCCGACATCGGCCATGCGGTGCAGACAGTCGCGGAGGCCGGAGGCTTCTCGGTGGTACGCGAGTACGTGGGCCACGCCATCGGCACGGCCATGCACGAGGAGCCCCAGGTACCGAACTACGGCGAGCCCGGCAAGGGGATGAAGCTGCGCCCCGGCCACGTCTTCGCCGTCGAGCCGATGATCAATGTCGGCCGACCCGAGACCTTCCTCATGGAGGACGGCTGGTCGGTCATGACCGCCGATCAATCACTGAGCGCCCACTTCGAGCACACCATCGCCATCACCGACGACGGCCCCGAGGTCTTCACCGTCGCCTGAGCCCCCCTTACTGCCTTCTGCTATTCGGCCCGCCCAGCGGGGGCGGCAACCGTCAGTCCGCAGTCTCGGGCGGCGTCGGCTTGGCGAGCGTCGTAGGTCACCAGCCCTCCCAGGTCGTCGCCCAGGCTCATCGCCGCGGCCAGGTGCAGAGCGTCGAGGGACCGTAACCCCGGCGGAGCCAATCGTCCCGCCGCATCGAACACCTCAGCCGTCACGCTGATCACGTCGCTCTCAGCCAGCAGGCGGTCGGCCCTTGCGGGAGCGCGCCCCCCGGCTCGGGTCGCGGCACGGCGAAGCTCGACGCGGTGCAGGTCCGACAGGATCCAACTCCTCCGGCCGAGCCAGCGGCGCAGCGCCGGGGTCTCGGGCTCGGGGCGAACCAGCTTGGCGAGAGCCGACGTGTCGAGGTACCAGAGATTCACCAGCGCTCATCCCGACGCAGGTCTTCGAGCTCCGCCGAAACCGACCGCCCCCGGTCGGCCGGCAGGTCGTTATCCATGCTCTTCAGCACGTCGGGCATGGAGCGGCCCGGCCCTGGGGCGATCCGGCCGTCGGCCAACAAGGCCTCGTAGCCCACGGGTGCTGCGATAGGGCAAAGGCGGGCGACGGGACGACCTCGATCGGTTACGACGAAGGCTTCGCCGGCCCGAACCCGTGCCAGCCACCGACTGGCATCCCGCCGCAGTTCCCTAACGCCGATCTCCATGTGCGACACGGTAGCACCTGCGTCGTTCGGGTGACGGCTGGCAGCGGGTCCTGGCCGTCGCGCTGGCTCTCGGGACGGATAGCTCTAAATACCGGGGTATCTGTCCCGAGAGTGATCAGACGTAGCCCCTCAGGCGGGCGGCTTTGGCGACTCGGTCGATCCCGATGGCGAAGGCCGCTTTGCGCAGCGATACATTGTTGGTCTCGGCGAAGTGGACGGTGGCGTCGAAGGCGGCCTGCATCGAGCGCTGGAGCTCGTCGTTGAAGCGTTCCTCCCGCCAGCGGAACTGCTGGATATTCTGAGCCCATTCGAAGTAGCTCCCGGTCACCCCGCCGGCGTTGGCGAGGATGTCGGGGATCACCCGGACGCCCCGGTCGGCGAGGATCTTGTCGGCCTCAGGAGTGGTTGGGTTGTTAGCCCCCTCGACCACCACCGTCGCCGCGATTCGCGAGGCGTTGGCGGAGGTGATGACCTCCCCGAGGGCCGCCGGGATCAACACGTCGCAGTCGATCACGAGGAGCTCATCATTGGTGATCACCTCGCCCTCCCCGGATTCGGTCACCGGGGGAGGCCGGTTGCGACCTGAGCCGAGAAGCTTGGGGATATCCAGCCCGGAGGCCTGATGGATTCCCCCGCCGACGTCGGAGACGGCTACCACCCGCACCGAGCGGTCGTGGAGCTCCCGGGCCACCCAGGATCCGACGTTGCCAAAGCCCTGAATGGCCACCCGCATCTCCGACAGGTCGAGGCCCCAGTGTTTGGCGGACGCCTCCAGTACGTAGACCACGCCTCGGCCGGTGGCCGCCTCCCGCCCCGGCGCCCCGCCCAGCTCCACCGGCTTGCCGGTGACGATGGCAGGGGTGTAGCCCGCCCGGCTCGAGTAGGCGTCCATCATCCAGGCCATCGTCTGGGCGTCGGTGTTCATGTCCGGCGCGGGGATATCGCGGTTCACGCCGAGGACGTGGCTGATGGAGAGGGTGAAGCGCCGGGTCATCGACTCCCGCTCGCCGGGCGTCATGCCGGACACATCGACGGCGATGCCGCCCTTGGCCCCTCCGAAGGGGAGGTCGAGAAGGGCTGTTTTCCAGGTCATCAGGGACGCCAGAGCGCGGATTTCGTCTAAATCGGCCGCCGGGTGGTAGCGGACCCCACCCTTGTACGGGCCCCGGGCTCCGTTGTGTTGCACCCGGTAGCCCTGGAAGACCTGAAGCTCGCCGGTTTCCCGCCGCACCGGAACCTGCACGGCGATCTCGCGGTAGGAGGTCTTCAGGACCTTGTAGAGGTCGTCTTTGAGCCGGATAACTCCAGCCGCTTCGTCGAAGTAGCGGTTGACCATCTCGAATGCGTTCACCCGGGCCTCCTCTTTCGGAGGGAACCCTAGGTCCGCTGAGCTGGGCTAGGCGGGGTCCGCAGGTAGTGTCTCGGAGGCAGATGCGGTTCCCCGCAGACGCAGCGGCGCTATTACCAGAGTCGCCGCCCCTCGGCGCGGACCGCCTCCCCGGATGCACCTATACTGGCTCGGCCCGGTCATCGGGGCGGTTTCGGCCGCCCGGGAGAACCGGTGTTAAGCCGTTCAGCTGGGTTTACCTGGTTCGTCCGGTAGCCAAGTTGACCGTTTATGGCCCGGGTGTTCTACCGGGACCGCTGAGTACAAGAATGAGGTAGCCACCTGCCGAAGCAGAAGGAAGACGCGTTCGTAATGGAAGGGGTCGTCGACGAACCCCTCCCGAACGCCATGTTCCGCGTGAAGTTGGACAGTGGCCACACCGTGTTGGCCCACAGCTCCGGCAAATTGCGGATGCACCGGATCCGGATCTTCCCCGGCGACCGGGTGCAGGTGGAAATAACCCCGTACGACCTATCCCGCGGCCGGATCGTCTGGCGCTACCGCTAGGAGAGCGAAGCAAATGAAGGTGAGACCGAGCGTGAAGCCGATGTGTGAGAAGTGCAAGGTGATTCGCCGGCACGGTCGCGTCATGGTGATCTGCCAGAACCCCCGTCACAAGCAACGCCAGGGCTAGGAGAAAGACAGCGCATGGCACGAGTAGCCGGAATCGACATCCCCCGCGAGAAGCGGCTTGAGATCTCTCTTACCTACGTCTACGGCGTTGGCCGGACGAAGGCGGTAGACATCTGCACCGCCACCGGGATTGACAAGGACACCAGGGTCCGCGACCTCACCGAAGAGGAGGTCACCCGTATCCGTAACTGGATCGAGGCCAACCTCAAGGTGGAGGGCGACCTTCGCCGCGACGTCCAGAACGACGTCAAGCGCAAGATGGAGATCGGCTCCTACCAGGGCATTCGCCACCGCCGGGGTCTACCCGTGCGCGGGCAGCGCACTCACACGAACGCACGCACCAGAAAGGGACCAAAGAAGACTGTGGCCGGCAAGAAGAAGGTTAAGAAGTAATCGATGGCAAAGCCCAAGTCCGGTGGACGTCGTCCCCGTCGCCGCGAGCGTAAGAACGTTGCCTTCGGCATCGCTCACATCAAGAGCTCGTTCAACAACACCATCGTGAGCATCACCGACACAGAGGGCAACGTCCTCGCGTGGGCCTCGGCCGGCAACGTCGGTTTCAAGGGCTCACGCAAGTCGACCCCCTTCGCCGCCCAGCTGGCCGCCGAGACCTGCGGTCGCCGTGCCATGGAGCACGGAGTGCGCCGGGTCGACGTGCTCGTGAAGGGTCCGGGATCCGGCCGAGAGACCGCGATCCGATCCCTGCAGGCGACGGGCATCGAGGTGGCCGCCATCAAGGACGTCACCCCCATGCCCCACAACGGTTGCCGCCCCAAGAAGCGGCGTCGGGTCTAGGAGGCAGAGAGATGGCTCGTTATACAGATGCGGTTTGCCGACTGTGCCGCCGCGAAAGGATCAAGCTCTACCTCAAGGGCCCCAAGTGCGACACCATGAAGTGTCCGGTGGAGCGTCGTCCCTACCCGCCCGGCGAGCACGGCCGCGATCGGATACGCCAAGGCTCTGAGTACCTCGGCCAGCTTCGTGAGAAGCAGAAGGCCCGCCGGATCTACGGCGTGCTCGAGAAGCAGTTCGCCAACCTCTACGAGGAGGCCAACCGCACTCCGGGCGTCACCGGTGAAACCCTGCTGCGCATGCTCGAGCTCCGGCTCGACAACGTGATCTACCGCTGTGGATGGGCTTCGAGCCGCAACCAGGCCCGCCAATTCGTTCGCCACGGCCACGTACTGGTCGACGGCAAGCGGGTGAACATCCCCAGCTACCGGCTGAAGAAGGGTCAAGTCGTGGCTCTCGCCGAGAAGTCGCGATCGATGATCGCCGTGCGCTTCAACCTCGACACGATCGACCGGGCCGTCCCGCCTTGGCTCGAGGGCGACAAGAACACCTACGAGATGACCGTGCGCGACCTGCCGCTGCGCGAGCACATCGACCTGCCGCTGCGCGAGCAGCTCATCGTCGAGCTCTACTCCAAGTA
>Ga0136612_10000689_pt1 | contig 12881 bp, 11 predicted proteins | sample AntDryUQ224A2306_2_FD_106644 | JGI IMG/M metagenome (GOLD analysis project Ga0136612, IMG submission 106644) | Polar desert sand microbial communities from Dry Valleys, Antarctica - metaG UQ224A (23.06) | ecosystem: Environmental > Terrestrial > Soil > Desert | place: Antarctica: Dry Valley...
CATTTCGAGGTAGGCGGCGAAGCGATCGCCGCCTACCTCGAAATGGGCGCGGTCGGGGTGCAGCTCGGCACGCGGTTCGTCTGCGCGACCGAGAGCATCGCCCACCCCAATTTCAAGAAGGTGTTCATCCGCGCGTCGGCGCGCGACGCGATCCCGAGCGTGCAGATCGATCCGCGGCTGCCGGTGATCCCGGTGCGGGCATTGAAGAACCGCGAGATGGAGAATTTCGCCGCGAAGCAGCGCGAGGTCGCGCAATTGCTCGACCAAGGCGCGATCGAGATGGCCGAAGCGCAGCTCCAGATCGAGCATTACTGGGCCGGGGCGCTGCGCCGCGCGGTGATCGACGGCGATGTCGAAACCGGATCGGTTATGGCCGGGCAGTCGGTCGGCATGGTCACCCGCGAGGAGCCGGTCGCCGAGATCATCAAGGAGCTCGCCGACGAAGCCGCCGCGGCGCTTGAAAGCCGCGGCTAGCGGCCTGCAATTCAAAGCACCCGGAAGCCGGTCACCACGAAGCGCGCCGGTCCTGTCGCATAGACGCCATGACCGAAACCGTCGCCGCCGCCGAATGCGATGCCGACGCGGTCGGCGTTCCGGAGAGCTTCCTGAAAGCCCTGTGGGTTGGTGGCGGCGCTGGACGTTCGGACCGCAGTCCAATTCTCGTTGAGCCCAACCGACAGGACATGCTCGCCGGGCGTGATCGGCATGTGGATGCGGAATGTCGACCACCAGCGGTAGGCCTCATACTCGCCTCTCCCGCTCCAATTGTCGCCCCGCCGCTGGAAAAACAAAGAGATAATTGACGGATAGCCCGGCGAGTTGGTCGGAACGAACCGCACCCCCGGCGCGGCCTCTATGCGGTAGCGCAGGACGATGCGGCGCTTGCCGGCAAGCGGGCCGTGCCTGAAGGTGACGTAATGGACATGCCCCGCGCTTTTGTCGGGCCACGGAAACTCGAAGAACCACCCGGCGCGATGCGGCGAGGGCGTGCGCGGCATATTGACGGAATAGTTGCGCCGGGGGGTGATCGGGCCGATCTCCCACGCGCTCGCCCGCATCGGATTGGGGGCCGCAACCGCTCCTCTCTGGGCGCTCCCGGCTGCAGAGCCAGCCAGAAGAGTTGCGGCCACGCAGGCGCAACATAGCCGAGAGAATGTTTTCATGGGTTCGGCTATAAACGAAGCGACCTGAATGCTCGCTGCAGCGGCTTGCGGGGCTGCTGTCGGATTGGCGGCGCGCCCTGTCATCTGATAGCGCTCCAGCCATGCCGCTGACCGCCGCCACTTCCGCCCGCGAGATCCTGACCGGCTTGCATGATTTGATGGCGAGCCGCGGCAGCGCCCAGTCGAAGCTCGACAAGGTTGTCGACCTGATCGCCGAAGCGATGGCGAGCGAGGTCTGCTCGATCTATCTGCTGCGCGACAACAAGCTCGAGCTGTTCGCCACCCACGGCCTCAGGAAGGAAGCGGTTCACGTCACCCGCCTGGCGATGGGCGAGGGCCTGGTCGGCAGCATTGCGTCGGAAGGGCGCATCCTCAACCTCGCCGAGGCCGCCAGCCATCCCGAGTTCGTCTATCGCCCGGAAACCGGCGAGGAGAGCTTCCACAGCTTTGCCGGCGTGCCGATCGTCCGATTGGAAAGCCCGATCGGGGTGCTGGCCGTGCAGCACGCCGAGCCGCGCCGCTACGACGAGGTCGAGATCGAGGCCCTGCAGACGGTGGCGATGGTGCTTTCGGAAATGATCGCCGCGGCGCGGCTGGCCGACGGTTCGCGCCGTGGCAGGATGCGCAGCGCGGGGCCGTTGCGCCTCTCCGGACTCAAGCTGGTCACCGGAATGGCCAAGGGCGAAGCGGTGTTCCACCAGCCCCGGGTGATCGTCGAGCACACCGTCGCCGAGGACACCGAGGCCGAGCGCGCGCGGGTCTACGCCGCCTTCCGCCGCATGCGCGAGCAGATCGAGACGATGACCAAGGAGGCCGAGTTCGGCACCGTCGGCGAGCACCAGGAGATCCTCGAGACCTATCGCATGTTCGCGTATGACGAAGGCTGGGCGCGGCGGATCAACGAGGCCATCGACAGCGGCCTGACCGCCGAGGCGGCGATCGAGCGCGTCCAGCAACGCACCCGCGCCCGCATGCACGAAATCGACGACCCTTTGCTCCAGGAGCGGATGCACGACCTCGAGGACCTGTCGAACCGCCTGCTGCGCATCGTCTCGGGACGGATGGGAACCGCCGCCCAGACCGGCCTGACCCGCGACACGGTGCTGATCGCGCGCAACCTCGGCCCGGCCGAATTGCTCGAATATGATCGCCGGCGCTTGAAAGCCGTGCTGCTCGAGGAAGGCTCGCTGACCGCGCACATGACGATCGTCGCCCGCGCGATGGGGGTGCCCGTCGTCGGCCGGCTCCAGGACATCCGCCACAGCGTCAACGAGCGCGAGACGGTCCTGGTCGACGGCGACAACGGCAGCGTCATCATCCGCCCCAACCGCCAACTGACCGCCGGCTTCGACCATCGCATGACGCTCAGCCACAAGCGCCGCGCGCAATATGCCGCGGTGCGCCAGCTCCCGGCCGCGACCAGGGACGGCGTCGCGGTCAGCGTGATGGTCAACGCCGGCCTCGCCGAGGACGCCGCGGCGCTCGAATTGACCGGCGGCGACGGCATCGGCCTGTTCCGCACCGAGTTCCAGTTCCTGGTCTCGGCAACCCTGCCCGGCCGCGAGCGCCAGCAGCGGCTCTACGCCAAGGTGCTCGACGCCGCCGGCGACCGCCCGGTGACCTTCCGTACGCTCGACATCGGCGGCGACAAGGCGCTGCCGTATTTGGCCGACGCCAGGGACGAGGCCGAGAATCCGGCGATGGGCTGGCGGGCATTGCGGCTGTCGCTCGAGCGCTCGACGCTGATGAAGGCGCAAGCCAGGGCATTGATCGAAGCGTCCGCCGGCCGGGTGCTGCGGGTGATGTTCCCGATGATCTCCGAGCCGTGGGAGTATGAGGAGGCGCGCGCGCTGATCGAGGAGCAGATCGAATGGGCGCGCAAGTCCAAGCGCAAGCTCCCCTCGCGGGTCGAGTTCGGCGCGATGCTCGAAGTTCCGAGCCTCGCCGAGATGCTCGACCAATTGCTTCCGCGCGTCGATTTCCTGTCGATCGGCACCAACGACTTGACCCAGTTCCTGTTCGCCGCCGACCGCGCCGACCCGCGCCTCGCCGAGCGCTACGACTGGCTGAGCCCAGCGATCCTGCGGTTCCTGAAGCGCGTGCTCGACGCCGCCCGAAAAGCCGATGTGCCGGTGCGGCTGTGCGGGGAAATGGGCGGCCGGCCTCTCGAGGCGATGGCCCTGATCGGCATCGGCGCGGAGAATTTCTCGATCACGCCGGCCGCGGTCGGTCCGATCAAGGCGATGGTCCGCTCGCTCGACGCGGGGGCGGTTCGCCACCGGCTCGACCAGTTGCTCGCCCGCCCGCCGCGCAACCTGCGCAAGGCGCTGAGCGAGTGGGCGCGGCGGCACTCGGTGGCCGTCAGCTAGGTGAGGCGCTTAACGACGGTTGACACTCCGCCCGCACCCTTCGAGAGTGGCTTGGTGGCGGCACGAAAAAAAGACGGGTCAATGGTCGAACCGATCGACGAACCGGTGGACGGCCTGGCTGAGCCGGAGGTCGCCACGGTCGGTCAGCGATTGCGCGCCGCGCGCGAGGAGAAGGGCCTGACGCTCGAGGATGTCGCGGCGCAAACCCGAATCCCGCGGCGCCATCTCGAAAGCCTCGAGAACAGCGACTGGGAACGGCTCCCGGCACCGACCTACACGACCGGATTTGCAAAGAGCTACGCATCGGCCGTGGGGCTCGAGCGCGGCGAAATCTACGAGCAGCTGCGCGGCGAGATGGGCGGCGTCCGGCCGACCACGACGACATCGGAAGTGTTCGAGCCGGCCGACCCGGCGCGGACCATGCCCAAGTGGCTGGTGTTCGGGGCGATCGCCGCGATCCTGCTGCTGGTGCTGGTGATGACCTGGCTCAACGAGCGTTCGTTCGAGGCGACCGACGAAGCCGCCACCGACACCCCCGCGACCGCCGCTGCTACCGAATCGGCGTCACCGGCGCCGGGGCCCTCCGACCCGGTGGCCGTCGCGCAGGGGCCGGTGGCGATCACCGCCAATGAGCCGGTGTGGATCCAAGTCTACGAGAAAGGCGGCAACAAGCTGTTCGAGGGCGTGCTTGCCGCCGGCCAGCGCTACGATGTCCCGACCACCGCCAGCGCGCCGCTGCTGCGCACGGGCAAGCCCGAGGCGATCCGCATCTCGGTCGGTACCGCCGACGCACCGCCGGTCGGGCCGGCGGCGATGACCGTGCGCGATGTCAGCCTGCTCGGGCCCGACCTGATGCGCGGACCGGCGCCCGCCGCGACGCCTGCCGCACCCGGCGCTCCGACCGCCGTTCAGAACAGCGCCGGCTAGAAGGATTCATCGCGGCGAAAGCATGGATTGGGCAGGTTCGCGCAAAGTCCTGGCATCGGGGGGAATCATGACCGCCACACGGTTCGGCTTAACCGTCGCAGTTGCAGCGCTTGTGGGCGTCGGCCCGACGCCGGCGCTGGCGCAGCGCGCGCCGACTTCCGAACAGCGCATCGAGCGGCTCGAGAACCAGCTGCGACAGGTCCAGCGGCAGGTGTTTCCGAGGGGGCAGCCGGCGAGCACCGCCGGTTTCACCGATGAGCCGGCCGCGACCCAATCTTCGTTCCGGACGCTCGACGAGCGCCTGAACGGGCTCGAGCGGCAGCTCGCCGACATCGTTCGTCAATCCGAGGAAAATGGCCATCGCCTGACTGTCTTGCAGGCCGAGCTGGCGCGCTTCCGCTCGGACCAGGACCAGCGGCTGGGAGCGCTCGAAGCGGCCGCCGCCGCAGCCGCCCAGGCTCCCGCGCTGGGGATCGCCGCGACCCTGCCCTCAAGCGGTGCGCCGGCGCCGGTGACAACTACGAGCGGCGGTCCCGTCGTTGCGAACCCGGCCAATTCCACCCCGGGTGTTGCAACTCCCGCGGGCGCGCCCGACCCGGGCGAGGCGGCTTATGACGAGGGCTACCAGCTGTGGCGGTCGGGCAAGTACGACCAGGCGATCACCTCGCTCCGCGCGTTCAGCTCGGCTTTCCCCAGGCACCGGCGCGCAAGCTGGGCCAGCAACCTTGCCGGCCGCGCCTTGCTCGACAAGGGCGAGCCGCGCGCCGCGGCGGAAGCGCTGCTTGCCAACTACCGCTCCAACCCCAAGGGCGAGCGCGCCGCCGACAGCCTCTATTATCTCGGCCAGGCACTGATGCGGCTCAACCAGCCGGGCCAAGCGTGCAAGGCCTATGCGGAGCTGGAAAGCGTCTACGGTTCGTCGGTGCGCGCCGAGCTGCAGCGCCTGCTCCCCGCCGCGAAATCCGCAGCGCGGTGTAGCTAGACACGGCTGCTGTAGTATGTGTTCCCGCGACGGCGGGAACCCAGGCTGGGCTCCTGCCTTCGCAGGAGCACAATCATTTCAACCGGTCCCGATCCACTGCTCATGACGCGCTTCGCAGGCGACCTCAACGCGCTGGTCGAGCCGGGCGCCAAGCTCGGCGTCGCCGTGTCCGGCGGGCCGGACAGCCTGGCATTGCTGTTGCTTGCCGCCGCGGCGCGCCCCGGCCTGGTCCACGCGGCGACAGTCGACCACGGGCTGCGCCCCGAGAGCCGCGCCGAAGCCGAGATGGTGGCCGGGGCGTGCGATCGAATTGAAGTTCCTCACGCCATACTGACCATCGATTGGCCCGAAGTTCCCGACCGGAACCTGCAGGCGCGAGCGCGAGAGGCCCGCTATCAGGTGCTGGGAGTTTGGGCGCTCGAGCGCGGGCTCGCGGCCGTCGCCACCGCGCACCATCTCGACGACCAGGCGGAGACCTTGCTGATGCGGCTGGCCCGCGGCGCCGGCGTCGGCGGCCTCGGCGCGACCCGCGCCAGCCGGCCGCTGGTCAAAGGCGTGCGGCTGGTCCGTCCGTTGCTTGGTTGGCGTAAGGCCGAGCTCGCGGCGCTGGTCGCTCGTGCCGGCATCAAGCCGGTCGATGACCCCTCCAATCGCGACCCCCGCCACGACCGGGTGCGGATGCGCGAATGGCTCAAGCGCGCCGACTGGGCCGACCCGGAGCGGCTCGCGGCGAGCGCCGCCTGGCTCAATGAGGCCGACGAGGCGCTCGACTGGGCGCTCGCGCATTTGGCCGAAGCGCGCATCACCCGCGACGGAGCGAGCCTGCTCGTCGACCCGTCGGGCATCCCCCGCGAGCTTCAGCGCCGCCTGCTCCTCGCCGCCTTCGCCGAGCTGGGCGCGCCGCGGCCGCGCGGGCCGGAGCTTGGGCGCGCGCTCGACCAGCTCCGCAAGGGGGGAACCACCACGCTCGCCGGCCTCAAGCTCGAGGGCGGCGCGGCGTGGCGCCTACGGGCTGCTCCGCCGCGCCGATGACGCCGTTCACCGGCTCCTAAGCATTGCATTGTTATTAAGCCCCGAACGACTATTTTAAGGCGATTGGCCGCCTCGGCCGACGCGAGAGAGAGATATGAGCGAGAAGAAGCCCGGCAATCCCTGGACCAAGAGCCTGCTGATCTGGGTCGGCGTGCTGTTCGGCCTGGTCCTGTTCGTCCAGATGATCGAAGGACCGCGCGCCGCCGCCAGCGAAGCAATCCCATATTCGGAGTTCGTCCGCCAGGTCGATGAGGGCAGCGTCCGCTCGGTCACGACCGCGACCAACGCCACCGGCAACCAGATCATCACCGGCAAGCTCGCCAGCGGAGAGGCGTTCCGCACCCTCGCACCGGCCGACGCCCAGGTCACCGAGCGGCTGCTCCAGAAGGGCGTCCAGATCCAGGCCAAGGAAGCCGAGCAGTCGAGCTTCTGGCTGATCATGCTCTACCAGTCGCTTCCGTTCCTGCTGATCCTCGGCATCAGCTTCTTCGTCATGCGCCAGATGCAGAAGAACGCCGGGTCGGGCGCGATGGGCTTTGGCAAGAGCCGCGCCCGGATGCTGACCGAGAAGCAGGGCCGGGTGACGTTCGCCGACGTCGCCGGCATCGACGAAGCCCGCGAGGAGCTGCAGGAGATCGTCGAGTACCTCAAGGACCCGGGCAAGTTCGCGCGTCTCGGCGGCAAGATTCCCAAAGGCGCGCTGCTGGTCGGCGCGCCCGGCACCGGCAAGACCCTGCTCGCGCGCGCCATTGCCGGCGAAGCGAGCGTGCCGTTCTTCACAATCTCCGGATCCGACTTCGTCGAGATGTTCGTCGGCGTCGGCGCATCCCGTGTCCGCGACATGTTCGACCAGGCCAAGAAATCGGCGCCGTGCATCGTCTTTATCGACGAGATCGACGCGGTCGGCCGCCATCGCGGCGCCGGCCTCGGCAACGGCAACGACGAGCGCGAGCAGACCTTGAACCAGCTGCTGGTCGAGATGGACGGGTTCGAGGCCAACGAGGGCATCATTATCATCGCCGCGACCAACCGCCCCGACGTGCTCGATCCGGCCTTGCTGCGGCCCGGCCGGTTCGACCGCCAGGTCATGGTGCCGCGCCCGGACATCGACGGCCGCGAGCAAATCCTCGCCGTGCATATGAAGAAGGTGCCGCTGGCGCCCGACGTCGAGCCGCGCGTGATCGCCCGCGGAACGCCCGGCTTCTCGGGCGCCGACCTCGCCAACCTCGTCAACGAGGCGGCGCTGCTCGCCGCCCGCCGCGGCAAGCGCCTGGTCGCGATGAAGGAGTTCGAGGAGGCCAAGGACAAGGTGATGATGGGCACCGAGCGCAAGTCCATGGTCATGACCGAGGACGAGAAGCGGATGACCGCCTATCACGAGGCCGGGCACGCGATCGTCGCCTTGAACGAGCCCGCGTCCGACCCGATCCACAAGGCGACGATCATCCCGCGCGGCCGCGCGCTGGGCATGGTCATGCGCCTGCCGGAGCGCGACAATTACAGCTATCACCGCGACAAGATGTACGCGAACCTCGCGGTCTCGATGGGCGGCCGCGTCGCCGAGGAGATCGTGTTCGGCTACGACAAGGTCAGCTCCGGCGCATCGTCGGACATCAGCTACGCGACCGGCCTCGCCCGCGACATGGTTACGCGCTGGGGGATGTCGGACGCATTGGGACCGCTGCAATATGCCGAGGCCGACGAGGAAGTGTTCCTCGGCTATTCGGTCAATCGCCAGAAGAACATGTCGAACGAGACCGCGCAGCTGATCGACCAGGAGATCCGCCGCGTGGTCGAAGACGGCTACAAGCGCGCCAAGGCCCTGCTGGCCGAGCATCGCGCCGACCTCGAGACGCTGGCCAAGGCGCTGCTCGAATATGAGACGCTGTCAGGCGACGAGATCAAGACCGTGCTCGAAGGCGGCACCATCGACCGCGGCGGCGCCTCGCGGCCTAGCCTCCCGACCGCGGGCTCGTCTATTCCGAAAGCCCGGCGCAAACCGCGGGGACTCGGCGGAGCCGCGCCGGCGGGAGCCTGACCGGCCGATTAGGCGCTCTCCTGCGGCCATGCTAGCTGCTCGGGCCGATGAAGCGCATCGGACTTCTCGGCGGCTCGTTCAATCCGGCCCATCGCGGACATCGCCGGATCAGCCTGGCCGCTTTGGAGGCCCTTGGGCTCGACGAAGTCTGGTGGCTGGTCTCGCCGGGCAACCCGCTCAAGTCCGGCAAGGACATGGCTCCGTTTGAGGCGCGATTTGAGTCGGCGCGGCGGATGGCGCGACGGGCGCCGATCCGGGTCAGCGATTTCGAAAGCCGCGCCGGCACCCTTTATACCGTCGATACCCTCGACCAGTTGCGGCGCCGCTACCCGCACGACCGCTTCATCTGGCTGATGGGCGCCGACACTGTTGCCCAATTCCATCACTGGAGGCAGTGGCGCACCATTGCCCGGCGCGTGCCAATTGCGATGATTGCCCGCCCCGGCTATGATGGCCGTGCCCGCGCGGCGCGCGCGATGGGCTGGCTGCGGCGGTTCGTCCGACCTTCGAGCCAGGCACGCAACTGGACGGATTGGAGTGCACCGGCGATTTTGCTGCTTCGCCTGCCGCCCGATCCGACGTCCGCCACCGCCTTACGCGCGCTCGACCCTCACTGGCACCGCCGCTCGCAATCCTTACCACAAAACTTATCTCGGCCGCAGCGGACCGGCGCGCCATCTTCCGTCAGGAGACCACTTGCCCGATCGTCCCCCAGTTAGTCCGAGTGGCGGGACCGCCGCCAACGGCCGTCCCCCAATCGGCGTCGAAAACCTCCATCGTCTTGTCCTCAAGTCGCTCGACGACGACCAGGCCGTCGAGGTGATCTCCATCCCGCTGGCTGGCAAATCGAGCATCGCGGATCATATGGTGATCGCTTCCGGCCGCTCGACGCGGCAGGTCGCGTCGATGGCCGCCAAGCTCGCCCAGCGGATCAAGGACGAGGTCGGGCGCTCGCCGCGGATCGAGGGCCTTCCCGCCGCCGACTGGGTGCTGATCGACGCCGACGACGTGATCATCCATTTGTTCCGGCCCGAGGTCCGCACCTTCTACAATCTCGAGCGGATGTGGGCGTTCGGCGACGAATCGCCGCCGCAGCGCAGCGCCGGCGCCGCGCCCGCCGGCTGAGCGGGTTGCTGCTGCACATCATTGCCCGCGGCAAAATCGGCCGTTCGCCCGAATCCGAACTCGTCGAGCGTTACTTGAAGCGCATCGCCTGGCCGACCAGGGTCACCGAGCTTGGCGAAAGCGGAGCGCTTCCGGCGCCTTCCCCCAACAGCGTCTCGATCGCCCTCGACGAGCGCGGCGCGTCGCTGTCCTCGACTGAATTGGCGCGCAAGCTCGAAGGCTGGCGCGACGGCGGCAAGCGCGAGGCGCGCTTCCTGATCGGCGCCGCCGACGGCCATGCCGACGCCGAGCGGGCGAGTGCCGACCTACTGCTGTCGTTCGGCGCCGCCACCTGGCCGCACCTTTTGGTCCGCGCGATGCTCGCCGAGCAATTGTTCCGGGCGACGTCGATCCTTGCCAGCCACCCCTATCATCGCGACGGATGAACGCGATGCGCCGCTTCGCTCTTTTGCTGCTCGCGGTTCCGCTGCTGCTGGCGGCGAGCGCGCCGGTCCAGCCCGTATCCGAGACCGTCGACGCGGCGCTCAAGCGCGCCCGGGCGGAGGCCCGCGCGGCCGATGCCCAGGTCCGGCGGCTCGAGCAAGCGGCAGGGCGGGCGCGCGGCGAGGCGGCTCGCCTGCGCGCGCTCCAGGCCGCCGCGGCGGAGGCGATTTCGGCGGCCGAGGCGCGGATCAGCGCGGCCGACGCCGAGCGGCGGTTGATCGCCGCCCAGCTCGCCGCCCGCCGCCAGCGCCTCCAGCAGCAGCAGCGGCCGGTCGCGTCGCTGCTGGCCGGACTGGCGATGATGGCGCGCCGCCCGCCGCTGCTCGCGCTGACCAGCGGTGCGAGCATGGAAGAGTTTGTCCGGGTGCGGCTGCTGCTCGACGCCAGCCTGCCGGTGATCCGCAAGCGCACCGCCGCGCTATCGGCCGAGCTTGCCGAGGGACAGAGGCTCGAGCGCGCCGCCGTCGCCTCTCGGGAGACGCTGGCTCGGAGCCGCGACGAGCTGGCCGGGCGCCGGCGCGAATTTGCCCAGCTCGAGGAACGCGCGCTGCGCTCGGCGGCGCTCAGCGGCAGCGGGGCGGTCGGAGTCGGCGACATCGCTCTGGCAAGCGGCGAGGATGTCGAGCGGCTGTCCGGGGAAGCCCGGCGCAACCGCTCGGCCGCCCAGATCGCGGCGGAGCTGGCCGCGCTCGGCCCCGCTCCGCCGCGCCCGGCGGCGGCCGAGGGCCGGGCCGCCAAGCCGCCGCTCGCCTACCGGCTCCCGGCCCAGGCTCGCGTGCTCGACGGGCTCGGCGAAATCAGTTCGAGCGGCGTCCGCTCGCGCGGTCTGACGCTGGCGACCCGGCGCGGCGCGCAAATTGTCGCGCCCGCCGCGGGGATCATCCGCTTCGCCGGACCGTTTCGCGATTATGACGGCATCGCCATCATCGACCATGGCGGCGGCTGGATGAGCCTGATCGTCAACGTCAGCTCTTCATTGCGGCCCGGGACCGGGGTCGCCGCCGGCGATCGGCTCGGCCGCGCGCTGGGGCCGCTCGGCGTGGAATTGTCCCATAATGGGCGGCATGCATCGCCCGCCCTAATCGCAGGTTCATCCGATAGTCTGTCAAATGGAGCGAAAGGCGGCTAATCCAAAGCTGCCGAAACAGGACGTAAGAGCAATGATCATGAACCGCAAACTGCTTCCCCCGCTGGCTTTGGTCGGCGCGCTCGCGCTGGTCCCGGTGGCCACCAGCTCGTTGGCCGCGGCGGACGTCGCCAATTACGAGGAGCTCGAGACGTTCATGAGCGTCTATGAGCGCGTCAAGGCGAACTATGTCGACCCGGTCGACGACCACACTTTGATCAAGGGCGCGATCGACGGCATGCTGGCCGCGCTCGACCCGCATTCCTCCTACGTCGAAGCGTCCGATTTCCAGACCCTGCGGACCACCACCGACGGCAATTACGGCGGGCTCGGGCTGACCGTTTCGACCGAGGACGGCGCGGTCAAGGTGATCTCGCCGACCGAGGACACGCCGGCGTGGCGCGCGGGCATCAAGTCCGGCGACTACATCACCCACATCAACACCGAGCTGCTCTACGGCCTGACCCTCGACGAGGCGGTCGACAAGATGCGCGGAGCCCCCGGCACCGCGATCAAGCTGACCATCGTCCGCCCCGGCCGCGATAAGCCGTTCGACGTCAGCATGGTGCGCGAGCGCATCCAGCTGCGCCCGGTCAAATGGGAGATCAAGGACGGCGTCGGAGTGATCAACATCAACACCTTCGCGGCCAACACCGGCGACGCGACCAAGGCGGCGCTGGTGGCGATCGACAAGGCCTCCGGCGGCCGTCCGCTGGGCTATGTCGTCGACCTGCGCTCCAACCCCGGCGGCCTGCTCGACCAGGCGATCGAGGTCAGCGACGCATTCCTCGACCATGGCGAGATCGTTTCGCAGCGCGGCCGCGAGAAAGGCGACATCGAGCGCTATTATGCCAAGCCCGGCGATCTGGCGCACGGTCTGCCGGTCATCTTGCTGGTCGACGCCGGCAGCGCATCGGCGGCCGAGATCGTCGCCGGGGCGCTGCAGGACCAGCGCCGCGCGATCGTGATGGGCGAGCGCAGCTTCGGCAAGGGCTCGGTCCAGACAGTCGTCCAGACCGGCCCGCAGAGCGCGCTGCGGCTGACCACCGCCCGCTATTACACACCGTCGGGCAAGTCGGTTCAGGCCGGCGGCATCGATCCCGACATCACCGTCCCGCAGCTGTCCGATGCCGACTACAAGGACCGGCCGCGGGTCCGCGAGGCGGATCTTCGCCGACACCTGATCAGCCAGGCCAAGGCCGACGACAAATTGCTCGAGCATGACGACACCGCCGATCCGCGCTTCGTCGCGACCGCGGCCGAGCTCGAGAAGAAGGGCGTCAAGGACTTCCAGCTCGAATATGCGGTGAAGACCCTGAAGCGGCTTCGCGGCCCAGCGATGGCTTCGGCCGGCGCCAAGCCGAAGTCGCGCTAGGCAAAGCGCCGGCTGGATGAGCGAGGCGATTCTTGGCCGGCAGCCGTCGGCGCGGGCGCCGTCCGGGCCGGCGCTCGCCCGGTGGATCGCTTTGTTGCTGCCGCTGGCGTTGCTCGGCGGTGCGCTCGGGTCGCAATATCTCGGCGGACTGGTTCCGTGCGAGATGTGCTACTGGCAGCGCTGGCCGCATTTCTTCGCGGTGGCGGTTGCAGCGCTCGCTTTTCTGTTTCCCGCGTCCAGCCCCAAGGCTCGCCTGCTGAC
>Ga0136612_10000690_pt1 | contig 12878 bp, 11 predicted proteins | sample AntDryUQ224A2306_2_FD_106644 | JGI IMG/M metagenome (GOLD analysis project Ga0136612, IMG submission 106644) | Polar desert sand microbial communities from Dry Valleys, Antarctica - metaG UQ224A (23.06) | ecosystem: Environmental > Terrestrial > Soil > Desert | place: Antarctica: Dry Valley...
CGGGATCCGTCGTCAGGTACAGCCCCCTGAGCAACAGCTTCTCCTTCTTCGCGGGGTCGCCGGATCGCTCGAGGCTGAAGCGCAGCTCGTCGGTCTCGGACGTCACCTTGATCGGGACGCGGTCCGACCAGTCCCTGTTGGCGTCGTCGTCGTCCATCGTCACGGTCGACTCACCACCGCCGAGGGAGAACTTGACCCTGATCGGGCGGCCATAGCTGGTCCCCTTGACGAACACGTGGTAGCTGCCCGGCCGCAGCGTGCGCCGCAGGGGCACGCGGGCGGGCAGGCGGTTTGCGCCCGGCATCATCCAACCCAGGAAGGCGCCCTCGGGAGCGTCGCGGTCCTGATAGCGCTCCCAATAGCTCGTGGGCTTGGCCGCGGCTCCTTGCCCGGCCTGCTTATCCAGCGCGAGCGCGATCAGATCCTGTCCGACGATGTCGATTCGGGTCGGGGTCGCGTCGTCGCCGGACGGCCACAGGACCCAGCCCAGAACGAGCAACGCCACGATCACAGCAGCGAGCTTCACCGCGTCGGGCCGGCTCGCGACAGCCGCCGCTCTCCTCCTCATAGCGACCAATGATCGAAGGGCAGGCCGGAGAGCTCGCGAAAGCGCTGGCTGTCATCGGCCAGGGCCTCCTCGAGGCGGCTTCGCACATCGGCTGGCAGCGGCGTCCGCGGCACGCTTCGGGTCAGGTTTCGCCTGGCCAGATCGAACACCGGCTCGCGGACCTTCACGGGCAGCACCGTGCGCGCCAGGTCGGCGAGGGGGGAGCGCCTCAACCTCATTCCGGCCTCGCTGACGCGCAGCTTCTGTGCGCGCGTGTTGAGCTCCAGGCTGAAGCGATCGGACGCAAACTCCGTATCGACCCCAAGAAACGAGAACACTGCCCGCAGCGTCTGCTCGCGGGCCGTTCGCAGAGCCGCCTGGTCGATGACCATGAACGCCGAGCGGGGGAAGTAGCGCAGGTACTGCTCTGTCTGCATCGCGTACTTGCTGACGGACACGAACAGGTTGCGCTCGTCGGCGAGGTCGGCGAACGCATCCTCGATCCGGGGGCCGACCCTGTGCGAGCAGTACTCCTGGTGGTAGTGCGCCTCGGCGCGGTCGACCGGGTCGCGAACGACGTAGATGAGCTTCGCATGAGGCAGAACGGAGTGGATGCGCTCGGCGACGCCCGGGAGCGAGGGATGAAAGGTGTAGCGCACCGAGGCCTCGCCACGCACGGTGCCGGCGCGGGAAAAGCAGCGCTCGTACTCGTGCAGCGCACCGCGAAAGTCGTCGCGAAGAAAGAAGTTCGGCTCCTTCGGAATCGACATCCCGATCTCCGGGTGCTGGTTGAGGTAGTAGTACAGGCTGGTGGTCGCGGACTTCGCCGCTCCCACGATCAGGAAGTCCGGCAGACGGCCTTCATCGGGCTCACCGTCGGCAAGGCCGTCCAGCGCCTTATCGTCCCAGCGGACCTTGTGCCAGCGGATGGGCTCCTGTGGGCGGCGCATGCTCAGGCGCCACCGATGGCGCGGCAGCCGGTGGGAGGTGGGAGGTGGTGTGTCGGGGCGGACCAAGGTTGCCTTCCTGTTCGCTCCGACGGTCCGGGGACCCTAGCAGCGGGCACGCCGCGGCCCGCCGGGTCACCTCTCGGGTAGCACCGGCAGCCGCGCGAAGTCGTCGTGACGAACCGGTCGCCCGAGGCGCCGTTGCAGCTCCCGGACCTGCGCGCGCGACGGAAGGGTTCTCACCGTGCCGTCGGCGAAGTCGACCGCGATCGGCATGCTCGTGCCCGCCGCGATCGCCGCGACCACGGCGCCCATCAGCCCCGCGTCAACCGTGTAGGCGCGCTCCATCGCAGCTCGTGGATCGTCGTTGTAGATCTCCCAGAAGCCGGCGGGCCCTCCGCGGTAGTCGGCCACCCGGCCGTGGTGCAGGTTCACCATGCCCAGGGGCGGGATCGAACAGGCAGTGGCGGTCTGTCGCCGCGCCGTTGACGCCGCCGAGCCCGGTGAAGCACACCGCGTAGATGCGGCGTAGCGACTGCGCTCAGGAGGTGTTCGGTGCCGAATGGAAACGCGAATCCGTCGCTCGGGCACTGGAGCATGTCCTCCAGCAGCAGCTTCGGCGCGCGCAGCTCGCGCTCGATGTCCTCGGGCGTGAGCAACGAGAGCAGGCTCGCATGCGAATGCGTGTGCGCAGCACCGTGTGGCCCTGCGCGGACCATCCTTTGCTCGCGCATTCCGAGAAGATGGCTCGCGAGGGACCACAGAGGGGCCAGCCGCTGCGCAGGCGCGGCCCGCCGTCGCTACACCGACCAGTGAGCGAACGGCTGGCCGGTCAGCTCGCGCAGGAGCGCCGCGTCGTCGCGAAAGAAGCCGGCCACGCGCTCGCGCGCCTCGGGCGAAGGGGCGACCTGCGTCACCCTGCCCGCCGGTGACAGCACCCGCTTCGCCGTCGCGAACAGCGGCTCGCGCACGCGAACCGGAAGCATCCGACGACCGATCTCGGCCGGGGGGGAACGGCGAACGTGCTCGGCGGTCCGCGAGGTTCGAACGCTCCTCGTGCGGACCTTGATCTCCCGGTTCAGGTGCTTGGCCAAGACGGGTTGGACGCCGAGAAACGAGCACACGGTCGCCATCGTCGCCTCGCGCGCCTGCTTGAGGTCGCGGCTGTCGACGATCAGCATCTGCGACAGCCCGAAGAACTTCAAGTACTGCTCGAGCTGCATCCCGTACTTGCTCGCGGTGATGTACGCGTCGTCCGGGGCGACCTCGGCGAAAGCCTGGTCGATCGGCCGCGATTCGGTGCGGTTGAAGTAGCGGTGGTAGTAGTGAGACTCGGTGCGTTGGAGCGGGTCGCGCACGAGGTAGATCAGCTTCACCTCCGGGACCAGGGCGAACATCCGCTCCGGCACGTGCGGGCGGCGAGGATAGTTCGAGTAGTGCGGCGAAGCCTCGCCACGCAGGCCCGGGCGATCCGGAAAGCAGCTCATGTACCAGTCCAGCGCGTCCATGTAGTCCTCGCGCGTGAAGAAGTTGGTCTCCTTCGGCCACGACATCGAGATCTCAGGGTGCTGGTCCAGGTAGTAGTGCAGGCTTGTCGTGCCGGCCTTGCCCGCGCCGATGATCACGAAGTTGGGTAGTCGGCTCACCTCTTCAAACCTAGCAGCGGGTTCCGCGGCCCCGCATCTCGGGGGGTCTCCCTACGGGCGCGTGCGACGCCGCCTCTGCACGCGGTGCACGCCCGCCAGCGCCAGCGCGCTCAGGCTGCGCGTCGTCTCGATCGACAGCTTGCGCGGCTCTCCGGGCGCCTTGCGCGCCCAGCCCCACTTGCCGTCCTGCACGCGCAGCTCGGTGAACGACGGGTGCTGGGTCACCAGCAGGTCGAAGACAGCCTGCAGATGGGGTTCGGCGCGCTCGCGCGGCGACATCTCGGCGACCCGCACGCCGTCCGCGACGGCCTTGCCGGCCGCGCCGTAGCTCCAGCCCAGATCGTCCATCAGCAGCCACCCGCCCGGCCGCAGCAGCTTCTCGATGAGGAAGATCGCGCAGCCGTCGACCGTCCAGTTCTTCGCCCCGTCGAGGTAGACGAAGTCGTAGCACGGCTCGCAGTTGGCGGAGCTGTCGGCACGCTCCTGGATCTTCTCCTTCAGAAACCACGTGTAGGTGCTGAAGCTGCGGTCCAGCCGGACGCGGTGCGACAGCCCCGCCCGCGCCAGGACGTCCTCCGGGCCTGGATCCTCGAACCGGACGCCCGACGACTCGACCGACTCGAGCTCGCCATGGTCGTTGGCCTCCAGGGCGGCGGCCATGTAGGCAGCGCCGACGCCGCGCGCCGTGCCGAGCTCGAGCACCGCCGAGGGCCGCTGCGCGCACAGGTGGTCGAAGATCATCCGGCCCTGGGCCGGCGACATGTAGGGCACGCCCGCGACGGCGGCGGCCACGTCCTCGAAGCGCACGGTCACATCTCCCGCGGGCGCTGCAGCACGGTGACGAAGCCCGGCGTCCAGTGCTGAAACCGTGTGAGCGCCCACCCGAGAACGCCGCGCCGGCGGCGCCAGGCCCACAGGTACGCGCGCTGGGGCGCCACCATCGTGAGCAGCACGAGCGGGTTGGCGCGGCGCACGAGGTCGATGCCGACAAGCCGCGAGAGGCCGCTCCAGCCCTTGATCACGGGAAACAGCAGGACCTCGAGCAGCATCGCGGTGTAGTCGCCGCGCGGCTCGATCGAGCGCACTTCCAGGTCTGCCCCCGCGGCGAGGTTCTCGAGCGCCGAGGGGGTGTAGCGGTAATAGTCGTGGGGCATCGAGTGCAACGCCTGCATCAGCGGCGTCGTCAGGAGCACCACTCCGCCGGGCTTGAGCACCCGCGCGATCTCGTCCATGACGACGGCGGGGCGCGCGCAGTGCTCGAGCACCTCAGTGCACAGGACGCAGTCGAAGCGAGCGTCCTCGAAGGGCAGGTCGTCGGCGGACGCGATGACGTCGACGGTCGAGACGTCCAGCGGCGAGAACGGAACGTCAACGGTCACGGTCTGGCGGAAGAACTGCGAGTACAGCGGTGCGTAGGGCGCGCTGCCCGCGCCGAGGTCGAGCAACTCGTCCCCGCCGTGAGGGAAGTCGCCCTCAAGCAGCTCCCAGAGGGCGTCGATGATGAGCTCGTTGGTCACCAGCGAGTCGAGCTTGTCCTCGCCGCGCGAGCGGCGGACGGCGATCAGGCCCGCGCGGGCGGACGGGGCGGACACGACGCTCATCTGCCAGCAGTGTATTGCCGAGCAGACATCGGCCGGAGGGACGAACCGGCGATCGGCTACGCTGCGATCGTGATCGTCGACCACTCGCGCCCGCAGGCTGCGGGTCAGCGCCTGCGCGACGGCCGCGTGCATGTCGGTCCGGCTCGCGGCAGCTGACGACACGGCGTGCGAGCGTTTCTGGGCGACATCCTCTGTTGTGCCGAGTGCAGGCATTTCCCGCTGGCGCTCACCGTGCTGGAGACCGCCGGCGCGCCGGACGGGGGGCGCGGGCCGACATGCGAGCTGCGCTGCGGGCAGGACGGCCACGTCCTTGACCACGATCACTGCTCTTCGTGTCAGACCCTGGCCGTCATCAGCGGGTACTTCCTCTGTCCGGCCTGCGAACGCTTCTACTTCATCGCCGACGGGATCCCGCGCCTGCTGACCGAGGACTTCGCGGACCTCATCGATCTCAGCGTTCCGCGGCGCTTTCCCGATGGATTCGCCGAGCACCGCACAAAGCTCGATGCCTACCTCGCACTGCTCTCGCGAGACGCGCCACGCGATGCCAGCTCACAATGGAGCCTTGAGGACATCGCCTTCTGGGAGGACAGGGTCTACGGTGATGCGGTCAAGACCGCGTCGATGCTCGAGGAGGCCGGACGCGCGCGACCGGACGCCGGCAACCGCACCCTGCCGCGCGAGCGCTCGTTCTTCCGGCGCCTGCGGTCGGAGTTGCCCGGGGGCGTCATGCTGGATCTGGGATGCGGCCTCGCGCAGACCATCCGGGCGCTCTGCCCACCGACGGACGTCGGGTACTCGTACATCGGAGCGGATCTTTCGATCAGCGCGCTGGAGACCAACCGCCGGACGCTCGCCGGTGACTTCGTCCAATGCACGGCCGGCCGCGCCCCCTTCCGCGAGAACAGCGTGGATGCGGTCTTGATGCTCGGGACGCTGCACCACCTCACCGATCACGATGCGGCGCTCGAGCACGCGGTCGGCGCGGTGCGTCCCGGCGGTTGGGTGGCGCTCGACGAGGTCGTCACGCGCCGCCATCTCACTCGCCGATTCCGGCGCGCGGAGGCCGAGAGCGCCCACAACGAGTCGGTCGATCCGGCGCTGGTGTATCGGCGCCTGTCGCCGACCACCGAGATGGTCGTCAACCGACGCGAGTACTCACCCGTGCGCGGCCTGCTGGCGAAGGTCTTCGGCGAGCACATGGGCACGCGACCGTGGCTGACGAGATCGATCCTGGCGGTCGATGCGCTGTGCCTCGCCACCGTGGGCAGGCTGTCGCCGCTCTTCGAGGGCCGCGAGTTGCACGTCCTGGCACGAAAGCACGGCGTCGGCGACGATTCGCGCGCGAGGCGGGCCCGCCCCGCGATCAGCGGCTGAGCTGCGGCCGGTCGAGGGCGCGGTAGACGGCCTCGAAGGACTCCGCCGACCGAGCCATCGTGTACTTGCGGCGCACGAAGCCCATCGCCGCCGCCCCCAGGCGCGCCCGCAGCTCGGGGTCGCCGGCGAGCCGGCGCAGGCTCGCGGCCAAGTCGTCGGCGTCGCGCACCACGATCCCGGTCTGCTCGTGCTCGACGTGCTGAAGGTGCGCAGGGCAGTCCGCGCTGACGACGGTCGGCAGCCCGCAGGCCATCGCCTCCACGACCGCGTTTCCGAAGCTCTCGACCGGGCCGCTCGGAAGCACGAAGACGTCCAGGCAGCGCAGCCAGTCGGCGATCTCGGACTGCATCCCCAGAAACCGGATGTGCTGCGATGCCGGCGATCGAGCGGCGAGTCGCTGCAGCCGCGGACGATCCTGGCCGTCGCCGAGGATCCAGATGGCGCAGTCGGTCGACATCAGACCAGCCGCGGCGTCGATCAACCAGTCGATGCGCTTCCACGCGCGCAGGTTCGCGGCCGTGCCGATGACGACGGTTCCGGGCGCCACCCCATGCAGAGCTCGGAGGCGCTCGCGCGTCTGGCCGGGCTCGAGCAGGCGGAAGTCCAGCCCGTTGAAGGTGGCGAAGACGTCGCCGGCGGAGGTGCCGAAGACCTGCTTCATCGCCGCGGCCGCCTGGCTCGTGCCGGTGACCGCGTCGAAACGACGAAGCAGCTGCCCTGCGGCCCTGTATCGCCAAACGCGCCGGCCTCCGTACGCCGTCGAGCCCCCTCGATGGGTGTAGATCCGCGTCGCGCCGGCGCTCGCGACGCTCGCGAGCATCAACACCGGCTCGGAGACGTGGAAGTGATGGATGTCGAACCGCCTGAAGTGCTTGCGGGCGCGCGCGAGCGACCGCAGGTCGCGCCCACTACTCATCTGAAAGTCCACGATCGGGATCCCGGCCTTGCGCATGAGGTCGGCGTAGTGGCCGGTGGCCCGCCCGAAGCCCACCGTGACCTGCCTGCGACCCTCCTGATGCTGGTGACGCGCGAGCTGAAAGACCGCACGCTGGGCGCCGCCGACGTTGCCGTTCCAGAGGACGTGCAGAACGCCTCGCGCCGAGGTCACCGCGACAGCCCTTCGATCCAGTCCGCGAACCTGGCGTCCGCCACGTCCGGGGTGAAGCCCTCGAGGTAGCGCGAGCGGGCGGCCCGGCTCATGCGATCGCGCAGCTGCGGGTCGCGCAGCAGGCGCAGCACGCAGACGGCGAGCTCATGCGCCCGCGGGTGCTCGAGCACGAATCCGCTCTCGCCATCGACGACGGTCTCGGCGATCGCCCCGCGATCGGTCGTGATGACCGGAAGGCCCGCGGCCAGCGCCTCCAGAACGACACGAGGGTGCCCCTCCGGCTGCACCGGCGGAAACAGCAACATGCTCGAGCTGGCGAGCAGCGCGAGCCGGGCGTCGCCCGTCACCGCCGGCCGGAACTCGATCCGATCTCCCGCTGCGAGCGCCCGCGCCCGGACGCTGCGCTCCAGCTCGTTGTCCTCCCAGTCGCCGACGAAGACGAAGCGCGCCGCCGGCCACTCGCGCAGGACCTCGATCGCGGCATCCACGGCCTCGACGACACCCTTGCGCCGCCGCAGGTTGCTGAAGAACAGGACCTGCGCAGGGTCGGTGGGGACGTCGGGAAGCGCGATCTCGGGGGTTCCATTGGGTACCACCGCGACCCGCTCGACGGAGATCAGCCCTTCGAACAGGCCTCGCAGCGACTCGCCCATCACCGCCATCGCGGTGACGCGGCGCAGCGTGAATCGCATCCAGGCGCGCATCGCGGCCGGTTGACCGCGATAGACGTCGGGAAAGTCGCTTCCCCGCAGGTGCACCGCGACCTTCCAGCGACGCAGGGCGGCCACGTGGATGTAGAGCGAGTCGCGCAGGAACGCCGGCGCGTTCTGCGCGATCGGTAGGTAGACGACGCCACGCGGCCCGTGCAGCCGTGCCAGCAGGCGGACCGCGCCGCTCAAGCCGCCGAAGACGTTCTGCACGTCCCAGCGGCCGATGTTGCCGCGTCCCGCGCGGCTGTCGCTGGTGTCCACGTGCTCGAGAGCGAACCGCCGCCTGACGATCTCGCTTGACAGCAGGAGCCCCGTGGAGACCGTTACTCCGTGGTAGGGGGGCGGCAGAGGCCCGACGACGACGAGGCGCGGCTTGCCGGACGCACGGCGAGCCGCGCGGCGGATCATCCCTCCCGCCGCTGTTCGGCCCGCGCGAGGACGCCGAGCCGCAGGCCGGCGATCATCGCGTCGACGGCGTGGTCGATCGTCCAGCGCCGCTGGATCGTCCGGCGCCCCGCTTCGCCCAGCGCCGCGCGCAGGTCCGCGTCCTCGACGAGGCGCCGGATCGCGTCCGCCCATGCCTGCGGGTCGTGACCCTCGACGACCAGGCCGCTGCGCTCCGCGACGCACAGGTCGGCCACGGCGCCTGCCGCCGAGGAGACGACGGTGGCGCGGCCGGATCCGAGCGCCTCCACGAGCACGAGTCCGAAGATGTCAAACCGCGTGGGAAAGGCGACGACGTCCGCTGCGTGGTAGGCCTCTCGCACCTCGTCCGAGGGCACCGCGCCGAGCAGGCGGACGTTGGGCTGGCCGCCGGCCCGCTGCCGCAGCTCGGCAAGCTGCGGTCCACCCCCCAGAATCGTCAGCCTGCAGTCGAGGTCTGCCAGCAGGCCGAACGCGTCGATGAGCACGTCGAGGCCCTTGCGCTCGATCGCCTGGCCGACGCTGAGCACCTCGACCGGCCTCGCATCGACCGGCCTCGGCGGGAGGGGATCGGCGGGTGCGGTGTTGCGTCCGAGCACGACAGCAAGCTCCGGAGCGATCGCCTGCAGGTACTCGGCCGCCAATGAGCCGTAGGCGACTGCGAAGCACGCCCGGCGCAGGATCCACCTGCGCTGCAGGCGGCGCAGCCGGCCATCGGCGGTCGCCGCCGTCGGGATCTCACCGCTCCAGACCCCGAAGCCGAGGTCTCGTGAGCTGGCGAAGTGCGCCACACGTGCGGCGACCCCCGGTGCGAAGCCGGCCGCCAGCACGATCGTCGGGTCGAAGCGCCCAAGCCGCCGCACGAGGCCGAGCGGGACGTCACCGCCGCCGAGCGGGACCCGCCACGCGCCGATGAACTCGTGCTCGAAGGCGAGCGGCTCGGGGCGCATGTACGTGCGCCGCGCGGGATCGGAGCCCGCGAAGAACACGCGCAGCCGGGCGCCCTCGCCGCCAAGTCGTTCCGCCAAGCCGTTGAACAGCGGTATCCGGTAATGCGCCGGGAGGTTCGTCACGAGCGCGACGCGATGTCCCTGCAGGAGGCCGTCGGAGGTGCGCCTCGCGGTCGCCGGCGCGCCGTCGGGCGAGAGCAGCTCGATGAGCTGCGCCATCGTTGCCTCGGGCGGGACGCCGACCGGCGTCGGCGGCGCGTCGTCGGAGAATCGAAGCCGGTCTTGGATGCGGTACGCCATGGCGAGCAGCTCGAGCCGGGCGCGCCCCGGATCGTCTGAGCTGAGCTCCAGCGTGATGTCGTCGGGCAGCTGGGCGAGTGCGTGGACGAAACGCTCCGAGGGTCCGCGAGGCTCGCGATGAGTGGTGTCTAACACGGCTCGTCTTGGCCCACGACCCCTGACTTTACAGGGCGTCAGGCGGAGGGCCCGGCGTCGCGCGACAGCCGGTCCTCCGGGAAGGGGCACTGCTAGGATGCCGCGGCTATCGCCTCCGCCACCGAGATCGTCCGAACCCTAGACCTGCCGCAACCCGAGCTGCTGCGCCAGGCGCGACAGGTACTCGCGGGTCTCGCCGCCGATGCGGAATGCGTGCCGGCGAAAAGCCGCAAGTGGTGGAGCGACTACCTGCAGAGCCACAGCGCGCACTTCCTCGAGCTGCTCGCCCTCGTGAAGGAGTGCGGAGACGTCTCATCCGTGCTGGACGTCGGGAACTTCCCCGGCCAGTTCACGATCCTGCTGAAGACGCTGGGCCTGGAGGCGGCCGGCATCGACCTGGATCCGGACCGCGCCGGCGAGCTGTGGGCTCGCCACGGCATCGACGAGAAGTGTGCGAACGTCGAGAAGGACCGCTTCCCGTTCGAGCCTTCGTCGTTTGACGTCGTGGTGCTGGGCGAGGTCCTGGAGCACCTCGGCACGAACGCGATTCACACCCTCCGCGAGTGCCACCGGATGCTGCGCCCCGGCGGCCACCTGATCCTCAGCGTGCCCAACGTGTCCCCTCGCCACCGCATCCGCTTCCTGTTCGGGCGTGACTATCAGGGTGACATCGTCAAGGAGTTCCGCTACCTCGAGACGCTCGGGCACATGGGGCACTTTCGCCTGTACTCACACGGAGAGATCACGCGGCTGCTGGAGTACGCCGGGTTCGAGCCGCAGATCACGAAGGTCGCCGGCCACCTTCCGGGCGGAAGGTGGCAGTTCATCCGTTACATCGGCCCGGTCCGCGACCGCTTCCGTTCGCATTTCTACGCCGTTGGCCGAGCGGTTTGAGCGCGCGCGGCACGAGCTAGGCTGCCGCGCGTGCAGACCGAGCACTACGAGGTCAGCCACATGGCGGTACTCGAATCCGAGGCGATCCAAATCTTCCGCGAGGTCGCGTCGGAGCTCGAGCATCCCGTTCTGCTGTTCTCCGGCGGCAAGGACTCGATCGTGATGGTGCGCCTCGCCGAAAAGGCGTTCTGGCCCGGTCCACTGCCCTTTGCGCTGCTGCACGTCGACACCGGACACAACTTCCCCGAGGTGATCGAGTTTCGCGACCGCCGCGTCGCCGAGCTCGGGGCGCGGCTGATCGTGGCCTCGGTGCAGGAGGCGATCGACGCCGGGCGCGCCACGGAGGAGACCGGCCCGCGGGCGTCGCGCAACCGCCTGCAGACCACCGCGCTGCTGGACGCGCTCAAGCAGCACGGCTTCGACGCGGCGTTCGGCGGCGCGCGCCGCGACGAGGAGCGCGCGCGGGCGAAGGAGCGGATCTTCTCCTTTCGCGACGACTTCGGCGGCTGGGACCCCAAGAACCAGCGCCCCGAGCTGTGGAATCTCTACAACGGGCGCATCCGCCGCGGCGAGAGCGTGCGCGTGTTTCCGATCTCCAACTGGACCGAGCTCGACGTCTGGCAGTACATCGCCCGTGAGCGGCTTGCGCTGCCCAGCATCTACTTCGCCCACCGCCGTGAGGTCTTCCGGCGCGATGGGATGCTGTACGCGCGCTCGCCGTATGTGCAGCTGCTCCCCGGCGAGGAGCCCTTCGAGGCCGAGGTGCGCTACCGCACCGTGGGCGACATGAGCTGCACCGGAGGGGTCGAGTCGTCGGCCGCGAGCATCGAGGAGGTCGTGGCCGAGATCGCCCTGACGCGCATCAGCGAGCGTGGCGAGACGCGCGCCGACGATCGCGCCACGGAGGCGGCGATGGAGGACCGCAAGCGCGAGGGCTACTTCTGATGCCCGGAGCGGGCGCCGACGGCCGGCTTGCCCCGATGACCGGCGGGCTGGGCGCGCCGCCGGGCAACTGCGACCTGCTGCGGCTGGCCACGGCCGGCTCGGTCGACGACGGCAAGTCGACGCTGATCGGGCGCCTGCTCTACGAGTCCAAGCAGCTGCCCGACGACGTGCTCGAGCAGATCACCGAGACGAGTCGGCGCCGCGGGGACGAGTACGTCGACCTGGCGTTGCTCACCGACGGGCTGCGCGCCGAGCGCGAGCAGGGGATCACGATCGATGTCGCGTACCGCTACTTCCACACCCAGCGGCGCAAGTTCATCATCGCCGACACGCCGGGACACGTGCAGTACACGCGCAACATGGTCACCGGCACGTCGACGGCCGACCTCTCGCTGATCCTGATCGACGCGCGCAAGGGCATCGTCGAGCAGTCCCAGCGGCACATGTTCATCTCGTCGCTGCTCGGCGTGCCGCACGTCGTCGTGTGCGTCAACAAGATGGACCTCGTCGACTGGGACGAGCTCGTGTTCGAGCGCATCTGCGGCGAGTTCCGGGCATTCGCGGCCAAGCTCGAGATCCAGGACCTGGTGTTCATTCCCGTCTCCGCACTGCACGGCGACAACGTCGTCGAGCACTCTTCCAGGATGGCGTGGTACGACGGCGTGCCGCTGCTCTACCACCTCGAGCACGTGCACATCGCCTCTGACCGCAACCTCATCGACGCGCGCTTTCCCGTGCAGTGGGTCGTGCGGCCGATGTCCCACGAGCACCAGGACTACCGCGGCTACGCGGGGCTGATGGCCGGGGGCGTGCTGCGCCCCGGTGACGAGGTCATCGTGCTGCCGTCGGGCAGACGCAGCAGGATCGCCGGCATCGATACCTACGACGGGCCGCTCGACGCCGCCTTCCCGCCGCTGTCGGTGACCGTGCGCCTGGAGGATGATGTCGACGTCTCACGCGGGGACATGATCTGTCGGCCCGCCAACCAGCCGGCGATCGTGCGCGAGATCGACACCACGGTCTGCTGGATGGCGGAGGCTCCGCTGGTCGTCGGCAACACCTATGTGCTCAAGCACACCACGCGCTCCGTGAGGGCCGTGGTCGAGCTCCTGCATTACCGCATCGACATGCGGACGCTGCATCGCGAGGATGGTGCGCAGGAGCTGGGCCTCAACGACATCGGCCGCCTGATCCTGCGAACGAGCACGCCGCTGCTCGTCGACGACTACCGGCGCAACCGGACGACGGGCAGCTTCATCCTCGTCGACCCGGCGACCAACGAGACCGTCGGAGCC
>Ga0136612_10000691_pt1 | contig 12867 bp, 12 predicted proteins | sample AntDryUQ224A2306_2_FD_106644 | JGI IMG/M metagenome (GOLD analysis project Ga0136612, IMG submission 106644) | Polar desert sand microbial communities from Dry Valleys, Antarctica - metaG UQ224A (23.06) | ecosystem: Environmental > Terrestrial > Soil > Desert | place: Antarctica: Dry Valley...
GACCATCACTCGGAGACCTCAAGCAGCGCGCCCTGCGGGGCCGCACCGGCACCGTCGGTCGCCACCGCGGCGGAGCCACAGTCAAGACCGGCGAGCTGGCCGCTGCCCACTCCGACCCGCGGGACATCGCGCGGGCGATGCTCGCGCAATATGGCTGGTCCGAGTACGAGTTCGGCTGCCTCGATTCGCTGTGGGTCGGCGAGAGCAACTGGAATCCTTCGGCCACCAACCCCACGTCCGGTGCGTACGGCATCCCGCAGTCGCTGCCGGCGGAGAAGATGGCCAGCGCCGGCCCGGACTGGCGCACCAACCCGGCGACGCAGATCGCGTGGGGGCTGGAGTACATCCGCCTGTCGTACGGGACGCCGTGCTCGGCCAACAGCTTCAAGGCCGGCAACGGCTGGTACTGAGCGGGGGTCTCGCGGCCCGTGTCAGGATGAAGTAGCCGGGTCACGCAACCACCCTCTGCACGGAGCTCCATGACCACGACCGAGGACGTCACTGCTGCGCCTCGACGGCGGGCGCCGGGTGCCACTCGGGTCGCCGCTCGCTCACGCGCGACGATCGCCGCGCCGTATCTGCTCGGCATCGCCTTCGCCGCCGCGTACGCCACGCTGTCCCTGGCTCGGCTGCACCGGCTTGAGACCCGCTCCTGGGACGTGGCGATCTTCGAACAGGCGATCAGCGGCTACGCCCACTTCGGGGCACCGATCGTCGATGTCAAGGGACCCGGGTTCAACCTGCTCGGTGACCACTTCAGCCCGCTGCTGGTCGTGTTCGCGCCGTTCTACCGACTGTTTCCCGGTCCTGCGACGCTGCTGGTGGGACAGGCGCTGCTGGTCGGGCTGTCCATGGCCGTCATCGCGCGGGTAGCCGTCCGCCACCTGGGCGCCGCGGCCGGGCTGGCCGTGGGGGTGGCGTACGGGTTGTCGTGGGGCATCCAGTCGGCCGTCAACTTCGACTTCCACGAGGTGTGCCTCGCCGTTCCCCTGCTAGCGCTTGCGGGCGAGGCGTATCTAGCCCGGCGCTGGGGCCGCGTCGCGGTCTGGTCGGCGCTGCTCCTTTTCGTCAAGGAGGACATGGGCGTCACCGTCGCCGCACTCGGCGTGTGCCTGCTGCTCATCGGCATCCGCCGGTGGGGGATCGCACTGGTTGCCGGGGGAGCGACCGCCTTTGTGCTCACGGTCGCGGTCGTGATCCCGGCGCTGAACCCGGACGGCGGCTACGACTACTGGGCGAAGTTCGGCCGTGGCGAGGGAGGGACACCGCTGCTCGAACGAATGTTGTCATTGCCGACACAGATGCTGACCCCCTCGACCAAGGTCGAGACGATGTTGCTGGCGCTTGCGATCACCGGGTTCATCGCCCTCTGGTCACCGTTCGTCCTACTCGCCGTCCCGACCCTGACCTGGCGGTTCCTGGGTGACAACCCCTACTACTGGGTCACCGACTGGCACTACTCGTTGACGTTGATGCCGATCTTGTTCATTGCGCTGGTCGACGGCGTTATCCGCGCCAGGCGAAGCCGCTGGCGGTGGTTGCGGGCATACGCCATGCACGTGCCGGCCGTGGCAACCGCCGTGGCGCTGGTGCTGTGCCTGCAGTTCCCGTTCCGCGACCTGGTCAGGTCGCAGACGTACGACGCGAGTCCCCGGGCCGAGGCGGCGCACGACGTGCTGGCGCTTGTGCCGGAGGGAGCCTCGGTCGAGACCGACATCGGCCTGATCACGCAGCTGGCGGCGGACCGGACCGTCTACTGGATCGGCAATGACAACGCCGGTGTGACTCCGGACTACGTGCTCATCGACACTGCGGCAGGGTGGTCGAGCGCAGCGCCGGATGCTGTTCGACTGGCCGAGCAGCGTCACCCGGGGGAGCGCTACCGCGAGGTGTTCGACAGCGGCGGCTACCGCCTGGCGCGGCTCGTCAGCTGACACCGGTCACGGCTGCGTCATACGCATCACGTCCAGGGCTTCGTCCAGCTGCGGCTCGCTCAGAGTGCCCCGCTCGACCCACCCGTGCTCGAGCACCACCTCGCGGATCGTCTTGCCCTCGGCGACCGCCTGCTTGGCGATCGTGGCGGCGTTCTCGTACCCGATCAGGGGGTTGAGAGGCGTCACGATCGCCGGTGACGACTCGGCGTACGCGCGCGCCCGTTCGGTGTTGGCGGTGATCCCGTCGACGCAGCGGTCCGCCATCAGTCGCGAGGCGTTGCTCAGCAGCCGCAGCGACTCGAGCAGGCAGCGCGCCATGACCGGCATCATCACGTTGAGCTCGAAGCTGCCGCTGGCACCCGCGACGGCGATCGCGGCGTCGTTGCCGACCACCTGGGCGCACACCATCAGGGTCGCCTCGGGTAGCACCGGGTTGACCTTGCCTGGCATGATGCTCGAGCCGGGCTGCAGGTCCGGCAATGTGATCTCGGCGAGACCGGCCGTCGGGCCAGAACCCATCCAGCGCAGGTCGTTGCAGATCTTGGTGAGGCTGACGGCGACCGTGCGCAGCTGCCCGGACAGCTCGACCAGGCCGTCGCGCGCGCCCTGGGCCTCGAAGTGGTCGGGCGCCTCGGTCAGCGGCAGCCCCGTCGCCGCCGCTAGCAGCTCGATCACCCGCTGCGGGAAGCCGTGCGGGGTGTTGATCCCCGTGCCCACCGCCGTGCCGCCGAGCGGCACCTGCGCCACGCGGGGCAGGCTCGACCCGACCCGTTCGACACCGGCCCGGATCTGTGCGGCGTAGCCGCCGAACTCCTGGCCGAGCGTCACCGGGGTGGCGTCCATCAGGTGCGTCCGCCCCGCTTTGACCACGTCGGCAAACTCGCGGCCCTTGCGCTCCAGCGACGCCGCCAGATGCTCCAAAGCCGGTACCAGGTCGTTGACAACGGCTGCGGTGGCCGCCACGTGGATCGACGTGGGGAACACGTCGTTGCTCGACTGGCTGGCGTTCACGTGGTCGTTGGGGTGCACGTCGCGACCGAGCGCACGGCTCGCCAGCGTCGCGACGACCTCGTTGGCGTTCATGTTCGACGACGTGCCGGAGCCGGTCTGGAACACGTCGACGGGGAACTCGGCGTCGTGTTTGCCCTGCGCCACCTCCTGGGCCGCAGCATCGATGGCCGACGCCACGTCTTCACCGAGCACGCCGAGCTCGGCGTTCGCTCGCGCGGCGGCCGCCTTGATCTGCCCGAGCGCTGCGATGTGTCGCGCCTCCAGGGTCGTCCCCGAGATCGGGAAGTTGTCGACCGCGCGTTGGGTCTGTGCCCGCCACAGTGCGGTGGCGGGGACGCGGACCTCACCCATCGTGTCGCGCTCGATGCGGAAGTCGTCGGTGTCGTGCGCGTCGGCCATCCCGCGACCCTAACGTCGAGGCGGGTGCGCGACGTAGAGATGGTAATGCGTCTCACGTCCCTGCAGTGTCACCGCGACCGGCTCATGGTGCACCGACGTACCTGTCCGACGCAGCCGTTGCACCAATGCCGGGGAGTGCTCGGCCGACCACAAGACGAGCGCGCCCTCGGACGTGCACCGTGACAACCCGCGCGCCAGCGCCTCCCTCGTATACAGACCGGCGTTGCGCTCGTACACCAGCTGCCCCGGACCGTTGTCGACGTCGAGCAGCACCGCATCAAAGCTGGCCGGCTCGCACTGCGTCAGGTAGGCCGCAACGTCCTGCACCCGGACCTCGACCCGCGGATCGTCGAGCACGTCGGCCGTCTCGGGCACCAGGCCGTCCTGCACCCAGCGCACCACATCGGGCTCGATCTCGAGCACGACCAGCCGCTCGACGCGAGCATCTGTGAGCAGTGCCTGCACGGTGAAACCCAAGCCCAGACCGCCCACGAGCACCCGATGGAGGTGCGCGGCAGCAGCCAACGCATGCTGTGCCAACACCTGTTCGCTGCTGACGTTGAGGGTGTCCATGACGAAGACGCCGTTGACCCGCAGCTCCAGTACGCCAGCTATGGCGGCGTCATCGGTCGTCCGGCGCAACAGCAGGACCTCGCCGCGAGCCGTACCTGACCTGGCGACGATGTCTCTCGACACCATTCCACCCCCGACGCATCGTGCGGGATCATGGCTGCCATGGCCGCCCCCCACCCTAGAGATCCGTGTCGCGGCCGACAGGAGGCCCGATGAAGCAGCTGACGCCGCTGGACGCACAGTTCCTCGCCGTCGAGACGGCAACCACCACGGGACACGTGGGCGCCGTGCTGGTCCTGGACCCGAGCACGGCGCCGGGCGGCCAGCTGGGTCTGGCGGAGTTCCGCGACCTGTGGTCCTCGCGGTTGCACTTGGTCCCGCTGCTTCGCCAGCGACTCGTCGAGGTGCCCTTGGGGCTCGGCTTCCCTTACTGGGTTGACGATCCTCACTTCGATGTCGAGTACCACCTGCGCGAGATCGGGCTGCCTGCACCCGGACACGCTGGTGAGCTCGGCGAGCAGGTCTCGCACATCCACGCCCGGTCCCTCGACCGGTCGAGGCCGCTCTGGGAGGCGTACCTGATCCAGGGGCTCGAGCGTGGCCGCGCCGCCGTCTACGCCAAGATGCACCACGCGGTGATCGATGGGGTCTCGGGGGCGGAGATTTTGGCCGCGATCCTCGACGTCACCGTCGAGCCGCGGATGGTCGAGCCTCCGGACCAGGAGTGGCAGCCCGAGCCGATGCCGAGCAGCCTGGAGCTGCTCGGCCGAGGCGCGGTTTCCAGCGCCGCCAACATCGGCCGGGTCGTGACCAACCTGCCCCGCACGCTGCCGCACCTGATCGACCTGCCCGGTGCCGCGAACGTGCCTGGCGCTCGGGTCGTCAGCGACGTCGCCGACGCGGTCCAGTCGCTGGTGAACCAGCAGATTCGGCCTCGGCAGGCACACGAGCGTGATCTCACCGCGCCTCGTACTCCGATGAACGGGGCGATCACCGCGCATCGGCGCTTCTCGTACGGCTCGGTGTCGCTCGATGACGTCAAGAAGGTCAAGAACGCCCATGGCCTCACGGTCAACGACGTCGTGATGGCGATGACGACGACGGCGCTGCGGCGCTGGCTGCTCGACCACGACGCGCTGCCAGCGATCCCGCTGGTCGCGGCGGTGCCGGTGTCGGTCCGGTCCGAGGAGCAGCACGGCACCTCGGGGAACCAGATCTCAGTCATGTTGGCCCACCTGCCGACGCACATCGCCGACCCGGCGCAGCGGCTGACGGCGGTCGCCGCGTCGATGCTGGCGGCCAAGGAGCAGTTCGAGGCCGTCCCCGCCAGCATCCTGCAGGACGTCAGCGCCGCGATCCCCACCGCGCTGTCGGGGCTCGCCTCCCGGGCGTTGTTCCGGCTGGTGACGACACCGGGTCCGCCGTTCAACCTGTTCGTGTCCAACGTGCCTGGCCCGCAGCTGCCGTTGTACGTCGCCGGTGCGCTCGTCGAGGGAGTGCACCCCGTCTCCGCGGTCACCGACCTCACCGGCGGGCTCAACATCACACTGTTCAGCTACGACGGCAGGCTGGACTTCGGCCTGGTCGCCTGCCGCGAGCTCGTCCCGGACGTGTGGAACCTCGTCGACTACCTCGCCGAGGCTCTCACCGAGCTCGTGGCGCTCACCGACGCGGCCACCTGATCCGCACACACCCCCACCCCCTTCCACGATCCGAGACTTGCGACGCGGCGGCTCTTGGCCAGGGGGTCAGAAGTCTCGGATCGTCGCGGGATTGTTCGTCGCGGGGTTGGCGGCGGGCTGGTCCGTGCCGGCGCGGGCGGCGGTGCGCTGGATGGCGTCCGCCACGACGTCGTCAAGCTGTGGCGGCAGGTCGTGCGCCATGTCGGGGACCAGCACCAGCTCGGCGCCGCGGATCGCCCGCGCGGTGGCTCGCCCGCCCGAGGCATGCACGAGCCGGTCGGCGAGACCATGGACCACGCACGCCGGCACGTCCAGGCCCCGCAGGGCTCGGGTGCGGTCGGGCTGCGTGAGCACCGCGAGCAGCTGCCGCAGGGCGCCCTCGGGGGAGTAGCCGCGGTCCCACGTCTCCTCCGCCAGCGCCCGCATCACCGCTTCGTCGCGGGGGTAGCGCGCGGACCCAATCATCGCCGTTCCCATCGCCGTCCGCGTGACGTACTCCTCCTTGGTGGTCGCGACCGGCGCGAACAGCATCGGCAGCAGCCGCGGGTGCGCCCAGCCGACGTTGCGTCGTCCGGTGCTGGCCATGATCGACGTGAGCGACGACACTCGTTCGGGGTGCTCGATCGCCACGGTCTGCGCAACCATGCCGCCCATCGACACGCCGACCACGTGGCTCCGCTCGACGCCCAGGTGATCGAGCAGCCCCACGGCGTCCGAGGCTAGGTCGAAGATCGAGTACGGCGCGTGCCGCCGTTTGCCTAGGTACGTGGACACCAGCTGTCGACGCACAACCGGGCGGTCGGTGTGGACGCGGGTCGAGTGACCGACATCGCGGTTGTCGTAGCGGATGACGAAGAAGCCCCGTCCGACGAGCTTGTGGCAGAAGTCGAGGCTCCACCAGCCCATCGGGCCACCGAGCCCCATGATCAAAAGCAGCGGCGCGTCGCCCGGATCACCGAACGTCTCGAAGCAGAGCTCGATTCCGGTCGGCAGTTGGGCCATCTGCTCGGACACGCTGAGCCTCCCGTCGGTCTCACCGACCAGGATACGAACGCTGCCCCGACAGGGCAGACCCGGATGAGCCAGGAAGTTCGATTCGTCGAGGCGGATCGGCCCCGCGCCGACCACACGTCATCCCAGCCGCTCGGCAGGCGAAGCCGCCCACCTCCGCGAGGTCTGCGGCGTCGAGCCGATCGAGGGTCCAGCCCTGTTCGCGCAGGACGGCCAGCAGGGCTGCCATGAACGAGTCACCGGCGCCGATTGTGTCGACGACCCGGACCCGCCGGGCCGTGACCTGGGTGCGTGCGGACGCCGTCGCCAGCTGCGCTCCCGCGCTGCCGCGGGTCAGCGCCACGAGGTCCGGACCCGCGGCCAGCAGATCGCCGAGCACGTCGTCGGCAGTCCGACCGGGGAAGAGCACCGCCGCATCGTCCTCGCTGAGCTTGACGACCTGGGCCAAGCCGGCGAGGTGTAGCACCCGACGTCGTACGTCGCTCACGTCTGGTGTCAGCGTCGGCCGAACGTTGGGGTCGACGCTGACGGCGACCCCCGCCCGGCGCGCGTCGCCGACCAGCTGGGCGACCGTGTCGGCGCCCGGCGCCAGCGTCGAGCCGAGCGAGCCGACGTGCAGCAGGTCGTGGCCTGCCGGCATTTCCAGCGGCTCGGGGTCCCACCTCAGGTTGAAGCGGTACGCCGCCTGGCCGTCCGCGTCGACCCGAACCGTCGCCGACCCCGTCGGTCGGACCGGCGCGAGCCTGACCAGGCCCGCTCCCGACGCCGCCAGATGAGCGCTCACCACATCGCCGTACGCGTCGTCACCCAGCTGCGTGGCCAGCGTCGTGCATTGCCCCAGTCGGGCCAGCCCGACCGCGACGTTGAGCGGTGACCCCCCCGGGTGCGCGATGGCCTCGGTGCCGGTGATGTCGACCAGCGACTCGCCGACGACAAGAACGCCCGAGCCGAGCACCGGGTCAGTGCTCGAAGTCGACCGAGGAGTACGCGGCGAGCTTCTCGAGCTGGTGCTGGCTGATGATCTCGCGGATCGTGCCGCTGCGGGAGCGCATCACCAGCGAGTGGGTGGAGCACCCGCCGGCCCGGTAGCGGACCCCTCGCATCAGCTCGCCGTCGGTGATGCCGGTTGCTACGAAGAAGCAGTCGTCGCCTTCGACCAGGTCGTCTGTGGTAAGCACCCGGTCGAGGTCGTGCCCGGCGTCCACCGCCCGGGCTCGTTCCGCGTCGTCGCGCGGCCACAACCGACCTTGCAGAGTGCCCCCCATGCACTTGATTGCGCAGGCCGCGATGATGCCTTCGGGGGTCCCGCCCACCCCTAGCAGCAGGTCTACCCCGGTGCCCGGCCGGGCGGCCATGATGGCGCCGGCCACGTCACCGTCGGTGATGAACTTGATCCGCGCGCCCGAGTCGCGGATCTCGGCGACCATGTCGTGGTGACGTTCCCGGTCCAGGATGCACACGGTGACGTCTTCAGGTTCGGAACGCTTGGCCTTGGCGACCAGACGAACGTTCTCGGCCGCCGGGAGCCGGATGTCGACGACACCGGCCGCCTCCGGTCCTGTCACGAGCTTCTCCATGTAGAAGACGGCCGACGGGTCGTACATGCTTCCGCGCGGCGACACCGCCAGCACCGAGACCGCGTTGCTCATCCCCTTGGCCGCCAGCGTGGTGCCGTCGATCGGGTCGACTGCCACGTCGCACTCCGGGCCGGTGCCGTCACCGACGCTCTCACCGTTGTAGAGCATCGGCGCGTTGTCCTTCTCGCCCTCGCCGATCACCACGGTCCCGCGCATTCCCACGGTGCTGATCAGCACCCGCATTGCGTTGACCGCGACCTTGTCGGCGCCGTTCTTGTCACCCCGGCCGACCCAGCGCCCGGCCGCCATCGCAGCCGCCTCGGTGACACGCACCAGATCTAGGGCCAGGTTGCGGTCGGGTGCCATTTGGGCCGGTTCCAGAGTAGGAGGAAGCCGCCCTTCAGCGGCTTGCGGCGCGGACTTCTGGACGCCTGTCGTCATCGTCGGACCCTTCGCGAGGTGACGCTGGCTGTTGCCTGATGCTAGCCAACCGGGCTCGAAGTGCCACCCCGCGTTGAATCACCCTCACGTCCGAGTGCACAGATTCCTACGGAGCGTTAGAGATCGGGGTGGCTCCGCCAACCGCAACCCCTCACCATCCGGTTGTGCGGTGCTGGGCTCGCCTGGGAGGCTGGGACGCCTCGGCGACAATGGCGGCGTGACCGACAACCGACCTCAGCGGCAGCGTGCGTCGGTGGGCGACATGCTGCGTTCGGTAGCGCTCCTGCTGGTGCCGGTGCTCGCCTTCGTCGGCTACCAGACGCTGCTGCGCGACGAGCCAGACCCGCTCCCCCCGGTCGACTACGCCTCCGCAGCCGCGGCGGCCCGAGCCGAGGCGCCCTTCGACGTCCTCGTACCCGTCGCCCTTCCGGAGGGCTGGCGCGCGACCAGCGTCCGGTACACCGCCGCACCGATGGCGCAGTGGCACCTGGGCGTGCTCACCGAGCAGAACGAGTACGTCGGTCTGGAGCAGATCACCGACAGCATCGACAATGCCGTTGCGACCTTCGCGCCGGGGAGCTCGGCGGCGGGGACGACCATGCTCGCCGGCTCCCGCTGGGACGTCCTGATCTCAGACGGCCGGGTGACGCTGGTGCGTCAGGCGGGGAATCTGACGACTCTGGTCACCGGGACGGCGCCACAAGAAGTGCTGTCTGGTTACGTCGAGAGCTTGCGGGCGTCCTAGACCTCACACGGGCGCGGCTACGGTCCGCCACCGCCCTCCGCCTCACCGTCGTCGGTCGGGCTGCCGGTCGCTGCGGCGAGGCGGGCACGGGCTCCGTCGAGCCACGACTGGCACACGGTCGCCAGATACTCACCGCGCTCCCACAGCGCCAGGGACTCCTCGAGGGTGGCGCCGCCGGCCTCGAGCCGTTGCACGACGTCGATGAGCTCGTCGCGGGCGGCCTCGTACCCGAGATCGGGCGTCGTCTCCGGTGTGCTCACGTGCCGGTCCCCTCTCGCGTGGTCGATCGTGCCTCGCGGGCGGCCCCGTCGGGCCTGGACGCCGTTACCTGCTCGGCCACCGCAATGACCCGCCCGTCGGCCAGCCGTACTTCCAGCCGGTCACCCGGCGATACCTGCGCAGCACTGTGCAGAACATGGCCACCGGCACTGGCCACCGCGTAGCCACGCTGCATGGTGGCCAGCGGTGACAGCCCGCGGGCGCGCGCCAGGTGGTGCGCAACCCCATCGGCGTCCCGGTCGAGCCGGTGGGTGAGGCAGCGACGGGCTCGGTCCCGCAGCTCGAGGACGCCGCCGCGGCGCTCGTCGAGCACCAGCAACGGCGCGGCCAGCACGGGTCGCTGCCGCAGTCCGGACAGCCCGCGCGACTCACGGTCGAGGGCCGAGTGCAGACACCGGCGGGCGCGGTCTCGCAGCTGGCGGATCCGCCGCACCTCCTCAACCACGTCGGGCACTACCCGCTTCGCGGCATCGGTGGGAGTGGATGCCCGCATGTCGGCGACCAGGTCGAGGATCGGATTATCCGGCTCATGCCCGATGGCACTGACGACCGGCGTCGTGGCCCGATGCACGGCCCGGATGAGCGCCTCGTCGGAGAACGGCAGCAGGTCTTCCACCGAACCGCCCCCGCGTGCGATCACGATCACCTCGACGTCAGCGTCGGCGTCGAGCCCGGCGACCGCCTGCATCACCTGGCGGGCACAGTCGGCGCCCTGCATCAGCGTGTGCGTCACGGCGAACTCGACACCCGGCCACCGTCGCCGCCCGTTCTCGAGCACGTCGCGCTCGGCGGCCGAGTCGCGCGCGGTCACCAAGCCGACGCGCCGCGGCAGTGACGGCAGCGCCCGCTTCAGCTCTGCAGCGAACAGGCCCTCGGCGGCGAGCAACCGCCGTCGTTGCTCCAGGCGGGCGAGCAGCTCTCCGACGCCGACCGGGCGGAGCGTGTCGACGTACAGGCTCAGGGTGCCCCGTGGCTCGTAGTAGCGCGGTCGGGCGTGTACGACGACGCTCAACCCCTGCGTGATCGGGGTCGGGCTGGAGTCGACCAGGCTGCGTCGGCAGGTGACCGCCACCGAGATGTCGGAGTGGGAGTCGCGCAGCGTGAGGAAAGCGGTGCTCTGCCGCAGGTTGAGCTGGGAGATCTGGCCCTCGACCCACACCCAACCCAGCCTCGCGACCCAGCCCGACATGGCCGCCGCGATCTGGCGCACCGGTGCCGGCGACTCGGCGGAGGTCTGGAGAGCCACGCCGAGAGCCTAGGCGGCGGGGCAGACAGTCGGGGGAGTCGTCCACCGGCGCGGCGTCCGGGCGACTACCGGCACCTACCATGGAGGCATGAGCTTGTCGACCCACACTGCCACCGGCACCCCTGACGCCACCGAACGTCGGGTGCTGCTGGCCGCCCCGCGCGGCTACTGCGCCGGCGTCGACCGCGCGGTCATCACCGTCGAGCAGGCCCTCGAGGTGTACGGCGCTCCGGTCTACGTACGCAAGCAGATCGTCCACAACAAGCACGTCGTTCGCGACCTGGAAGCCCGCGGAGCGATCTTCGTCGAGGAGCTGGACGAGGTGCCCGAAGGCGCGACGGTCGTGTTCTCGGCGCACGGCGTAGCCCCGGCCGTGCACGCTCAGGCGGAGCGGTTGTCATTGCGGACGATCGACGCGACGTGTCCGTTGGTGACCAAGGTGCATTACGAGGCGCGCCGGTTCGCCAGTGAGGACTACGAGATCCTGCTCATCGGTCACGAAGGTCACGAGGAGGTGGAAGGGACGGCCGGTGAGGCGCCTGCGCACATCCGACTCGTGGAGGGGCCGGACGACGTCGCCGACCTCGAGGTACGTGATCCTCGCAAGGTCGCCTGGCTGTCTCAGACAACGTTGTCGGTGGACGAGACGCTCGAGACCGTCGGCCGGATCCGCGAGCGCTTCCCCCACCTGATCGACCCGCCCAGCGACGACATCTGCTACGCGACGCAGAACCGTCAGGTCGCCGTGAAAGAGATCGCGCGTGACTCTGACCTGGTGCTGGTGGTCGGCTCGGACAACAGCTCGAACTCGGTCCGGCTCGTCGAGGTCGCCCTCGAAGCAGGCGCCGCAGCTGCATATCTGGTCGACGACGAGGGTGACATCGAGCAGCGGTGGCTGGACGGCGTGTCGACGGTGGGCGTGACGTCGGGTGCCTCCGTGCCGGAGGACCTGGTGCAGGGCGTGCTGCGATGGTTGCAGGCCCGGGGCTTTCCGGCCGCGGAGCGGGTGCAGACCGCTCAGGAGAGCCTGGTCTTTGCCTTGCCTCCAGAGCTTCGCCGCGACCTTCGAGCCCGCTCGGCTGAGCCCCGGCCCGGTGCTTAGGTCGACGACGCGCGAATGCGGAGGCCGACGAGCGCGAGCGCTCCCAGGTGTCCGAGCACCAACGCCAGGGCGTGGTCGACGATGACGGCGATGACCCGCTGGACGTCACCGGCGTTCACGGCGAGGTGGGGGGCGTCGACCGCGCCGGGCGACACCACGACCACCGCGGTGGCGACGGCCAGCATCAGCAGGGGTGGCAACACACCGGCGATGAACAGTCCGTCCCTGTCGACGACGAGTGCCACGCTCAGAGCCGTGAGCACGAAGCACACGCCGAAGAAGACCCCCAGCCGGTCGCTCAGCAACGCGTTGATCCACGCGCTCGCTCCCAGCAGCGCACAGCCGAGCGCTACCGCGGCCCTCCCGGTCAACTCGTGCTCGAACACCCGTGGCAGGGTGGCCGGAAGAGGCGCCGGGTGCGTCTGCTCCACCCCAGCACGGTAGGAGATGCCGAGAGGTCAACCTGCGCGGCGCGCCGCATCGCGCAGGGCGGGCGTCGACGGCTCGACGAGCAGCTCTGGTGCCCCCAGCGGTCGCACCGCCTCGTCGACCGCCCGCGGGCCGTCCAACGCCGCGTCACTCACCCCGAAGTCGCGCATCCGGCGAGCCGAGACCAGGACGCGAGTCTCCAACGACGCAACCGCGCTGTTGTAGCTGCTCACGGCGGCAGTCAGGGAACGCCCCACCTTGTCGACGTGCCCACCGAGGGTGCCAAGCCGCTCGTACAGCTCGCGCCCGATGATCTGGATGTCGCGCGCGCTCTGCGACAGTGCGTGCTGGCTCCACGCGTGCGCCACGGTGCGCAACAGTGCGATCAGCGTGGTCGGCGTGGCCAGCACGACCTGACGTGTGGCGGCGTACTCGAGC
>Ga0136612_10000692_pt1 | contig 12850 bp, 12 predicted proteins | sample AntDryUQ224A2306_2_FD_106644 | JGI IMG/M metagenome (GOLD analysis project Ga0136612, IMG submission 106644) | Polar desert sand microbial communities from Dry Valleys, Antarctica - metaG UQ224A (23.06) | ecosystem: Environmental > Terrestrial > Soil > Desert | place: Antarctica: Dry Valley...
GGGCGATCTCCTCGACCGCACGGCCGATCGGGTTATCGGTCACGACCACGACCCGGCCCTGCTCAGGAGTTTCGTTGGACCAGGGCTGCTCTCGGCCGTGCGGGGCCCGGCCGAGGGGTGTGCTGCTCATGCCGACGACCTTACGGCGGCACTGTCCGCTGGTACGGCGCTGGCACCAGTTCCTGAGGCCCGCCCACCCAGCCGTTCTGTGGCATCGCTAGCCATGTGATCGGCCGATGCAGCGCCGCCTAGACTGCCGGGCCATGGCAACCGGGCGACCGCATCGGGTCTTCGTGCACGTGGGATTGCCCAAGACGGGGACCACGTTCCTGCAGGATCTGATGCGCCAGCACCGAGCGGCGCTGCAGTCGGTGGGGGTCTGCTACCCCGACGACGGCCATCGCGACCACTTCTTCGCCGCTCTCGACGCACGGGGCGACCACGTCTTCGCCGGCGGTGTCCGGCCTGCGGCCCGCGGGGCCTGGCCGCGCCTCGTCAAGCTCGCCCTCGCGTGCGAAGGCACAGTCGTGCTCGGGCACGAGATCCTCGCCACCGCACCACCCGACCGGGCCCGGGCGGCGCTGGCGGCTCTGGACGGCGTCGAGGTGCACGTCGTCGCGACCGCCCGTGACCCGGCTCGCCAGGTGGTCGCGGACTGGCAGGAGTCGATCAAGCACGGCAGGAGGCTGCGCTTTGCCGCGTACGTCGGCAAGGCCGGCTTGGGTGGCCAGGACGACAGCGAAAGCGAGACCGGGCCGGTCCCCTTCCGCGGACAGCAGCTGGCCGAGGTGCTGGACAGCTGGGGCGGTGCGCTGCCAGCGGAGCGGGTGCACGTCGTCACCGTGCCTCCGGCGGGGACCCAACCGGCGCTCCTTTGGCACCGCTTCGCGGACACGATCGGCATCGCGGACCCGGCACGATTTCCTCCGGGGGACGAGGTCCGGGCCAACCCGTCCCTTGGTGTCGCGGACATCGAGGTGATGCGCCGGGTGAGTACCTTCTTGGACTCCCGGCTGGTCGCCAGCGAGTTCGGCGCGGTCGCCAAGAACCTGTACGCCCAGCGGATCCTGGCGCAGGTCTCACGTACCCCTGCGCCGGTGCCCCCGGCTGACCTGATGCCCACACTGGAGGCGTTGGCCGAACGCTGGATCGCGGCAATCACCGAACGCGGCTACACCGTGCACGGTGACCTCAAGGAGCTGCGCCCGGGCGCCGTAGCGGGCAGGGGGCCGGAGGACTGGGACATGGAGGAAGCGCTCGACACTGCGACCGCAGCCACTGCCGAGCTGCTCCTCGAGGTGGCGAGGATGCGTCGTAAGTGTGCCGCCGCACCGCGTGGGGTGCTGCGGCATCGCCGACTGCGCATGGCGGTGCGCGCCGGGGCAACCCGGATGCTCCGACGTCGCTGACCGACGCCGATCAGTGAGGACGCCAGGCGTCCTCGTCGCGCGTCATCGCCGCCACCGGTCGGGGTAGCTTCCCGTCGGACAGGTGCTGGATCGACACGCCCTCGAACACGTCGCGCAGGCTGCTGCGGGCCGCGATCCAGACATGCTGCAGCACCATCGCCGCGTCGTTGTAGCTCACCGACTCCGGTCGCAGTCCGTAGACGCTCACGAGCGGACCGTCCACGGCGCGGATGACGTCGGCGATGCTCACGTCCGCCGCCGGACGGGCCAGCCGCCAACCGCCTGACTGCCCGCGCTGGCTGACAACCACGCTTGCCCGGCGCAGGTCAGCAAGAATGGCTTGCAGGAAGCCGTGCGGGATGGCCTGCAGCCGGCCGATCTCCTCCGCGGATACGGGACTGCCGTCGGTGCGACCGGCGATCTCGATCAACGCCCGCAAGGCGTAGTCAGACTTGGCCGATACCCGCATGTCTCAAAGTCTGTCAGATGGATCGGGTTGGTCGGCTTAGCGGCCTGATCAGACGTGTCCGCACGGTGGCTGGCCTAGGAACCGCATCTTCGCGACCTGCCTCACCGGTGGTTACTCGTCGGTAGTATCGATGGTGAGGGCGTTGCGGCTCGACATGGGGGGACACCATGAGCCACTACCGATCCAACCTACGAGACATCGAGTTCAACCTGTTCGAGGTCTTTGGCGTCGACGCCGTGATGGGTTACGGCCTCTACGAAGACGTCGACGTCGCCACGGCACGCAGCATGCTCGCCGAGATCGACCGCCTGGCCCGCACCGAGCTTGCAGCCTCCTTCGAGGACGCCGATCGACACCCGCCCACCTTCGATGCCGAAGCGCACACCGTCGAGATGCCGGAGTCGTTCAAGCGCAGCTACGCCGCATGGATGGATGCCGAGTGGTGGCGGCTGCAAATTCCGCTGGAGCTCGGTGGCCAGCCGGTGCCCGTACCGCTGGTGTGGTCGATGGCCGAGCTGGTGCTGGGGTCAAACCCGGCGGTGTGGATGTACGCCTGCGGGCCGGCTTTCGCCAACGTGGTATGGCGGAACGGGACCGAACGCGACAAGACGATCGCCCGTCACATCGTCGAGCGGCGGTGGGGCGCCACGATGGTGCTCAGCGAGCCCGATGCTGGCTCCGACGTAGGAGCCGGACGGGCCCGGGCGTACCCGCAGGACGACGGCACCTGGCGCATCGAAGGGGTCAAACGCTTCATCACCTCCGCCGAGCACGACATGAGCGAGAACATCGTGCATCTCGTGCTCGCCCGGCCGGTGGGCGTCGAGGGCGTCGGCGGTCCTGGCAGCAAGGGACTGAGCCTCTTCGTGGTGCCCAAGCACCACTTCGACCTCGACACCGGAGAGCTGACCGGCGAGCGCAACGGTGCCTATGTCACCAACGTCGAGACCAAGATGGGGATCAAGGTCTCCACCACGTGCGAGATGACGTTCGGCGACGGAGCAGCGGCGACCGGCTGGCTGCTCGGCGAGCGGCACGAGGGCATCGCCCAGATGTTCCAGATCATCGAGCATGCGCGCATGATGGTGGGCACCAAGGCGATCGCGACGCTGTCGACCGGCTACCTCAACGCCCTCGACTACGCCCGCAAACGGGTCCAGGGGCCTGACCTGGCCCGGTCATCGGACAGGACCGCTCCGCGCGTACCGATCACAGCCCACCCAGACGTACGCCGCTCGCTCATGACGCAGAAGGCGTTCAGCGAGGCGCTGCGAGCGCTGGTGATCTACACCGCCACGTACCAGGACCGGATACGCCTCGCGGAGGCGCGAGGCGACACCGATGAGCTGGCCGAGCGGGTCAACAACCTGCTGCTGCCGATCGTCAAGGGGTACGGCTCCGAGCGCTCCTGGGTGCTGCTCGGCACTGAGTCGTTGCAGACGCTCGGAGGATCCGGCTTCCTGCAGGACTACCCCATCGAGCAATATGTCCGTGACGCCAAGATCGACACGCTCTACGAAGGCACGACCGCCATCCAGGGCATGGACCTGTTCTTTCGCAAGATCGTCCGGGACCAGGGGCAGGCGCTCGGGCACCTCTCCAATGAGATTGTGACCTTTCTGGAGGGCGACGCCGGGAACGGCCGGCTGAAGATCGAGCGACAACTGCTGCAGCAAGGCATGGCGGACGTACATGGGATTGTCGCCGTGATGGTGCAGCAGCTCACGTCCGTCGAGCTGGCGAGCGGTGACGTCCGCGACGTCTACCGGGTCGGACTCAACACCACGCGGTTGCTGATGGCGCTCGGAGACACTGTCTGCGCCTGGCTGCTGCTGCGGCAGGCCGAGGTGGCTTTGGCCAGGCTCGGCGGCGAGGTTTCGGCCACCGACCGTGCGTTCTACGAAGGCAAGATCGCAGCGGCGCAATGGTTCTGCCGCACCGTGCTGCCACAGCTCAGCGCCGAGCGTCTCATCGCCGAGGCCACCGACTTGTCAGTCATGAACCTCGACGAAAACGCGTTTTGACGAATGTCGGAGGACTCGGCCGTGTACCGTTATTGCGGCGCACAGGGGGACCAAACCCCCACTGCGCAAGGAGGAATCATGGGTATCGGAGTCGGCATCTTCCTCATCGCCGTCGGAGCTATCATCGTGTTCGCTCTCGACGTCAACATTCCGGGGGTCGACAACTTTTCGCTGGGCTGGATCCTGATCGCACTAGGCGCGCTCGCGGTCGTCCTGGCGCTGGTCATGAACCAGCAGCGGGCACACACCTCGCACACGTCTCGCGTCGAGGAACGGCGCATCGAGGACCGCTGACCCGACAGCCTGAGCCAGGCGGCCCGAGCCGGGGCTGGTACGCGGTCGCTGTAGTGCTGTTCCTCGTGAGCCTGGCCCCTGCGTTCCTGCTCGGACGTCACGCCGTCTCGGCGGTGAACGTGGATATCGAGCGGCTCGAAGGTTCGCTGATACCTATCGGCGACAGCGAGCTCGCCGTGTGGACGGACCAGCCCGCCCTGGCGACGGGTACCGAATGCCGGCTGCGGTCACGAGGGATCGACACACCCGTCCTCCGCACCACTGACACGCTGTTGACGGTGACATCCGCGGGACGAGCATGGCGACGGCTCGCGATCATCGATGACGCATCACCGGGATCGGCGCAGCTCGCCTGTCGGCACCTCGCCGAGCCGGTGGCTCCGGACAACCTCGGAGTCTCCGAGAACCCGGATCTGCGCTCGTTCACTGTCAGCCTGGTGATCGCGGTTCTGGTGCCGGTGGTGGCCGCCGCCGTCGCCGGCGTGCTCGTGATCGCGGTGGCGTTGCTGCGGCAACGGGCCCGCCCCGGGGCGTCTCCTCCACAGCCCTACCTGCCACCTCCGGCGTAGTGGCGGGTGCGCCGCCGGGGGGCGCCGCGGCCCGCCCGTCGCGATGTGGGCCGCCCGGTGTCGCGACTCGGGCGCCCGGCGCGTGGGCCGTTTGCCACCGGCTGGGCCGGTTGACCTGAACCTGCCAGCGCACCGACTGTCATCGGCCGTGGAGCGGTCCGTACGTCGTGGAGCCGAGCCGCGACGCCGGCTGCCTGCTGTAGGCGTACGACGGCGTCGACGGCGTCCGGGGTGGTCACCGTGACAACCGCGCCGCTCTCGCCCGCCCGTGCGGTGCGGCCCGAGCGGTGAAGGTATGCCTTCGCCACCGTGGGCACGTCGTAGTGCACGACGAGGCCGACGTGGTCGACGTGGATGCCGCGGGCAGCCACGTCGGTGGCGACCACCACGGTGGCCTGGCCCGTCTTGAACTTCTGCAGGTTTCGCTCCCGAGCCCGCTGCGTGAGGCTCCCGTGCAGGTCTACGGCGCCGACGCCGGCTGCGCACAGCTGCTTGGCCAAGGCGCTGGCGCCGTGCCGGGTGCGGGTGAAGACGATCGAGCGCGGGTTTGCGAGCAGCAACGCCGCGGTCGCCTCACGCTTCCCGGCGGGACCGACGACGAGAACGTGGTGCGTCATGGTGCTCGCCACTCCGTCACCCGGATCCACCTCATGGCGGACCGGTGCGTCGAGGTGTGTCCGCACCAGCCGGTCGACGTCGCCGTCAAGGGTTGCCGACAGCAGCATCCGCTGCCCGCCCGTGGGCGTCTGACGCAGCAGCGCATCGACGGCAGGGTAGAAGCCGAGATCGCAGAGGTGGTCTGCCTCGTCGAGCACCGCGATCTCCACGGCATCGAGACGGCAGGCGCCGCGGCGGATCAGGTCGTCGAGGCGGCCAGGGGTGGCGACCACGATGTCGGCGCCGGCGCGCAGCCGGCGGATCTGGGTGTCGTACGACGTCCCGCCGTACACGGTGGCCAGCCGCAGCCGAGCCGCGTCCGCGATCGGCTCCATCGCCTTGCGCACCTGCAGTGCGAGCTCCCGCGTCGGCACGATGACCAGCGCGCGGGGGGCCTTGGGACTCGTACGACCGCCGGCCAGGCGGGCGACGAGGGGCAGCCCGAACGCCAGCGTCTTCCCGGACCCGGTACGGGCTCGGGCGAGGATGTCTCGACCGGACAACGCGTCGGGGATGACGGCCGTTTGGACCGGGGTCGGTGCGGTAATGCCCTGTCGGTCGAGGGCGCGGATCAGTGCCGGGGCGAGGCCGAGCCCGGCAAAGCCGGTCGGCGCCCGCACAGGCGCAGCAGAGGTGTTCACGGACACGGGTGTCTCCAGGTCATGGTTCGGCGGGGCACGGCCGCACGACTCTGGATCGATCTGCAGACGGGCGCAAGAAGGGCCCCAGTCGGGGCCGTCACACGGAGTCTAGCACCGAGCCTGTCCAGCCCGGCGCGATCAGTCGCGCTCGGCGGCGCTGCGTTCGACGCAGAACTCGTTGCCCTCGGGGTCGGCCATGACCACCCAGCCGGTGCCGTCCGGCCGGCGACGGTCCGCCACTACCGAGGCGCCGAGCCCGACGAGGTGTTCGACCTCTTCGTCACGGGTGCGGTCGGTGGGCCACACGTCCAGATGCACGCGGTTCTTGGCGACCTTGTCGTCCGGCACCTGCTCGAACAGCAGGCCGACGGTTCCACCGGCGACGCTCGACACAAACACCATGGCCGCGGGATCGCCCGGCTCGTCATCGTCCTGGAGTGAGCTGCCGACGGCGGTGGCCCAGAACGATCCGAGCTCGAACGGGTCGTGGGCGTCGAAGTTGACCTGGTTGATGAGGAGTCCCATGCCCACGACCCTGCCATCGACTCGCCCCGCACGCCATCTCGTCCCCCAGTCATCCGCACGTGCGCCCCCATCGACTTGTCACTTCCAGATCAGGCCATGACCTGGCGTGACAGTGACAACTCGCGATGGACGGGGGCGGGCTGTCCACAGTCGTCACGAGCTTGCCCGATCCGCACGGACGCCGGCGAAACTGCGAACATGTCAACCTATCCGGATTCGCTGCCACCTCCGGCGGCAGATGTCGACCGCTGGCCGGGCCTGCGGGCACTGTCGGTTCGACAGGCCGGAGTCGTCTCGCGCGAGCAGTTACGCCAGGTCGGCCTCACCTGGGGCGATTTGGAAGCACAGCTAGCGACCAGGCGCTGGTCGGAGTACGGCCCCCTGACCGTGTTGCTGCGCAACTGTGAACCGACTCGATTGCAGCTTCGCCACGCCGCCGCGCTGCACGTGGGCGACAAGGGGTGCCTTGCCGCAGCCACGGCACTGGAGGTGCATGGGCTCCAAGGCTTCTGCGATGACGACCAGCTCCACGTGCTCACGCCTCGCGCGTCGACCGTTGCACCCCTTCCAGGCTTGGTAGTGCACGAGTCGAGACGACTGCGACCGGAACATATCGTGATGCGAGCGGGTCTGCCGATGACGGGGCTCGAGAGGTCCGTCATTGACCGCGGAGCCTGGCAACGGCGGCCGCGATTCGTCTACGCACTCCTTGCTGCCTCGGTACAACAATGGCTGACCACGGCGAACAGATTGCTTGCGGAGCTGCGAACAGTTGGTCAGGTTCGCCATGTCGCCCACATGCGGCTGGCCGTGCACGACATCGTAGGAGGATCCCAAGCATTGAGTGAGATCGACTTGGTCCGGTTCTGCCGCAAGCATCGACTCCAGCCACCTGAGCAGCAGGCAATCCGGCGAGATGCCCGAGGTAAGAAGCGCTACCTCGATGCCGAGTGGCGTCTCCTCGACGGTTCGGTCCTTGTGCTCGACGTGGACGGTGCCCATCACATCGCGGTTGCGTACTGGACGGAGGACATGAAACGCGGCAGGCAACTGTTCAAGCCGGGTCGGTATGTCCTGCGCTGTGGTGCTCACGAGCTGCGACTCCAGCCTGCTGAGCTCGCTGCCGACCTCGAGCTCGCCGGCGTTCCGCGACTGATCCCGCGACTTGTCACTGCGAGACCAAGCTATGACCTGGCGTCGCAGTGACAAGTCGGTGAAAGGAGCGGCCGGGGGTCAGGTGTGGCGGCGGGACTGGACGATGCGGAACCGGGACGCGACGTAGGCGGCGTCGGTGTACGACGAGTTCGCCGCCGGGTTCGCGCCCGTCCCGTGGAAGTCCGAGAACGCCGCCGACTGGTTTACGAACACCTGACCGGTCAGGTTCTCGCTCAGCGCCACACCACCGTCGAGCGACGCCGATCGCATCACGGCGAGCATTCCCTCATCGGTCGTGTAGACCGAGGCCGTCATCGCACCGCGCTCACGCGCCGTACGCCGGAACGTCTCGATCGACTCGGTCGTCGACGGCGTGGCGATGAGGTACGCCACAGGGCCGAAGCATTCCTCCGCGTACAGCTCGCCATCATCGAGGTCCAGCCCGAGCAGCAACGGCGTGCGTACGACGGCGTCCGGGTGTGCCGGGTGCGTCACCGCCCGCGACTCCACCAGCACCCGCCCCCGCGACGGCGCGGCATCGAGTCGCTCGAGCACACCGGGGTTGACGACGGCACCGAGCAGCTCGACCGCCTTGGCGTCGTCACCGAGCAACTTGTCCAGCGCTGCACCGATCCCGGCAGCCACGTCGTCGTACGACATGTGCCCCTCGTCGGTTTCGATGCCGCCGGCGGGGACGAACAAGTTCTGCGGGGCGGTGCACATCTGCCCGGTGTACAGCGCCAGCGAGAACGCCAGGTTGAAGCACATCCCACGGAACGAGTCGGTCGAGTCGATCACGACGGAGTTCACGCCGGCCTTCTCGGTGAACACGACGGCTTGCGTTGCGTGTGTCTCCAGCCAGTCGCCAAAGGCGCTGGACCCGGTGAAGTCGACCAGCCGCACCTCCGGCCGCACTGCCAGCGTCGCAGCCAGCCCGTCGGCGGGATCCTCGGCCGCCAGCGTCACCACGTCCGCAGAAAGGCCATCCTCGGCGAGCACCTCCTGGCACACCTGCACCGTGATCGCCAGCGGCAGCACCGCCCGCGGATGCGGCTTGATCACAACCGGGTTGCCGCATACCAGCGAGGCGAAGATGCCTGGCCAGGAGTTCCAGGTCGGGAACGTGTTGCATCCGATCGACAACGCGACCCCGCGCGGCACGACCGTGTACGTCTTCTCCAGCCGGAGCGGCTCGCCACGACCCGGCTTCTCCCAGACCGCCGTGGCCGGGTGACGGGTCATCTCGTCGTACGAGTACGCGACCGCCTCCAGCGCCCGATCGAGTGCATGCGCCCCACCGGCCTGGAACGCCATCACGAACGCCTGACCCGAAGTGTGCATCACCGCGTTGGCGAGCTCGAACACGCGCGCGTGCAGTCGGGCCAGGATCTCGAGGCATACCCCCGTCCGGGCATCCGGCCCGACGTCACGCCAGGCCGGCATGCCCGCCGCGGCCGTCTGCAGCAACGTGTCGACCCCTTCGGGCCGGACGCGTGGGTAGGTGACCTCGAGTGGGAAGCCGAACGGCGACGTCTCGGTTGCCACCCCGCCGTCGGCACCTGGTGTCGACACCGGGAACGTCTGGCCCCGCCAGGCCTCGAACGCCGCGCTGCCGTCAGCGGCCGCACGCTCGCCGTACACCTTCGGGCTGGGCGACTCGGGATACGCCGAGAAGTAGTCCCGTTTGCGGATCGCGACGAGCGCCTGCTCGAGCAGCTCACGATGGCGGTCCGCGAAGTCGGACGATGCAGAGGTCACCGACGCAGTCTGCCACCATGGCGCGCATGCGCCTGCGCCCGTACGACGCCACCGACGCAGCGGCCGTCCTGGCGCTGAACCAGTCGAACCTCGACGGGGTGGGCGAGCTGGACGCCGACCGGCTGGCCTGGCTGATCGGCATCGCCGACCGGGGCCTGGTCGCTGACGACGCCGGTGAGCTGGCCGGCTTCGCGATCACACTCCTGCCCGGAACGGCGTACGACAGCGTCAACTACGGCTGGTTCGGGCAACGCTATGACGACTTCGGCTACCTCGACCGGATCGTGGTGGCGCCCGCGTACCGACGCAGCGGGGTCGGGTCGCTGATCTATGACACGGCCGAGGAGCGCGCCCGGGAGCACGGCCGGTTGACCGCCGAGGTGTACGCCGAACCGCCCAACGAGGTGTCGCTGGCCTTCCACCGCCGTCGCGGGTACGCCGAGGTTGGCCGGCTCCGCCAGCCGAACGGCAAGATCTGCGCCATGTTGGTCAAGGAGCTGGCGTGAACGACCCGACCGCACTCGCCCGCGCCTGCGCCGATGCGATGTGGAACGACGATCAGGCCAGCCAGGCACTGGGTATGCGCATCGTCGACGTCGGCCCGGGCCGCGCAGTGCTCGAGATGACGGTGCGCGCCGACATGACCAATGGGCACGGGATCGGGCACGGCGGGTTCACGTTTGCGCTGGCCGACTCGGCGTTCGCGTTCGCCTGCAACACCTACAACCGGCGCACGGTGGCGTTCCGCTGCGACATCCACTACCTCGCCGCCGTACGCGAGGGTGACCTGCTGGTCGCCGAGGCGGTGGAACGCCAGCGCACGGGGCGCAACGGCATCTACGACGTGGTCGCACGAAGCGGCGACACCGTGGTTGCGGAGTTCCGCGGCACATCGCGCGAGATCGGCGGCCCACTCGTCTGATCCCGGGCGCCTGATGCCGCCCGTGTCTCTTTCCCATGTTCACATGGGATAGGGGCACTCCCAATGGGTTGGAACCCGTTGGGAGCGTCGCTCAGCCATTGGAACTGCCCAGGTCGGTGGCTTCGAGCACCTGTCAGAACAGCAGCGCCGCCGCCGGGTCCTCCAGGATGGCGGCCACATCTGCGAGGAACCTAGAGCCCTGCGCCCCGTCGACCACGCGGTGGTCGAACGACAACGCCAGTGTCGTGACGTCGCGCGGGCGGATGCGACCCCGGACCACCCACGGCTGCTTGCGCACCGCACCGAACGCGATGATCCCCGTTTCACCAGGATTGAGGATCGGCGTACCGGAGTCGACGCCGAAGACGCCGACATTGGTGATCGTGAAGGTCCCACCGCTCATCTCGGCCGGCTGCGTCTTGCCCTCGCGCGCCACCCGCACCATCTCGACCAGGGCCACAGCCAGCTCACGCAGGCTCAGGCCGTCAGCGTCCTTGATGTTCGGCACGACCAACCCGCGTGGTGTCGCGGCGGCGATACCCAGGTTGACGTAGTGCTTGAGCACGATCTCCTGCGCCGACTCGTCCCAGGTGGCATTGACCTCAGGAGTACGCCGCGCCGCCAGGCACACCGCCTTGGCCACCACCAGCAGCGGAGAGACCCGTACGTCTCGGAAGTCGCGGTGCCGGCGCAACCGTCGCACGAAGCTCATCGTGCGGGTCACGTCGACGGCAATCCACTCGGTCACGTGCGGTGCGGTGAATGCGCTCGACACCATCGCCTGCGCGGTCATCTTGCGCACGCCCTTGACCGGGACGCGGGTCTCGCTCTCGTCAGAAGGGCGGCCCACGGTCCGGGTCGCCGAGCCGTTCGCGTGCGCCTCGATGTCCGAGCGAGTGACCACCCCGCCCGGACCGGTGGGCGTGACCTCGCTGAGGTCGACGCCGAGATCCTTGGCCAGCTTGCGGACCGGCGGTTTGGCCAGCACGCGCGCGGGTGCGGCGCCGGGAGCATCCGAATCGTCTCGGGTGATGGCAGGAATGGCAGGCTCCGCGTCCTCCACCGGCACCTCGGGCGACTGCGTCTCGGCAGCGCCGAACGCCGTCTGCAGGTTTTGCTGCGCAGCGGCAGGAGCCGGCTCGCCGGGCACCGCCCGCCCCTTGCGTGGACGGCGCTTGGCCTCGGTGGTCTTCGGCCCGTACCCGACCAGCACCGAGGTCCGGCCCCCCGGAGCCGGGCCGCCGATCAGGCCGGGCTCGACTGCCGCGTCCTCGGGCGGCGACGGCACCAGGTCCTCCCTCGGTGCCCCCGCGCCGCTTGACACCGCGATGATCGGCGTGCCGACTGCGACCGTCTCGCCTTCGCCGACCAGCAGCTCGGCCACCGTCCCGGCGTACGGGCACGGCAGCTCGACCAGCGACTTGGCCGTCTCGATCTCGACGATGATGTCATTGACCTTGACGGTGTCGCCCACCTTGACCTTCCAGCTGACGATGTCGGCCTCGGTCAGACCCTCACCCACGTCGGGGAGCTTGAACTGCTTGACCTCTGCCATGCCGAGCCCTCCCCTCAAAACGCCAGCGAGCGGTCGACGGCGTCGAGCACCCGGTCGAGATCGGGCAGGTACTCCTCCTCGACCCGGCTCGGCGGGTACGGCGTGTCGAAGCCTCCGACGCGCAGCACCGGCGCCTCCAGGGAGTAGAAGCAGGACTCGCTGATCCGCGCCGCGATCTCGGCGCCCATACCCAGGTTCACCACCGCCTCGTGCACGACGACGACGTGGCCGGTCTTGCGTACCGACGCCGCCACCGGTCCCATGTCCAGTGGCGACAGCGTCCGCAGGTCGATGACCTCGAGGCTGCGCCCCTCCTCGCTGGCCGCGAGGGCCGCCTCCAGCGCCGTCTTGACCATCGGCCCGTACGTCAGCACGGTCACGTCGTTCCCCTCGCGCACCACCCGCGAGCTGTGCAGGGGCACCGGTTCGACGCTCTCGTCGAGCTCGGCCTTCTCCCAGTAGCGGCGTTTCGGCTCGAAGAAGACCACCGGGTCGTCGCTGGCTATGGCCTGCTGGATCATCCAGTAGGCGTCGGCCGGGTTGGAGCAGACGACCACCTTGAGGCCCGCGACGTGCGCGAACAACGACTCCGGGGACTCGCTGTGGTGCTCCACCGCGCCGACGCCGCCGCCGTGCGGGATGCGCACCACCACCCGCATCGGGAGCTTGCCCTGCGATCGGAAGTGCAGCTTCGCGAGCTGGGAGACGATCTGGTCGAAGCCGGGGAAGACGAACCCGTCGAACTGGATCTCGCACACCGGCCGGAACCCCCGCAGCGCTAGACCGACCGCCGTGCCGATGATCCCGGACTCGGCGAGCGGGGTGTCGAGCACCCGCTGCTCCCCGAAGTCCTTCTGCAGCCCGTCGGTGAC
>Ga0136612_10000693_pt1 | contig 12848 bp, 9 predicted proteins | sample AntDryUQ224A2306_2_FD_106644 | JGI IMG/M metagenome (GOLD analysis project Ga0136612, IMG submission 106644) | Polar desert sand microbial communities from Dry Valleys, Antarctica - metaG UQ224A (23.06) | ecosystem: Environmental > Terrestrial > Soil > Desert | place: Antarctica: Dry Valley...
CGCATGGTGGCTCTCATGGGCCTCGCGCTGACGCTGGTCACCTGGCTTGGTGCACGCAGGGTCGTCGGTCTACCGCGCGGGGTACGCCTCGCCGCGCTTTCGGCGTTTCTCCTCACCGTCGCGCAGATTCCGCTCGGCGCGATCACGATCGCGCTCGATCTGCATCCGCTTGCGGTGATGGCGCATTTCCTGCTCGCGCTTGCCGTTCTCGCACTCACGGTTGCAGTCGTGATCGAGGCCTGGAGCCACTCCGCAGGTCTTGCACCCTCGGCGGGACCGGGCTGGCTGCGCCGCTTCGTCACCTGGATCGGAATTCCGGCCTGCGCAGCGCTCGTCGTGACCGGAGCCGTCGCGACGGCCTCCGGCCCGCATCCGGGCGCCGACGAGGATGTGAAACGCCTCGGGCTCGAGATCGTCGACACGGTGTATGTGCATGTGCGGGTCGCTGCCGCGTTCGGGATCGGCGTCCTTTTCATCGGATGGTTTCTCGTACGCATGCGCGACCGGTATCCCGGCTTGCTGTGGCTCTGGGGTGCCCTTCTGGGGGTTCTCGTGGCGCAGGCGGTCGTCGGGGAGGTGCAGTACCGAACGGCGCTTCCCTGGGGTCTCGTCCTCGTGCACGTCTTCCTGGCGGCTGCGATCTGGGCGCTCAGCGTCGCGGTTGCATACGCCTTGTGGCGACCACCTGTCGCGCTGACCCGACAGTAAGCTCCTCTGCGTGGCAGACGAGCTGCGGATCTACGAACGCCCGACGCTCGAGCGTCCGGTTCTGATCGGCGCGTTTCGGGGCTGGAACGACGGCGGACAGGCCGCGACGCTCGCCGCCGGCTACCTCGCCCGATCCTGGGAAGCGGAGAAGTTCGCCGAGATCGATCCCGAGCTCTTCGTCGACTTCCAGGCGACGCGGCCCCTTGTCTCCCTCGACGAAGCGCATACGAGGAAGATCGAGTGGCCGGAGAACACGTTCTACCGCGCGCGCATCCCGGGCACGAACCGCGACGCGGTGCTCCTGGTCGGAGTCGAGCCGAACTATCGCTGGCGAACGTTCTCCGAGCTGATCGCCGGCCTCGCCGCAGATCTCGGGATCGAGCTCGCGATCACGCTCGGCGCGCTGCTCGCGGACGTGCCGCACACGCGCCCGGCTCCCGTGACCGGCGCCGCCACCGATCCGAAGCTCGTCGACGAGCTCGGCCTGCAGCTCTCGCGCTACGAGGGGCCGACCGGAATCGTCGGTGTCCTCCTCGATGCCTGCAGACGCGCTGGGATCCCTTCGGTCAGCCTGTGGGCGGCAGTTCCGCATTACGTCTCGCTGGCGCCGAGCCCGCGCGCGGCGCGAGCGCTCTGCGATCGCTTGTCAGGCGTCCTCGGCATCGACGTCGACGTCGGCGAGCTCGCGGAAGCCGAGACGTCCTACGTGGAACAGGTCTCCGAAGCCGTGTCGAGCGACGCGGAGACGGCGGCCTACGTCGAGGAGCTCGAGCAGCGCGCGGACTCGCTCGACTGGCTCGAGGAGTCGGGCTCGCTGCCGTCGGGCGAGGCGCTGGCTGCCGAGATCGCCCGCTTCCTGCGCGAGCGAGACAAGAACGGCGGCAGCAGCTAGGCGGCGTCTTCCGCCGGCTCGGCGACAGACCGAGCTGCGTCGGGCGAATCTCCGTCGGCCGACGTGTCGGCGGTAGCGGCAACCTGGCCTTGTTGTGGCCCCTTGCGTTTGCGCCGCCGCCGCCGAGACTTGCGGGCGGTGAGCTTGGGCGCCGGGAGGTTGTCGGCGAGGGCGGTCGCGATCTCGTCGATCGTGCCGAGCTCCTCGCGGGCCTTGTCCAACGCGGCGTTCGCGCGCGGCGTGTAGCCGTCCGCTGACGCGAGCAGCGCCGCCCCCACCGCCATCGGCATGGTCATCGCCACCTGGACGAGCCGGTTGACGTTCTCCTCGTGGCGATAGCCGCGCGAGTTTGCTGCCGCCCCGAGGAGGCGCTTTGCCTCCGGGAACTCGGTCGACACGCGTCGGTCCTGCACCTTCCGCGTGGCGCGGGCGAGCTTCCAGGTCCAGCGCGCGAGGATCTGCTCGGGGGCGGCCGCCTTCCCCTCGGCGATCGCCCGCAGCAGGACGCGGATTCCCGCGGAGCGGTCCTTCTCCCACGGCGGAGCCTGCGTGACGAGGGTGACGAGATCGTCGAAGTCGGCTCGCTCGACGGGAGTCGCAACGCGGTCGAGCAGCGCGGTTATCCGCAGCCGGCGGTTGGGATTTTCGGCTGCGCACGTGGAGAGGAACTGCTCGAGCGCGCCCTTGCTCGCGCGGCCCTCCACGAACTTCCGCGCGAACTCGATGCGCTGGTCGAAGCGGATCTGGCGGCCTGCGATCGTCGCCCAGAAGCGCTGCTCGTCCTCGTCCAGGTACTTCGGGTCGATCCGCTGCCACTCGCGCTGAATGACGGCGAGACGACGCGCGACATCGGGGGTGACCGGGACAAGCCACGGAACGGGTGAGAGCTTCCGGCGGGCGCGGCGCTGCTGCCGGCGACGCGGAGCGGGCGTGACGCGGGCGCCTTCGCGGTAGAAGTCGGCGTCGAGGAGCGAATGAAGGGAGATCACCCGGTCGTTGTGCGTGGACGCCTTCGGGACGAAATCGACGACGACCCCGGCTTCCTTGCGCGGATGGATGCGCATGATGCGACCGATTCGCTGCTGGTACACGCGACGGGAGGCGGTCGGCGCGAGATGCATGCACACGGTCGCGCGAGGCGAGTTCCAGCCCTCAGCGAGCAGCTGCGCGTTGATCAGGACGTTGATCTCGCCGCGTTCGTAGGCGGCGAGCGTCTCGGCGAGTCGCGCGGGCGGTGTCTTCCCGGAGACCGCCTCCGTCTTCAGCCCTGCGGCGCGGAACTCCTGCGCGAGGTTGTACGCGTGCTCGACGCCGGCGGCGTAGACGATCCCGGGCGTGGAGCCGAAGCGTTCGCGGTAGAGGCTTGCCGCGGCCTGGTTCAGGGCCTCGTGGTCGAGTGCGGCCGCCAAGGCCCGTTCCTCGAAGTCGCCGCCTACGATCGGTACCGAGTTGATCGCGGCCGCCGGCGGGACGCGCATGCAGCGGAGCGGAGCGATGAGGCCGCGCCTGGCCGCGTCCGCGAGTGGCAGATCGTCCACCGAAGCCGGGAACACGTCCGACACCTGCTTGGCGATGAGCTGCTCCGTCGCCGTCATCCCGATGTACAGCGGCTCGTGGAATGCGCGGATCGCGGCGCTCGTCTTCTCCCCCAGCGCCGTATGCGCTTCGTCGCAGAGGACGAAGTGGTAGACGTCGGCATCGAGCTCGCCTCCGTGCCGCGCGAACCACGCATAGGTCTGGATCGTGATCGGGTCTTCGCGCGGCGCGCGAGCTCCCTTGAGGACTGCGTCGGTGAAGCGGTCGGCATAACCCTCGGTCGTGAGATCCCCCGTGAACTGGGAGACGAGCAGGCGGCGGTGCGTGAGAATCAGGATGCCGAGTCGGCGCGCGGCTTCGACGAAGCCGGCCGCCGCGATCGTCTTCCCGGACGCCGTCGGATGGCGGAAGCGATAGCGGCGTACCGCACCCGGGTCGTCGCCCTCGAACTCGGGCTCGAGCTCCTTCTCCTCCACGAAGCCGGCGTCGAAGTCGTCGTCCGCCTCCTCGTCGAGCTCGACCTCGGCGACGACGCCGTTGCCACTGCCGTTCCCGTTCCCGTTTTCCTCAGCAGAGCGCTGCGTGGAGGCGATGAGCTCGGCGAGCATCCCGGCCAGAGCATCCACCTGATGACGGCGCAGCTCGGTTCCGGCGGCGGTTCGAGGCAGGTCTTCGGTCAGGACCCGCTCGAGTCCGAGCATGAGCCCGTACCGAACTTTCCACCGTGGCGAGGGCTCGGGCAGCCCTGCGTCCATCTCTTCGAGCGCATGGTTCAGAGCGGCGCGCCGGGCGGTGCCGGGCGCAAGTGCCACCGCGGGATCCTCGTCCGCGGTCAGAAACGGCTCGCCGAACCAGGCTTCGGCACGGCGTGCAGCCGCGGTCAGATCCTCAGGTGTGTCCGACGTCAGCGTCGGGGAAGTAGTCGCTTCGCGCATATGCGCAGCACGTACTGCGGTGCCGCTCCTTCCGAGAGTTGACGCCCGCCTGTTGTCCGGCGAGCGGTACCGCCAGAGCATACCTCAGGTTCCGGCGGACGAATCGGTTAGACAGTCGTCGCGGCGAGCTCGGCGAGGGGTCGACCGACGACCCGCTGGGAGATTCCCGTCTGATCGAGGTGCTTGGTGATTCCGCCGAGCCAGAAGGGATAGCCGGCTCCGAGGACGAGGCAGGTGTCGACGTCGGCTGCCTCTTGCACGACGCCTTCTTCGAGGATGTGCCGCACTTCGTCGGCCACCGCTTCGAGCACCGCGTCGTGGATCTCGTCGATGGTCTTCGGCGCGTGCTCGCGGACGACGATCTCATCCTTGCCGTCGGCGAAGTTGTCCAGTGTCGGCGAGAGCGGATAGCGATCGGGGTACGCGTCATGGAGCGTGTGCAGTACGTGATTGGCGACGCGGGGGCCGACCATCTGCAGGAGGACCGACGGCGCCATCGGCAAGCCGAGCCGGAGCACGGCCTCGTCGGTCTCGTCGACTGTGTTCCCGTGCTCGAGCGCGTCCATCAGCACCGTCGTCGTCCGGCTCAGGATCCGGTTCACGACGAAGGCCGGCGCGTCGCGGACGAGCACGCCGCGTTTGCGGAGCTTCGCGGTCACATCCCAGGCGGTGGCGAGGGTGACGTCGTCGGTCAGCTGCGTACGCGCGAGCTCGACGAGGGGGAGCACCGCGACCGGGTTGAAGAAGTGCATCCCCACCACGCGCTCCGGGTGCTCGAGGTCGGCACCCATCTCCGTGACGGAGAGGGACGACGTGTTCGTCGCGAGCACGCACTCGGCCGAGACCACGCGCTCGAGATAGGCAAAGACCTCCTTCTTCACCGACATCTCCTCGAAGACCGCTTCGAGGACGAGATCCGAGCCGGCGAAGACCTCCCAACCGGTCCCACCGGTGACGAGTGAGCCGAGGTAGCGCGCCTTGCCCTCGCCGATTCTTCCCTTGCGTGCGAGCTCGTCGAGCTCGCTTGCGATCCACCCGGTCGCTTCGCCGACCTGCTCGTGTGTGAGGTCTCGGAGCACGATGGGGACCTCGAGACGCCGAAGGGCGAGCAAGGCGAGCTGGCGAGCCATGAGGCCGGCGCCGACGATCCCGATCTTCCGGATTCGTCTCGGCTCGACCTCGGGAACGCCGACCCCGCGTTTCGCTCGGCGTTCGATCAGGTTGAAGGCGTAGATGGACGCCTGCGCCTGCGGGCCGGGGAGGAGCTCGGCGAGCGCATCCTCCTCCGCGCGGTAGCCCTCGTCGAGCGACCACATGACCGCACCCTCGATGAGGTCGAGCGCCCGATAGGGCGCGGGTGCTGCGCCGTGCAGCTGGCCGTCGAGCCGGGCGCGGGCCTTGCGCGTTACCTCTCCGACGTCCGAGAGATCGGCTTCGGGACGCACCTTGCCGCCGCCCTCCTCGATCTTCGCGATGAGCAAAGCAAGCGACTCGTCGAGGAATTCGACCGGCTCGAACATCGCGTCCGCGAATCCCTGCTCGAAGGCCTGCGGGCCGGTGAGCATGCGGTTTTGGCGCAGGGGGTTCTCGACGATGAACTTCACGGCCTGCTCGGCGCCGACGAGCTTCGGGACGAGTTGCGTGCCGCCCCACCCGGGGATGAGCCCGAGGAAGACCTCGGGGCAGGCGAAGTGACGCACGGACGAGGAGATCGTTCGGAAGTCACAGTGGAGCGCGATCTCCACTCCTCCTCCCAGCGCAGCGCCGTTGATCGCGGCGAGCGTGATGAAGGGCAGCTCGCGCAGTCGGCCGAAGAGCTCGTGTCCCGCCGCACCACCCTGACGGGCTCGCTCGGGTGTTATCTCTCCGAACTCGTCGATGTCCGCGCCGACGGCGAAGACGAACGGCTTGCCTGTGAGCAGAAGCCCGCGCCAGTCTCGCGTTCGCAGGCGGCCGAGCACCTCGTCGAGCGAGCGCAGGGCCTGCTCGCCGAACGTATTCGGTTTCTGCCAATCCTCTCCGTTGTCCATCGTCACGAGCGCGATCGGTCCGACTCGAGTGTCGATCCGCTGAAGCTTGAACTGAGTTGCGGGGCTAGCCACCGTGGCCGTTCTGGACGTTCTCCCAGAGCACGGCCGCGCCCATGCCCAGGCCGATGCAGAGCGCGGTCAACCCGTAGCGAACGTCCGGTCGGTCGCGGAACCCGCGAGCGAGCTGCGCCATCAGTCGAACGCCCGTCGCGGCCAGCGGGTGGCCGCAGGCGATCGCTCCGCCATACGGGTTGAGTCGCGGGTCGTCGGGCTCAACGCCCACCCCGTCGCACCACGTCAGCACCTGCACGGCGAAGGGCTCGTTGAGCTCGAACAGGCCGATGTCGTCCAGGGAGATCCCGGTCTGCTCGAGCACCTTGTTCGTTGCGGGGACCGGGCCGAGGCCCATCAGCTCGGGCTCGACGCCGGCATAGGCGAAGCCGACGAGTCGCATCTTCGGCTCGAGCTCGAAATCGGCGGCAGCTTTCTCGGAGGTGATGAGCGCTGCGGTTGCACCGTCGGTGAGCCCAGCCGAGTTGCCGGCTGTCACGCGGCCGGCTGTCCGAAACGGCGTCCGCAGGTCGGCGAGCGCCTCCATCGTCGTTTCCGGTCGCAGGAACTCGTCGCGCGCCGCCACCGTCCAGCCTTCGTCGGTGAAGACGGACATGGGGACGACGATCTCGTCCATCACGCCTTCGTCCCATGCTTTCGCCGCGCGGCGCTGGCTCTCGACCGCGAACGCGTCCGCGTGTTCCTTGGTCAGGTGCGGGAAGGCGTCGTGCAGGTTCTCGGCCGTCTGACCCATCACCGCGGCGGAGTCGTCGACGATCCGCTCCGAGATGAAGCGCGGGTTGAAGTCGACGTCCTCGCCCATCGGGTGGTGGCCCATGTGCTCCACGCCGCCGACCAGGACGACGTCGGCCGCCCCCATGGCAATCTCGCCCGCCCCGCTCGTGGTGGCGGTGAGCGCGCCCGCGCACATCCGGTCGACGGCGAAGCCGGGAACGGACTTGGGGAGGCCAGCTAGCAATGCGATGTCTCGGCCGAGCGTCAGACCCTGGTCTCCGACTTGCGCCGTCGCGGCGAAGACGACGTCGTCGATCCGGTCTTCGGGGAGGCTCGGGTGGCGGCGCAAAAGCTCGCGGACGACCTTCACCGCCATGTCGTCGGCGCGCGTCTTCCAGAAGTAGCCGTCCTTGCCCGCGCGGCCGAACGCCGTGCGGACTCCGTCGACGTAGACCACCTCTCGAAGCGTGCGAGGCATCGGTGGGACGATACTTCGCGGGTGATGAGCGGAGCTCGGTTCAGGATGATCGCCCGTCGCGAGGCGGATGATGGACGCCGTGAGGCAAGGACGCAGGGAGCGTTCATATCCTCTGGACATGGGCGCGACTGAGGACGCAGCATCGCGGAGTCCAGCGCCGCATCGCGACATGGCCGATCATTCTGAATCGAGCTCAACCTGGGAGGAACGCGCGGCGCGCGCGATGGAGCGACACGACGACGGGGCGGCGCGGCTGCCCGATGACGCGGACGAACGGCAACGTCAGCTGACGCGCATGGGAAACGCGGCCTGGGCGGCGGGGCTCTCGCTGCTCATGGCAGGCCGTGACGAGGACGGGCGAGTGTGGCTCGTGCGCGCGGCGGGGCGCTATCGCGAGAGCTGGTCGAACGCTCCGGCGGGAAGCTGGGGAAGGCCGATCGGGGCGATGAAGTCACGCCTCATCGCGGGCGATCGGGAGGGTGCGCTCGCGGATGCGCGGTGGGCTTTGGGGGCAGGCTCGGCGGAGTCGGAGAGCCCGATCGGGCGCTACGCGGCGGCTCTGGCGCATCTCGTGCGCGGCGAGGACGAGAAGGCCGGAGCGCTGGCTGTCTCGCTCCGAGATCGTGACGATCTCCCGCGGGCGGTCGCCGGCTCGCTCGTCGCGCTCTCCTCTAGCGATGCCAGCGCGTACGAAACGGCGATCCGCGAGCTGCTCGACGACTTCGGCGGTCGGGAGGACTTCCTCGAGGACATTCCGGTGGCCGACACGGTGCTCGCGCTGCAGGCGCTGGGCGCGAGACGTGGGCTCACCGTAGTGCTGAACTCGCCGTTGCTTCCTCCAACAAAGAGGGGTCGAGCTTCAGCTTGACCTCGGTCTCAGGTCGAGCGCAACTCACACCGGAGGTCAGGCTGAAGCCTGACCCGACCGTTTCAGTTCTCGCCTGCCGCCAGCTCTTTGGAGCGCACCATCGCCGCTTGAATCGCATTCAGGAACGCCGCCCGCACACCGGCCATCTCGAGCTCCCGGATTGCCGCGATCGTCGTTCCGCCCGGCGACGTCACCATCTCTCTCAGCTCCACCGGATGCATCTTCTCGTCGCGGAGCTGCTTCGCCGTTCCGAGCATCGTCTGCACCACGAGCTGCGTCGAAATCTCGCGCGCGAGGCCGAGGAGGATGCCCGCTTCGATCATCGCCTCCGCCAGGAGCGCGAAATACGCTGGCCCCGAGCCCGAGACCGCGGTGATCGCGTCCATCGCGTTCTCCGGAACCCGGACGACGGCACCGAGGTGCGCGAGCGCCTCTTCCGCGAGATCGAGGTGCTCGTCTCCCGCGTGTGCGCCCGCACAAAGGCCGGCCATTCCCTCGTGCACGGTCGAAGGGGTGTTGGGCATCGCGCGCAAGACCGGAACGTTGGCCGAGAGCCGGCCCTCGATCAGGGCAGTCGGGATCGCGGCTGCGACGGTGAGAACCGTCTGCTCGGGCAGGATCAGACCGCCGATCTCACCGAGCAGCCCCTCGATATCCTGCGGCTTGACCGCGATCACGACGAGGGAGGCGCCGACGACCGCGTCGTGGTTGGAGAGCGTCGCGGCAACGCCATGGCGCTCGTGGAGCTCGGTCACGCGCTCGGCACGGCGCGAGGTTGCGGCGATCTCGTCCGGCTTGCGCCACTCCGACGAGAGCAGACCGGAGATGAGCGCCTCGCCGATCCGGCCCGCGCCGAGGATCGCGATCTTGCGGGAGTCGGCCATGGCTGGAGTCTACGAGCGACTTTCGGGAACCGCTTCCGTCCACGCCCCTCGCTCGTCGAGCGATCGCCTCCGCCGCAGGCCCACCGCCGAGAGATCCGCGTCGAGCTCCTCGTCGGTCAGCAACCTCGACTCGAACACGTGGAAAAGCTCGTGCCCGCCCACCTCGTACTGCATCTCCCCGGAGATGAGGGCGCCGTCCAGCTCGTAGCGCCGTAGGTGGAGGCGAACGTCGCCATGCCGGCTCCACTCGGTGTCCGGAGCCCAGGCGCGGGGAAAACCCTGCAGGAGCACCTGCCCACTCGGGAGCACGTGTCGCGCACAGCACTCGAGAAACGTCCGGCGGTTCTGGGGGTCCAGGGTGTTGATGAAGTTGCTTGCCAGCACGACGACGGGGAAGCGCCGCTCGAGGCTCAGAGTCTCCATGTCTGCCAGCAGGGTCTCCGCGCCACGTATGAACGCCAGCATCTCGGCCGAGTTGTCGACCGCGACCACTTGGTGTCCGAGCCCGATCAGCTCATGCGTGATGCGACCCGCGCCCGCCCCGAGCTCGAGGATCTGACTTCCTGCGGGCACCGCCTCGTGGATCAGGCGGGCCTCGCCGAGCGAAGGCAGGCTCGCGTAGAGCAGGACGGGGCTTCCGTCGGGCGCGATCTCGGTCACGCGGCGGGTCTGTACGCGGTGCGCACGAGCCGCGTGCGGTCGGCGCTCGCTCCCGGGACGAGCCCGCGTGCGAAGCCCGCGAGCAGGAAGACGCTCGCGAGACCCTGCCACTCGCCGTAGGGCGCGAGCAGCTCGGCTGTTTCGGCCGGCTGCTCCGGCCAGCGTCCCCGGAGCGAGGCGAAGAGCTTTACGAGGCTCAAGTCCGCCACGAGGCCTGCGTCGTAGCGGCCGAGACCTTGCAGCGCGATCACGCCGATACTCCAGGGGCCGATGCCGCGCTCGCGCTGGAGCCGCGGGAGCGCAGTCGTCTCGTTGGAAGTCTTCAGGGACTCGAGGTCGACCTTTCGTACGAGTCGAGCCAGGGTGGCCGCACGGCTTTCGGCGAGTCCGCAGCCGGTCAGCGCGGCCGGCGACAGACGCGCCAGCGCTTCGCGCGTCGGCGGGGTCTCGCCGCACGCCCGGATCACGACCCGCTCGATTTCCCGTGCACGACGCGACTGGATCAGCTGGCCGCAGACCGCGCGCAGCGCCGCGTGCGCGACCGTGTAAGTTCGGGTCGTGCGCAGACCACGGAGCGCGCGGACGGACGGGCCGAGCAGGGGATCGCGCGCAAAGCGGCGGTGGAACTCGCTCGTGTCGTCGTCGAGCGCGAGCAGGAACCTGGCTTCGTCGACCGAGCGCTCACAGGATGCGCGAACAAACAGGCTTCCGTCGTGGAGCTGGCTGGCTTCAACCCAGCGTCTACCCGTGAGCTCTGCCTTCCACATCTCGATCCTCGCGGTCAGCTTCAGGGAGTAGAGACCCTGGGCTCGGATGACCGCCTCGACCATCTCGCCAGACTAGAGGCAAGGTCTGACCGACCGTATGGGGGCCAGGGCTTTAGCCTGTCCCCGGTGTGAGGTCGTTGCGCGGACACGGGAACCTCGAAGACGGGGTCAGGCTGCAGCCTGACCCCAGCGGATAGCGCCGTGAACCTCGTCGACTCGATCTCTCTCCGCTCCCGGCGACGCAAGCTCGACCTCTTCCTGGAGGAGCTGCACCCAACTCCGAGCACCTCAGTCCTCGACGTAGGGGCTGACGAGCTCGGGTTCGGCGAAGGCGACGGCTGCGGGACGCTCAACTTCTTCGAGGAGCTATACCCGTGGCCAGAACGGATCACGGCGCTCGGACTGCAGGGCGGCGATGCGTTTCGCGCCCGCTACCCACATGTCCGCTACGTTCAGGGAGACGCCTGCGCGCTCCCCTTCGCCGACGGAGAGTTCGACATCGTCTTCTCGAATGCGGTGATCGAGCATGTGGGTGACCGCACGCGACAGCGGCGCTTCGTCTCGGAGGCGCTCCGCGTGGGGCGGCGCGTGTTCCTCACGACCCCGAACCGCCGCTTCCCGATCGAAGTTCACACGCGACTGCCCTTCGTGCACTGGTTTCCGGACCGGCTTGCCCATCAAGCGTACGACGCGACGGGAAGAGGCTTCGCGAAGGACGTGCACCTGCTCTCGAAGAGGTCGCTCGAGTCTCTCTTCCCGGGCCGCGTCCGCATCGTCAACCTCGGGCTGACGTTGGTGGCCATTGTCGACTAGAGGCCTGACGTGAAACTCACGGCGGGCCGGATGGCGGCCACGACACGGCGCCGGATCGCCACCCTCCCTCACCGTTCAGGCTTGTAGCCTGCACGGCGAGTGAGTGCGCCGCCCGGCTTGGTCGTGACCGCCCCCGACGGCGCGTCAGTTTCACATCAAACCTCTAGCTCGCTCGCGCAGCGTCTCGCCGCTCTCGCGCTCATCGCGTTGGTGGTCGGCCTGGCGCTCCACAACGCGGCCATGGCCCAGCTCTGGGATCTCGGCGTGCGCGGCTCGGCGCTCGACGTCGTCGCAGCCTGGAAGGAAGCGCTGCTGCTCCTGGGCATCGGGCTGGCGGCGTGGGCGGTGCGTGGCCGGCCGACGCTTCGGACCGTGGACGTTCTTGCAGCCGTCTACGCGCTCGTCATCCTCGTCTACGCCTTGATTCCGCAGGACTCGCTGGGCGGCGAGGCGACCACGCGGGGGGAGCTCTTCGCACTGCGCCATCACCTGCTTCCGGTCGCGGCCTACGCTTTCGGGCGGCTGCTGTCGGAGCGTTGCCGGGAGCAAAGCGGGTTTGCGGCCGCAGTCGTGCTCGTGGCCGGAGGAGTCACGGTGATCGGGCTCCTCGACCTCGCCTTCGTCAACCTCCAGGCTTGGCGAGACTCGGGTGTGCCCGGCTGGTATCGAGAGCAGCTCGATCTCCGCTACGAGGGCCTGTCGGGCCTACCGGAGAACTGGGTGTACAACACCGGAGACGAGCAAAATCCGATCCGGCGGCTCGTCTCGACGTTCCTCTCGCCGCTGGCGAGCGCCTACGCGCTGGTCGTAGCGCTCATCTACGTGGTCAGCCGGAGGTTTCGCTGGTGGTGGGGCGTGCTGGTGGTCGTGCTCTACGCGGGGCTTCTCTACACGCACACTCGCGCCGCGTTCGGCGCGCTCGTCGTCGGGCTCGTCGTGCTCGCGCTCGCCCAGCGGAGACTGGCCCCGGTCGTCTATGCCGCCGTGTCAGTCGCAGTCGCGGCGCTCTTCCTCGTGGCGTATCCCGGTATCGGCCCTTCGACCAGCTACACGCCGCAGGAGCTCGAGTTCCTGCGAGCGAACGCCGAGCGCGAGCCGGGGGAGAGCTCCGACCCGTTCGCCACCGACGAATCGTCGACGGCGAGCCATTGGCGGAATCTCCGTGAGGGGATCAGCACCGTCCGTGTCCATCCTCAGGGCTACGGGCTCGGCAACGCGGGGGTCGTGGCCAAGCGCACCGGTGTGGAGATCAAGGCCGGCGAGTCGACGTACACGGAGCTCGGGGTCGATGCAGGAGTCGCCGGGCTCGCGGCGTTCTTGCTATGGAACGTCATGGTGCTGCTCGCGCTCTGGCGGCGGGAGCCCTGGGTGGCGGGGGCCTTCGCCGCCGTTCTCCTGCTCGGCTTGCAGACCGACGTGATCGGCGTGCATTGGCTTGCGGTCGTCGTCTGGGCTGCTGCGGGAATAGCGCTCGGCCGTCCGCCTGCGAGA
>Ga0136612_10000694_pt1 | contig 12843 bp, 11 predicted proteins | sample AntDryUQ224A2306_2_FD_106644 | JGI IMG/M metagenome (GOLD analysis project Ga0136612, IMG submission 106644) | Polar desert sand microbial communities from Dry Valleys, Antarctica - metaG UQ224A (23.06) | ecosystem: Environmental > Terrestrial > Soil > Desert | place: Antarctica: Dry Valley...
GAGGAAGAGCGCCTCTTCGAGGTAGCGGGCGTGCCGGGCGATGGGGATCCCACGCGGGTCGGGTGGCGAGGAGTCGTAGGAGACCTCGGTGACCCACAGGCGATGGCGCTTGCGCGGCAGCGCGCGCCCGGAGCGCTCGGCGGCGCGCAGCAGTCGCGTGAGCTTGCCGAGGTCCGGGATCGAGACGTCGTCGGCGTTCAGCGCCTTGCGGCTGGGGGCGCCCACCGAGTAGGGGTGGTGGGAGAGCACGTCGAATCGAGCCGGTGACGGGCAGTTCGTGCCGCGCAGGCGGCCGTTCGCCTGGCGCAGGCACAACATCTCGCGCACGAAGCGCGCGGGCATGATGCGGTGGCCGTTGCGGCCCGGATCGCCGAACGGCGCCGTCCCCGCGGTGACGACCAGGGCAGCCGGGCTGACCGACTTGACGCCGCGATAGAAGGCGCTGAGCATGCGACGGTAGTGCGCGGGTGCGAACGTCCTGCCGCCGCTCCACTGCGGGCTGAGGTACCTGTCGAGGTTCGGCTCGTTCCAGGGCTGAAAGGCGGCGACGCGCGGCAGCATCCGGCCGGGTCGCGCCGGGTCGGGGAACCGACCGGAGTAGCGGCGCGCGAGCGCGGCGCCGTATTCCTCGAGCGTCTGCGGGTCGGGCTTCCACGTGCCGGGCGTGACGCTCGCTGGGCGGCCCGGCCCGTCGGCCCATGCGGGCGCTCCCGTGAACGACGCCAGCACGCGCAGTCCACGCGAGCTCGCGTCGACGATCGCCGCGTCCGCGCGCATGAAGTCATAGCCGGGCGCAGCCGGGTTGCGGGCGTCGAAGCCCGGCGGGCGCATCGCCGTGTTGGGCGCCGGCCAGCCGATGTCGATGCGCAGGATGTCCGCGCCGGAGTCCACGGCGTGCGTCAGCCGCGGCCCGCGCTCGGGCGCGTCGGCCGTGAAGGCGCCGTCGAGGAAGCCGAGCGACAGCCCGCGCGTGGGCTGGGCGCCGGCCGGGCCCGGCGCGAGCATTGCGGGGCCGAGCACCGCCGTGCCGAACAGCGTGGTAGCAAGCAGCGCGATGACGATCAGCCGGGGTCTCACGGGCAAACCTTGAACGTAATCAGGAGATCGAGCGGCGGCGGATCAGGACGAGCCCGCCGACGCCGAGCACCGTCGCAGCCAGGATCGCGGGCAGCAGCACACCCATGCCGCCGCCATCGCGGCCGACCGCGGCGTCGAAGACCTCGCTCAGCGGCGATCGGCCCCGCGCGCTGTACGACGGCGCCTGCGCCGTCGTGCTCTTGCGCGGCGTCGCGCCGGAGGGAGACGTCGAGTCGACCACATCGGCCAACGCCTTGCCGTCGGGACCGAGTCGTTCGAGCCGCGTACGCTGAGCGGGTGTCAGCGCTGAGCTGGCGGGCCCGCCGCCGCCGGCAGCGGGCGGGGGCTTCGAGGTGCGATCGCCGGTCGCACCGGGAATCGTCTCGAGGTACTCCGCGATGCCGGAGTTGCCGGCGGGAGCCTTCGTCTGCGGCGCCTGCGCGATCGCGACCGGTGGGGCCAGCAGGAGCAGTGTGACGATTGCCGAAACGACGCGGGTTGGCGAGGCCGGAGCCTGCAAGATGCGCATATGGAGACTGTACGTACCAGCCGCGTGCGTCCTGACAAAGGACGTCAGCCTCGAGCTGCGCGGCACGTACTTCCAGAGATGGAACTGACTGCCATGAGGTCGCGAGATCCGGGTGCGCTCACGCGCCCGCTGGCATCGCGCCTCGATCCGCCTGCGATCGCGACCTGGACGCTGGCCTTCGCTCTCGTGGCGTACCTGGCGCTGAGCAACGGGGGTTACGACACCGTCGTTCGCAGTCAGGTGGGGTTCGCGGTCTGGTGGATCGTGCTGCTCGGCGCCCTCGCCGGGGTCCTGCCGATTCGCTTCGGGCCGGCCGGGTGGGTCGCGATCGGCCTGCTGACGGCCTTCGCGGCATGGACCGGACTTGCGATCGGCTGGTCGGAGAGCGCCGAGCGCAGCGCCGTCGAGCTCGGACGCGTCGCCACCTACGTCGGGGTGCTCGTGCTCGTGATCGCAGCGCAGGGACGGGCGGCGGCGCGCCACACGATCAATGGCCTGGGCTCCGCCGTCGGGCTCGTGACGCTGCTGGCCGTCCTCTCGCGCCTGCATCCGCAGTGGTTCCCGGCCAACGACCACTTGGCGTTCCTGGGCGAGGTCAGCGCGCGCAGGCTCACCTACCCGTTGAACTACTGGAACGGATTAGCCGCGTTCGCCGCCATCGGCGTGCCGCTGCTGCTGGCGATCACGATTGGCGCGCGCACGCTCGCCGGCCGGGCGGCCGCCGCCTCGGTGCTGCCGCTGAGCGGGTTGTGCATCTACCTCACGATCTCGCGCGGCGGCGTGCTCGTCCTCGTCGTCGGCCTCGCCGCCTTCCTCGCGCTCGTGCCGCTGCGGCTGCACGCGATCGGCACGCTGATGGCTGCAGTGACGGGCTCTGCGATCCTGATCTCGGCCGCTTCCCAGCGCGACGCGCTCCAGGACGGCCTGCCGACCGCGGCGGCGATCGGCCAGGGCGGCGAGGTGCTGTGGCTCGTGGTTATCGTCTGCGCGGGCGTGGCGCTGCTGCAGGTCGCGATGGGGCTCGCAGCTCGGCATCTGACGCGGCCCGCCGTGCTCGTCAGCGACAGGCGGACGACCGCGCTGCGGAGCGGCGCGGCGCTCGCGGCGGCGGCCGTCATCGCCGTCGCCGGTGGCGTCCCAGGTACCGTCGGCGATCGCTGGCAGCAGTTCAAGACGCCACCGGAGACCGTGCAGGGCACGAGCCAGGGCACGGTCTTCGACCGTTTACAGGGGGTCGACGGCTCGGGTCGATACCAGATGTGGGAGGCTGCGGCCGACGCGCACGCGAGCGCTCCGGGGAAGGGCATCGGTCCCGGCACCTTCGACTTCTGGTGGTCGCGCAACACCACGATCTCAGACGTCGTGCGCGACGCGCACTCGTTGTACCTGGAGACGCTCGCCGAGACGGGATTCGTCGGCCTGGCGCTGCTCGCAGGCTTTCTGCTGTGGCTCGCATTCGCGGTGGTGTCGCGATCGCTGCGAGCACCGGCCGGGATGCGCATATGGATCGCTGCCGCCGGCGGCGGGCTCGCCGCCTTCATGACCGCCGCCCTGATTGATTGGGTGTGGGAGATGGCGGCGATCACCGTCGTGGCGCTGGCGCTCGGGGCCGTGATCGTCTGCGGTCGCGACGAGGACGAGATCGCCGCCGACCCCGACGAGTCGCCGCGTCGAGTCGTCCCACGTGCCGTTCTCGCGCTGCTGGCGGCCGTCGCGCTCGGGGCCGTTGCCGTGCCCATGGCGGGGGCGCTGGCGACCGACGCAAGCCGTGGCGCTGCCGCCGACGGAAACCTGACCGCTGCGCTCGAGGACGCGCGGACCGCTGAGCGCCTGCAGCCGTACGCGGCGACGCCGCACCTGCAGCGCGCGCTCGTGCTCGAACTGTCCGGCTCGCTCGACGAGGCCGCCCTCGCGGCTCGAACCGCCACCGTCGATGAGCCCACGAACTGGCGTACCTGGCTCGTGCTGGCCCGGATCGACGCGCGGCGAGGCAGCACGGCATCAGCAGTACAGGCGGTGCGCGAGGTACGGCGCCTGAATCCCCACTTCCGCGTGCTGGGGCGATGACGGACGTACCGGACATCCGCAGCGATCTGGAGCCCGACGCGCCAATCGAGATCGTGCGCCTCGCCGAGCGACTGCAGCGCGAGCGGCCGGTTCCGAGTGCCGGCTTCCGTGGCGATCTGCGTCGGCGCCTGCTTGGCAGCGCACGGCACACGCGGCCGCGGCGGCTGTATGCGCTGATCACGGGCTACGCGACGGCCGGTTCGCTGCTGCTGCTCGTCGGTGCGCTCAGCGCGGCCGGAGTCGGCCCGCTTTCAGCGTAACGCTGCCGGCAGGCTGACGGGCCCGCCCGTGTAGAGACCATGCGCGCTTAAGCGAGAGAATCCTTGGATGCGCATCCTCGTGCCCACCCACGCCGTCTTCATCGCGGGTGGAATCGGCACCGTGGCCAGCGGGCTGATTCCGGCCCTGCGCAACGCGCTGCGTCCAGGCGAGGAAATCGTAGTCGCCTCCCCGCGAGCGGGACACGGTGCGCTGGTCCGCGCCCTGCCGGACATCGGACGTGGCAGGGGCGCCCTCGCACGCTTGGCATACGAGCAGATCGCCGTGCCGCGCATGGCGGCCGGATGCGACAGCGTGCATCTGCTCGATGCACGGCCGGTCGTGGCCAGCCACCGGCCGTTCGTCCTCACCGTGCACGACGTTTCCTACCTGGACGAGCCGACGTGGTACCGGCCCGAGGCAGCGATCTACAAGCGGTGGATGCTCGCCGCCGCGCTCGCCAAGCGCCCTGTCGCCGTTCTGTGCGACTCGCGCCACACGCGCGAGCGGCTGCTCGCGCACCACCCCGACGCGGCCCCGCGCGCCCACGTTGTCCATCCAGGCGTGTCCGACCCCCCGGCCGACCGCCCGCCGCGGCGGCCCGACGACTCGCAGCCCTACTTTCTGACGGTCTCGACGATCGAGCCGCGCAAGAACCATCTGGGCCTGTTGCGAGCGTTCCGCGCCGCACGAGCGCGCGGCCTGCACCTGCGCTGGAAGATCGCCGGCACGCGCGGGCACCGCTACGAGCCGATTCGAGCTCAGCTCGCCGCGCAGGAGGGCGTCGACCTGCTCGGGTTCGTGTCGCCCGCGGAGCTCGAGCGGCTGTACGCCGGTGCCCTGTTCCTGGCGCTGCCGTCGCACACCGAGGGCTTCGGATATCCGCCGCTGGAGGCGATGGCGCGCGGCGTCGCTACGATCTGCTCGAGTGGCAGCGGGCTGGACGACACTGTCGGCGATGCCGGGATGCGTGTCGCGTCAGATGACGATGACGCCTGGACCGCGGGGCTGCTGCGTTTGCAGGACGATGATGGCGAGCGCCAGCGTTTGATCATTGCTGGTCACGAACAGGTTCGCCGCTTCGATTGGACGGATGTCGCAAACGAGCTTCTTAATTTTCACCGCACCGTACTTGCGGCGTGAAGAGGTCGGAGTAGTCTGGCGTGCGAACGGAGGGGGAAGACGGACGTCGAATTCTGCGAACGCGCGTCGATGGTCGACGGACATCCAGCGTGCGCAGCCAATGGAACGGAGCTTCAACATCATCTCTCAGAGCAAGGCACCTGCAACGATGCACCTCGGCAAGCGGCTGATCACCGACGATTCGCCGTGCTACGTGATCGCGGAGGTCGGACACAACCACCAGGGCTCGGTCGAGCAGTGCAAGCAGATGTTCGCGGCCGCCAAGGCCGCGGGGGTCGGGGGGGTCAAGCTGCAGAAGCGCGACAACCGCTCGCTGTTCACGAACGCCATGTTCCACAAGCCGTACGAGAACCCCAACTCGTTCGGCGCCACCTACGGCGAGCACCGTGAGTATCTGGAGTTCGACCGCGACCAATATCTTGAGCTGAGGGCATACTGCCTCGAGCTCGAGATCGACTTCTTCGCGACGGCATTCGACCTTCCGAGCGTCGACTTCCTCGAGGAGATCGATCTCGTCGCATACAAGGTCGCCTCGGCAGACGTCCGCAACATCCCGCTGCTGCGCCGGTTGGCCGAGACCGGCAAGCCGATCCTGATCTCCACCGGCGGGGCCGGCTTCGGCGCCGTGAAGCAGGCGTACGAGACCGTCGCCGCCGGCGGCGCCGACATCGCGATCCTTCAGTGCACGGCCGGCTACCCGGCGGCGTGGGAGGAGCTGAACCTGCGCGTGATCGCGACGTACCGTGAGGCGTTCCCCGACGCCGTGGCCGGGCTCTCAAGCCACGACAACGGCATCGCCATGGCGACGGCCGCCTACGTGCTCGGCGCGCGCGTGATCGAGAAGCACTTCACGCTGGACCGCACGATGCGCGGTACGGATCACAGCTTCTCGCTCGAGCCGCAGGGCATGACCAAGATGGTGCGGGACCTCGATCGGCTGCACCTCGCTCTCGGCGACGGCGAGAAGTGCGTGTACGACAGCGAGAAGGCGCCGATCCAGAAGATGTCCAAGTCGCTGTTCGTGGCGCACGACCTGCCCGCGGGACACGTCCTGCGCGCCGAGGACCTGACGATGAAGTCCCCGGGCGACGGGATTGCCCCGAGCGAGCTCGATGTGGTCGTGGGAGCGAGGCTCGTGATCGACGTACACGCCGAGACGATGCTGACGTTCGAGCTGACCGAGCTCGCAGACGGCGTCGAGCGGCCGGTCGACACCGTGAGGTATCCGCCGCTCGAACAGGTGCCCGTGCTGCGCAACCGATTCGGGCACGGGAGCGGAAGGGTCGCCGCCCGCTAGACGTGCTGCTACCGGGGCGCCCGTCTCCCGTCGCCTGCGCCCGCGGCTTCACCTGAATGAACCTCACATACGTTCCACGTTCCGAGCTCGAGCGCATCCGTGCGCTCGACGTCGATCCGCCGCTGCGCGCGGCGGCCTTCGCTGACGCCTGTCGCATCAACGCGCTCTCGATGATCATGGAGGCGGGCTCGGGGCACATCGGCACGAGCTTCAGCTCGATGGACATCCTGTCGTGGCTGCACCTCGAGGTGCTCGACGACGAGGACCGCTACTTCTCCTCCAAGGGTCACGATGCTCCCGCCCTCTACAGCGTGCTGATCGCGCTGGGCCGGCTGGACTTCGATCTCGTGCATCGCCTGCGCCGGTTCGGAGGGCTCCCCGGCCATCCAGACGTCCTCACCACGCCACAGGTCCACACGAACACGGGATCGCTGGCCATGGGGATCTCCAAGGCGCGGGGCTTCGTGCTCGCCGATCGCCTGCAGGAGCGCAGCGGGCGCGTGTTCGTTCTTACCGGTGACGGTGAGCTGCAGGAGGGGCAGTTCTGGGAGTCCCTCCAGCCGACCGCGAACCGGGGGATCCACGAGATCACGGTGATCGTGGATCACAACAAGCTGCAGTCCGACACCTGGGTGTCCGAGGTCTCGGACCTCGGCGACCTCGAGGCGAAGGTCGCGGCCTTTGGCTGGGCGGTCGAGCGCTGTGACGGTCACGACCTGGCGGCGGTCCGCGATGCGCTCGCGCGTCTGCAGTCCAATGCTCCCGACCGGCCCAAGCTGCTCGTGGCCGATACAATCAAGGGCAAGGGCGTGTCGTTCATGGAGCCCCACGAGCTGCCGGTCGCGGGCGACTCCCTGTACGCCTTCCATTCCGGAGCGCCCGCGCCCGACGATTACGACCGCGCCTTGAGCGAGCTTCGCGTACGCCTCGACGGGCGGCTCGCTGAGTTCGGTGAGCCGCCGGTGGCGCGTGAGCATGTCGCGGTCTCGAGCCCCGCGCCTCCCGTGCGACCACAGCGACTCGTCGCCGCCTACGGAAAAGCGCTCGCGGCGCAGGCTCAGCGGAGGCCGGAGCTCGTCGTGCTTGACGGCGATCTGTCGCTGGACACGGGCCTCGTCGAGTTTCGCGCGCGCTTTCCCGACCGATTCTTCGAGTGCGGGATCGCCGAGCAGGACATGGTTTCGCAGGCGGGAGCGATGGCTCTCGCCGGCGCTCTGCCGGTCGTGCATTCCTTCGCCTGCTTTCTGACCCCGCGGGCCAACGAGCAGATCTACAACAACGCCACCGAAGGCACGAAGGTGATCTACGCGGGATCGCTGGTCGGCATTGTGCCCGGTGGCCCCGGCCATTCGCATCAATCCGTACGCGACATCGGCGTGATGAGCGGGATCCCCGGCATGGCGCTGATCGAGCCCTTCTGCGACGAGGACGTGGCGCGCGCGCTCGCGTGGGCTATCGAAGAGGCGCTTGGATCGGTCTACATCCGACTCGTCAGCGTGCCGTGGGATCTGGGATTTGATCCGCCGGTACTCGACCGTCTGCAGCCTGGGCGCGGCACGCTGCTGCGCGAGGGAGGCGACGTCGTGCTGGTCACGACAGGCCCCGTGATGGTATCCCAGGCCTGGGCCGCCGCCGACGCGCTGAGCGACGAGGGCGTCTCTGCGGGTGTGCTGGCACTGCCGTGGTTGCGCGGTGTCGACGGAGGCTGGTTGGCCGAGGTCGCGGACGGCGCGCCCATCGTCACGATCGACAACCACTACCTGGCCGGTGGCCAGGGCGAGGCTGTCGTGGCCGCGCTGGCTGCCGATGTGACGCAGGCCGTACGCGTGCACTGTCTGGGGGTTACTGAAGTGCCCCGGTGCGGGCGCAACGACGAGGTTCTGCGCGCGCACGGTCTGGACTCGGAGACGATCGCCGCGTCGGTCTTCACGTGGCTCGGGGTCGCCACCACGTGATCGTCGACACGCCCCGGCTGTCGGAGTTTCGCGGCGCGGTCACGATGGTGGACGGCGGCTTCGATCCGATTCACGACGGTCATGTCCGGTACTTTGCGGCCGCCGCGGTGCTCGGGCTCCCCGTGTTGTGCAACGTCTCGCCTGACCGCTGGGTGGAGAGCAAGCACGTGCCGCTGCTGCCTCAGGACTGCCGCGTCATCGTGATCGACGCCTTCCGCGACATCGACTACGTGCACCTGTCGACAGGCACCACGGTCGAGGTCCTTGACCTGCTGCGTCCTCGCTACTACGCGAAGGGATCCGACTGGAAGGGACGCCTGCCCGAGGCCGAGCAGCGCGCGTGTCGCGAGGGGGGAGTCGAGGTCGTCTATCTGGACACGCTCGCGAACTCCTCGAGCCGGTTGCTGGCTCGCTACCTCGAGCGCCAGCACACTCCCATCTGACGACGGCATGTCAGGCCGTGAAGCCGCCGTCGACGCGCAGATCCTGGCCGCTGACGTAGCACGAGGCGTCCGATGCCAGGAACAGCAGCGGGCCCGCCAGCTCGGAGACCTCGCCCAGGCGCCCGAGCGCGACCCGGGCCGAGAACTTCTCCGCGAAGCGCGGATCCTGTGCGCCGCGGATGCCGCCCGGTGAGAGCGCGTTGACGCGGACGTCGCGAGGGCCCCACAGGCGCGCGAAGTACTTCGTCAGCTGCACGAGCCCGGCCTTCGACGCGCCATACGCCGGCGGCTTGAGGAATGGTGGGTCCATGTGGTCGTAGAGGGCCGGGATCGGCGCGATCGAGGCGTACAGCGAGCCGATGCTCACGATCGACCCGCGGCCGGCGTCGGCCATCGCCGATCCGACCACTGCCGTGACGTTGAACGTGCCGACGAGATTGACGTCTACCACTCGGCGGAAATCCTCGATCGCGATGTCCTTGATTGCGGCACCACGCGCGCCTGGCGTGGGCGGAAGGTCCAGCCCGGCGTTGTTGACGAGCACGTGTGGCACGCCGTAGCGCTCCAGCACGTTGTCAAGGACCGCCTGCACTGCCGCGCGGTCCGTCACATCGGCGCGTTCGAGGGCGGCGGCGCCCTCGGGGGGCTGGCCGCTCTGGATGTCGATCGCGATGACGATAGCCCCCGCCCCGGCAAGCGCGGAGATCCACGCCGGACCCAGGTTCCCGCTGGCGCCGGTGACGATCGCGACGCGTCCTGCGAGGTCGCACATCACGCGCCACCGCGAACCCGCGACCGGCTGCGCCTCACTTCGCCTCCCGTCCCGCGAGGCGGCGGATGCCCTCGCGCACGAGCTGCTGGACCTCCATGCGCTTCCACAGCGCGAGCAGCTCCCGGTACTCCTCGCGCGAGAGCCGATGGTGCGGAGCGTCGCCCCCGGCGCGTGCGAGCTTGCGAAAACGCTTCTGCTCGCGTACGTCCAGCCGGTCCCAGCGCTCGACGCCCAGCGCCGCCATGCCGATGAGGAAGTCGTTGCTGAACGCCCGCATCGGCGCGGTGCGCAGCGTTCGGCGCCGCGTTCGTTTCGCCCGCTCGTCCTTCATCGTGCATCCTGGACCGCGAGCAGCGGCTCCTGCGAGATCGAGGGTGGGAACGCCTCGCCGGCGGCGATCATACGCTCGGCCTCCTCGAACTCCTCGGGATAATCGATCGAGAACCCCTCGGCCCCGTCGCTCCTGAAGAACGCCACGCCGGGTCCGGCGATGTCGAGGCCATCCACGATGACGTGGGTGCGAGCGATCTCCAGGCTGGAGTCCTGGACCCAGACCTCGGGAAGAGCCTGAAACTGGCGCGAGTGCAGCGGAACCTCGTGCGCCGGCTGCTTGAGCAGCGGCTTCATCAGCATGCCCTCGCGAACCCACATCTTGCCGGGATGCTCCCGGCAGCGGCGGACGGCTCGCACCGAGCCGGTCGCGGGGCCTGCCGCGTCGAGCGCGTCAAGCGCACGACGGATCGTGGCGCCGGTGCGAAAAGGGCTCGTCGGACGGAGGATCGAGAAGAGCTCGTAGCGGCGACGCTGATCGGCGAGCACGCCGATCACGTGCGATACCCACTCGATGTCCGGCGACGTGCTGGTTGCGGCCTGCGCCGGGCGCAGTCCCGGAGTCTCGGCACCGTAGTGGCGCGCGATCGTCGCGATCTCCTCGGAGTCCGTCGACACGATGACGTCGTCGAAGACCTCGCTCTCGAACGCTGCCGCGATCGAGTACGCGATCAGCGGATGCCCGGCGAGCGCGCGGACGTTCTTGCCCGGAATGCGCAGCGAACCGGCACGTGCGGGGATGAGCGCGACTGCGGGCGCCCTCACACGAGCGAGGGATCGTGGGTCACGTGCACGGTCTTCAGGTCGGAGTAGACATCGAGCGCCTCGGTCCCGGCCTCGCGCCACCCGGTGCCCGAGCTCTTCAGCCCGCCGAATGGCCAATGCGGCTCGGACCCGTAGGTCGGGCCGTTCACCGATGCCACACCGCTCTGGATGCGCGCGATGAACTCCTGCGCGCGGTGGATGCTCGCCGTCCAGATGGCCGCGGTGAGACCGTACGGCGACGCGTTGGCCACGGCCACCGCCTCGTCGAATCCCGACACGCGGTGGAGCGTCGCGATCGGTCCGAAGAGCTCGGTGCAGGCGATGTCGCTGTCCGAGGCCGCGCCTTCGACGAGCGTCGGAGCGACGAAGTAGCCGCGATCTCCGACGCGCTCCCCGCCGCACAGAATCAGCGCGCCCGACGTGCGCGCGTGCTGGACCGACGCCAGCATGTTGGTCATCTGCCGCTCGTTGATGACGGCGCCGTAGTCGTCCGCATCCGTCGGCCCGACGCGCTGTGCCGCGGCCCGCTCGAGCAGGCGCTGCTTGAAGTCGTCGTAGACGGCGTCGAAGACGATGAAGCGGCTGCCCGCGGCACAGCGCTGGCCGGCGTTGGAGAACGCGCTCAGCGCACCGCTGGTCGCCGCGCCGTCGACGTCGGCGTCGTCGCAGACGATGAACGGGTTCTTCCCGCCGAGCTCCAGGCAGACCTTGGCGAGCCGCTCGCCCGCGACCCGCGCGATGATCCGCCCGACGGCCGTCGAACCGGTGAAGGAGACGATCGCGACGTCGGGATGCTCGACGAGCGCCTGTCCCGCCTCGGCGCCGAGGCCGTGGACGACGTTCAGGACACCCGCGGGGACGCCCGCCTCGAGGGCGAGCTCGGCGAAGGCGTTCGCGGTCTGCGGCGTGTCCTCGGAGGCCTTGAGGACCGCCGCGTTGGCGCACATCAGCGCCGGGAAGACCTTCCATGCGACGTTCGCGATCGGGGTGTTGGCGGCGATGATGAGCCCCGCCACGCCCAGCGGCTGGCGGATGATCTGGACATGCCGGTTGGGCACGCCGCTCGTCGTCACCTTGCCGTAGTAGCGACGGCCCTCGCCCGCGACGAAGTAGCCCATCTCGATCGCCCCGCCGGTCTCGCCGAGGGCGTCCTTCGGCGACTTGCCCGTCTCGGCGGCGACGATCGCGGCGATCCGCTCGGCGTCGCGCTCGAGCAGCTGCGCCACCCGGCGCAGGATCGTGCCGCGCTCGACCGGCGTCCGCCGCGCCCATGCGGGCTGCGCGGCGCGGGCGGCGCCGACGGCGGCATCGACGTCGGCGGCAGCCGACCGCGGGAGCACGGCCATGACATCCCCGGTCACCGGGGAGCGCTTCTCGATCGTCGCACCGCCTTGCGCCGCGCATGACTCGCCGGCGATGACGTTGCGGAGGGTCGGCACGGCGCCGCGACTCAACGCTCACCCGGGGCTTCGCGACCCTCGAGCTTCAGCACGAGGATGTCGGTGAAGCGCGTGGCGGCGTCCTCGGACAGGGTGGCGATCAGATCGGGTAGCTCGGCGACGGGTTTCAAAGCGATGTCGGCCGTCGTGATGTCGCCGCGCGCGCCGCGCATGTCGATGAAGTGGGAGTAGTAGCGGGCGATTGCGCGTTCGAGCATCTCGCGCCCACCGCACGCGTCGAGCGTGGGCGGGTCGATCTCCATGAGGATCGGTGGCGCGTGTTCGAGCAGCCCGGAAGCGCCGTCGAGGATGTGTCCCTCGTGGCCCTGGGCGTCCATCCACAGCAGTCCGACCTGCGCGGGGTCGATGACCCCGCGCTCGACGAGCGCGTCGAGCGTCAGCGACTCGACGGCGATCGCACCGCTGCCGGTGCCGTCGCCATCGGTGCTCCCGACGGCGTTGACGGAGTGGGCACCGGAGTTGTCCGTGCGAACCCGCAACTGCGCGGTGCCGATCGTGTTCGAGATGGCCGCCGGCACCATCGTGGTGACGTCGATGAGGTCGTTGAGCGCGAGGTTCACGCGCAGAAGGCGCTGGTTGGCGGGCTCGGGCTCGCACGCGACGGCGCGAGCGAACGGATGCGAGCGCAGAGCGGTCACGGTCGTCGTGCCGATGTTCGCGCCGACGTCGACGATCGTCTTGCCTTCGACGCTGCCTGGGCCGAGGAGCAGATCGAGGATCTTCACGGTTCTCGCAACGGTGGCCATC